>Ga0209107_10001557_pt1 | contig 12854 bp, 12 predicted proteins | sample LakErihyJuly2011_2_FD_187460 | JGI IMG/M metagenome (GOLD analysis project Ga0209107, IMG submission 187460) | Freshwater microbial communities from dead zone in Lake Erie, Canada - CCB hypolimnion July 2011 (SPAdes) (version 2) | ecosystem: Environmental > Aquatic > Freshwater > Lentic >... | reverse complement strand
GCCGTCTCGACTCTCGGGCAAGGAATCATCTTTCCATCGATGACTTCTGCCGCCTCCCGAAGATCTCGAACAGGCACAATCCGAATTCCCTCAACAGCAGACGCTTCAGCGGTATTCGCCGTCGGAACCATTAATCCCCGCAACCTTCGCCCTCGGGCCAGCAGTGCAATAGCCAAAGCTCCTCGCACCGCTCTAACTTCACCATCCAAAGCCAATTCCCCCACCACCATCCATTCCGCCAGTTTTTCATTCGAAATTTGGCCTGAGCAGGCCAAAAGCCCGAGTGCGATCGGCAGATCAAAGCAGGGCCCACCTTTTTTCAGATCTGCAGGAGCTAAGCTGGCAGTAATAAATCCTTCAGGGCAGGAGTAACCGCTGTTCCAAATGGCCGCTTTGACCCTTTGACGGGACTCCTTCACGGCCGTGTCTGCCAAACCCACCACCACAAAGTTCTCTTTTCCACCCCCCGCATCCACCTCCACCTCCACGGGCAACGCTTCCACCCCGACCACCGCTGCCGACCATGTACTCGCAAGCTGTCTCATCGGCTCCAAGCCAATCCTACATCGGTTAAACTATAGGCGTGCCGAATCCAACGACATTTCGGCCACTGACCTGGTGCAAAATGTACTTCTACAATATCAAAACGGACAGGAGGTGGGCGACAGTCCAGCTCTCGTAAATATCGGTTAGCTGTCGCAATGATTCTTCTCTGCTTCGCCCACGTCACTGCATGTTCTGGACGTAATCGGGCGAGAATATGGCGCGTTTTGACTTCTACGACGACGAGCTCATTTCCTTCCCGTCCTATCAAGTCGATCTCTCCGCACCGGGCCCGATAATTACGGACCAAGATTTTTACTCCCTCACGTTGAAGGAAACGGGCTGCCACCCGCTCTCCATATCGGCCCGCCTCCCGACTATTTTTCCATGCGGGACATGGTCGTTGATCCCATGGGTAAAAACGATCGCCGATGGAGCGGACAAGGTCCGTGAACACGGAGAGCCTGGAGATGCTCCGCCGTGCCGTATCCACAATTCCTCGAAAAACCATACATGGGATATAACTGACCAAATTGCAAAAGGGTTCGGTCTCGTGAAACTTTTGCAACCACAGAAGCCGCAGCAATCGACGGACAAATTCCATCCCCACCTACAACAGCTACGTGCTCTTTTCCTAAATGCTTGGCAGGCAAACCATCCACTAAAATTACCCCTGTGACGTCTCCTAACCCTTTCAAAGCTCGCGCCATCGCCATTTGACTGGCTACCAGAATATTGTGCTCCTCAATTTCCTGTAGGGAGGCCTCTCCCACAGCCCACCTTCCGATCTCCCCATCCGTGAGTCTTTCGAAAAGGGCATCTCTTTTCTTGCGACTTAGCTTTTTTGAATCATCCAAACCCTTGAGTTCCAATCCGCTTTTGTGAAAATGATAGGCCGCTGCTACAACGGGTCCCGCTAACGACCCCCGACCCGCCTCATCTACTCCGACTGTTGCGGATGAACCCGCCAACAAAATCTCTGATTTCCAGAGCGGAGGAATTTATTTTTTCTTTCTGGCTTCGACCACTTCCCGCACAGCCATATCGGAGCGACCACGCAGGTAGAAAAGTTTGGCCCGACGAGGGTTGCCCTTGGTCTCCACCTCGACTTTCTCGATCCGAGGAGAGTGCAAAGGGAAAATACGCTCCACTCCCTCTCCATAACTGATGCGCCGAACGGTAAACTGCTCGTTCAATCCCCGCCCCTTGCGCGCGATCACAGTTCCGGCAAAAAGCTGGGTCCGCTCCTTATCCCCCTCCTTCACCTTGGTGAAAACCTTGATCTTATCGCCCACACCAAAACCGGTGCGGCCTTCTTTGAACTGCTCTTTTTCAATCGTTTCGATGATCTTTGCGCTCATTTTTTTATCTCCTTAGGAGGGGTAAATCCTGCCTGCTTTTTCTCCTCAAGTAAATCTTCTCTTCGCTCTTTCGTCCGTGCCACGGCTTGACTCCTCTGCCACTTCAGAACCTCCGCGTGATGTCCCGAGAGCAACACCCCAGGCACCTTCATCCCCCGAAACTCCTCTGGTCGGGTGTACTGCGGCCCTTCCAAAAGCCCTTCCCCCTCAAATGAGTCCTCCCCAGCAGAATCCTCATTCCCCAACACCCCCGGAATCAATCGCACCAGCGCATCAATCAGGGTCAATGCCGGCAGTGTCCCGTTACTTAAAACATAATCTCCAACCGAAATCTCTTCATCGATCCATCCCTGCCGAACTCTCTCGTCAATCCCTTCATAATGCCCGCTGACGAGTAGCAGGCGACGGTGCTCCTTGCCCAACTGCCGAACTTTTACCTGATCCAATCGGACCCCTTCTGGCGTCAAGTAGATCACCCTGGCCCGATCTTCTCCTTCGCCCCGCAAATGCTCAATCGCATCCACCAGAGGCTCCGCCTTCATCACCATACCAGGTCCTCCCCCAAAAGGACGGTCATCCACCGTGTGGTGCTTGTCCTTCGCGTAATCCCGGATCTGATGCACACGGATCTCCACCAAACCCGCACGTTGCGCACGTCCCAAAATACTTTCCCCGAGCACTCCTTGCGCCATCGCAGGGAAAAGGGTCAAGAGATCAATCTTCATGAGTCGTCCCCATCAAATTCCCCGTCCTCTACCTCGACGGACACGTGTCGCCCATCTCGGCTCGCCGCATTTAAAAGAGAGCGAATCGCCTCAATTGTTCGTCCATTGCGACCGATGATTCGGCCCAAATCCTCAGGGTTAACGCGAATGCGAAAGAGAAAGCCTCGGTCGTCCGAGGTCTCCTCTACATCTACTTCGTCGGGATGAGTGACAAGGCGACCCAGGACAAGTTCCAGAAAATATCGCATGGGAATCCTGTCCTCACCGGAAACTTACGCCTTCGGCGCGCGCCGAGCTTTGCGGATGAAACTGGCCACCGTCTCGCTCGGTTTGGCCCCTTTGCCTACCCAGTGATCAATCCGATCCAGCTTGAGCTTCATGCCCTCATCTTTCCCCATCGGATTGTAGGTTCCTACCAGTTCAAGAAAACGACCATCGCGCGGACTTTCTTTGTCCGTCACAACCACCCGAAAGTAGGGACGATTCTTTTTTCCCTCTTTCCGCAAACGAATCACCACCGCCATAAGTTTATCTCCCGTACCCCGCCAACGTGGTGCTCTGCGGCCCCTAAACAAGGGCGATTTCGCAGAACGTCGACGAACTTAAAAACATATCTAAACCCAAGCCCTCTTCCAAGGACAAAGTCCTTCCCCGCTAACTCTTTCCGACCGCAATCTCCTCCACACACTCCAACCAGGCGTGGATCAACCAACCGTGAAGTTCCTGAATTCTGGACGTATCCTCACTGGGCACCACAATCGCATGATCACACAGCCCTTTTGCAGGCCCACCATCCTTTCCTAAGGCTCCTATAATCAACATATTACGACTTTTTGCAACTTGAATTGCTTTGAGAATATTGGGAGATTTTCCACTCGTACTGAATACAATCAAAACGTCCCCTTTCTGACCAAACGCTTCTACCTGCCTTGAAAACACATCCTCATAAGACCAGTCGTTAGCAATGCAGGTCAGGGCTGAGCCATCGGCACAAAGGGCCAACGCAGGGAGAGCCTTCCGATTCTCCCGATACCGCCCCGTCATCTCCTCAGCTAAGTGCATCGAGTCAGCCGCACTACCCCCATTCCCACAGGTTAAGACTTTCCCCCCCGCTTTCACCCTCTCTGCCATGGCTTTTCCCGCCGCCTCTACCGCAGGGACCAATCCGTGGCAACGCTTGACGGTTTCCTCCAAAGCAGAAAGATCGTGGGCAAGATTCATCGAGATGCTATGTCTAGATTCGCACGGAAAATGAAAATCGTCGAAAAATATCTTTGGCGTTCGGTCCTACTCCCTCTCGTCTTTGTCATTACAGCCCTGTTCGTGCTTTGGCTTATGTTTGATATTTTCGACAAATTGGGGCGACTCGTTGAAAAAAATCCACCTTTCCCTCTTTTGGTGAAGTACTTTCTAATCCAACTTCCTGATCTGGCCCAGTCGATCCTGCCCGTCGCCGTCCTCTTCGCCACTCTCTACGTCTTGGCTTACTTCTCCAGACACCGTGAGTCGGTCGCCCTTCTGGCCTCAGGAATGAGCCCTGTGACTCTTGCAAAACCATTCCTCATCTGTAGCGCAGGCCTCTCCGTGATTCTCTACTTACTCTCCTACTCTCTCTCCCCCACCGCCCAAGCGGGTCGGGAAAAGGTGAAAAAGCAGATCAAACAGGAAGCTTTGGAAGAAAACACATTTCAACAGATCGTATACCGCTCGCCTATGCTGCCCAACGCCACTCAAAGTGAAATCTGGTACATCGGCCGCATCTATCTGAAGGAAAAAAAAGCGGAAAACCTGGAAGTCCTATTTCGCTCCGAACCCGAAGGTCGCGATCTATCCAAACTATTCGCTAGCTCTGCCGTCTACCAAGGCGGAGTTTGGCACTTTCAAGGAGTTCGTCGGGCCGAGTATAGCGCCGCCACAAACGGCCAAGAAATGCTCGGCCCACTCCTAGACGAGCTTGTTCTACCCGAGTGCACAGCTCCGCCCGAAACACTAGCCGCACGTCTTCTGCCCCCCGATGAACTCCCTTGGCCTGATGTCGCTCGCCTCGCCTCCGATCGCTCGCGCCTCAATGATCGTCTTCGCGCTCCCTACGAGACAGAGCACTGGAATCGGTTGGCCTATCCTTTGGCTTGTCCCCTCCTTTGCCTCTTTGGCATCGCCTTCGGCATGACCGATGCCAGACGAAATGTCGCCGCCACTATATTCAGCAGTGTCTTTGTTCTTTTCGGTTTTCTCGTATGGACCCGGCTATCGATTGCCCTTGGGCAAGGAAACCGTATTCCCTCCTTCTTAGCCGGAACTAGCTCCATCATCCTTTTTGGTGCAGGCGGCCTCTATCTCTTTGCAGAAAAAGTCGGATGGCTATGGGAACTTCAAGGCTGGAGCGAGCACCATCCCCGTGCTGCAGTCTGGCTTCGCAGGGTAGGACTGATCCCATGAAACACAGAATTCTACTCTTCCTAGCTATGACTTCCGTGGCGGCTCTTGCCCGCGACCCCGTTGAGTCCGTCGAGCCTGATCCCATGGGAGGCGGAAACCCCGTCGTAACCAACTCACCTACTCCTACTTCTGCAAAAGAAATGCCTGCCGCCGACCCTATGGGAGGTGCCACTGCACCCGCTTCGGACACAACTACGAGTAAAGCTCAGGAAACTGCTCCAGAATCTTCCACACCTTCCGACCCAATGGGAGGCACAGTCAAACAGACAGCACCTCCATCAACAGCCGAAAAAAAAGCACTCACCCCACCCAAACCTCCCCTCACACCCGAAATCGCTAATTTAAATCTCCCTTCGGAAGTCGAAGTTCCCAACGAAGATCCTGAAAAGGTTCTATATCTTCCTGCGGGTACCTATCGACAGATTCTACAAATCCCAATCGACTCACCGACGATGCAGTCGGCCAATCAGACTCGGGCTCAAAGAGGCCAAGAGGTGAAGACAGCTCCTGTCCTTCCCCCAAAACCCGCACCAAACACAAAACCTCTGTGGATCCGATACGAGTCACTAGAAAAAATCAAAATAGGCGGTGAAGAGCGTCGGGGGGGAATTGACCTACCCGTCAACGGCCCTACGGACCTCAAGCCTCGGCTCTGGTATGCCAAGTCGGAAACAGCGGACACCTGGAGTTCTTTGTTCTACTTCGTTTTCGGAGGGGCTGGATACACCGTGGCAAACTTAGCGGGATGGTCAGCAGGCAATGTAAGAGAAATTCCCGTCGACTTCCCTTACCGCCTCGTCAGAAAATAAGATCTAGGGCGGCCCACTGGCTGAAGCCGTGGTTGGCGATCCGGCCGTTGGATTCAGAGGTTGCCCGCTCACATCTAGAATTCTTGGTGTCACAAAAATCAAAGTATTCTTTTTAATCGCCTGCTCAGTCTTGCCTTGGAACATTCGGCCAAAGACAGGAAGGTCCCCAAGAAGAGGGACTTTCTCGTCAACATTTTGAATATCCTCTCGAAGGAGTCCTCCCAAGAGCAGAGTATAACCGTCGGATACCTCAATGGGCGCCAGTTTTACCTCTCTTTTAACAAAAACGGGTTGATTGATGACGTTCGTTATAATTAATACTGGATTTGTTGCTGCGAGAATCGGGGGATTAGGTCTGCTCGCATAAACAGAGTATATATTTGCACCATAATTAATGTTCCCCTCAAAATCTTGAAACGTAGGCTGTAGCTCAAGCAGAACGCGATCACTTCCAATGACGTCAGGCTTAACACCTAATTCCACCCCAATTGGAACCACATCACTAATTTGAGACGGGTAGGATCCCAAAACAGTTTCAGGACCAGGAACAGTTGCACCGCCCAGAATCGTAATCTGAGCAATACTACTCTGGGGAGCACTATACTCTTTCACATACTTGAACTCTTGAATGGATGAAAGTTTCCCCTGCTGTCCTCTTTTCAACACAAGCGAAGGATTCGCTAAAACATTTGCACTATTTTTCTGAGAGATCGCCGAAATCAAGCTGCTGAACTGCATAGTATTAAGAAAACCACCAAGTGTCATCGTATTGAGATCATAGCTGGCATTTGAATTGGTCCCTGCAAGTACGCCAGGAGAAAGAAAAGCCGATAGATTATTATTGGCCAAAAGACCAGTTCCTTGGATTTGGTTAAGCTGGCCATTCACACCCACCCCGCCCGCAGGGGTGATGGGCGTGACGCCGGCGCCGTTCGTCGTGAGTGCCGCTGGCAACGCAACTCCAAGAGCAGCGGTCCCAAATTTACTATTCATAGTAATGCTATCGAGGTCGTTCTGATTAATCTCAATAAGCCGGACACCGACTTGGATGAGAAGCGTCTCCTCCTCCGAGGCACTAATTAATTGCCCAATCAAATCAAGCATCTCTGCATTGTTCAGCACCTTCAGGATGGAGGTGCTCCTATTGTACACGGCATAAGCACCGGTAGGAAAGGCAACCCCTAACTCAACTAATCTCTGCTGCTCATTTCTGCTAAGACCCGTGCCCTCTGCTGACTCGGCAGATCCATATTTTGGAGTGGTTGTTGTGACACCAGCATCTGAAGAGGCTCGAAAAAAGGAAGGACTTACACGGAAATCTCTGGGTATTAAGTCGGGGCTGGATTCAACCACCGGACTAAAAGCTACGCCAATGTCTGTGTTTCGAACTTTCACACCCGCAATTTGTGAAATATATCTAACCACTTCTGCCAAAGTAGCCCCTTTCAAGCGTAAGGTTACAGGCTGGGCATTTACCACGTCTGTACTAACGATAAAATTCACTCCGCTTTTTCCGGGTTCGGGGTCGTAGGTACGGCTCAAACTGATCAAAGCACGCCGTATTGTCTCAAGGTCAGCCTCGTTGAAATCAACTTGGGGGATAACAGTTTTCTGCATCTTTTTTTCCAATGCATACGAAGGTGATGCCGTTAGTGGACCGGAGATCTCAATCCCGCCTGCTTGGCTACTACTTTTCGGGTAGATATTATTCCATGCTTCCCGTACCTCTCTTTTCATCTGCAGATTGGAAAGGTCTCTCGATTTATCCGCAACCAATAGACGCTCTTCATAGATCTTCTTGATGCCTTCTGTGGCAACCTGATTAAAAGGATCTACCTCCAAGACATCCTCATACCTCTCCTCAGCTTTCTTCAATTGGCCCGTCTCACGCAAGGCTTGAGCTTCCTCTAGTCCACTTCGCACCTCGGTCAATCGGTCAAAGAATTTCGTTGTGAGGGCTGGGTTCACATCCTCACCCCCTGCAACACCACGCCGTAACACATCATCACAGTTTTTTAATTGCGCAAGCCCATCGACATTCTGAGGATCATATCGAAGGCAAGCCAAAGCTCTTTTCCTGGCTTCCGGCCACCGGTTTTGCGTTGCTGCGACTCCGGCTAATTCTGCCTCAAGTTTTGCAAGGGTCTGTTGCACCTGTTGAGCTAAGGTTGTTGTGCGCAAGGACTCGTCAAGAGACTCAAAAGCCTGAGCCAACTGGTCGCAGGCTGTTTCACGCTTTCCCTCAAGAACAAGCTTTTTGCACCCCGCATATGCATCGCGTAAGGGTTGCAACTTCTGTTCCCTTTTGGCCGACTCTTTCTCCATTTGCTCTTCCAGAGAACCCGCTTGGAGAGCCACCCCAGGGGGAATTATGACGCCGAGAATTAATAGGAGTAAAAGTGTTTTCATGGGACAGACGGCATCATCTCGGCAGAGCCACCTTGAGCAAATTCAGGATTCTCTTCATCCTCAGGAAATTGAAGCGTTCCGTCAGGTTTTATAATTCTCACCGTCGTAAAGACGACCAGATTATTTTTAACTCTCTGGGAGACCTCACTTCTGAAAAGCCGGCCTGCTATCGGCAGACTCCCCAAAATGGGCACACTGTCATCAACCATCTGATCTGCTTCAGCTAGTAATCCACCAATCGCAAACGTTTGACCATCCAGCATCCTAATCTGAGACGTAATTGCTTTTTTTGCAAAGACTGGAACTAAAAAGGGCGACTGCGATGGTGCTGTTGCTCGAGGCGCCTCTGTTTCAGTCCCGAACGTAACTGAATTAATGAGTGTCCCGTAATTTAAGAAACCAGAGAAATCAACGATTTCTAACTTATCGATTTTTATGTCAACTGCGGTTGGAAGAAGAGTTGAACTCGCATTTACCTTCATCGTAACACCCACAGACCGCGACTCAAAAGCTCCTGGATTACCTGGCAAAATGAAGCCCGCACCTTGTCCAGTGTCATTTTGAGGCACTACAGGTTGGCTATAGGTCGTCGGATATAACATGTCCCGGCCTATAAAAATTTCTGAGTCTTTGCCGTCAGCGGAAATTACCCTGGGGGCTGCGACGAGGTCCTTTCCTAAGGCGTTCTGAAGAAGCTGTAGGATAGCGGCAAACCCTTTATTAAAGATCTGGCCATTGATCCCAATTTGATTTGATTGTGCCTGTAGATTATTCGGATCTAACAACTGCTTCAAACCAGCTAAAGCAACTCCATTAGGATCCAAGCCGGCTACTCCCCGCAGCCCAGTGGTTTGTGTTCCTGCCCCGATCGGTGATGGAGTTACCCCAGGCGTAAGGGAACTGGGAACGGTAGCGGTAGCGCTCAGATTGTAGTTGAAGGTGAAGTTCTTTAGATCGTTCTCGGTGAATTGCAAAAATTTTGACTCAATCTCAAATTGCTTTTGCGGATTTTCGTTTGATGAGTCACGGATTCTCTGTTCAATCTTAGCATGTTCACGGGCAATATTTCGCACAACTAGTTTTCCTGTATCCCGAAAACATACCGCTTTCGATCCTTGAATTTTTGCATCCGCTCCTATGTTGGATAACACGAGGTCTCCCACCTTAGCTGGATCGGTTTCTGATGTACTTAAATCGGCTATAAGAGTTGGCGGTAACGTATAACTGCGCGTATCCAATTCTCCGCCCGACTCGGTCGCTGGCAAAAGGAACACGGCGTTGTCCTCGACTTCGAATCGCAATTTCTCACCACCACGAATTTGCTCACATAAATACTTCAGTGCCGTCTGCAATTTGACCTTGCGCAATTCAAGGCTGACGGTAGCCGATTCAGGGTCAGCACCCGCTCCAGAAGGAAGGCGTAGCACAAAATTAATCCCTTTTTTATTTGGATCGTTCTGCTCGCTCAATCGCTGCAGCTCCTCGACAGCTGCTCGTAATGGCTTCTCGCTAAAGATGACTTCTGGAATCTCAATAGTCGAAAGTTCTCTCATAATTTCCGCAGCTTTGGAGGGTCCTGCGGATCCCGTCCCTCGAGCCTGAGAGGGATCTATCTTGGCAGGCGGTGGAGGGATCCATGCTTCTGTCACTTGTGCAAGCGCTTTGACGCGACTGGCATCATATCTTTTATTCGCTACCAGCAGCCTTTTTTGCTCAACCAACTCAATCTTCTTTTTCGCTGCCCCATTGTACGGGTCGATGCTTAACACATCGTCCAACTTTTGGCGTGCGGAACGGTACTGCCCCGTCTCGATCAGCTGATCCGCAAGAGAAAGAAGCTTTTTGATTTGCGTAGTTTTCTCAACAAGGTCAGAAGTTGCGGCACTGTTTCCATCAAAAGGATCAGATGCTCTCGAAGCTTCCTCCTGCATAGTCGCCGCCTGTTTTGCAACTTGGGCATTCGCAGGATCCAGATCCGCTGCCTGCTTCATTAATCCGGCAGCCTCTGTCGTCTTGCCGGCTTTTTCTTGCGCCAACGCCTGAGCGGCCAAGGACTTTGCAACACCTACCCGAGCCCGATGATAAAATCCCGACGTGTTGGTTTGAGGATCTGTCTGCTTCATCACCAAACGAAACTTCGCCTGCGCATGCTCCCACTCCCCCGATAAATACAGCCGCTCGGCTAAGTCCAGATTTTCATTCATACGAAAGGTGGCCTCTCTACGGCGATCAATTTCCCTCTGGGTCATTTCAGCAGAGGTGACTGTTCTTGGGATACTGTTGGCTTCAGACCCGACGATTTCGTCCTGCGTTTCAGCATGTAATCCGTGCATCGCAATCGATGCAAAGAAGAAACAAGCTAGTACCCCGTTCATAGGAACTATCCTAGATTGCCCAAGGTCACTCCCGTCAACGAATGCCACCCCCAGGAGTGATTAACTTGCCAATGACTAAGGATTACTTGGTGACAACTTCTCAGAAGGGGGTGGCAAAACATACCTCATATCCCCTTGTGGCTTCATTTGTAGCGTTACTTTAGTGGGTGAACCCTCCATCACGGCGAACTGTTGACCGGAGTATGTGAAGGTTTGTCCTTCTCGATAAGGACCCATTTCTCCTTCCCCTGGAACAGAGGAGCGCAAACGAATGTCTCCCACATTCCATGCTGCTCCTCGGCTAATGCCCTGATCATTCAGCATAATCTTAACAATACCTCCTAAAGCGTCCTGCCTATCGAGAATCAACACCGAATCATCATAATCATTTTCTGTTTGCGTATTTGGATTGATTCTTCTGCCCACATCCTCTTTGTAATCTTTTAAAATCAGGGGAATCACATAAGGGCACTCCAACTTTGCTGTGGCTTGCTTCATCTCATCCGTCATTTCACCTTTAAAAATCTTTACCCCAGAAGAACCAGAAACCACCCATAACTTGTCCCCAACCTGAACACTTTCCTCAACATTTTTTCCATCTTTTCCAAGCTTGAAACGCAAGGTGTATCGACCCTGACTTTTCCCCGTAAGGCTTACAACCATTATCCTTTTTTCTACTGAGGAGATCCTCACCTTATCCCATTTAGGTGGGCTGCTGGCGGGGTCTTGGGGGTTCGTCTTCTTTTCATACTCCTCCAAGTTTGTAAACCCGTCTTGATCCTCGTCTTGCGCCGCAACTCTTGGATCCTCCGGCGAAAATCCATACTTTAACTTCCATCCAACCTGAATTCCGTCCTCTGTTACCTGATCAAGATTTAGGGGTTGGACAGGTTCCGCTTGTTTAGGCAAAAATACTAAGCTTCGGGAAACAAATACTCGGTGCTTACTTAGTTCGTCATCAATTTTTTTCTTACTCTCGTCCAGTTTCCCCACTTTTGATCTAAACTCGGCTGTTTTCTGTTTAACCTCTGTTACGGAAGACTTACCAGCACTCCCGGAAATCTCTACGGGGTCAGGCCACCCAGGCTGAAAAAAACCAACCGCGAGTGCAACCAGTCCAAAAATAGCTAGTCCTGCACCTCCCCCTATCCACCATGGCGTGAGTTTCATCAGGTTTTCCCCTTCCCAGCTGGTTTTCCGGCTACGGGCGACCTCCAACCAACGAAATCAACCCGTACCACAACTTTCAATCGTTCTTTTCCCGCCAATACCATGAGCAAAGGAGGTTGACTTGATGTTTCTGTAGTTCCCACCGCCCCATCTGCACCGCTTTCTGCGTTACCTGTAGACCCAAGCGACCCAGCTCCGGAGTTCTTTCCGTCCGAAAACTTTCTTGCTATCTCACTACGCTTTGGAAACTCCTTCATATCATTCTCAAGATTTAAGTTCACAACCACAAAAAGCCAGGGGTCAGCCACTACTCTTTCTATGAATCCGTATAATACCTCTGGGGAGCACTCAAACTGTAATGTATATCCCTCCCGTAGATAACTTGTTGAATTGGCTCCTTGTTTTGATTTTTCATTCCCTACCTTGGGAGCATCTGGGTCGGAGACCGCAGGCACGACGATCGACTGCATCAAACACTGAGTTGGATAAGCCTCTTTAGCCGACTTTTTCGAGTCCATCAAAAGTTCTACCAGTTTTTCCGCTACCGATAGTTGCCTTGCCAAATCGGGTACTTTCTCAGCTGGAGGATTCTGCTGCTTATAATCCTGCAATCCTAAATAAAAATCATCTACTAAGATTACGCGGCTATTATCCCCTTTCTTTCCTGACTGCTTTTTCAATCGATCGTAGGATGCAATGAGACGATCCTTCCACTGATTCGGATCTTGGGACCAACCTTGCCCCTCTCCAGAGGCTTGGACATAACCCTCTCGCCAACTTCCGACTAAAGCCTCTTCTCCTTGGGCCAACTCATCCTCCAACTTCACAATTTCTCCAGCCTCTTTTCGTGCCGCCCCTGCCCCTCCAGGCCTTGTCAAAATTGCCGCAAGCTCAGGCTTCACTTTTCGCTCTGCCAAAGCTTGGGCCTGGGCCTGCACCTCGCCCAATGAACACCACCCAAAATATCCCGCCGCAACAGCAACAAGCAGGATCCCTCCCCCAGTAGCAGCCACAACCATCTGG
>Ga0209107_10001556_pt1 | contig 12857 bp, 9 predicted proteins | sample LakErihyJuly2011_2_FD_187460 | JGI IMG/M metagenome (GOLD analysis project Ga0209107, IMG submission 187460) | Freshwater microbial communities from dead zone in Lake Erie, Canada - CCB hypolimnion July 2011 (SPAdes) (version 2) | ecosystem: Environmental > Aquatic > Freshwater > Lentic >... | reverse complement strand
CTGCGACAGTGGGTTTTAAAGAACCCGATTTTTGAAGTTCGCGGATCGAGTCGTAGATGATGGAGTTGCAGTCCAAATAAAGATTATGAAATGATTGTTTGCAGCGAGAAACTTTGGTAAGAATTTGCATATGATTTTTAATAATATAAGAGAAATAAGATGGAATGCCCATAGTTGGTATAAAACAATACAAAAATATGTCTATGCTGTTTTGCGAAAAAACATTTTATCCCGACATAAATATATAACTGAAATGGGTCTCTTAGATTTAATGTTTATAACCTATCGAATCATGCCATTTATTATGGTTTCGTTTTTGGTGATAATCTCCTTGTTTTCCGGTGATATTTCTGGATTTTTTGTGCTACTTGGATTGATCATATCTTCATTGATAACAATTATTGTCTCGAAAAGTCCACCGATTGCTACGAATGTAGACGCCGACAAGTTATTAAAATGCAATCTGATAACACTTGGCGGAACGACATTGTCCAATTTGCCGCTGAGTACACATATATTTTCATTCATCTATTTCTATTTTATATACGTAACTCGGCTAAACTTCAGTATGCAGTCAAATGCATTATTGTTGTTCCTCTTGACGGGAATACTCACCGTAGATGTGGTATTCAATTATTTCAATTGCGTAAGTAAACTAATATGGTTACCCCTTATAATTGGTGGTGTGTCGGGAGTTCTATGGGCGGTAATGATCGGACCTCAGTTTCATATGGTACCAAAAGCGGAATCAACTCCCAGTTGTAAAGTCACCAATAAAAGCTATGGATGCAAGGTGAAACGAACGATATTGAGTTCTTAATTTGTAAAATAGAGATCTCGATACGTCAGAGAAGCCCCAGCAATGATAGACAAATGCAACAAGCAATGGCAATATGCAGCGGACTTGATGTATTTACGATTATATATCCATATACTGAATGGATACATAATACTACCGAAAATCAGGGGACCTGAGCACAAGAGTCGATTTGATGTGAAAAAAGACAAATAGATGTGATAAGGGACAACCGACATGGCGACACACATATCGACGATCCGGCGGTAAGATTTGACAATCGGTCGTCGCCAATAGTTAATAGATGTTGCTAAGAGTGCAATCCCCATTGTACCGCCTACATAGTTCCCGTAATAAAATCCGGCAAATATGTTGATAGGATGGAATCCGCACATGTATAAAATATTTTGGTAGACCCCATCGGGATATGCAAGATCATCGTCTTGAGACATATTTTTTATGATGAGTGGATCTTCGTTTCTTCTGACGGAATGATTTTCTGCGTGGTTTCTTCTGTGATTTACGTCGTCCACCTTTTTTTTGTTTATTGAGTATGTCGATTACACCTTCGATCGATTCACATTTATATATAATTTCTTGTAAATCGGTACCAAATATTTTGTCTTGTAATTTTTGTACTAATTCTGGATGGTCTGACAAGCAATTTTTTTCATAATCAACCATATTAGATAAACAAACTTGAAACAGATCAAAATCATTGCTTGTAACTTTTTTAATAATCTCAATTTCTTCTTTGGTAATAGTATCGGAGGATGTTGGTGAAGATGAGCGATCAGATGATGCAAATGATGGTGCAAATGACCGATCAAATGACGGTGCAAATGACCGATCAAATGGATCATCAGATGATGCAAATGACGGTGCAGATGGCCTATAAAATGACGGTGCAGATTGATCATCAGATGATGCAAATGATTGATTATATGATGGTGCAGATGGCTCATCCGTCACCTTAATATTAGGTGACTTCTTATATTTTGTTTTCTTTATAAATGGGAACTTTGTACTAAAAGTAAAATTATCGCTATTTCGCTGTGCATATTTGAAACCTAATTCACCTTTATTATAAAAGTTATACATGGTTACAGCATTCTTGTTTAAAGCTCCTAAATCTGTTATAATCAAAATCGATGTATCTAACGGCGATTCCAAACTTCGTGGAGGTGTACTCAATTTTTGTTTTGGAAAATCACTAAGGCGTGCATCATTATAAATTCCGTAAATTTGTTTACCGTTGAATTCGGGGATTTCTAAAAACTGGTTTTCAATGTCTCTAAATGTCGTTGTACCTTCTTTAATTATAAATAAATCTGTTTTATCATTTGGCTCAACAAAGTCAACGTAAATTCGAATGTGACTGGACATGTTACTGGACATTGTATACAAATACAATATACAATATATTTTTATACGCAAAATGCCTCCTTCTTATGGATCAAAATATTGAATATTGGCATTAATCCAGTGTTTGAGTTTTTCAACGATACGCATTCGTGCCAAATCATCCGCCATTAGCTTGACTGCACGTGTTTTGTCTTCAAAAGCGACAAAAAACTGTTTAATCGCCAAAACGGTGTTTGCTTGATCGTATGGGGGAATTTTATCGGTTGTTAGAACCGGGTATCCTTTTCTCATATTCACATTGTTGTGAAAGGCAACAAATATATGAATCAAATCCTCTTTTGTCCGGATGTTGTTTACATTCACAGATCGCATATATTGGGAAGCATGTTCGGAACAAACCGGGCACGGCAGTACACTGCAAATTAAAATAATAAAATTAAAAAAATCGCGAATCACCAAATGGAAATATTCCGACTTCACTTTTTGTGCAGTGACGTGAAAAAACGTCCAGATCGGTTTCCCCCATCTCATTTTTGGTTGGTTGTCTGTTAACATGGGGGCAGGAGTAGGAGTAGGAGGAGCAGACTGCGTTAAGGGTCGATAAATGGGTTGTTTAAATTCAAATAGCATGGATTGTTTTTTAATATTATTATGTGCACTCGATGTTGTCTTTTTATGAACAAAGCTGAACATACGTTTTATTATATATATTTAATAATAAATTTGCTAAACAACACAACAAAACAAAACGAGATAAAAATAATATGAAAAAGAAATGTATATAATATGGCAAATAAAGGCGAGTTAGTTCAATTAATTAAAGATTGGATGACAACAGACAATGAGATTCGCACTATAAACAAAGAGCTTCGTGCCCGTAAAGAGAGATTGAAAAAGGTATCCGAGGAATTAATGAAAACCATGAAAGAAAATGAAATCGACGAATTCAATACAAAGGATGGGACATTAATGTATTCAAAAACGAATATAAAGAAACCAATCACCAAAAAGAGTTTAACCACGATATTATCAAAGTATTACAATGGAGACACATCCCAGGCACTTGAAATGAACAACTTCATTATGAAGAATCGCGACGAGAGTGTGAAGGAGATCATCAAGTGCAAGACATCAAAATCATCGGTCTAAACCAGTCCGAAAGCGGGAATACAGATTTTGCCGTTAATGATGATATATTTAGCGATAATCTCTGGGTCGAGTTTTTGTTCCAAAATGTCTTCTGTTTTGTAGACATTATTGAATTTGTCGATATAATAAACGATGCCCATGATGTTGGTTGCGGCGACGTCGATACTCTTTGTGCAAGGTGAGCAAGTTTCGTTCATGAGTCCATAGGGGGCACCCTTGGTGTGGGTTCCACAGAACTCAGATCCGTCTTTTCGTTTTCGGGTGCATTGTTTGTTGTCGGCACGTTTTGCATTGCACCGGTTGTCAGTCGGGATCGAGTTCTGGATGCGTTTTCGTTTGGAGAGATCATCCTTGGTGAATGCGATTTTTTCGTAATCGTAGACAAACCCAATCAGTTCATTTAATTTCGGTTTTGCGTGTTCGTCGAAATTTAATTCAATCGCTTTTGAGCGAATGTCATCTTTGAAGTTGACGAGAAATGTATCGATTTTTGCATTTAACTTTTTAGGATCCATTGCGTTTTTTGTGATATTTATTTATGATTGAAAAAATTGTGCAATAGGTTTTCGGAGTTGTGATTATTGATTTCGCCATCGATCATTTGTATGGATTCATACATTTTGCGTAAGACATCATTGGGGGCACTCGACCCGACCTTGATGAAGCCTTTTTTTAATAAAAACTTGCGAATCTCTTCGATGGGTGTTTGTTTCAGCAAATATGAGTTGGTAGTAACTCGTTTTCGAATAGTTTTGTTTGGCAAGAGAACTCCGACTTTGGGTTTATATTTATCTTTGCCTACATGATATGTTCTCCTCAAAAACCTTCGTTTATGTTTGTCAACCGGGGTTACTTTTGACTTCTGTTTTGTCTTTTCTTTTAACATGATTTCAGATGGACTTTTGATGCGTTCTGTGATGGAGTTTTTTACGTTCGTTTGTGCCACGTTCGTTTGTGCCACGTTCGTTTGTGCCACATTCGTATAGGGAACATTTATAGGAGACACATTCGTATAGGGAACATTTATAGGAGACACATTCGTAGGAGACACATTCGTATTATACTCTGCTAAGTTGTCAATATGAATGACGTCATCATCTATCTGGATTGGAGGATAAGAAGTGACGTCAGCATTATAAACCATCGGATTTGTATTCTTCATCCGGTCGTTATTCTTCATCCGGTCGTTATTCTTCATCGTCGTTCCATGAACATTACGATACGTCGGTAAACTTCCATTTTTCAAACAACCATATGAAGGAACTGGATATTGTTTTTTTTCCTTAATTGTATTGTTGAGTTTGGCGGTTGTCTCTTTTTTGTGATTATCAATAAATGTCTGCATGTAATCAACTGAGTTTTTGAAATCCGTTTCGAATTTCGAATCTGGTGGTGAGTCACTCAATGTCTTAAACTGTTGCTGTTGTGTTTTGCGTAATTCATCTAAAATCTTGCGTTTAATCGTTTTTGTGGTGGTTGGTTTGATTTTGATTGGTGGTTTATTAGAACGTTTTTTGGTGCCAGATGGGATTTTAAACAATTCCTCATTATATTTGACAATTCGGTTGGTACTCATGACTCTGATAATATTATATATACAATACAGTATTATTGCATCCAATCACCGAAAGAATAAAATCATAAAAGAAATATGGAGGATCCCCTAAAATTAATAAACATGTTGCAAGAATTAATGCAATGCGAGAATCCGGGTTGTAAACCGGGTTTAGATGAAGACGTATTATCTCATCTTGGAGGTTACATCGAAGAACCCTTTAAAATCATAGAGTCGTATTTTAATGGTAGACATTCGTCGTGTCTTGTTCGCCATCAACTTGAATCGTATAACGACTGCATTAATCGTCAAATCCCCCAAACGATTCAAATGTTCAATCCGGTTCATATCCGTTCCGAAAAAGACATTTTGCCCGACACGGACAAGTATTCGCTCGAAATCGAAATCATGTTTGAAAACTTGAAGCTGCATCCTCCGCAGATTTACGAAAACAACGGAGCAACAAAGGTCATGATGCCATCCGAAGCGAAACTTAGAAATGTAACGTATGCATCCAATATGACAATCGATATTCATGTAACATATCGTGTGCGAGACGCAATGGACGTGGAAAAACAAAGAGTTGTCAGAAATGTGATTCCAAAGGTGAGTATCGGCAAGTTTCCAATCATGGTGAAATCTTCCATTTGTGTGTTGACACAAAATCCTCATATAAACCCGGTATTGTTGGACGAGTGTGCATTCGATCATGGCGGATATTTCATTATCAAAGGTTCCGAAAAAACGGTGTTGCAACAAGAGCGTGCTGCTCAAAACATCGTGTACTGTTACAACGGCAAAAACGCGGCAAAGTGCAGTTGGTATGCAGAAATCAAGTCTGTCCCTGACACCAAGTGCATTTCGCCGAAACAGGTTGAAGTAGAGATTACAAACAAAAACAACGGTTATGGATTGCCGATCAAGGTTGTGATCCCTCGTGTAAAAGAATCGATTGATTTGTTCGTGTTGTTTCGTGCTCTCGGTGTCACCACCGACAAAGAGATTTGTGAATTCATACTTTTGGACATTGACTGCGACAAACATTCGGACATCTTGGACTATCTGAATGCGTCGATCATCGAATCAAACGGCTACATGACAAAAGAAGATGCGTTGAAACACATCACCACCTACGTCGCATTCACGCCGATGAATATGGACAAGGAACAGGGTTCTAGAAAAAAACGCGATTTTGCAACAGACGTCTTAAACAACGATTTGTTTCCCCACTGCAAGACGAGTCGCCAAAAGTTGTATTTTCTAGGATACATGGTTAACAAAGTGATCCAGACCGCACTTGGGTGGATAAAGCCGTCCGACCGCGATTCGTACACAAACAAACGCATCGACATGACCGGAACCTTGCTCAACAATCTGTTCCGAAACTATTTCAACAAGTTGGTAAAAGAGATGCAAAAACACATATTGAAGGAGGTGAATGGCGGGTCTTGGCGGTCAACCGAAGACTATCTCGGGATTATTAACTCGGCAAACATTTGCAAGATTGTCAAATCAACGACGATCGAAACAGGCATCAATCGAGCACTCGCCACCGGCGATTTCAGCATCAAGCAGAGCAACAGCAGCAAAGTCGGCGTGGCCCAAGTGGTGAATCGCTTAACCACCGCGGCGACACTCAGCCATATGCGACGAATCAACACCCCCATTGACAAAACCGGCGAGCTCATCGATCCTCGCAAGCTGCATGGAAGCAATTGGGGGTTTCTTTGTCCCGCCGAAACGCCAGAGGGACAATCCATTGGAATTGTAAAAAGCATCAGCATCATGACGCATTTGACCACCAATACAAACAGCTCATCTCTCTACACATATGTAGAACCATTCATCAAATCTCTGAATGTCATTCACCCCTCAGATGCGTTTGACCGAGTGAAGGTGTTTGTGAATGGGTGCTGGGTCGGTGTCACCGAAACCCCATTAGAGCTGTATAACGACATGAAAAACAAGAAACACCGAGGTATCATCAATATCTATACGTCGATTGTCTTTGATTACAAGATGATGGAGATCCGCATCTGCAACGATGGCGGCCGCATGACCCGACCCTTGTTACGCGTTCGCGATGGCAAGGCATTGATCACGTTGGATATCATCAATGCATTGGACTCGGGCGATTTAACGTGGAACGATCTGCTCACGAATTGCAAACTGAGTCAGTCTGTGATCGAGTATATTGACCCAGATGAGCAAAACTTTGCCATGATTGCACTGAAGACAAAATCGGAGTACACGCTTGCTGACACTGAGATCGCCTACACGCATTGTGAGATTCATCCAAGCACGATCTTCGGCATCCTCGCATCTTGTATCCCATTCCCCGAGCATAATCAAGCCCCGAGAAACACGTATCAATGTGCACAAGGAAAGCAGGCGATGGGCATCTACGCGACCAATTTCGATAAACGTTTCGACAAGACTGCGTATGTGCTATCCTCCCCCTCCAGACCTTTGGTCGACACCCGAATCATGAACTGGCTCGACCTGGTGAAAATCCCGTCTGGACAGGTCATTCATGTTGCTATCATGTCGTATACCGGGTACAACCAAGAAGACAGTGTCTTGATCAACAAGGGTTCGATTGATCGCGGAATGTTTTCCACCACGATTTACCACACCGAAAAGGACGAGGACAAAAACATTGCTCGATTTGTCACCCGGTGTAAACCCGATCCCGTGAAAACCAAGGGCATCAAGTTCGGAAACTACGACAAGATTGATTCCACTGGGTTCATCCCAGAAAACACCAAGCTCGAAGATCGCGACATCATTATTGCAAAGGTTGTCCACATCAAAGAAAATCGCAATGATCCTACGAAACCCATCAAGTTTGAAGACCAGAGTAAAAGCATTCGAACTGCCGGCGAGGACATCTTCATCGACCGGAATATGACTTGCAGAAACGGCGACGGGTACCCCAGTGCCAAGGTTCGGACGCGGATTTATAGGCGACCCTGCATCGGTGACAAGTTCAGTTCTCGGCACGGTCAAAAGGGCACGGTGGGGTTGATCATCCCCGAGTGCGACATGCCTTACACAAAATCGGGGCTGCGACCTGATATCATCATCAACCCACATGCAATTCCAAGTCGCATGACCATCGGCCAATTGAAAGAGACCCTTCTTGGTAAAGTCTTGGTGCATCTTGGATTGTTTGGCGATGGCACCAGTTTCGGCGATTTGGATGTGAAAACGATTGCACGTCATTTGCAAAACCTCGGCTATGAGAGTTACGGGAACGACGTATTGTATGATGGACTGTCTGGCGAACAACTCGATGCCAACATCTTTATTGGTCCCGTGTTTTATCAACGCTTGAAGCACATGGTCAACGACAAGCAGCACAGCCGATCGATCGGTCCGATGGTCAATCTGACGAGACAACCCGCCGAGGGAAGAAGCAGAGACGGTGGATTCCGAATCGGTGAAATGGAACGTGATGTAATGCTTGCACATGGCATCAGTCGATTTTGTCGCGAACGTTTGTACGACGTCTCTGACAAGTATAGTGTACATGTTTGTGATAAGTGTGGTATGATTGCTCAATACAACGATTCGGCGAAATTTAATTTCACTGTGCACAAATGTGGCGTATGTGAGAATGCAACCGAGTTCTCGTATGTAGAGGTTCCTTATGCGTTTAAACTGTTGGCCCATGAGTTACAAACGATTAACTGTGTGCCGCGTCTTATGACGGAATAGCCGTTTACGAGTCGGCCTTCCGCCTTTTATGCCTTCAATAAATTTAATAACATCCGCATTTTTTTTTGCTTTAACCTTTTTTTCAAACTCATTTATAGTGTTTTCTGATACACCTAACTGTTTCAATAAGTTTTCAATTGTTTGAACATCTGTTGAACCGCCTCCTTTATATTTTTGCTTAACATAACCAACAGTGAAAATCACTGCAAGTATTATAAAAAATATTTTTTTCATTTTATCATTACTAATACTCTTATTCGCGAAAATATTGTTTACAAAGTCACCAACCGTGCGCGATTGTTGTGCTGCCTTATTTAATATATCGTCGAATCGATTCTTAAAATATTTCGACACTGTTTTCACTAAGTTTTGTGTCAAAGGAGTAGATAAATTGGGCGAAGAAGAAAGAGAAGAAGAAGGAGAAGAAGAAGAAGGAGAAGAAGAAAGAGAAGAAGAAGGAGAAGAAGAAGGAGAAGAAGAAGAAGAAGGAGCCATTGATTTGCACATGGCATCACACAGCTGAAAAAAATTGGGTTCATTACTACCCAGGGCGTTTTGACATTCTTCAATAATTGTTTTTAATAAATTAAACATTAACTGGAAGCTCTGTTGGTTGTTTTCCAATATATTAATTATAGCTTCAGTTGTGCGATGCAATGTGCGATGCAAGTCTTTACTGTTATTGTCATCCAAACATTTTTTAACTTCTTTCATCTTACTCAAAAAATTATTAATGGTTGCGTTATCTCCATAAACATCTTTTAATTTATTAATTTCTATATATTTTTGCAAATCTTTGTCTGGTTGTGACATAGGACGGACGTTCATAGGATTCGCATTCGGATTCGCATTCGGATTCGGATTCGCATTCGCATTCGCATTCGGATTCGGATTCGCATTCGGATCTTTTATAAACAACCCTTCGTAAAAATCGTTCACTGCATCTATTAATTCAGGTAGAGTGTGAATATTACGTTCAGATAAAAATTTTTTAAACGGGGGATTATTATCATATTCACTTGGATAGGTTATGTTAATATGGATTCGTAGGGTTTTAAAAACATCATTTTTCATATTTTTCATAATAACGTTTTCTGCTGTTTCTAAGTTAGTCAAAATTAAAAACGTCTTTTCGTTGTACCTAGACGACTTCCATGTTTTACGAATATAATTAGCGGTAACACTTTCATATGCATTTAGCTGGTCATATACGTATATAACAGTTATCACGTCTTTTAATCGATCGCGTAAATTTGTAATCAAACTTGGCATGTCGACATATGGTTCGACACGTGGACCACGTAGACCAAGTGAATCAATAAGTACATATTGCTTATTTATTTTACTGATTGCCACATAGTGACCACCTGCTTCTTGTGTTCGCAATATGGCACCTATGCATTTTTGTTTTTGCAGATTTATTATTGCTTCTTGATCCCGAAGAGGTCTATAATCGATCCTGTATCCCAATATATCTTTTAATAATAGTTGAACCCCATTAATTTCCATTTCGCCACCATTTGGTCTACATACCGGATGGCCTGTACCACCTGGGTCAATTCGGTTACCAAATGTTTTGCAATAGTCAGTAAAACTCAATTTTTCACCTATGATTAAGGGATTTTTGCCGTTATTTTTAATGTTTTTACCGGTTATAAACTTTTCTTCCTGTAGCAAATTATTGATTGCATGTTTTGCACAAAGTAGTCCCTCTTGTCGCTCGGCAAAAATGCCTACTGGAGCTTGAACTTGAACTTGAGACTGAGATTGAGATTGATATTGACTAAGCAATTCAGTCGCCGCTTGATTGAGATCATTCTTATGATTTTCATAAACATGTTTAACCTTATCTATATCTTTATCTATATCTATCCCTATTTCGTACAAGAATTCATACAAGATTTTTAAATTGGCTTCGTCTGTATTTGGCGGCGGTATCTCGAGAAGTTCTGTAACAATAGTATTTTCTATAGTAGTAGGATTTTCATTCATTTTGTTATTGCGATTATACACTTCTATCACTTTTTGTTTATCCAAATTTTCGAACATCGTTATAAAATCTTCCACAGGTGGAAGATGTGTAGAAGGAATTGTTGTAGAAGGACGTGTAGAAGGAATTGCAGAAGAACTTGTAGAAGGAATTGCAGAAGAACTTGTAGAAGGAATTGCAGAAGAACTTGTAGAATCGGCTTTAGAAGCTATATCAGCTGCGTTTATATTGAAATGTGTGGAAGATGATGAATTTTGAGACTCAACTGTGTATGTACCGTCATTGTTGACACTGATAATCTTATACAAATGCATGTTGGTGTCGTCTTTTAAATAAACTTTATCATAGGCTGCGTATTTGGGTGAGCCTGACTTGGAAGCTGATGATGAAATACTCTTCACATCACCCGTTTGGACTGTAGAATTGGAAGATGGATTTAAAAATTCAATAACTTTACTCGCATTATTGTCATTTTGTTGCAATAATTCGGATATTATATGATGATAATCTGCATCAGGAAACTCTTTTTTAACAGTTTCGAATGCCTGATCACGTTTTTCCGAATTATCTAAATTATGCTCCAACCGTTTTTCGTATAACCTATTATAATATTCACGAATTATGTTTACAATGTCATCAACCGATTTGGATTTATCTTCAAAATAACTGTCGAAATTATCGATATTATTAAAATTAATATGATATTCCGACAGTTTTCTTTTCACAACGGCCTTCTTGTCGATAGCGTCGTTGATACCCTTACTCATTTTAGCGAGACCATCGTTTAAGTTGCCTAAAAAATTACGAGAAGAGGAATTCAATTTTTCAAGATCGGTTATAGTACTATTCATGATTTCTTCTTTTGTATATTTACTATTATGATTGCTATTATACGCTTTGATGATTACGTCTTGTTGTAAATTAGGAAACATATTCACCAATCCAGGAATGTCATTTGATAAAACACTTTTTTCTAAATTTGTCCGATACTCTTTAAGAATTTTTGTTAAAATTACATTATATTCTTCGTTATTATTAAAATAGCTTTCAAAATGGGGTATAAAGTTCCAGTCAATATTGTGTTTTTCGAATAATTCGCCTTTCATCCTTTCCATCTGTTTTCTTTCCACAGAGGCCATCTTTAAATCTTTTCCGTCTTTTCCGATAAATTTATCACCAACAAAATCGTTTAATCCCTTACTCATGCCGGCGAGTCTCTCGTTAATACTACTAAACATTCCGCCTTTTATTTTTTTCTTTGTTGTATAAACGAGTCTCTTTCGTTTGGACCTTGTCATGATATATATTATATATCGTGACAAAAAAACAGTATCTTTGGTTGGTTACTATTCTATCCTTTTTCGGTTGATCATGTCTAAAAATCCCTGCGGTTTGGGTTATGTTGTTGATTGAGTTGCTGATGAATTATTGTCTGGAGGTGCTTGTGCAGGGGTTTTAAATTTAAAATTTGCAAAAGCATTATTCCCATTACTACCAAAAGGATTATTGGCTGGACGTGCATTGTTCCCAGGTACGGTACCCGGTACTGGAGGTTGTAATAATGCGTCAGCTTCTGCTTGTGCAGGGGGTTTTAATTTAAAATTTGCAAAAGGATTACTCCCATTACCAAAAGGACTATTGGCTGGACGTGCATTGTTCCCAGGTACGGTACCCGATACTGGGGGTTGTTTGCTTTGTGCTGCTTGTGCTTGTAATGCGTCAGCTTCTGCTTGTTCTTTCTCTCTTTTTGCTTTTTTAGCAGCAGCAATGGCGGCATCTATTGCACTTGGCGTCTTCATGACAGTGGGTTCAGCTGGTTTTTTCATCAACGCTTTGTTTGCTTTAAATTCTGCCATTTCCGCATCAATTTTAGCCTGTCTTGCAAGTTTAATATCTGTAACATCAGTTATAATCTCAGCCTTAGTTGCTCCATTTGCAGAAACATTTTCATTAGAATTATTTGGTGCCGATGTCACAATAGGAGCGGTTATTATAGTTTCGTCACTTAAATTGAGAGGAGTATGTTCTAAAAAGTCTACTGTTTTTTTTGGATCATTTGGATCCGGTATATTGTATATTTTATTTCGTTTTGTCCGTGATTGTACTGAATCATACAATTTTTTAACTTGTTTATCCACATCTGACTTAAGAAGATTTTTCTCTTTCGCACCCGGGCCTGTGAAAATCTCAGGAAAATTCCTCAATATTGCAACTTGCTCCCGTATGTCAAACTCGCTTATGCATTTTGTTAATGAAGCTATAGGTTGGTTGTTTATCTCGTG
>Ga0209107_10001555_pt1 | contig 12858 bp, 13 predicted proteins | sample LakErihyJuly2011_2_FD_187460 | JGI IMG/M metagenome (GOLD analysis project Ga0209107, IMG submission 187460) | Freshwater microbial communities from dead zone in Lake Erie, Canada - CCB hypolimnion July 2011 (SPAdes) (version 2) | ecosystem: Environmental > Aquatic > Freshwater > Lentic >... | reverse complement strand
TCATCGCCAGCGGGCAAGACACCGACCGAGTTGGGCAGCATGGCCATGACGCTGGACGAATCCAGCATCACCGACTGGGTCTTCCCTGGGCGTTCTTTCCTCAAGGGCGAGGCCTTGGCCAAGTTCATCCGCACCCAGACGGCTGGCAAGCAGATCGAGGCCATGCGCCTGCCGCTGGGCATCGTCGCGGCCGACCTCAAGAGCGGTCAGGCCATCCTGTTCCGCCGGGGCGATCCGGGCACGGCGGTGCGGGCGTCCAGTGCGGTGCCGGCCGTGTTCGAGCCGGTCAAGATGGAAGGGCGCGAGTACATCGACGGCGGAGCGGTGTCGCCCGTGCCCGTGCGCTTTGCCCGGCAGATGGGTGCCGAGCTCATCATCGCGGTGGACATCTCGGCCATCCCCGAGGGTCAGCCGACCAAGGGCGCGGTGGACATCCTGCTGCAGACCTTCAACATCATGGGCCACGCCATCAGCCAGCACGAACTCGCCGATGCCGATGTGGTGGTGCGGCCCAAGTTGCAGGGGGTGGGCAGCGCGGACTTCAGCGCGCGCCGCCTTTCCATTCTGGCGGGGCGTGAAGCGATGCTGACGGTGATGCCGCAGCTGCGCGAGCGCCTCGCGGCCCGCACGCGGTGAGCGCGGTGAGGCTTCCGGGGCGCGGTGGGCTCAGCGTGGTGCGCCGAAGGGTGCGCCGCTGAGCTTCTGGCCGGGCTTGACGCCTTTTTTCTTGAACCAGCCGGTGTTCATCTCCAGCACGTAGCGCACGGGTTGCGTCGAGCAGTGGGAGTCCAGCGTCTGCGGCTTCATCTCGTCCAGGTTGACGACCGTGCCGTCGTCGGCCACGAAGGCCACGGCCAGCGGGATGAGGGTGTTTTTCATCCAGAAGCACTGCACACCCGGGCGGTCGAACACGAAGAGCATGCCCTCGTTGGCGCCCATGCTGGTGCGGTGCATCAGGCCAATGGCGTGCTCCTGGGGCGTCAGCGCCACCTCCACCTGCATGTTGTACATGCCTGCGCCCAGCGTGGTGTGGTTCTGCAGGCGCTGGGGCGTGTCCTGGGCCTTGGCCACAGCGCACACCGACGACAGGGCGAAGGCGGCGGCCCATGCCAGCGCCATGCCCCGGCGGGTTTGACTCACAATTCCGTTCTTTGCCATGCGTGTGTCTCGGTCCGAGTGATCCTGTGGCACTGACTTTATCAGCGAGCGCCATGACCTCCGCTTCTCCATTGGCCGAGCCGGCTGCGCCGGCCTCCGCCCCCCTCCAGGCGCCGCTGCCGCCCTTGCCCGAGTTGTCGCCCGCCCAGGCGGCTGGCCTGGACGACCCCGACCTGCTGGCCCAGTGCGTGGTGGACATCCCCTTGGGCAGCAGCCTGCGCCGCATCGGGCTGGGCCTGTCCGGCATGTACTGCGCGGCCTGCGCCATCACCATCGAAGACGCTTTGCTCAAGGTGCCTGGCGTGCGCGAGGTGCAGGTGCAGGCGGCATCGCAGCGCGCCCGCATCCTGGTGGACCCGGCGCAGGTCAGCCTGTCGGCCATGGTGTCGGCGGTGCAGCGCGTGGGCTACCGGGCTTGGCCCGATGCGGCCGCGCGTGCCGGCCACGAGCGCCTGCGCGAGCGCCGCGTGCTGGTGTGGCGCCTGTCCGTCGCGGCGTTTTGCATGATGCAGGTGATGATGATCGCGGTGCCGCAGTACGTGGCGGGCCCTCGCGAGATCCCCGAAGACATCTGGAACCTGATGAACTGGGCCAACTGGGTGCTCAGCCTGCCGGTGCTGTTGTTTTCCTGCGGGCCCTTCTTCACAGGTGCCTGGCGTGCCGCGCGCCAGGGCCGCATCGCCATGGACACGCCAGTGGCCATCGGCATCGCCGCCACCTTCATCGTCAGCACGGGTGTGAGCTTTGGCGCGCAAGACGTGTTCGGCCACGAGGCCTATTACGACTCCCTGACCATGTTCGTCACCTTCCTGCTGGCCGGCCGCTGGCTGGAAAGCCGAGCGCGGGAGCGCGTCACGCAGTCGCTGGAAGCGCTGTGCGTGCGTTTGCCCGAGGCGGTCGAGCGCGCGGTGGACGAGGTGCCCGACACCGAACTGGGCACGGTGGCCGTGGCCTCGGTGCCGCTGTCCTCCTTGCGTCATGGCGATCGCGTCCGTGTGGCCGTGGGCCAGGCCTTCCCAGCCGATGGCCTGATCCTGCTGGGACAGACCGAGGTGGACGAGGCCCTGCTGACGGGCGAATCCCGCGCTGTGTCGCGTGCGCCGGGTCAGACCGTGGTGGCCGGCAGCCTCAACCTGGGCGCTCCGGTGTGGATGTCCGTGGAGCGCCTGGGCCCCGACACCCGCTACCAGCAAATCGTCTCCCTGGTGCACCAGGCCATGACCGAAAAGCCAGGCTGGCTGCGCTCGGCCGACCGCATCGCCGGCCCCTTCCTGTGGGGCGTGCTGCTGCTGGCCGCGGGTGGTTTCGTCGCCTGGCAGTGGGTCGACCCCGCGCGTGCCGTTTGGGTGGCCGTGTCGGTGTTGGTGGTGACGTGCCCGTGCGCGCTCTCGCTGGCGGCGCCCTCGGCCCTGCTGTCGGCCGCAGGCGCCATGGCCAAGCGCGGCGTGCTGGTGCGCCGCCTGGATGCGCTGGAAGCGCTGGCCACCGTGCGGCAGGTGTATTTCGACAAGACCGGCACCCTCACCGAGGGCGAACTCTCTGTGGTGGCCCTGGTGGCCGGTGGGGTGTCTCACCGGCTGCAAGAGACTCTGCCCGAGGCGGTGGCCGCGCCGTGGCAGCAGGCGGTGTCGTTGGCCTCGCACTCGCAGCACCCCTTGTCACGCTCGGTGGTGCAGGCCGCGCGCGACGCAGGTCAGGCCGTGTCACCCGGTCATTGGTTGGATGTGAAGGAGCTGGCCGGCAAAGGCGTCGAAGCGCAGGACGCCGAAGGCCTGACCTGGCGCTTGGGCCGCAGCGACTGGGTGCTGGGCCCAGGTGAGGGTGGCCTGGACGCCGCCGACGCCCCGCGCGTCTGGCTGGCGGCCTGGCGCGACGGCCACTGCCTGCCCGCCACGGCCCTGGGGCTGCGCATGGACGAAGTCTTCCGGGCCGAGGCCATGCCCGCCGTGCGGCAACTGCGCGAGCTGGGTTGCACGGCGTCCTTGTTGTCTGGCGACCACGCCGACCGCGTGCACGAAGCCGCCCGCCACCTGGGCACCGACGTGGCCGGCGCCCAGTCCAGCCCCGAAGACAAGCTCGCCGTGATTGCCGCAGCGCAGCAGCAAGGCGCGCGCGTGGCCGTGGTGGGGGATGGCATCAACGACGCGCCGGTGCTGGCGCAGGCGGACGTGTCCGTGGCGCTCGACCAGGGCGCCGCGCTGGCGCAATCCCAGGCCGACTTGATCGTTCTGAACGGTCGCCTGACCGGTTTGCCCGAGGCTGTGTTGCAAAGCCGCCGTGCCATGCGCATCGTTCGGCAGAACCTGGCGTGGGCCGCAGTCTACAATTTCAGCTGCATTCCACTTGCACTGATGGGCCTGCTGCCGCCGTGGGCCGCCGGGCTTGGCATGGCGGCCAGTTCGCTGCTTGTCGTGCTCAATTCCCTGCGGCTGGGCGCCACACCATGGAAATCCTCTACGTCCTGATCCCCGTGTCCGTGTTGCTGGTGCTGGCCATCCTGGCCGTGCTGGGCTGGGCGATCCACAGCGGACAGTTTGAGGACATCGACCAGGAGGCCCTGCGCATCCTGCAAGCCGGAGATCAGAATTCTCAGGATAACGTTGAGCGGCATCAAAAGTGACTCCTGGTTTGCCCTCACAATTCGCTTTGTAACTTTGGAGAACAACAGATGGCAAACTCCCACTCTGCCACCTACAACGACACCGTTGTCAGGCAGTTCGCCGTCGCGGCGGTCGTTTGGGGTGTCGTCGGCATGGCCGTCGGCGTCCTGATCGCGTCCCAGCTCGCGTGGCCCGAACTGAATTTCGGCATTCCCTGGCTGACCTATGGTCGCCTGCGCCCACTGCACACCAACGCAGTGATTTTCGCCTTTGGCGGTTGTGCCCTGTTTGCCACGTCTTACCACGTGGTGCAACGCACTTGCCAAACCCGCCTGTTCGCAGGCCCCCTGGCGTCCTTCACGTTCTGGGGTTGGCAACTGGTCATCTTGCTGGCCGCCATCTCTCTGCCCCTGGGTTACACCACCGGCAAAGAGTACGCTGAACTCGAATGGCCGATCGACCTGCTGATCACCGTCGTGTGGGTGTCCTACGCCCTGGTGTTCTTCGGCACCATCGGCATCCGCAAGGTGCGTCACATCTACGTGGCCAACTGGTTCTACGGCGCCTTCATCATCGCCGTCGCCCTGCTGCACGTGGTCAACAGCGCCGAAATGCCTGTGCTGGCCAACGGCATCCTGGCACCCAAGTCCTACTCGGTCTACGCTGGTGTCCAAGACGCCATGGTGCAATGGTGGTACGGCCACAATGCGGTGGGCTTCTTTCTGACCGCAGGCTTCCTGGGCATGATGTACTACTACATCCCCAAGCAGGCTGGCATGCCCGTGTACTCGTATCGCCTGTCGATCGTGCACTTCTGGGCCCTGATCTTCACCTACATGTGGGCCGGCCCTCACCACCTGCACTACACCGCGCTGCCTGACTGGACGCAATCGGTGGGCATGGTGTTCTCGCTGATCCTGTTGGCGCCTTCGTGGGGCGGCATGATCAACGGCATCATGACCCTGTCGGGTGCCTGGTACAAGCTGCGCGACGACGCCATCCTGAAGTTCCTGATCGTGGCCCTGTCCTTCTACGGCATGTCCACCTTCGAAGGTCCGATGATGTCCATCAAGACCGTGAACTCGCTGTCGCACTACACCGACTGGACGGTCGGCCACGTGCACTCCGGCGCCCTCGGTTGGGTGGGCTTGATCTCCATGGGCTCGCTGTACTACCTGATCCCGCGCATGTTCGGCCGCACCACGATGTACTCGGTGCAAGCCATCTCCGTGCACTTCTGGGCAGCGACCATCGGCATCGTGCTGTACATCGCTTCGATGTGGATCGCCGGTGTGATGCAGGGCTTGATGTGGCGTGCGGTCAATCCCGACGGCACCCTGGTCTACAGCTTCGTCGAGAGCGTCAAGTCCTCGCATGACTTCTACGTCATCCGCGTCGCCGGTGGCCTGCTCTACCTGGGCGGCATGATCCTGATGCTGTGGAACACCATCATGACCGTGACCGCGGGCCGCGCTGTCGATGCGCCCATCCCGCAGGGTTCGGCGCAGCCGGCTCACGCCTGAGCCTAGAAGGAGAACAACATGGCTGACAACAATCACAAGCCTGCGCTCTTCTCGCACGAGAAGATCGAGACCAGCAACTTCCTGATGATCGTGCTGACGCTGATCGTCATCTCCTTCGGGGCCTTGGTCGAAATCGTGCCGCTGTTCTTCCAGCACAGCACGACCGAGCCGGTGCCGGGCCTCAAGCCCTACACCGCGCTGCAAGTCGTGGGCCGCGACATCTACGTCCGTGAAGGCTGCTACGGCTGCCACTCGCAGATGATCCGCCCCTTCCGCGCCGAGACCTTGCGTTACGGTCACTACTCGATGGCAGGTGAGTTCGTCTACGACCACCCCTTCCAGTGGGGCTCCAAGCGCACCGGTCCTGACCTGCAGCGCGTCGGAGGCAAGTACTCCGACGAATGGCACACGGCTCACCTGAACAACCCGCGTGACGTGGTGCCCGAGTCCAACATGCCGGCCTACCCCTGGCTGCTGGCCAACAAGGCGGACAGCGCGACCATCGGTGCGCGCATGGATGCCCTGCGCAAGGTCGGCGTGCCTTACACGGACGCCGAGATCAAGGCTGCTGCCGACGAGGTCAAGGACAAGACCGAGATGGACGCCGTGATCGCTTACCTGCAGGTGCTTGGCACCGCCGTGAAATAAGGAGTGGCGCACATGGACATGATCTTGGTGAGAAGCATCTTCACATTGGTGTGTCTGTGCGTTTTCGTGGGCATCGTTGCCTGGGCGTTCAAGCGCGGCAACAAGGCTCAGTTTGAAGAGGCAGGTCGTCTGCCTCTTTCAGAAGATTGACTGGAGGCTCAGACATGAGCGACTTCATTAACAGTGGCTGGTCGTGGTACGTCATCGCGATCGTGGTGTTTGGTCTGGTGTACTGCGCACTCGTGCTGATTGGCGCGGCCAAGCACAAGGTCGTCTATGACGCACAGGGCAATGTGGACAAGACCACGGGGCACGTCTGGGACGCGGACCTGCGCGAGTTGAACAACCCGCTGCCGCGCTGGTGGCTGTTCCTGTTCATCATCACCCTGGTGTTTGCTGTGGGCTACCTCAGCCTGTACCCGGGCTTTGGCAACAACCCTGGCAAGCTGGGCTGGTCCTCCAAGGGCCAGCTGGAAGCCGAAATGGCCAAGGCCAAGCTGGAGCAAGACAAGATCTTTGCCAAGTTCAAGAACGCGTCGGTGGAAGACCTCTCCCGCGATCCGCAGGCCCATGACATCGGCCAGCGCCTGTTCCTGAACAACTGCGCGGCTTGCCACGGCTCCGACGCCAAGGGCGCCAAGGGCTTCCCCAACCTGACCGACAACGATTGGATTCACGGCGGTGCGCCCGACAAAATCGTCGAAACCATCACCGGTGGTCGTCGAGGTCAGATGCCTCCCATGGCTGCCGCAGTCGGCACGCCGGAAGAGGTGCGTCAGGTGGCCAACTATGTGCTGAGCCTTTCGGGTTCGGGCCACAACTCCATCCTGGCTGAACTGGGCAAGGCCAAGTTCAAGCAGGTGTGCGCGGCCTGCCACGGCGCTGACGGCAAGGGCAACCAAGCCATCGGTGCACCCAACCTGACCGACAAGGTCTGGCTGCATGGCTGGGGCGAAGAGGCCATCATCAGCATGGTCAACAAAGGCAAGGTCAACGTGATGCCCGCCCAGAACGCGCGCCTGTCGGACGACCAGATCCGCCTGGTGGCCTCCTATGTGTGGAGCCTGTCGCACGCCACCAAGACGGCGCAAGCGCAATGAAGTCAGGCAACTGACCGCGCCACCGGCATCAGCCCGCCCAAGCAGGTTGATGCCGATCAAAATTGAGTCGATACTCAAATTGCGGCAGGTGAGGGTGTGATACCTTAGGGGGTATCCGGCCTGCCTGCCGCAAGTCCATCCAAAACACCATGAGCGACCCCACTCCACCCAGCAACGCCCCCCAGCGGGTCATTCCCATCCAGGCCGTCGGCGTGCGGGAAGAGGTGGTGTCGCTGTACCAAAAGGGCGAGAAGATCTACGCCCGCGAGGTCAAGGGTTGGTTCACCAAATGGCGCTGGGTGTTCGTGTGGCTCACGCAGATCGTGTTCTACCTGTCCCCGTGGTTGCAGTGGCATGACCGCCAGGCCATCCTCTTTGACCTCACCACGCGGCGCTTTTACCTCTTCAACCTGGTCCTGTACCCGCAAGACTTCATCTACCTCACCGCGCTGTTGGTGATCTCGGCCTACGGGCTTTTCTTGTTCACCGCGGTGGCGGGGCGCTTGTGGTGCGGTTTTGCCTGTCCGCAGTCGGTTTATACCGAGATGTTCATGTGGATCGAGCGCAAGATCGAAGGCGATCGCACGCGCCGCATGAAGCTGGACAAATCGCCCTGGAGCCTGGAAAAGCTCGCGCGCAAAACCGCCAAGCAAGTGGCCTGGATTTCTGTGGCGCTGTGGACGGGCTACACCTTCGTGGGCTACTTCACGCCCATCCGCGTGCTGGCCGACGAGGTGCTCACCCTGAGCATGGGCCCCTGGGAAATCTTCTGGGTGTTCTTCTATGGCTTCGCCACCTACGGCAACGCAGGCTACATGCGCGAACAGGTCTGCAAGTACATGTGCCCGTATGCACGCTTCCAGAGCGCCATGTTCGACCGCGACACGCTCATCATCAGCTACGACGCCAAGCGCGGTGAGCCCCGTGGTTCCCGCAAGCGCGGCACCGATGCGCAAGGCCTGGGGCAGGGCGATTGCATTGACTGCACGCTGTGCGTGCAGGTCTGCCCGACTGGCATCGACATCCGCAAAGGGCTGCAGTACGAGTGCATCGGCTGTGCTGCGTGCATCGACGTCTGCGACTCCGTCATGGACAAGGTGGGCTCGCCGCGTGGCCTGATCCGCTACGCGACACAAAACAGCATGGAAAATGGCTGGGGCCGCCGTGAGATGTGGGCCCGTGTGACGCGGCCGCGTGTGCTGCTGTACACCGGCATTCTGGTGGCCATCGTCGTGGCTTTCCTGGTCAGCCTCTACAGCCGCCCGCCGTTCCGCGTGGACATCCTGCGAGACCGCGGCGCGCTTGCCCGTGTCGTTGACGATGGCTTTGTCGAGAACGTCTACCGCATCCAGATCATGAACGCCAGCGAAGCCACGCAGCGCTACCGCCTGGGTGTGGAGCAACTCAACCAGGCTGTGGTGGATGCGGGGCGCGACATCGAACTCGGCCCGGCCGAAGCGCGCTGGGTGCCCGTGGCGGTGCGCGTGCCGCCGGAGGTGGCCGCGCGCATGGGCTCGGGGGCGCATGGCATCACGCTGTTCGTCGAACAGCTGCGCCGCGGTGACCAGGCCCAGGTCGATGTGCGTGAGCCCACCACCTTCATGGTGCCTCGCTGAGGCCTGTTGGCCCTGCGTGTCAGAATTTTTGCAAGGACATTGTCATGACCCACGTTTCGACCCAGCCCGAAAACACACCGTGGTGGCGTCTGCCCATCGTCTGGATGGTCATCGGTGGGCCCGCGATTGTGGTGGTGGCTTCCCTCGTCACCGCGGGCATCGCCATCAAGCACGTGGACCCGGTGCTGGACACCTCGAAGGGCGAGGTCAAGGGCGTCATCGACATGCCGGCGGTCCAGGCGCGCAACCATGCCGCCAATGCCGACGCGCGTGCGCCTGCCGACAAGTGAGTTGATCGCCTGGGGCTAGCCCTTGATTCAGGGGTAAGTCCTCGTTGAGATGCGGTGACTCAGGCACAACATCTGAGGTGTGCACCTCGGATGCAAGGAGAACCGCATGTCACGTCGCACGCTGCACGTCGCACAAATCCTCTGGCCCGCCTTCTTCATGGCGGGTGTGCTGGAAATGGTGGTGTTTTCTGTCCTCGATCCCAGCCTGATCCACATCGGTGCCTGGGAGCCCGACGCACGCACCGTTTACAGCGTGGCTTTCCTGGTGTTCTGGGGGGTGTTGTCGCTCTCAGGGGCGCTCAGCCACCTGATGATGCGCGATGATGCCCACGGCACGCGCCACGCCCTGGCACAAGGCTTGGTTGCACGGCGGCACCGCCGCCAGTCGCGCCAAGGCGGGGGCATCCCGCCCCAGCACTCGCACCAGCACTGAACCCGAGGTCAGCAGCGCACGCTGTTGACCAGTGCTTTCAGTCCAGGCTCGTCCGTGATGCGGATGTCGCGTTGCTTCACTTCCAGCAAACCTTCGTCCTGGAATTTGGAGAAAGTGCGGCTGACGGTTTCCAGCTTCAAACCGAGGTAGCTGCCGATTTCTTCGCGGGTCATGCGCAGCACCAAGGCCGAGGCCGAGAAGCCACGTGCATGCAGGCGTTGCGTCAGGTTCAGCAGGAAGGCGGCCAAGCGCTCTTCGGCGCGCATGCTGCCCAGCAGCAGCATCACGCCATGGTCGCGCACGATCTCGCGGCTCATGATCTTGTGGAACTGGTGCTGCAGGTCGGAGAACTCGCGCGAGAGGTCTTCCAACTGGCTGTAGGGGATCACGCAGACCTGCGAATCCTCCAGGGCGATCGCGTCACAGGCGTGGCGGTCGGTGCTGATGCCGTCCAGGCCCAGCAACTCGCCCGCCATCTGGAAGCCGGTGACCTGGTCGCGGCCGTCTTCGGACGAGATGCGCGTCTTGAAGAAGCCCGTGCGCACGGCATACACCGACTTGAACGAGTCGCCCGTGTGGAAGAGGGCGTCGCCGCGCTTGACCGACTTGCGCGCACCCACCAGCGAGTCCAGGTGCGTCAGTTGCGGCTGGCTCAGGCCCACAGGCAGGCACAGCTCGCGCAGGTTGCAGCTGGAGCAGGCGACCTTGAAGGCGTCGATCTTCATGGGGATGGGTTCGCGGCGCTCGGTGGTGGAGCGGTGCAAAGCGTCTTGCGGAGCGACGTCGGACGTAGGGGCGTTGGGATTCAGCATGCGCAACCTCAAAAGATGGTTCATTGTTGCCAGATTCAGGCGCGCGCCCTTGAGGCAGATCAACACTGGCGGACATGAGTTTGGCACAGTCTGCCCAATGAGTGAACCAGCCCTCGGCGTCTCGCCAGCATCATCCCGTCCCGCGGCCCCGATCGTGTCGCGCGAGTTGCTTTCGCGGCTGGACGTCAGCGGGCCGCGTTACACCTCCTACCCGACGGCCGACAGGTTCGTCGAGGCGTTTGGCGCCGAGCAGTACCAGCAGGCGCTGCAGCAGCGTGGGCACGGTGTGGGCGCACTCACGGGCGGTGCCAGCGCATTGTCCGTCTATGTGCACATCCCGTTTTGCGAGTCGGTGTGCTACTACTGTGCCTGCAACAAGGTCATCACGAAACACCACGAACGGGCGGTCGAGTACCTCGACGCGTTGCGCATGGAGATCGACTTGGTCTGCGCGCAACTGGGGCGGGGCCAGACGCTGTCGCAGCTGCACTTCGGGGGCGGCACGCCGACCTTCCTGACCGACGACCAATTGGAAGGGCTGCTGGGCACCCTGCAAACGGCATTCCGTTTCGTGCCGGGCGGTGAGTACGCCATCGAAATCGACCCGCGCACGGTCAGTGCCGAGCGCTTGCACCGGCTGGCGGCCATGGGCTTCAACCGGTTGAGTTTCGGTGTCCAGGACTTCGATGCGCAAGTGCAGCAGGCGGTTCACCGTGTGCAGCCGCGCGAGCAGGTGGCTGCCCTGGTGGACAGCGCCCGTGCGGAGGGGTTCGAGTCCCTCAACATGGACCTGATTTACGGCCTGCCCAAGCAGACCCTGACGAGTTTCCAGACGACCTTGTCGCAGGTGGCCGAGCTGAAGCCGGACCGCATCGCCCTGTACGCCTACGCGCACCTGCCGCAGCGCTTCAAGCCGCAGCGCCGCATCGACAGCAGCGCCTTGCCCGCACCCGATGACAAGGTCGCCATGCTGGCCATGGCCATCGACACCTTTTCGGAGGCGGGCTACGACTACATCGGCATGGACCACTTCGCCCTGCGCCACGACAGCCTCGCGGTGGCCAAGCGGCAGGGGCGCTTGCACCGCAATTTCCAGGGCTACAGCACCCACCCCGACTGCGACATCATCGGCCTGGGGGTGTCGGCCATTGGCCGTGTGGGTGCGCACTACAGCCAGAACGCCAAGACGCTGGACGACTACTACGACGCCTTGCGCCGCGGGCAATTGCCCATCGTTCGGGGCCTGACCCTCACTCGGGACGACTTGGTGCGCCGCGCCGTCATCATGGCCATCATGTGCCAGGGGCGCGTGGACTTCGAGTCCATCGAGTTGGCTTACCTGGTCGATTTCCGGCAATACTTTGCGTCGGAAATGCGCCTGCTGGAGCCGCTCGTCGAGTCGGGGTTGGTGCAGATGGAGTCGGATGGCATCCGCGTCACGCCGTTGGGCTGGCATTTCGTGCGCGCCATTGCCATGCCGTTTGACCGACATCTCCAGGCAGACAAAACGGCCGAGCGCTTTTCCCGCATCATCTGAAGCGTTCGTCGTCGTTCTTGCCGCCTTCCTGACCCGAGGGCGTTCCTGCTCATGTTGACCGGTCTCTTGATCACCGCCTTCCTGATGGGGTTGGGTGGCATCCCCCATTGCACCGCGATGTGCGGTGCCGCCTGCGCAGTGGCCTTTCCGCGCGGCTTGCCCGTGACCACGTGGTTGGGTCGCTTGCTGGGCTATGCCGTTTTGGGCGGCGTGGCGGCGGTGAGCGCGGGCGTGGTGTCCCGGTGGGGGCGCGAGGTGGCCATGCTCAAACCTTTGTGGGTCATGGCGCAGGTCGCTGTCGTGATCCTGGGCATGCACCTGCTGATTCGCGGCCGCATGCCGGCTTGGTTGGACGGGGCTGGACGCGCTGCTTACGATGGCTGGCGCACCCGCATGGCGGCATGGCCGGCTGCGCTGCCGCCGTTCTGGCGCGGTCTGTGGCAGGCGGCTTGGCCGCTGCTGGGCGGCCTGAGCTGGGCCTTGTTGCCGTGCGGTTTGTTGTACGCGGCCCTGATGGTCGCGGCCTTGGCGCCTGACGCATGGGGCGGGTCGCTGGTCATGCTGGCCTTCGGTGTGCCCAGTTCCATCGGCGTGTGGGCAGCACCCTGGGTCGTGCGCCAATGGACGGTGTGGCGTCGGCATGCGGATGACGCGTCTGCGGTCGCTCCGGCGGTTTGCGCCACCAGCGTGGCCACCAGAGCGGCCGTCAGCACGACCACAGGCCCTGCCACGGTGCCCGTGATCTGGATGAGGCCTGTTGGCGAGTCCTCTCGTTCGCAGCCGCAGCCGTCAGTCTCCGGGGCTGCAGCGCTGCGCCCTGGCGAGCCCCTGGTGGACCCCCGCTGGGCCGTGCGCGCTTCGGGCCTGAGCCTGGCCGTCATGGGCGTGTGGTCGGTGTGGCACCAACTGGTCGCGCAATGGCAGGCCTGGTGTGCCTGAAATGCGCCACATGCACGGCGGAATCGGGGCGAAATGACCACGCATTGCGGCAATCCCTGACCCTTGCCGTGCCCCTGATTCGGGGGCTCGCGTAGAATGAAGTCACCTTGCCGACATCCATGGCAATGTTTTCTCGGACACGCCAAACGCGGAGACCACACACATGTACCAGCACATCAAGGTGCCCGAAGGTGGGCAGAAG
>Ga0209107_10001554_pt1 | contig 12859 bp, 9 predicted proteins | sample LakErihyJuly2011_2_FD_187460 | JGI IMG/M metagenome (GOLD analysis project Ga0209107, IMG submission 187460) | Freshwater microbial communities from dead zone in Lake Erie, Canada - CCB hypolimnion July 2011 (SPAdes) (version 2) | ecosystem: Environmental > Aquatic > Freshwater > Lentic >... | reverse complement strand
GATCTGGTAAAGGCTTTATAAAAGATATGAAGACGTTAGTTGACATGTCTGAAAAATTTGCCAAAAATTTTGAAAAAGCCGCTAAAGCTATGTCTGCCGCTACTGGTGGAAAATATGATGGAAATCAAAAACTTGGCCTAGGCAGCTTTACTCGCACCGAAAAAATTGTTGGCGGCGCTGCTTTAGCAACAGCTGCTGTTGGTGGTTTGGCGTACTCAATGGCTCCAGATACTATGGCGGCTGTTACCCAGAGAATGGCGTTGGATACTTACGCGGGTAGAAGCGGAATGTCTACACGTAAAGCTCTTGGTCTTGCAAATAGACAAGTAGGAAATGGTGCTACAAGCGCCATGGGCCCTACTATGGCTGCCACAGCTCTTGCATATCAAGGCGGATATTTAGCTAATAGTTTAAGCTCTAAAAACGTTATGAGTCAAGTTGGTGGACTTAGCGCTATAAGCGGAGGCTCAAACGAGCAAGTAGCTGGCGCTATTGCTGGTATGAATGGCATGAGTTTCTTACGTATGGGCGTAAGAACTCGTGATTCAAAAGGCAATCAAAGACCAATGAATCAAGTTATTAATGATACCTATAACTTTTTATATGGCGGTAAGAAAATAACCGCAGCTCAAGCGCAGATGGTCTATAACCCAAACAGTAAGGGATATCAATCTCTTATGGCTGTTTCTGGTGGAGACCCTAATCTTCTAGGAATATTGCAAGCAGGCATAGTTGCTCGTGCGTCAAAAGGTGGGGGATTAAAAAAAGGCGACTTAAACAATTCAGATAAAGCGTTAGATTTAATGGGAGTAAGTAAAGACAGCCCGCAAAGATCACAGTTTAGATACAATAGTAGCGAAGCTAGAAAGTTACAAGCTACAGAATCTGGTTTAGTAGGCGGCTATAACGTAGCCCTTAGAACTACTGCCTCTGTAAATGATGGATTTAGCTCTCTTGCTGAAGCTCTTCCCTCAGTCACTCAAGCACTTATGACTTTTAAAGGCGCCCTTCAAACTTTTCCTGGTGCAGGTAATACTGGCGCAACACTATCTAATCTTGGTGGTATGGCAGCCGGCGGCGCAGCCAACATAGGTCAAATGTTATTAGCCGCTAACTTAGCAAAACGTGTTGGAATTATTGGTCCGGGTGCTGCGGCTGCAGCCGGTGGTGGTGGTGCGGGTGCCGCAGGCGCCGCAGGTGCAACAGGGCTTGGTGCAGGGCTAATGAGTATGCTTACCGGTAAAGGTAAGTTTAAACCTACCGGTATTCTTGCCAAAGGATCTAAAGCAGCAAAGTTTGGCCGTGTTGGATTAGCTGCAGGTATCTACACGGGAATGGAAAAAGCGCAGCAGTGGTTAAATAAAAAAGGTAAAAATCTACCTGGTTGGGCAAAGTGGTTAGGAAACTTTGCTTTTGACTTAGGTCAAGGCGGACTTACGGGATTAGCTGCTGGTGGTGTGCCTGGAGCTTTTGCGGGTATTGCTGCAGGTGGAGTTGGTAACTTAGCAACTGGTGGCGTAAAAGATGGCGGCATGGGAGGTGGGGACGGAGGTTGTTCTCATGGATCAATGGGCTGTTCCCACGGAATGGGTGGCCCAGAAATGCCATCAAGTGTTGCCTCAAGTGTTGCATCTGTTACTAAAGCCGCAAAGGGAAACATTCTACAAATGCCGGTTCCTCCTGGAACAAAAGTAACATCTCCTTATGGTCCTAGACCGGATGCAGCTAAAAGAAACCCAGGAATTAGCTCAAACCACTCAGGTATTGACTACGGCGTAGCTGTAGGAACCTCCGTTGCTGCTGCAGGTGATGGAACAGTTTCTGAAACAGGAATGCACCGTCAATACGGACGATATTTAATTATTAAGCACCCTGGTGGCAAATCAACTATGTACGCTCACCTTAGTAAACTTCTTGTTAAAAAAGGCGACAAGGTTACTAGCGGGCAAGAAGTTGCAAAGTCTGGTGGAGCTAAAGGCTCTTCAGGCGCGGGAACCTCAACTGGTCCTCACCTTCACTTTGAGGTTAGAGACCACGGTGGTGTTGGTGCTCAGGGAAGAAAAGACCCTAGATCATTCTTTGGCAAAGCGTTTCAATTTATTAAGAACATGGTTACTAGCGGAATTAACATAGGTAAGCGGGTAATTAATAGGGTATTTAATAAAGAGCTACCTTACTCAGACGTATCGGGAAGCGGAAGACCTTTTACATTTAATTCAATATCTGATCTAAACTCAGCTGAGCTAGGCGCTTTAGTAAAAAGCAAAATAAGTTCCGGAAGTCCTGTAGGTTGGGACGACGTTAATAGTTACCTAGATAAGGGCGGCGGTAAAGTAGGTTTAGGTAAAAAACGAGGAACAGCAGTCTTTAACTCAGAAGAGAACCCAGTTTCAGGAGATAGCGCTGGCATGACCGGAGGAAGCCGCAAAGGGTTAATGAGAATGCTTCATGCAAAAGGTTTCCGAGGGGCGGCACTTCAAACTGCCTTTGCTGTTGCTTTAGCTGAGTCTGGTGGTAGAGCAGACGCGGTTGGTGATAAGCATTTAGTGTCTAAAAAATGGGGCCCTAGCTACGGCGCTTTCCAAATTAGATCTTTAAAGGATTGGAAAGCCTATAACGACCCTTATCGTGACGGCAGTAGATTAAAAAATGCAGAGTATAATATTGCCGCTGGCTATGAAAAAAGTAACCAAGGAAAGCATTGGAAAGGTTGGACAACCTTTACTAGCGGCACGTTTACTAAGTTCTTAGATGATGCCGCAACAACACAGAAAGCTGCAGGTATTGGTGGGGCAGACAATGGTATTGGTGGATCGGAGAATATTGGATCTGCACAGTCTATGTCTCTTGGAACAACCACTGGGCTTGCAGCACACGCTGTTAACAGCTCACGTAGTACGTCCAGCTTTTCTACAGCTTCAAAACAAGACATAAACGTAACAATGCACGTTCAAATAGCTCAAGCAAGTAATGCTGAAGCTGAGGCTATGGTTAGGAAATTTAAGAAAGTGCTAGAAGACGAACTACGCCTAAATGGAATAGGAACATACTAATGGCAGAACTAGTTGCAGCAGACTTTTACTACTCTATTCAGGCATACGAATACTCAAATATTTCCCCTATTAAAGATAGTACCCCCATCCCAAAAACTGCCGGATATGACCCAGATGTAGTTAATGCATACAATAGTACCGAGTGGGTATTAATACCTAGCGACGGTAAATCTGTAAATGTTAGAAATACAGTTCAGTACAGAATTAGAGTGTACAAAAGAACTCCGTTTGAGTTTTTAGGGGATAACGACTATAGCGGAATTACAGTAAATATTTTTGATTCTTGGAAAAGTAGTTTTCCTGGAGATGTGAGCGGGGTAAAACAAAAACCAGACACTAGCGGAACAGTATTTATTTTTAACATAAGTTCACAAGTACCTGTTACTGCAACCCCTAAAATAAATGTTAATGTTGGTGCCCTCGCTATTCGAGAAAATATTAATGTTGATGGTAAAGGTAAAGTACCAACAGTTAACTATACGGTTGCAGAAGCTATTCCAACTTGCCCTAAAAAAGAAATAATTAACTATATTTTTCCAGGAACTACTTGGTCTGTACCAAGTGCGCAAGCAGGAGGCAGACAATATTATTATGATTACTCTGAACGGCCTAACGTCGCTAGTGAAAATTATAATATAGAGTGGGATGCTTGTAAAAAACAATGGGTTGTGTTAAAAGTTGGATTTAAGGCCGTAACTAGTGGCGGCATAACTGTTGGTTTTGCAGATAGTTGGCACATATACAGATTTGACACTTCTGGAAAGCCAATTGGATCTCCGGTAAAACAGCCCAATAAAAAAAGGGCTCAACAGATTCTTTTAGAAGCCAACGCAGCTAACTGTACTCCGGTGCCTCAACCTAGCCCCGTACCTCCGGAGGGAGGGTTAACTATACCTAGCACGGACAGTATTACGTACAATCCGCCCGCACATTACGTATCTAGAGGCATATCTCACGGGGCACGTATCGCTGATTACGAAAGCGCCATGCGTGAAAATAAAAGCATTGTTATTGATACTTTTAAAGCAAACTCAGTATTTAGTCAATTTGTAGACAGCAGAAGTAACCTTGGCCGCATTTTTCAAAGCAAAGGAGCTGCAGAGTCTATGAACGTAGCCACTCAAACAAAAGGTAAAGTACCTATTTTTGGTTTTAAATTTATGTACAATCCTCAAAGCATTAACTACAGCATCCCTATGAATACGTCTATTGACTGGACTTTATCTACTCAAGACCCTGCAAATCTTATTGCTGGAAATATTGCCGTTAATTTTACCCTGTACTTAAATAGAATTGCTGATATGACTGAGTTAATGCCCCTAAAAGCAGCGCCAACAATGTACTCAAAAAACTACCCTAGACAGTTATCTAAAGAAGAAGTTGAAGGCATTTTACTACGCGGTACTGAATACGACCTTGAGTTTTTATATAGATCTGTTAATGGTAATAGAGATATGAAGGGTAACTCTTTGCTTACCTATGATGGAGAGTCTGCGGATAAAGGATACATAACTGGTGTACCTCTTTGGTTTGTTCTTCACGATAATTTGCGATATTATGGCTCTTTACAAAACATATCAGTAGACCACGTTGTCTTTACCGACAAAATGGTGCCAATGCTTTCAGTAGTCAGCATTAGTTTCTTAAGATACCCATCAGGAGCAGAAGTTGAAGATTTATTAAAGGCTAAGAACAAAGAAGATTCTACAGTGCCTGAGGTTGATCCAAACGCAAGTAAAACTGCAAGCACAGGGACGACAACGCCATGATTGATAGAGTATCTAGGTATTACAATGGGCCTCTTGCTCAAGTTAAACACAAATACACAGGAGACTACACTATTGCCGTGTTTAGAGATTTTCCAAATGACGTTACCTATAAGTATATTGACTATATGTGGAAAGATGGAGATTCTTTAGGGGAGCTTGCTAAAAACTTTATAGGCCACTCTAAATATTGGTGGCAAATTTTAGAGATTAACCAATTAATTTCTGACCCTTTTTCTATAGAGCCCGGCACAACAATAAGGATGCCATATGCTAAGTAATGGCCCTAAAAAATTTTTTCCTTGGGAGTCTAGTGCTGAGTACAATTCGTACACAGTTTCTTTTCCTAAAGCTCCTGAATTTAAGCTTATCTTAATAGGTGCAGAACTGTATCAAGACAGGGATCAGCATGATCGTCTTATGCTGCACTTTAAAGGTAAGCCTTACTCTGATGGCACCGTTGTCTCTTCAGGTGACCCAGTTCAGTTCACCTATAGTACAAATAATATAAAGCAAAACTTCTATGGGTATGTGTACTCAGTTGAGCCTATAAATGAATCAGACGCCCAAAATACAAATATCTTATGCGTAGCCGCGTCGTATCTATTAAAAAATACAGATCAAAAAATTTATAAAAATGTTACCGCGGATCAAGTTGTTACAAAAATTGCTGCTAAATATGGGATGAGGGCGGTTACTCAAAGACACCCGCGAGTAAGAAAAACTATAGTTCAAGCTGGGCAAAGTGACTGGCAACTCTTACGCCGCTTAGCTAAGCAGACTGGGTTTGCTCTAAGAGTTGAGGGTACAACAATTATATTTGTCTCTAAAAATAAAATCTACGCTAATAAAAAAGACCAAGCACCATACTTTAACTATGTAGACAAAGAACTTGGTGGGTCTGTTACTCGCCTTGAAAGAGCAATGGGTAGCATTATTTCTTTTGATCCAATAGTTTCAGATGAGTCTCCAGAGCTTGGTTCAAGAGTAGACAGAATTATAACTGGATATAACGAAAAAACGGGCACAGTTATTGAAACAAAACACTCGCTTAAAGACTTTAACTTTGAAGATAAAGGCATTGTTGTGCCCGAGGAAACTTCTGCAGCATTTAAAGCTTGGGAGCTTATACAATGACCTCTAGATTTTCTAAAGTAAACAAAAATAATAGCGGATCTTCTAAAGCAGCTTTTACTAAACATACTGTTTTTGAAGTAGCCACTACTCTTACAGAAAGTAAGTACATTGCTAATGATTTTGCTGACGCTCAAAGATACGCGTATAGGGCAAAAGTAAACTTAATTGGGGACTGTTTAGTTAAGCCTTATGAACCTATTTACTTAGACGGATTGCCAGATGGTATGGATGGGTATTGGACAGTTCTTTCAGTTAAGCACATATTTGGAGGAATCCCAGCAAAATATATGATGAAGTTAGAAGTTGGAACAGACGTCTTAGGTCAAACTAACCCAGATGCCTATAAAGCTTTTTCTGTAAGAGATATATCTGGGGAAATTTCAGGCCAGTCTATAGCGCCATTACCATCTAAACTTCAAGACTACTCATTTTTAATAAATAACTCTACTTTAGACCCTAACTACGGAATTACGCCCCCAAGCTCGGCTGTCTCTAAACCTTATAATGATCTTAGGGGAGTCCCATGCACATCAGTAAAGTGGTTGGATGACTATCAAGATGCTGCCCCAGATTTTTCTATTATTAAGCGACCAGTTACTTGGGCTGCCGGTCGCAAGAGTGGAGTTTACTAATGTTTACAAATGATCAAGACTATGGGATGGATCCCACAGGTCGATTTAGATTTTTTGGTATCTATGAGGCTAAGGTTGTAGATATAGATGATCCCCTAAAGAAAAATAGAATTAAAGTAAAAGTTCAGCAATCAACCGGTCAAGAAGTATCCGGTTGGGCTAGATCTTGCCAGCCAATAACAAACGTAGCTAATCACCCTGACCACCAAGAGCACGAGGCTTCTGCAATTGCGGCCCTATTGACTACAACGGCCACTACCGCTGCGGATCCACAGGGGGGTTCTGTGACTATACCAGCGTTAACCGTTGTGGCTAAGGCGGGTGCTGGTACCCTTAAACACCCACGTAAGACCGCGGCCAATACCACTCAAATGTGGAATGACGCTCAAGAACAAACCCCCGTGGTAGCTGAGCACACGCCACATCGACTAGTACCTAAAGTCGGACAATTGGTGTGGGTTATGTTTGTTGCGGGAGATCCTGAATACCCAGTATGGATAGGAGTGCAATGAGCCGCGCCATAGACTACCCGTATACTTTAGACCCTTCCGGAGCTTTAGAAATTACCGAACAAGCTAATAAAATTTGGCTAGATCGTTTATTGACCTTACTATCTACAAACGTAGGGCAACGACCAATGCTTACCTCCTATGGCACAGACCTTATGCAGGCACTATTTGAAAATGAAAATGTTTTAGACACGTCTATAAAGCAGGCGGTAACCGCCGCAGTAAGAGTTTGGTTACCAGAGATTAGTATAAGCAGTATCTCCACCTTATTCCCAGAATATGGCGGGCAAGCTCAAGTAACTATTACGGTAATCCTCCCAGATAGTACAATAAAGACCTTAGATGTAAGTAGTGCAATATTCAGTTCTGATGGAACAGTAACGGCGGTTAGGTAATATGGCAAACGAAATACAGATTGACTATACTTCTAGAGATTTTGCTGCCCTTAAAGTTGATCTTGTAAACTTAATTAGCGCAAGAACAGATAAGGCCTGGGATGCCTCAGACCCTTCCGACCTAGGGTCGGTTCTTGTAGAAGCATTTGCCTACATGGGAGACATAATGTCTTACTATCTAGACAGGGTGGCTAATGAAACTTCAGTAGAGACTGCCGTAAAACGAGAGACTCTTTTAAATTTTGCCGCCTTGTATGGGTACAAACCTTCTGGGCCTACTCCCGCAACGGTGAGCGTATTATTTAAAAATACAAGTGATGCCCCTATAGACATCCCTAAAGGAACTCAAGTAATGGCTCCCTTAACTTATGGCCCATATACAGAAATTTATTTTGAAACTACTCAGTCTGCAACTCAGCTTGCAGCGGGTGCATCAATTACTCTTACCGCAAAAGAAGGTAAAACAGTAAATACCGACCGACCAGACTTAATTGACCCGTTAAATAACAAGCCACTACCATCAAGTCTTGGGTCATCTACGGGCGAGCCAAGCCAAGAAATAACAATTTCTGACTTTGGTCTTGTAGATGATTCACTTATTGTATATGTAGGACAAGGTGCTGCATTTGCTGGATGGTCCTATGTTGACACTCTTTCTGAGTATGGCCCAACAGCTCTAGTATTTACAACCGCTCAAAATGAAGACGGAAGCTTAACAGTTATATTTGGAGATGGGGTTAATGGCGCAGTTCCTCCTACCGGACAACTTATAAGCGCTACGTATAAAACAAGCCTTGGTACTTCAGGAAATGTGATATCTAGTGCTATCACTGAAGTTACTTTTATTCCCGGAAATATAGATCCTGAATCAATCTCTTATTTGGACGTAACAAACGATGCCGCAGCTATTGGCGGCGCAGATGCTGACACTACAGACCAACTTCGTACAAAAATTAAATCAGCAATCTCTGCTCGTAGACGTGCAGTAACCCTAGAAGACTATGAGTTTTTAGCAAATCAAACTCCACAAATTGGTAGAGCTAAAGCAATATCGTCTATTTACAGTTCGGTAACCTTGTACATACAGACTCAAAATGATGGGACTAATACTCCAGGAATTGCGGGCGGATCTCCAACTTCTACTTGGACTGCTCTTCAAAGCAATGTTCAAGAATACTTATCTGATAAAATACCCGTAGGAACTACATTAACTATTGTTGAGCCTACATATGTCCCGGTATACGTATCTATGAACGTAACTGTTGGAGCTGCTTTTAAACAAAACACGGTAAAATTAGACATTGCTAAAGCTTTTTTAAACTCCGGTGGTTTATTTTCTTATGAGTCTAATATTTTTGGAAGAACTATTGCTTTGTCCTCTGTTATATCAAAAGCAGCTGGAATTAACGGCGTAGAATCAATAACCTTAACTAAGTTAAACACAGATAATGGCTCTGGTGTAGCTACAATAACTCTTGCAGCAAATCAAATACCGTATTTGTTGCCAGCAGCATTAATAATTACGCCAACCGGCGGATTGCTCTAAGGATAGGTAGGTAAAATGGTAGCCCAATTTCCCACAGGTATTAGAACCTTTACAAACAAGGTTGACCTAGTTGATACTGTCCTTGCGGACCACATAAACGCACTTCAAGATGAAGTTAGAGCTATGGCAATATCTCTTAGCGGAAATCCAAGTACTAATATCCTTACGTCTTCTTTTGGAGGCACATTTACCTCTGCTACTACAACCTGGACCTCTATAGATGAACGTTTAAACAACATTGAAGCAGGTTTAGTTGGTGGAACAGGCGCGGCAAGCGTTTATGTAAAAAAAGTTGGAGACGCTATTCAACCTCCTTCAGGAACCGTAGCTTTAGTTGTAAAAACTACTGCAGGAACTGCTAATTTATTTGAAGGCCGGGCATCTAATAATGACCTAGGTTTTAATTTAAATAGCGTGGGAATCCCTAAAGTTGGGACCGCAAACGTGCTATATGTAGGAAGCTCAGAATACTCAGCCCTAAATACTACAGCTACATCAGCTCTTGAGCAAGCAGAGGCAGTTAGATTTGATCCTTTCCTACTAGCTGGGATGTAGTTAAATAAATGGCTAAATATTCGTTTACGCAATATGGGTCTCCTAAATACGGTGAAATAGAAAACAATCGTGTTTTTTATAACGTTGGCCTTACTGCCTGGTCGTACGATTATCAAGTTATATCATTAACTTGGGGATCGGTAATTACCGACCCTGCAGACCCCCTTCCAACACACTGGAAAGTAATTAAATCTTTCTCTGGTGCGCCTTTAAGTCCATATGACGGAATTTCTGTAGATGAAGATGTAATAGGCTCTTATCGTCTATCTAAAATAGATGTTCAAACTTTAGAACAAAACTCTGAAGTTACGTACTCATTTTGGGTATTTAACGGAGTTAAGTGGATAAGCTGTGGACACACAAAAGCTTTAGCTGTAGTTAATACAGATACTATAAATAAAGTAAGTAAGTGGATACCTAGAGTATGGCTTAACAATATTTACGGTGAAGGTGACTTAGTTGGCGAAGCAGAGTCAAATAATGAACTATACAAAAGCCTAACTGCTTACTCTTTTGCCTACGATCGACTTCGTGCCGAAGCACAAATTTTAGAAAAAAGCTCAGATTTTAAAAAGGTATCAACCGCCCTATTGCGTAATAAAATTCAAGATTTAGGGTTTGCATATGAGCCTACTCTGGGAGATACCTATCACAGATCTCTTTACAAATCCGGAAATATAATTAATGCTACTAAGGGAACTTCTAAAGGGGTATCAGCTTACACAACAGCCTTAACTCATTGGGATACAGACGTAAGAATTGGTCACAACTTAATGTTGGACTACAACGACTCTTCTTTTGAAGAGTCTATTGGTCGTTGGACAAATGTTATTGCGCCATTTACTGTATCAGGGTATAGCTCCTCAACTTTTCACGTTGGATGGACATTAACCCATCAAAAATACTCCACATCTTTAGCAGATATAGGAGTAGCAATAACCCCACCTACTGGAAATTTTTATGACAATATTTTTCCTTTAAGATCTGTTGGATTTATGAAGTTAAGCAGAGGTTCTACAGGAACGTCTACACAACAAGCAATTGCTTTAGTTGGAGGAAACACTGCTATATCCGCAAAATCCTATGGAATACCTATTAAGCCTGGAAAAAAATATACATTTACTGGTTGGGTTAGGTCTAAAGCTGCAAGAACATCTACGACTGCTACATACCCAAACCTATTAGGACAGTTTGTTTATTTTGATAAAGATGGGGTTAGAATTAGTGTAACTTCTCTTACGGGAGCAGTTAACGAAATAACTAACTCTTGGTCTTATTTTTCTTGTGAAACCCCTTCAAACGCACTTCCACCAGAAAATGCAGTATACGCCGGTGTAGAAATACTTTTACAGGGAGTTCCCGTTAGCACTGATCTTTTATTTGATATGTTTCAAGTTGCTGAAACTGAGTACAGCCTTGAATATCAAGACGCTAGAAAAGTTATAGTAACAATTTCTGGGGAAAAAGAAAATCTTCTTCCTAACCCTGGATTTGACAATAGCACCGCTAACTGGTTAACACTGAACGCTACAGTATCTCAAGACTTTAACCCACCATCCGCATCAAAAATTTTTGGCTCTGCAGTAGCAAAAGTAAAAGTTACTTCTACTGGAACAGCGGCTTTTGTTTCTGATTGGGTACCTGTTGTTCCTGGAGCAAACTACACATTTAGTATTTATGCTAGTGGGGCTACTCGCGCAGTAAAAGCAAGAATTGAGTACTCCTCACAACAGTCAGATTATGATCAAGTTACGATCCTTAGTGATGTAGATGGTAAGTACTATCCTATAAACCCTTACTATGTTGATTCTTCTGCAATAACCCTTACTTCTACTGCCCAAAGACTATCAGTTACATCAGTAGCGCCAGTACAAACTACAGACTCAGGAATACCCTTAGCAAAAGTATCTGTATATACAGAAGCTGCAACAGCTAATGATGTGTTTTATTTTGATGCGGCTTTACTACAACAAATTCCCGCACTTGATTCATTTTTTCAAGGAAGCGGAGCTCCTACCCCAACAAACCCAAATACTTCTACTTTTTATGTGCCTGCAGACTGCCATTGGGAAATTAAAAACGTAATTAATTTTATATCTAATCCCTCTTTAGAAGACACTACAGATTGGACTGCTGGGTCAGGAACTACTTTTACATCTGTAAGTGAAATATCCCCAGCTTTATATGGAGCTAAACAAGGAAAAGTAAGTAAAGCTGGTGGAGGATCTATATCTACAATAGTTACTCTTCCAAACGCAGCTGTCGGTGGAGAAGACATAGTTGTGTCAGCATATGTAAGAAATAAGGCGGGCACGTATTCAATTTCTACAAATGGGCAAACAACAAATACATTTGAAGTAGAGGACGCCAATAAAGATTATTGGACAAGAATCTATGTTACTAGAATTGCAGCTGTTGGAGAAACTACTTTTACATTAACTATATCTTTATCTACAGGGTCTAGCTCTGCTGCCGTATTTTATATAGATGGGGTTCAAGCAGAGCTTGGAAGAGTACCGTCAAAATTTGCAGATCCTGCAGGTTCTGGGGTTGTGACTCGCCCAAATACTGGAGACATAACTAAAAATATGTACCTTTCTAGAGAAGAAAGCGCACATGGTGGCAAAAGTAACTATTGGGCTAACTACTATGAAAAGTATTCTAGGTTGTTTTACACCCTACCAAAAGTTCTTCCACAGGGAAGTAGCTGGTGTATAGAGGCTGGAAAAGAAACTATCCCGTACCCAGAACTTGAAACCTCACTAATACCTTCCGCATCATTTGAAAAAAATTTAGGGTCTTGGTCTGGAGTTTCAGCTGATCTATCAAGAACAGTAACTCGAGGTATTTTATTTGAAGGAAACTGCACACATGGAACAGCGTTCTGTAAAGTAACAGCAACTGCCGCAAGTACCTTTGGCATTACTACAGCGCACATCCCTACGCTAGGTTTACGTGGTTACTACGCATCAGTTGCTGTAAAGCCAGAAACCTCTGCTGCCTTTGGAACATACACTTTAACCGTAAAATTTTATGATGAATTTGACGTGCTAATAATTACCAAAACGGCTACAGCCTTAGTAAATAAAACAACTCGTTGGGCTTATATAGCAACCAGCGTTAGCGCGGCAGAGACTCTAGGAGCTTCTTACGCCGTATTAAAGGTAACTTGCGCTACTACTGCGGCAGCTGCTATAGGCCAAACCTTCCATATTGACAGGGTTGTTTTTAGAGAGTAGCCTCTGGCCTATGACAAATGTTGTTAT
>Ga0209107_10001552_pt1 | contig 12859 bp, 14 predicted proteins | sample LakErihyJuly2011_2_FD_187460 | JGI IMG/M metagenome (GOLD analysis project Ga0209107, IMG submission 187460) | Freshwater microbial communities from dead zone in Lake Erie, Canada - CCB hypolimnion July 2011 (SPAdes) (version 2) | ecosystem: Environmental > Aquatic > Freshwater > Lentic >... | reverse complement strand
GGCGGGCTCTCCGCGCTGCAGCTCGCGTGCTACCGCGCGGCCGAGGTCTTCTACGCCTGCGCGACGTCGCTCTTCCTCGCGTGCTGGGTCCTGCAGAGCCTGCTCGCGGCCGCCGTCTTCGAGTGGCTGCTGGTCGCGTGCGCGCTGCTGATGCAGTGGTACGGGGAGCACCGCAGCGCGCGCGGCGCGCGGGGCGCCGACGGCGTGGACGGCGTGGACGGCGAAGACGCGGCGGAGAACTCCGCCGACGCAGACAAAGCCGACGCCGCGGGCGCAGTGCGCTTGCTCGCAGGGGCCCGGGCCGGGCCCCAGCCCCTCGTCGGCCTCTTCCGCGAGCGCCACTTCGCGGGGCTGCTCGGCGCCTACGTGCTCTTCAACGTGCTCTCGGTCGTCGTCTTCACAGAGCCACGCTGGGACGCCGCGCCCGCGGGGGAGCCCGCCGCGCTCTCGAGCGGGCCCGAGTTCTGGGTGCTCGTCACGCTCGCCGCCGCCGGCGTCGCCGCCTCGGCCGCGGCAGGGCGCGCCGCCGACGCGCGCCGCGCGCTCTTGGCGTATTAAGCGCGCGCGCGGCATGGCGCCACGCGCGCGCGGGAGGTTCGCCGCGCGCGGCAGGTTCGCCGCGCTCGCCGCGCTCGCCGCGCTCGCGCTCGCCGCGCTCGCGCTCGCCGCGCTCGCCGCGCCGGCGGCCGCGCAGTCCGCACAGCCCGCAGCGGCCCCGCTGGGGACCCAGCCCGCGCTCGTCTGGAACGTCTCCTGCTGCCGCGCCTTCGAGGCGCTCGCGGCCATGACCGTCGAGCGCAGCGGCTCGAGCCTCCCGGCCGACGCCTGCCGCGCGGGCGGCCGCCGGTGCATGGACCTCAAGCTCATCCGCGAGTTCGTCGAGCAGTCGCGCGCGCTCCTGGGCCGCGACCGCGTGCAGACCGAGGACGCTGCGCTGCGCATCACGCTCCCCGCCGACGCCGAGTCCGCCCTCGAGCTCCTCGCGTGGGCCTTCCTGGGACGCGTGGTCGCCCTCCCCTCGCCGAGCGCGGCGGGACAGCAGAAGGTGCTGCTAGAGTACGACATACACCGCAACAGCATGCACGTCAAGCGCGACTCCTGCGAGTTCGACAAGGGCCTGCACAGCGCCATGGTGCTCGCTTCCGTCGCGCTCCTAGTCTTCTTCATCTCCATGACCGTGGTCGAGCGCGCGAGCGCCCGCGCACAGCTCGCGCCGCCAGCTTTGCCACCTGCGCTAGTGCAAGCGTCGGCGGCGGGTCTCAAGGCGTCCGTGTCGGGTCTCAAGGCGTCCGTGTCGGGTCTCCCGGCGCAGGGTGTGTCTGCAGAAGGGAAGACCATGCTGCAAGTCAACTCAATGGGCGCAATCTTCGGCCCCATTCCGACGAAACCCCGACCAAGGCTGCCGTGGAGCATTGATGGGCATTGCTAGTTATAAAACCGTTCTTTTCTGGTCCTGGTGCTCTGTACAAGAGTTGCAAAGTGTGATGTATTGAAAAACAAAATACAGTTTTTTCTTTTTATGTCAAAATATCTCAAAATCATGTAAAATACTACCAGTGTCACACTAAATCAACACAATTAAAGTTCCGCAACTAATCACAAAGAACTTCTTGTGTTTGGCCATTTACAAATCTATATCTGATCATTCTTGACCTACGAGGATTACTCTCGAATTGATTCAAATGAGTTTCTAATTGATTTTGACATTTTTTTAAAATCTTTCTCTTTTTTTCAAATTTATCTGAAAGATTTCTAGAAATTTTTAGATTATTTTCTAATGATTTTCGCGTTAACTCCAGTTCCTTTTCAGCGTCGTTGAATTTCTTCAAAAAAAATGATGTTTCTCTTTTCTCTGTGACACGACGGTGTAAGAAACCGTATCTGCAAGTGAATAGGTCCTCCCAAACATTATCATCATATCGGCAAACTTCAACCCTGATAATAGACCCGTCCTTGAGAGGGTAACTGCGATTGAGGTCAAATGGTAGCAAAATGTTATCAATATTCACGCGGATTTTTTTTCCATAATTACTATAACATAAAATAAGATTATCGTCTTTGACTGTAAAAAGTGATTCATATACACTCATACATTTCCATACATTATGATCAAAATGAGCCCTACGTCTACCAGTCCATGTTTTTAGTATGTTTAGCAAGTTCCATCTCGTGAAACAGGCTTCTACACAAGGTGAAATATCTGTCACATACACGTCAGCCTCTTCATCATCACTGATTGTAATGTAACGTTGGTTTTGTAAACCATGATATTTTTCATTGCATTTTCCCCAGAAATCTTCCTCACTAACACAACCACAATCATTGTCTGATGATGTGTCTGGTAATTTTTTTAATATTGTTGTCAAATCTGAAACTTGGTATATTGTGTGTTGTAAGTTCTTGTTATGAGGCCCATACGGTTCAATCACGCGTTTAATACATTTACCTAGTTGCTGTTGAATATTGAAATTTGTTGCAAGTTGAAGAGTGTTTTCCATTACTCCTGGATCGGACACACTAGGTAATGGTTTATTCGGACTTACGTCATTTTTTTGTAGTTTGACTATGTAATCGCCGTACATGAAAGTAAATACTGTTAAATATTAAGAATTCATTTTACGAATTTAAAAAAAATTTGTGTGCTGAGTGTGCTTACATACGGGTGCACTCCATGGCAGACCATGATCTGCCGACGATACTCAAGCGGCATTTGAAAGCGGTAAACATAGAAGGACAACACGTGCAGGAAAAACTGCAGGAACGGCGGCTGGTGCAGATTGTTTCGTATCTGGAGTTGGTTTCGATGAAGCTGCGACACAAAACTATCCACCGCCATGCTTTCCGGCAGAGATTGCAGGACGAATTGGAGCTGGTGGAGCACGGGAACATGCTCGAGCGCGTTGCGGCGACTCGGGAATTTTGAAGATGAGGTCTGGCGGCGGATAAACGGCGGGAGAACTGGCGTGTGCAAGATAGTTCGACAGCAAAAATCGCGGGCTACCCCAGGCAAGACTCGAACTTGCGGCCGTTGATTGATAAGATCAACGCTATACCAACTTAGCTACTGGGGCTGTGGTTGTGCGGACAGAGCGGTGTATATTAGGGTTTACGTTAGTGGCGGGCGGACGGCGCGCTCCGGCGCCAAGTGTCTATTAAACAGCGGCGCGTCATGCAGGCTCGGGCGCGACCGCGCGGGAACGTGCCGGCGCGTGTTTCGCGCGAGCCGCGGGTGCGCATCTCGCGCCAGAACCTGCTGGTGGGGGGGGCGCTGTCGACGCGCGTGGGCTTCGGGGGCGAGAGCATGGGCGCGCTGCTGAGCCGCGAGAAGGTCTGCGCTGCGATGCACATGCTGCAGCCCGGCGAGAGCGTGACGCTGCACGACGAGGCGTGCCGCTGGACGCTCTCGTGCGCGGCGGCGAACGTGGTGGGGGTGCGGTGCACGCGGGCGGCGGGCTTCGGCCCCTCTGGGGCCGCGGGGGCCCCTGCGGCCCCTGTGGGGGCCCCTGCGGCCCCTGCGGCGGCGGGCTTTGGCGCGGCGCGCGCCGCGCCCGCGCTGCTCGGGCTCTCGGCGACGCTGACGGGGGCGGGGATGGCGGTGCGCTGCGCGGAGCTGCACCCCGAGACGCAGAGCGCGCTGGCGTACATGAACGACCAGCTGCTCCCGCGGCGCGAGGCGTGCGTCGCGGCGCTGGCGGCGCTGCGGACGGGCGCGGTCGGGGACTCGCTGCAGGGGGGCGCGCCTGAGGGCCCGAGCGGGGGAAGCCTCAGGGCGCGCGCGCGCGACGCTGCGCGCGACGCTGCGCGCGACGCTGCGCGCAACGCCGCCCGCGACACGCCGCCCGACGCCGCGGGCTGGCGCACGCTGGCGCGCACCGGGATCCCGAGCCTCTTCGGGGTGAACAACGGCGGGGTGGTGAGCATGGTGGCGGAGAGCATGGTGGCGAAGAGCAAGGACACGCCGAAGACGTGCCGTGTGCAGGACGTGGCGCGGGAGCTGTACCTGGCGGGCCTGATGTGCGCGACGGCGCCAAAGACGGACACCCCGATGCTGGTGGTTGGGAGCGCCGGGCGCGCGGTGCCGCTGGGGGCGTCGCTCGCGGGCGCGCTGTACCGCGAGCCGCCCTTGAAGCAGCACTTGAGCGTTGTGGTGCTCGGGGCCGACGGTCCCGAGCGCGTTAACTGCAACCTGCGCGCGGTGCGGGCGGGGAGTGAGAACGCGCGGCAGCTCGCGGAGGTGCTCGGGCCGCTCGGCGCCGAGATGCGCGGGGACTGCTTTGTGCTGAGCGGGCCGATGAGCAACAACTTCGCGCTTGTCTTGCGGCAGGATGCGGAGAGACACGGAGACCGAGCCAGGGAACGTTCGTCAAGAGGCAGCGGCGCGCGGCGCTCGGACGCGGCGGCGGCGGCGGCGGCGTCGGCGGCGGCCGCGGAGGCGGTGAGCCGCGGGCTCGCGCTGGCGCACGCGTAGAACTTTGCTAGGCCCAGCAACACCTTCTGTGTTGATGATAATGATTGTCGGCGCACGGCGCTAATGACCTGATTGGGCTTTTATTTAAGTTGTTCTATTTAAGGATAATAGAAATATGGTTTATTGTAGTCTTACTGGTAACGACTATTCAAATCCGGAGAAACTGAAGAGATTTCTTTTACACCTTTCTACTGCCACTAAAACTGTTCTTGAAAATTTTATCAGGAAGTTTGGAGGAGGAGAACAGTTGGATTCCTTACAAACTGATTTTCCACAACTCCAACCAAATGAGTACAGGCAATATCTAATTGATATCTACGTCGATAAACTTTTAGTTTTGGAGAAGATCAAGAGAGAAGAAAGAGCAAATCAAATCGTGGAAGGGCGGCCGGACTTAAGCATGCAATTGCAGAGCGTACTTAAAAAAGATCCATGGGAGTGTCCAATCTGTTTTGAAACATACGATGATCCACAGAAGATATATGTCACATGTCATAGGGAAGAAAACATCCAAAGAGATGAACACGCAGGCACCCAAATAGATAAAGACGCAGGCATCGAAATAGATAGCGACAAAAATGAACAAGCAAAAAAATATTGCCAGCACAAAGCTTGTGACACATGTTCTGAAAATTTGAAAACATGTCATGTGTGCAGAGCTGATGCAGAGCGGATTCCGTTGTCGAGAATTTGGAATGGAGCGCCTGTTAATATGATGATGGGCGGGAATCCGTTTCTCGTGGATTTCTCGCAGTAAAGGTATTTGACAAAAGCAGCGGGCGCTCACGCCCACTCGAGGCGCACGAGCGCGCGGTGCACGGCCCCGGCGCGCAGGCCCGCGGCGTACTGCGAGTGCGCGACGAGGACAAGGGGGAGCCAGGCGGACTCGGCGGGCGCGTCGGGCTCGGGCCCCAAAGGGGCCCATGCGGCGGGCGCGGGTGCGGCGGGCGCAGGCGCGTCAGACGCGCCTGGCGCGACGGTTTCGCCGTGATCGCCGGCCGGCTCGACCGGCAGGCGCACGAGCAGCGTCTCCTCGATGCGGAGCGCGACGGGCTCGTCGGCGGAGAAGAGTGCGACGATGGCGCCGTCCTCGCAGGGGCGCTCAGCGCGGTGGGCCGCGAGGCGGCGCAAGTCGGCGCCCGCGACGCGGAGCGTGGCGGCGGTGTGCGCCTCGGAGCGCGCCGCGAGCTGCGCGCACCCGCGGCCGACGAGCCCGTGGCGGCGCAGGAGCGAGGCGCCGGGGGCGGCGGCTGGGGGCGGGGCGCGCGGGCGCGGACGCGGGCGCGGGCGCGGGCGTAGAGGGCCGAGCGGGCGTAGCTGGCGGAGCGGGTCACCGCGCATGTCCGCAGGGCGTTAAATATCGCGCGCGGCGCGGGCGCGTTTGCGGCGTGAAGTGTTTGAACGAGTGTTTATTATGCACGAAGGAAACACACTGCACATGGGCCCGTAGGCGGCGCCTAGAGTTCAGTCCGTGGATGCTACTTCCTTGGTGCAACTGTCGACCCTGTGTCTCTTGTTGAGCTTGCCTCCGCCCATAGCCAGCAGCTTGTCACAGCTGCAGTAGAGAATGCCCCTTCCGCGAGCGCTGCGGAGATGCACACGCTGCAACTGGATTTCGCGATCGAGCGTGCCTTCCGACGCCGATCGCACGAGGTGGACGACCGTGTTTTTTTCCAGAAAGGTGTACTTACGGCCTGGTTGATTTCCCTTTTGCATGCTGGTGTGCTCGATCTCGTGCAAGTTCTGTTTGCAGTACTGAATGAAGTTCTCAATCTTGATCTTGTCTGGGTCGCTGATCTCGATGTTGGCTGGGTCTTGTTTGGGTTTGCCCGGAAGACGAACCCCCGAATGGACCGGGGCGCGTCCTTTCTTGGCCGTCGCCGGGGCCGATGCGGACGCCGCTGCGGGCGCTGTCGCAGGCGCTGTTGCAGGCGCCGCCGCGGGGCTTCCTGCGGGGGCGCCGGCGCTCAGCTCGAAGTCGTCCACTTTGACGTCCACGTCGGCGAAGGAGAATTCACAGTCGTCTAGTGATAAGTCCCAGCGTTCGTTGGCGCTGGCGGCAGCTGCCCCCCCACCCGGTGGCGGGGGCGGCGAGTTTTTGTTCTTCGGGTCCAGCACAGCGTCCGTCCCAGAAGAGGCCGCATGGGTCTTGTCGTCCCTGGACGCGGTGTCGGCGACGACGCAGCCCGGATTTCCGAGCACGAGCTGGCGCCCGTCGTCGTCAAATTTGCCCAGGTCGGCGCAGCCCGGATCTTCGAGCACGAGCTTGGGCTTCTCGCAGCCCTTCTCATCATCCTCCCAGTCGCTCAGCCCTTCCATCAAGTCGCACTCGTGCTCCTCAGACTGCATGGCGCGCTGCTCGGCGCGCTGCTCGGCGTTCTTTGTCGTTGTCATTGTCGATTCTGCTTCGACGCGTCTTATATACTGCTGGAACACAAAGATCGAGTGCCAGAACGGGCGCTCTGGGGGCGGGCGCACCCGGGCCCCGGCGGGTGCCATGCCCGCGGATCCTGTGGTGCGGCGCAGCATGTGCGTGCGTGGTGTCGAGAGTTTCCGTGTTGTGAATTCTGAGACAGTGGACCCGTGAAATGCTGATTTGTCCCCAACTGCGGGCAGAAAGTTGCTTTTACGTTTTTATTTTCTGAATTGTTTTTTAATGACTTTATTTATTTTTTATTGATTTTATTTATTTATTTTTTATTCATTTATTTTTATTTATTTATTTTTTTATAAAAAAACGGAACTTCGAATTCGCTTCGTATTTTATGCACGTAAAAGTCCAGCATTTATCTTTTCGCAGTCGAGTCCGACATACCATGCCGCGCGTGCACCGGGCGTTGGTCGTGCCGCAGGAAGTGACACCGCTGGCGCATGATCCCGGGGGCAAACTGAGCGACCTGCATCTGGAGGCTCTCTCCGTGCTCTCCGGGGCACAGAAACTGCGCCCGGCGGATCCGTCGAACCCCACGTATCTACGCGCGGTGCAGCGCGCGATCGCGTGCACCGAGAACGCGCGCGCCGGCTGGCTCGCTGTGCGGACCGAAGCGATGCCGGCGGGCGACAAGGAGGGCGCCGGAAAGGCGGCGGTCGCGTTGGCAGGCTTCGCGCTCGAGCTCGACCGCTTCGGCGCTGCGCTGTGCTGGCTCACGGTCGCGCGCAAGGAGCTCGGGACGGTGCACGAGGGCATGGTCGCGCAGAACGTGGCGTTTGTGCTGGCGCACGTGGAGTACGAGTACGAGACGGCGCTGCAGCGTGTCGTCTTGCATGCCTGGCGGGATGATCTTCCCAGACTCTTGGCGCGCTGTCACTTAAACGAGGATGGCCTCTGCCCCGGGCCTGGCATGGACTCGCTGATTTGATGCAGCGCGGCACGGCGCGGCATAGCGCTGTGTGAATACCGCAAAAGCGTATTTACGAGAGGACATGACAGCATTCATAATGGGTTACCACATGCCAAAGCAATATCCTGCCAAGCAAGATGATCTCAATGTCAAACCCGTGGTGTTCACGGGACTCGCCGTTTTGGTGTTGACAGCAGTGGCTCAGGAGTACGGTTTTGAGGTTGTGCTGACATCTCTCGCCTGTCTTCTCGCGGCGTATCACTTGCCTTTTTAAAAATAAAGCTTTATTAATCACATTTTAGGCGTGTCCAGCGGCACTTGCGCCATATTCTAAACCTTTGTGTCTATGGTTGTTCAGATCACGTAAGGGAGTCGGTGGCGGGGGCAAGTCGTCGTCTGATTCCTGGTGCAATGTGTACACTTTACTTCTGTGTGGATGTCCGCTTGTGAGTACGTGATACTCGCCATATTTTTTATGATTAGAATGCACGTCATGACTGTGACGTCCTTGATTATCGATATCAAAATCCCTTCTTATTTCTTTGATGCATTCATTCAGCAATGTATGAGCATCCATTAGTTTATACTGGTTTATATTTGCTGACTTAGAAAACACTGTCATGCAATGTCGTAAGTAATTGTCCGCTTCTGCTTCGGTTACTCCTAATAATCTACTAATTTTTTTGTCGAATGGAAACCCAGTCCAGATCTTGTTATCCAATATGAACGGAGTCTTTAGTGGCGTTGAAATGAATAGCTCATCTGTCCTCTCCATAATGAAGACGTCCTTTATACACAAAACATTATTCAATTGAGTTGAAATGTCCATGATTACTTTCCAATTTTAAAGAATTTTAAATAATTTTAGTGAGCGGCGTGTTCATGCAACTTCACACGGCAGAGCACTACGGACAGCGGCGCACGTGCCGCTGCGCCGCTGGCGCTTGCTGGGTGGGGCGGCGAGCGCGGGCTCGGGCGGCCCATCGGGCTGGTTCCCGGGCGGCGCCTCGGGCGGGTTGCCGGGCGGCGCCTCGGGCGGGTTGCCGGGCACAGCCGCGGGCGCTGCGGGCGCCGCGGGCGCCACCGCTGTCGCCGCCGCGGGCGGCTTCAGGGCGAAGAGGGGCTTGAGGAGCGGCGGCCCGGCGCCGCGCGCGGCCTGGATCATCTTCCAGAGCTGGGGGTGGAAGGCTTGGACGCAGGGCGCGCTGCTGAGCTCGTGCAGGCGCTCGAGCCGGAAGCGCGCGGTGACGAGGTAGTGCGCGTAGAGCTGGTCCTCGTAGGCGGCGCAGAAGATGGTGGCCTCGGCGTTGGTGGTGGTGATGACCGGGGCGCCATGCTCGTCGGCGCCGAAGTCGGCGAGCTCCGCGGAGCCGACGCTGGTGGGGCCCTGGAGAAGGTCGGCGACGAGCAGGCTCTGGGCTTGCGAGGCGGGATCGGGCTCAGCGTACGCGAGCGCTTCCCAGGGGTCGGCGGCGGTGTAGATGCCCTTGCCGAACTTGGCGCGCTGGGAGGCGGCGGTGCGGAAGCCGTGGCGGGCGATGGCGGCGGCGCGCGCGGGGGTGGTGCCGTGGTAGACGCGCCGGGGTCCGTCGACGTCATAGACGCGGGCGAAGTGGCAGTGCATGGCGTGGCGCGCGGGGTTCTGGAGGCGGGTGACGGAGAGGATCTCGTAGTTGCTGAGGCGGGCGAGCTCGGCGAGGAGCGCGCGCAGGGCGCGGGGGGGGTCGAAGCCGAGCGAGCGGCGGAAGGCCGCGGCGAGGAGCGCGCGGCACTCGGCGGCGGCGCCGGGGCGGCAGGGCCCGGGGGCGCTGGACGCGCCCGGGCCGCGCGCGAGCAGCGGGACCTCGAGGAGGGCGCGCGGGGGGCCGCTGGGGTCCCAGGTGGCGGGGGGCTCCGCGCAGAGGCGGCGGCGGCGGAGGGCCTCGAGCGGGTCGGGAAAAAGGGGGTCGGGAAAAATGGAGTCCGTGGCCGGCGGCGCGTCGGGGCCCGGCGGCGTCCCGGGGGCGGCATCGAGGTCTGGGATAGACAAGCAGCCGTCGCCGAGCAGCGGCCCCCAGGCGTGCTCCATGGCGGGCGGACGGTCGTGGTGAGTGGTGTGGACAGAAAAGGAGCTAAAATTCCGCCCGAAGTTGGCGACACTTGGCGAGCGGCACGAGCTGCTGCATTTCTGTTTCCAGACCTACGATTCCGCTTGGCGTCACGGTTCGTGTTTCGGGGAATCGCGAACTTCTCAAACACGTGTTTCAGAAAGTGGTAAACTGGAAGTTGGAGACCCTGTTCGAAGTTCGCGAAAACTTGCAGTTCGCGAGTTGGCACTCTTTAAAAATCAGGGATTCTGATTCGGAGCAAGAGAGTCCTCCACAGCGCACGCCATGACACGCCCGCAGAACGCGATCGCAGCCGTGCAGGAGTTCATCCGGCGGGAGGAGAAGGAGGCGCGCAAACGCAGGCGCGGCTCGCGGCCGCGTGCGAGCGCCGGAGCCGCCGGCGCAGGCGCGAGCAAAAGGAAGCGCAGCGCGCCGGCGGAGGTGGCGCGGGTGGAGGTCGCGCTGGTGGAGGTCGCGCCGGCTGTCGCCGCGCCCGAGGTCGTCGCGCCAGAGGACAACGTCGCGCCAGAGGACAACGCCGCGCCCAAGGACAACGTCGCGCCGGCCGTCGCCGCGCCCGAGGACAACGTCGCGCCGGCCGTCGCCGCGATCCTGGCCGGTGCCCCCGCCGAGAACGCCGCGAACGCCCAGGCCGCGATCCCGGCCACCGCTCAAGTCTTCCGGGTCCCCGTCTCGGCGCTCTCGCCGCTGGAGCTGATTGCCTTCGACGTCTTGAACTCTCAAGTGCCAGCAGCGCCGCTCAACGCAAACCACATCACCAACCCCGCGATGTCGCGTTTCAAGCGCATAAGCAATGGCGGCGGCAACTTCAAGTCGACGAGGATCTCGTCGCGCGAGGTGGAAGTGACGCTGAACAAGGACAACCTCGCCATGTGGCCTTTGAAGGAGTACTACCAGAAGAAGATTAACGCTGTCGCCGAGTTTCTGCAGCGCCCCGAAGTCGAGAAAGAAGTCGAAGGGCTTCAGCACCCGATTCTGCGCATCTCGTGCGCCAGAATGAAGGCGGAGGTCCGGCAGGAGCTCGTGGAGAAGGTGTATGGGTATGTGAAGGACCCGGAACAGCGCTTCAGGCAACTTCTGTGCACCATCGGCATGCGCTCGAAGGCTGTCCAGGGCATCTACACGTGGGAGTTCGACCCCGAGTCGTGGAACAGGGCGTCGTATCGTCTCATGCCGGGCTGTGACTCTAAGGGAAAGCCCAGAGTCACCTTCGTCTGAGGTAGTTTAATGTGTTAGCAGCGACCGGCCGTTCGGGGAATTGTAGGGTTTGATGGTGATGAATAAAGATTTGCCTTTTGAGTCACGTAGCAGATGTGAAGTGCGTGGTTTTGAAAAAACATCGCGCTCGAGCCGGGGTCGCCGGTCCCAGTCTCCATGTCGCTGCAGCCAATGCGCGATTGGAATGATTTCGTAGTGTCTTCGCACCTGGCGTTCGCGCCTGCGATTGTTGTCGCTCTGGTGCGCGGCGTCTATGACGCGCTCGTGCTGATCACGGTGATGGTCTTCCTCTCCGTCTGGTATCACAGAGAGGCGGAGAAAAATACGGTGGTGGCGAAGATTGAGCTGTGTTCTACATGCACGCTGTTCGTGTACGGAATCGCCCAGTGCTTTTACGCCCCCAGTGTCCTGGTGCTCGCAGGTGAGGCGCTCTGTGCGTGGGTCACAGTGTCGACGTACATCTCCTGCTTTTTCATATGCGAGAACAAAGCTCTCTACGATCGCTGGCACCCGATCGGACTGCACCTGGTGCCCGCGGTGTGGGCGCTGCTGGTGGCCGCTTTGCACGAGAGACTCATCTTTGCGGAGTGAAGGGTCGTGAGCGTAGCAGTGGCACTGTAGGGTGGCCGTGAAAAAACATCGTGTTCGAACTGTGCATAATTTTCGTATTAGAGCACTACGTAACATGTCCAAAAACATGTCCGAAAACATGTCCAAAAATGTGTCCAAAAACATGTCCAAAAACATGCGGCGCGTCGCGTCCGAGCCTTTGGACTTGACTGGCTCTATGTCAGCGCGCAAGGCGGCTGCACAGACACAGGGGGCACACGTCGTAGGCAGTGTGACAATCAGTTCCTTCCCGAAGTCTCCCAAGCGCCTGGATGTCAAATTTGTGCTGTCAGCAGACACGCTGAAGATCAGGCTCCTGCAAGAGGTCGACAGCGATGTGCGGAAATTCGACATGTGCTCGCTGGATCTCGCGCAACTCGTTGTCGGGTGGGTCTGGGGCATCAAGGACATGTTTGTTCTGGCGGCGAAGCACGACGAGAAGTTCTACTACGACATATGCTGCTTTCCAGCGGACCGCGGGAGAAACACGTGGCTCGAGTGCTTCGAGAGCAGGGGGGTGCGCACGATGATCCTCTTCTACCACGACAAGCCGCTCCCGGTGCTCAGCCGCTGCAATCAGTATCTGATGCTATCGCTGAGCGAGTCTTCGGAGGGGCAGGGCTCGGGCGGGTCGCGCGGGGCGGCGGACTCTGGGGATCGAGATGCCCCATGGTCGCGTGATTTATTTCATGTGCCAGAAAATTGAGGACGATGATGATGTTTTTATTTGCCCTTACAGAAACAAAAGATAGAAACAAAAGATACATCTGAAAGATACATCTGTCAGGCGCCCTCGTCGTCCGAGATGACGACCACCTCGGCGCGCTTGCGCTTCTGCGCGCGCGTGCGGGCGGGGGCGGCGGGCGGCACCAAGGGCTGCACCAAGGGCTGCGCCGGGGGCTGCGCCGGGGGCTGTGTCATTGGATTCGGCGGGAACGGCGGCGGGAGGCCGCGCCCCGCCGCGTGGGCGCGGCCGGCAGAGTCGGCGGCAGGCTGCGGCGGGCCGGCCGCGAGCTGCGGGGGACCGGCCGCGAGCTGCGGGGGGGGCAGCGGCGCCCCGCGCGCGCCCAGCGGCGCCCCGCGCGCGCCCAGCGGCGCCCCGCGCGCGCCCAGCG
>Ga0209107_10001551_pt1 | contig 12862 bp, 9 predicted proteins | sample LakErihyJuly2011_2_FD_187460 | JGI IMG/M metagenome (GOLD analysis project Ga0209107, IMG submission 187460) | Freshwater microbial communities from dead zone in Lake Erie, Canada - CCB hypolimnion July 2011 (SPAdes) (version 2) | ecosystem: Environmental > Aquatic > Freshwater > Lentic >... | reverse complement strand
TTTCACAGTCTGATTCAAGGCTTTTAGGTTGTAATTATCGCTTGCATCTGTAACATCCAAGACCTCTCCCGACTTTTTCAAGATGCGAATACCGGTGCTCTTTTCAACTTTATACGCATCATTGGCCAGGGTGTTCATTGATGCAAAATAGACCCCCTGATCGGGCTTAAGCTTGAATTTACTTACCATTTTTCCCTGCATTTCTGCAACATCCTTCATTGGAATGACCTTCGAAGAAAGTTGAATTTTAGGCAGATGTCTATTGACTAAGTTTTTAGCCAACAAAGCCAAAACTTTATCGTTGCAAAACTGCCAGTTTTTAATGGCAGAAATCACATCTGAATCGTCCAATTGTATGAATTGATTCAAAACATTAGGGTCTTCCATAAATTGCTTTACATCAATATGGTTTTTCAAAAAGAAATCGAGTGCTGGAGAGGCATACAATTGCATACCTTCTTTGGATACCTCTGCGGCCCTTCGCATGGTGTTGGTGAGCAAAACATCGGCTGCAACAACGGTTTTGTGCAAATAAACTTGCCAATACATTAAGCGTCTAGCGATAATAAACTTTTCAATGCTGTATATCCCCTTCTCTTCGACCACCAATTCATCATCCACAACATCCAACATGTGAATAATGCGCTCTGAACCAATTATACCTTCGCTTACTCCAGTATAAAAGCTGTCACGGCCCAAATAATCAAGTCGGTCCATATCCAATTGACCAGAGATCAATTGGTGTAAAAAAGCCTTTTTATAGCGGTTGCTGAAAATCTGAATGCACAAGTCCAATTTCCCTTTAAATTGTCTGTTTAATTCCTCCATCATCATCATCGAAATACTTTCGTGTGGCACCGAATGAATGATGGTATGTTCAAGTGAGTGGCTATAAGGACCATGGCCAATATCATGTAACAAAATAGCACAATATAGCGCTTCAGCCTCTGCATCCGATATTTTAACATTTTTTTGGCGCAAAGTAAACACCGCATTCATCATTAAATGCAAGGCGCCTAGGGCGTGGTGAAAACGAGAATGGGTTGCTCCTGGGTAAACAATTTCAGTCATACCCAACTGACGAATGCGTCTTAGTCTTTGAACAAAAGGGTGCTCAATGAGGTCGTAGACCAATTTACTTGGAATACTCAAAAAACCATAGACTGGGTCGTTTATAATTTTACTTTTGTTCATTATCTGCAAAATTGACGATTTATTGTCATATTTCATTCATTTTGTTGCTTAAATTATTCGATTTCAATACTTTTGTGTAGTTGAAAAAATCCCTACTCACATTACTCTTATTATCCCCCATTTTCTTATCGGCTCAAAAGACCAATTCAGGGACGGAATTTTGGATGGGATTTATGGAGAATTATACCACCAGCGGGCATACTTTGAGGTTATACATTTCCTCTTCGTACAATTCAAAAGTCTTGGTAAAAATACCCGGCATTGGTTACTATGACTCACTCTATGTACCAAAAGACAGTGTTCGCATTGCCTATATACCTTTGCTCAAAGGACAAAACAACTTGTACGACTCAGTTGACAACAAAGGCATTTACATCAAATCAGACTATCCGATTTCAATTTCTGCAATGAACTTGAGTGCCGCCACAACCGATGCAAGTATTGTGCTGCCGTTGGCGAACATACCTTTCGCAGCAACCTATGTAGTTGGCAATCCAAATCCCTCTCTCAATCAAGTTTTGCTAATTGCTACCTCAGATTCAACCAAAATAAGCATTTCTGGTGTTAACTCGATTACCAAAAACACCCTTAGGCCTAAAACTGGAACCTATAACATCAAACTCAATAAGGGCCAATCTTACATGCTAGGGTCTACCAACAACTTAAGCGGTTCTGTCATTAAGGTTACGAGCAACAGCAAAGTGGTGGTTTTTTCAGGCGACCGTTGCAGCAATTGGCCTTGTGGGGCATGCGACCATCAATATGAACAAGTGTTGCCAAACGACGTCTTGGACACAGCCTACACCATACCTCCACATTTTGGTCACACCAATGGTTATTTGTTAAAATTCATCCCGCTCGATACCGGCACTACATTAAAAATAAACGGAAAAACCTATGCCAATGTCTCTAGAAAAAACCCTTTAATTATCAATGTTAAAGGCGACAGCGGATATTACGCTTCATCAAACAAACTCTTCCATACCTATCAATTCTTAAAAGGCGCTTCATGCAATGGATACGTTACCAATGGGTATGGTGACCCTGCAATGCTTGAAATGGTTAGCACCAAATATTTTGGGCAAAGTGCTTTATTTAGCACCGTCAATTCAACCAATTTACGCGATCATTTTGTTAGTATTGTCATACCGACGAATGCAAAAAACAATGTTTACCATAATAAAACAAAAATATCTTCATCGGAATTCAAGCCCTTCCCTTTTGCGAAATCCTATTCTTATGCCGCACTAAAAATCAACAATGGCTTGCACCTGTTAGAATGCAGCGATGGACTTCTAGCCTACAGTTATGGAATTGGCTATTATGAATCATACCTTTACTTAGCCGGATTTAGTTTACCCAATTTTGACCTCGACTTCAAAGATTCTGTTGTTCAATACGATTGTAAAAACAAAAAAATCAAAATTCAATTTAGGGCAGTATCGAGTAAAACGCTTAAAAAGTACACGTGGACTTTTGGCGATGGAAACACCGGCACTGGAACACCTGTAAGCCATTTATACTCGAATACTGGATTCTACACCGTGAAATTGGTAGGTGAAGATTTTAGTGGTAAAAAAGATTCCATCATCAAAAACATCAAAGTTGATTATCCGCTTTTTGATCCTGTGAGAAATAAAATCATTTGTGGCATTGACACGGTCAAATTTGAGGAGCGCAATCCTTTTTTTACCAATTTTAAATGGCAAGACAGCAGCACCTTGAACACTTATGAAGCATGGACCAATAAAAGCATATGGGTAAGGGCAACCGACACATCTGGTTATTGCCATTTTGTTGACACAGGGATTGTGAGCAAGATTGATATTTTATCATACATATTCATAGACTCTCTTCAAAACTGTTTTAAATACAACCGTTTTAGATTCAAAGATTCCACAAGTATTTTCGCTGACCAAATAGAGCACAAAGCCTGGGTATTCAGCTGGCAAACAATATGGGATCAAGGCGACATCAAAGTGCGTTTTCCTGCACCAGGTAAATACAAGGTTTACTATGATGTGTACACCAAACAAGCCAATTGTAAGGCGCGTTATCCAATAGACATTAACGTTTATCCAAATGCTGAAGTTTTTCCGAAAGCAAAAGGAGAAGAATTTTGTTCCAACAAACCAATTTTATTGTATGACAGTTCTCAGATTATGTCTGGGAAAATAGCAAAAGTAAAATGGGATTTCAGCGATAGCACTAGCATTATAAGCGACTCCCTCAAAACATTCAAAACATTTGTTTACGACAAATCAAACGGAGAAGTATTGCGTTTTTACGAGCACATTACCATTACAGACCACAATTGTAAAGACACTGCCGTTTATGCGGTTAAAGTTTGGCCAAAACCAACAGTTAATTTTACACTCAGCACCGCTGACACCATTAAATGTTTACCTTCCGCACGTTGGACCTTTGGTAGCACAACCTTTGTTGAAACTGACTCATTTGATTTAAAATGGGATATAGGCAACGGAAGCAAAAGCACGGCCCATACAATCAAAAACTTCAGGTACAATTCGATTGGCAAATACAAGGTAAAATTAATGGCCATTTCACCTTATGGCTGCAGCGACTCCATAACAAAAAATATAGAAGTTATACAAGTGCCAAAGGCAGGTTTCTATACCCCAGATTCTGCGAAATGTTTCAAAGGCAACTTGTTCACACTAATTGATACATCCAAGGGACAATATTTAAATTACACTTGGTATCTTGATGAAAACCAAAGCGATACTGGCAAACGCATCGACTCTTTGAAATACCAGAAATATGGACTTAAAACCATTAAACTACTAATAACAAGTCCAATCCCAGGATGCTCAGATTCTGTCACACATTACTTAAATGTTTTGCGTAATCCAATGGCCAAAATTAATGTCAATAAAGACACTCAATGCCTTAACGGAAACCTTTTTAACATTAGCTCAAACAGCATCTACTACAATGGAGGCGTAAGGACCCATACTTGGTTAGACAGAGGCAAAACAGTTGGTTCCAGTAACAGTCTTAACAATTACAGTTTTAAAGATTCTGGCAGCTATCAAATCACTTATGCAACAAGCGACCAAGAATCTTGCACGGACACAAGTACAATATGGTTAAGGGTATCTCCAAAAGCGAATGTAGATTTTAATATAAACGATAGCTTACAGTGTTTTTCGCCCAATAAATTTATTTTTAGAAGCCTGAGCAATCCTGATTTAAAATCGTGGTACCTCGACCAGAATCTTAGTCAGTCATCGAGCACTGATAGCTTTATTTTACAAAACATCAGCAAAGGCAAACATGTTATAAAGTTAATTTCTAAAACGCCTGATGCTTGCAGAGACAGTATTGTTAAGTCGGTGTTTGTGTTGGACAAGCCAATTGCAAAAATTACGGTCAATCAAGATTCGCAATGCTACAACAAGCAAGCATTTTCAATTAAAAACAGTTCGAGTGTTGTGGGTGATAAAATTGACTTTACTCAATTTACCTTCGGCAGCAACATCTATCCAAATGTAGACAGCCTATCGCCCTATTCATTTAACAGCATTGGCAAAAAAACCATTAAATTATTTATCCAGACAAACGAATCATGCTCCGACACCAGCAGCATTGATGTCTATGTGCTTGAGACCCCTGAGGCTGAAATTAACGGGGATAGCATCTGCCTATATCAAACCGCAAACATCAAAGCCAAACAAACCTTAGGTGCCCCAATTAAAATATGGTCATGGGATTTAGGCGATGGGAATTCTGCAAATATTCAAAATCCTAAGTACACCTACAAATCAACAGGAAACTATAATTTAAGGCTGAATGTTACTGATCAATTCGGATGCAGCAACAGCATGTTAGCCAGTAATTTAGTGCTAGTGTATGCTTTGCCTATTCCTAATTTCACGGTTTCAACGAGCAATTTTGGCATCAATCAAATGAACTTGAAATTCAAGCCGCTTCAAAGCCCTAACTACAAATACCAATGGGTATTCCCTGACGGAAGTCAAAGCACCAGAGACACGCCAAGTATAAACATAGCCGAACAATTAAAAGGCAATGTGACTCTTATTGTTACAGACAAAAATGGCTGCATGGACAGTTCTATGCAGTTCATCACCTTCTACCCAAACAACTTTAATGTATTTTTGCCAAATGCAATTACAGTAAACGGTGATTTATTGAACGATGGTTTTAAAATTGAAGGACTCGGAGAAGTCTTAGATTTCAAGATGAATGTTTTCAACCGTTGGGGTGAAACAATTTACAACAGCAACGACCCAAAGAAAGCGTGGGATGGGTCTTACCAAGGCGCTTATGTTCAAGATGGGGTGTATACCTACCTCATTGAGTTTAAATACTTCGATGGTAAGCGTTATTTATTCAGAGGAACAGTTACGGTTTTGAAATAATTTGTTCAAACCAAATTCTTTAATTTGTTAGCAGTTCGATTTTCCAACTTTCATTCCCCTAAATTTGTAGGCCTTGAAAAATTACCACAAAATACCTAAAAAAATTGCAGCGCCACAACCCAAAGCGCCTGGTTTGCACCCTCGAAATACGCACCAAGGTAGGTATGATTTAGATGCACTGAGCAATACACTTCCCGAACTGTTGAACTTCATTGTCAAAACTGATTTTGGCGACACCTCTATAGATTTCTTTAACCCTGAAGCAGTAAAAAACCTTAATAAAGCCATACTGTTCAAGGACTATAATATCAAATATTGGAATATCCCTAAAGGCTATTTATGCCCCCCTATTCCTGGGCGTGCAGATTACATTCACTTCTTGGCCGATGTATTAAATGAACTTCCGCAAAAAGACACATTAACCCATCCCAATTTTAAATGTTTGGATATTGGAACCGGGGCCAATTTAATTTACCCCATCATTGGCCAATCGGCATATAAATGGAAATTTACAGCAACAGACATTGATCAAATTGCCATAGACAATGCAAATGAAATTTTGCAAAAAAACGCCGAATTGAGCGAAGATATTGAACTTAAACTTCAAGAAAATAAAAATGTATTTTTCAAAGGTATAGTCAACAAAGATGACTTCTTTGAAGCCAGTATTTGCAACCCGCCCTTTCATTCATCTCAAGAAGAAGCAAGCGCAGGAACCTTAAGGAAACTAAAGAATCTAAAAGCGGAAGTGGTGCAAGAAGATGCTTTAAATTTTGGCGGTCAAAACAACGAGCTGATTTACGAGGGTGGCGAACTTAAATTTATACAAGATATGGCAAAAGAAAGCACAAAATTCAAGAAGAATATTCTTTGGTTTAGCAGCTTAGTTTCTAAATCTGCTCATATCCATATACTTCAACGTTTCTTAAGTGAAATAGGCGTTGCAGAACAAAGAACCATAGAGATGGGCCAAGGCAATAAAACAAGTCGCTTTATTGCATGGACATTTTTCTCGAAATCCGAGCGATTGAAACACCTAGAAGGCAAAAAAATACAGAATGATCCCAATTGAGATTCCTGAATCTGAGTATTTGTATTCAGGTATTTCTCAGATTGAAAATGCTGGAAATGGCTTATTTACAGCCATAAAAATATACAAAGGAGAGATTATTGCAATTTTTAAAGGGAAGATTTTAAATGAGGCGCAAATTGAAAAGCGAATTGACATGAAACAAGATCAATATTTCATGAATTTACCCAATGGAACCATTTTAGATGCTGGGAAAACCAAAGGCTTTGCAAAACTCGCCAACGACGCCCAAGCTTTTGATGACAATCTTTTTAAAAACAATTCAATTATCAGTATAGATGAAGAAGAAAACATTTGTTTGGTTGCAAAACGTTTGATTAAATCCGGTGAAGAAATTTTCTGTAGCTATGGAAAACGCTATTGGAAAAAACACGGCAAATAAATTAAATGAATCGCCATATAAATTGACATTGCGCATTTATTGGAATGTCGTAGTTTAAAGTGTTAAACTTTGAAAAATCTGTCATACCTTTGCCGAATAATTTATAACCCATAAGCATCACAATCATATGAAAGTAACAGTCGTAGGAGCAGGAGCAGTTGGCGCAACATGCGCAGACAACATTGCCCGCAAAGAACTTTGTTCAGAATTGGTTTTATTAGACATTAAAGAAGGAATCAGCGAAGGTAAATCTTTGGATTTATTCCAAACCTCTTCTTTGCTTGGTTTTGACACCCGCATGACTGGTAGCACCAACGATTACACAAAAACGGCCAACAGCGATGTTGTGGTTATAACCAGTGGTATTCCGCGCAAACCGGGTATGACACGTGAAGAACTTATCGGCACCAATGCAAGTATTGTAAAAGGCGTAACAGAAAATATTTTAAAGCATTCTCCAAATGCCATCATCATTGTTATCAGCAACCCGATGGACACCATGACCTATTTGGCCTTGAAATCAAGCGGTATTCCTAAAAACCGCATCATTGGTATGGGTGGTATCTTAGATAGTGCGCGTTTCAAATGTTATTTATCATTGGCAACAGGAGCATCAACCAACGACATCCACGGTGTTGTAATCGGCGGTCATGGCGACACCACCATGATTCCTTTAACCAGACTTGCTACCATCAATGGCATGCCAGTAAGTTACAAATTAAACGAAGAAGCATTGGCTAAGGTTGCAGCTGACACTATGGTAGGTGGAGCTACTTTAACCGGCATGTTGGGAACCAGCGCATGGTATGCTCCAGGAGCTGCAGGTGCTGCCTTGGTAGAAGCCATTGTTAGAGACGAGAAAAAAGTAATGCCATGCTGCGTATACCTAGAAGGTGAATATGGTCAAAACGATATTTGCTTAGGTGTGCCAGTTATTATTGGTAAAAACGGTTGGGAAGAAATCATCGACTATAAATTAACAGAAAGCGAGCAAGCTGCATTCAACAAATCTGCAGAAGCAGTCAGAAGCATGAACAGCATATTGGGAAGCACCAACGCTTAATTCAATACGACTATTTAAAAGTCCTAAGTTAAAACTTAGGACTTTTTTTTACTCAAAATTAAAGGCATTATATTTGCTTCAATTTAAGCTAAATGCCAATTAAAAATTTATTTTCTATACTTCTTCTAAGCCTTGCATTGTTCGCAGCAGCAGCACTTAAGGCTCAAAAAATTAGTGTCATAAATCAAACTGAAGTAAGAAGCTTAGCCCAGATGAAAGCAGACAGTGGTCAAACCATTGTAGTAAACTTTTGGGCCACTTGGTGTGGACCATGTGTGCGGGAACTCCCCTATTTCATTCAGGCCGATACCAGTTTAAAAGGAGAAAACTTCAAATTTATTTTTGTGTCTTTTGATCCACTAAACAGCGAAAGTAAAGTCCAAAAATTTATTGACAAAAACGGTATGCCTGGCACACACTATATTATAGGAAACTATGAGATGGGAACATTAATTGAACAAGTACATCCCAAATGGGAAGGAGGAATACCATTTACTTTGGTAATTACCCATAAAGAAACCAAACACCACGAAGGTGCCTTTGAGAACTTTCGCCAATTTTGGCAGTTTATACGAGATTGAACTCAATCGAATGCGCAATGCGCCATTTGACTTATTAAATGGCAAGGCCAAACCCTTTATTTTATATTTCTTACGCTTCTATTTCCAACCATTCTCACCAAGCAAGGGCACAAAACTGAATTGTTCAAATACTTCTGTCTTGATATTTGTTGCATCTATTTTGGTGATTCGAACCATGCGCTGAATATCTTTTTCGCCGCCAACAGGAATAACCAAGCACCCGCCAACTGTCAATTGTTTGACCAATGCTTTTGGCACAGAGGGCGCTCCCGCAGTAACTATAATTTTATCGTAAGGTCCGTGTTCTGACAAACCTTTGGTACCATCACCCACATACATTTGCAATTGAATGTTCATACCATATGAATTTACTTTCTTGATGGTTTCAGCAGCCTGCTCAGACAATTTTGCATGCCTTTCGATACTGAATACCACAGCTCCGCATAAAGCCAAAACAGAACCTTGGTAACCACTGCCCGTTCCAATCTCAAGAACCTTATCATTTCTTTTTAATTGAAGAAGCTGAGACTGATAAGCAACAGTGTATGGTTGAGAGATCGTTTGGTCCTCACCAATAGGGAAAGCTTTGTCCTCATAGGCATGCGATTCGAACTCATGGGGTAAGAAAAAATGCCTTGGAAGCTCAGAAATAGCGTCTAAAACCAATGGGTCTACGATGCCCTTTTGCTTAAGCAGCTCGACCAACTGAAGGCGCAAACCTTTGTGCTTATAGGTGTCTTGGTAAGTATTCAAAATAGTTTATGTATGTTCTTTAGTACACGGTTAATAACAAAATAGTGCCGCAAATAAGCAACTATTGCATTTTTGTAACAAATTTATTTGAACACATTTGTTTAAAATTAAAGTCGGTATAGCAGGAAAACCAGAAGCAGTAGGGCAATATTTAACCTATCTGCAGAAAAACGACTCGTTCGAAGTTATCGGTTCGTTTGATAGCACGGACGCGAATAATTTCGAATCCTTCTACGGCATTTCACCATTCACTGATTTTATTAAACGGGCCGATGCAATTATATTCTGCGGCAATGAGCATCAAAATACTTTTGATATATTAGCAGAATGCATTAAAAACTGCAAACATATTTTGTTTGATAAATTCCCTGATCTCAGTTATACTGAATTGTCTTTGCTCAACAAATTCAAAACAGAAGCGGATACTTTATTTTACATTGCAAATATCCCTGGTTTGGGATGCGTGTATACCACCGCTAGACAATCGGTAAGCAAACCGACCTTTATCCAATACAAAATTCAAATCCCATTTAACACCCATTTTACAGATGGGAACAGCAAGGAACTAATGCATGAAACCATTGATATGGTTTTGCGTTGTGTAAACTCCCCTGTTCATAAAGTTAAAATCAACCGACAATACATTTTCAATCAAAGTCCTGATGAAGTGAAGGTGCACATTACTTTCGACAACAGCAGCACCTCCGAAATTGTTTTGAATACGGTAAGCCAAGAAGCCAAACACGCCTTAACGCTTTACCAAAAAGGCAAAATTATTCATGCCGACATTGCCGCTTTTAAGGTTGAAGAAACCAGATTAGATGTAAATTTAGAACATCAACTGCCTTTCGATTCCCCTGAAGCATCCCATACTTCTATTGCTCAAAAAATGCATACATCTGAAAAAAAGATTATGTATTTTGATGTAATTCAAAAAGATTTGTTGAACTTTGTTGATTGTATAAGCAACCGCGTATCACCACTTGTTTCTATTGATGAAGCAATAAATGTGGTAAGTGTGATGCAACATTTCACCTACAGTCAGCATGAATCATTTGTTTAAGTCGCTTTTAATTTTATTTGTTTTCTCTAGCTTATTTCTGTCTTGCGACCAAGAGCAAGAAGCAATTCCCTCCTACTTGCACCTCAGCAAATTCACTGTTAGCAGCACCCCTTTAACACAAGGCCTAAATACAGCTGATATTATAAGTGCCAAAGTATATGTTAACGGAAAAGAAATAGGCACCTTCGAACTGCCTGCAACTTTTCCTGTTGTTGCAAGTGGGAAAGCTGAAATCATTATTTTTCCGAACATTAAAGAAAATGCGTCTTCAAATAGCCAAAAGTACTTTAAGCCTTACGAATCATTTACCCAAACAGTAACTCTTGAAGCGGGTAAAATTGACAGTTTAAAACCGAGCATCAGTTATAGAACTAATACGACCTTTAGATGGATGGAAGATTTTGAAGACCAAGCCATCTCAATTGTCAGATCTGGCTCTAATAACACCAAAGATTCATTTTATACAATTCCTACTTCGACTGCTGGTGTCGACCAACCTTTCTCTGGATCCAATTACTGTGGTTTTATACAAGTAAACAGCGACAGTTTTGTGGTGTTTGAACGCAGCACCCTATCAACATTTAATGACATCCCCTTCTTAGGCACCGACGTTTATGTTGAACTTGATATCAAAAGCAATATAAATGTACAAGTTGGCGTTTACTCATACATTGGTGCTGATTACGACCAAGCGCCTGTTATGGTCATAAATTCTACTGCCGGTAAATGGAAAAAGATTTATGTTAATTTGAAACCTCAAATTGGCGACCTTAGCTCAGGGACACCGATTCGTTTGTTCTTTGGATTTTACAAAGAAGACAATGACAACACAGACTACAAAGTATATTTAGACAATTTGAAACTCGTATACGTTAATTAATTCACACTTTGAATAAGGCCAAACAAACCATAAAATACCTTCTTTCAGATTACTTAAGTGCTGCTGTTGTTTGGTTTTTATTGTTTTGGTTTCGGAAAAACTATATCGATACCGCCCACAGCGACTACCAAATTCCGTTAAGCAGAGACATCAAATTAATTTTAGGCATTATCGCCATTCCCACATTTTGGCTGGTCTTATACTACTTCACCGGTTATTACAGAAACATCTTCAGACGCTCGCGCCTAAGAGAACTTAAGCAAACCATCTACACCTCTTTCTTTGGTTCATTAATTATCTTCTTTGCCTTATTGCTCGACGACAGCGTAAGCAATTACAGAGCGTATTATCAAACTTTTTTCTTGCTAATCTCCCTGCAATGTTTGGTTACCTATATTGGACGTTTCATTTTATCAAGCCGCACCAACCACAGAATACAAAAACGCGTATATGGGTTCAATACCATATTGGTAGGGTCCAATGAAAAAGCGCTAAAACTTTTTGATGATCTTCAAAATGCTAAAACCACCAATGGCTTTAAATTCCTTGGATTTGTTACTGTTAATGGCGAAGACACTGCGCAAATGCAAAAGAACTTGCCCCTCTTAGGCAATTACAAAGATCTGCCAGCTTTAATTCACAGCATGGAAATTGAAGAATTGGTTATTGCTTTAGAAACCACTGAGCACAACAAATTAAATGCAGTGTTTAACATGGTTGAAAATGAAAATGTATTCATTAAAATCATACCAGACATGTATTCCATTTTTACCCGCATGGTGAAAATGAACAATATTTTAGGTGCCGTATTAATTGAGGTCGATTTTGAAGTAATGCCTGAATGGCAAAAAAACGCCAAAAGGGTTTTTGATATTTTGTTTTCTGTTTTGGTTTTGGTTCTAAGTTTTCCCTTTATGGTCATCATTGCACTGATGATCAAGTTGAGCAGCAAAGGTCCAATATTCTACCAACAAGAGCGTATTGGCCTAAAAGGCAAGCCGTTCAACATCATTAAATTTAGAAGCATGCGCACCGATGCGGAAGCCGCGGGGCCACAATTATCCAAGGAAGATGATCCAAGAATCACCAAGGTTGGTAAAATACTGCGCAAAACCCGTTTGGATGAATTTCCTCAATTTTGGAATGTATTAAAAGGCGAAATGAGTGTGGTTGGCCCACGCCCCGAACGTGCCTTCTTTATAGAAAAAATCATTGAAAAAGCCCCTTACTACAGACGTTTGCAAAAAGTAAGACCCGGCATTACCAGCTGGGGACAAGTGAAATATGGTTATGCTGAAAACCTTGACCAAATGATTGAACGCTTGTATTACGATATCTTATACATTGAAAACAACAGCTTGGCCCTTGATTTTAAAATCATGGCTTATACCATTTTAATTATGGTGCAAGGCAGAGGGAAATAATTTCCTTTAATTACCTCTAATCAACTGAT
>Ga0209107_10001550_pt1 | contig 12873 bp, 9 predicted proteins | sample LakErihyJuly2011_2_FD_187460 | JGI IMG/M metagenome (GOLD analysis project Ga0209107, IMG submission 187460) | Freshwater microbial communities from dead zone in Lake Erie, Canada - CCB hypolimnion July 2011 (SPAdes) (version 2) | ecosystem: Environmental > Aquatic > Freshwater > Lentic >... | reverse complement strand
GTTTGTATCAACCGATACGGTCGTAATGTCGTATCTGCCTGCTAGGTCTAGCGTTCCTATTCCCATAGTCGCTGCCTGCCCTTCTACTTGGTCGGGCGAAATCTTGGAAACGGCCTCTGATGTTCCATAGTTATTCGAGATTGGACTTTGCGGCGCAAACGATGATCGGTCGTAGAAGAAGGTTCCGCCTCCTACATTCGTTTGAGCAACACCATAACCGCTGCTTTGGATGCAGGTGCTAGTTATGATTGCAACATCCCCACCATTATCCTGTGCGATACACCTCCGATCCGGGCCTGTGTGAACAGTATCTATGTAGGTGATAGCACTTACAGAGCCATAAGCGAACCCGCTAGCAATGTCACAAACTGCCAAAAGGCATCTAGTGAAAGTGGCAGCAACGCCATTGCCATTGAAGTTATCAAAGTAGATCGTCGCCCCGTAGCCTTTGGTGCTAAACTCACAGTCAACAAAATTAATAACTTCCCCGCCAAGAAAGAACATCGGTTGAGCAAACGCAACGGTGCCGTCTGTGTATGAGAAAAAGCAGTCCTTGAAATAATACCGCGTGTTCTCTGTGGTTGCAGATTCGTCGCTAAACAAACTCATCCCTGCGTTGGGCGAGAAGAATGATAGGCTGCAATCGTAGAACTGAATGGTGTTGTGGGTGTTGCCATCGTTATCTGAATACTCAAACAGATGAACAGCGTTGTTGTTGTCAACGAATGAGATGCCGTGGAACGCCACCACCGCTCGGTCAGTGTCAAAGGTGTGGTTGCCTTGCACCAATACATAAGCAGCAGGGTTTTGAGCGTATGTTGAACGAACCTCTTTGCTCTGCGGGTTTGCTTGGCCCACGATCTTCAGCCCTTGTCTGATAACCAAGTTCTCAAGATAAAGGCCCGGCTTGATGTAGACGACTTGATGCAAGCCCGTTGCGACAAACGCAGCATTAGCATCGTCAATCGCATCTTGGATAAGCCCATAAGCGGTATCTCCGCTAGCACTAACCACGAAGTTTGTGGTCAATTGAATCTGAACCTCGGCATCCCCGCCACCTGCATCGGTGACAACCGCCGCGCCGTCCGTAAAGGTGAGCGTAGTGGCAGGAGTGACCGTAGTAGTGCCGTCCGTGACCGAGATAGAACCTCCGCCCCCGCCGCCCTGCGGTTGAACCCCCGTGGCCGTATCCCCAAGCGCGATCACAAGCCCGGTGGCGAAGTGAAGTTGGTCAGTAACCGGGTTGTGCCACGCAAAGGCAAGCGAGGCTGTGTCAACGGGAACCTGTGAAGCCACCGTGAAGGTCAACGCCGTCGAGCCTGTGGTAGCACCATAGGACAAGTCGGTGTAGATCAGAAGCCCCTTCGGAATGTTTACAGTCCCCGACGCAACCGATTGCGTGGAGCCAAAGGCAGGGGTCTGAAAGGCAATCAGACTTGTCCAAGTGAGCGTGTAGTCCGGCCCAACAAGATCCCAAGTGAGCGTGCCTCCGCCGTTAGGAATGGTGTTGATAGCCGACCACGTGGCGAAGATGCCCGCGTCAATGTCGTTCATGCCCGCTTGGTAGTTGTCGAAGTAGTTGCCCTCCCCAATCGCGGGGTAGGTGATCTTCATCCGGGGTGTTTCGTTCGCCATGACTAGACCTGCGTGATTGTGACCGTGCCTTTCGTCACGATCTGTAACTGCTGTGGAATGAGGTTCCCGTTCGCGTCGAGGTTGATCGTCGGCCCGGTGATCTCAACCGTGATGTGGTCAATGCCTTCAATCTCGTCTGCGATCCAATAGATGTCGGACAGATACAGTGGTGCAGCAAACGCACGGTTCTTCAAGAGGCTGTCGATGCCGAACTCCAAGTTGGCGACGATCTCCGAGACAACATAGCCGAACTTGATGCTCACCGCAGCCGTTATGTCGGCGTAGATAAGCAGGCTTGATCCGCTCACCACGCTGACCTGATGGGTCACGTCTTTGATGCCGTCCAAGTAGTCTTGCACCGAGTTGATCAGACCGCTTGACGGCCCGGTGTAGAAGCCTGTGCTGTCCGTAACCAAGATAGGAACATTGACGAGGTTCGCCTTGCAATCCGCAGAAAACAAGCCCTGCAAGTGCGTTTCGAGGTTGGACTGCTGCGTTGTGTAGTCTGTGCTGAACGCGCTTTCGGCGGTAGAGATAGCACCAAGGGAAGCCGTCATGCTAGCCGTGTACCCGCTCATGGTACCTGCCGCAGTAGCCGCGTCCGAGCAGTAGGCTACAACATTGCCCAAGCCCGTTGCCTGCGAAACAAGCGCACCATAAATAGCAGAACAGGCTCCGCTAACCGAAGAAGTCGATGCGGAACCTTGATTGGCAAGGCTCAAGATCTGATTGAAAACAGAATCCTTTGCAGAAGTTGTCGTCGCGGAAAGGCCGTTGTAGGCAGCATTCACAATCGAAGTGAACGACCCGGCCGACGAAGCGTTGGCCTCAATCGCCGTGGTCAAGTTGAGATCCATAACTAGGTTCAGATTGTTCGCCGCAGTCGCCTCGGCAGAAGCGTTGTTGGTGCTAGACACAACCGATGCCGCCGCCGTATTCAGCGAAGCGATAGACGCTTGGATAGCAGCCTCTTGCGACGAATAGATCGCGTTGAACGAGACGAGTAGCCCACCCATTGCGTCGAGGATAGCCTGCGTTGTCGCGTCAACGGCGGTTCCCCGGATAACGTCTGCGTAGGCAACCGACACCGAGCCATAGGTCGGGTCTGCAAACGCTTCCGCAAGCACGATGTAGTCGTCCTGCGTGATAGCCGCCCCACGCGAGAGGTAGTAGCGCGGGGCGTTCACCTTGACCTCCGACACGGACTCCGGATCGGCACCACCCGACGACCCCTGCGCGTTGTTCACGGTCAAGGTCACGGGGCTGCCTGCCACAAGGAAGGTGTCAATCGCAGAAGTGATCGTTCCTGACTGAACATTCCCTGCCGCGCCCGCGACTACACGATACTTTACTTGGATTGCCGAGCCGAGCGGAGGAATGTTCCCCGCGAAACCGTCTCCAAACGATAGGACCGGGGGCGTAGTCGTGTAGGAAACATCGAACTGATTGGTCGCGTCGAAGGTGATAAAATCCTGCTCCGTCCACTCCAAGCCGTTCACCCATGCGCGAACAGAAGTGTTGGCGAGCAAGAAGTCTTTAGGCACGCCGTTGAGCGTGTAGGTCTGACTTGGAAGCCCCGTTCCCGTGAAGTTGACCGTCTTTACCGACCCCTCAGAAACATTCACCGTGGCAGTAGTCGCTCCCAAGGGAACACCCACATCACTCGTCGCTGTGAACACAAGGCTGCCCGGACCCTTGAACCGAAACCCCGCCGAGATAACCGATGGTGCAGACGTAGCCGCGAAGGTCAGCGTCAAGTCCACCGTCGAAGCCGTGGCAGCGGCAGGCTTGTATCCAATCTGCCGAGCCAACTTGGTTATCGTAGATAGCGTCCGTGCGCTGTCAAGGAAGCAATCGTTGGCCGCTCGGTCGAGATACCACGACAACTGCGACAACCCATACGCCGTCATGTGCGTGAGCAGCATACCCGTCGAGGACTGCCCGAAATCGTTGTAGTCTGCACCATACTCGTCCCGGATGCGCCGGAGCAGAGCGTCGAAGTAGGAAGGAAAGTCCTTCGTCGCGTATTGAAGTTGGTTCAACGGCGCGAGGTCTTTCAGGTATTCGTTATCACTCGCCATTAGACCCCCAACGGAACGTCAAAGTTACCTTCAATGTCGGCAATCGTGTAGACAACCCGGACCGTGTAGGCATACCCCGAAGTGTCCGAACCTTCCTGCAACACTTGGACAGATTGAACGACCATGCGAGGCTCGTTCTGCGCAATCAGATTGCGTATCGCCTGCCCGATGCGGGCCTGTTGAATAGGCGACAGGCTTTCAAAGATGAACGAGTGAATGTTGGTGCCAAGGTTGGGCGCGAACGGAACCTCGAAAGGCCCGATCAAGAGCAGCGACTTCACGGCATCCACCACCGTCTCCGCACCCACGCTCGCAGCCGGGAACTGAAACTGCCCTCTGCGAAAGGGGAAGGAAATGCCACGGATTTTGGAAGTGTTCGCCATGCTACGATGATACCCGAACGCCTAGCGAAAGGCCATTGAGAACAGCAGGAACAAGGCCAAGTTGCGGCGTTGTAGGCAGCGTTGGTGCCGCCGATGCGTGAACATGGGTAGCATACTGCGCCGAGAAGGTCTGCCCCATAACCGCAGGCTCAAACGCCGGGCCTTTGCCAATGTCTACTTGTGGTGCCTTGAGCGCAATCTTCGTGTCCGACTGAATCGTGATGTTGCCTATCGCTGTGACCGATACCTCCGAACCCGAAGCCTCAATCTTCGTTCCCGTTGCGTTGGTCAGCGTGATAGCGTCTGCACCAATGACCGCCTTGCTCCCGTCCGTGCCTTCCACAGTCACCGTATCGGTCGTTAGAACAATGTTGGAACCGTCCTGCGAGACTACCGAGATGGTCGGCCCGTCGAGCGTCACCTTTGTTCCGCTTGCAGCACCCTCCCCGGCTCCGCGCTCTACCGTGATAGCCCCGCTCTCGTCGTTGAACGAAATGTAGTGGCCGTACTTGGTTCGGATGCCTTTGATGTGAGCGTCCTGCGAGCGCAACACGCCCCCGTTCTCCGTGCCTGCGTGAATCCACCCACCGAGGTAGATAGGATTGCCGGGGATGCCGTCCTCAAAGACCACGAACACTTGGTCGCCAATGTCGGGTGGAAAGAAACACCCATGCGGTTGCCCACTTTTGCCCACCGATAAGCCTGTGCTGCAAGGAAGTGCGTAGAGGTTGGCAGGAACATTCCGCTCGGACTGCTGCCCAATAGACGGAACAAGAACTCTGCACCTTCCGCGCCGCTCCGGGTCAACATTGTCGATCACGATAGCGCGGTAGATGCCGTAGTAACGGTTGAACATACGCTCAAACCCGAAGCGCATAACGCTCTCGATGAGGTATCCCGCAGGGTCGGTGATGCGTAGCCGTTTGATAGCCTCGACAAGCATCGTTATCCTATGTCCAAAGAAGCGTCTGCGTTGAAGTCAACCTTCACTTTCGGAATAGTGGTTTCATTGGTATGCGCCCGGAGCGTCAGGCTCGTCTCAATGTCGTTGCCACTCCACGAATGGGTCAACCCATAGACCAAGTAAACGCCCGTGAACATTGCACCAACGCCGTCCACCGTGACGAACAAACCCGTGTCAATGTGCGGGATGCCGAAGGTCGTCAGCGTAGCCGTGATGCCGGGAACAAACCGAGCCAACTGAACCCGAAGTATGCTGTCTAGGTTGCCTGCACCTGTCACGGCTTCGGGCGTAGGAGGCATTACCACCGCGCCTGCCTCCACGGGAGATGAGCCGTCTGTGTCCAACGCCCGGTCTGTTTCTGTTCCTTGCCGTGTTACATCGGCAGGGGTTGGCGTGGTGTTGTCGGACGTTATCGTTGGCGCAACTTCGCTGTCGGCAGAGGTCTTGCGAACAATCTGCAACTCTCCGTTTCTGTCTACCGTACCCATCATCATCGACAACTCGGACGGGTCAATGCCTCCCGCGAACAGCACCACCTGTTGCTCCGGGGAGAAGTTGATAATCGGGTAGTTTGTGAGCCTTCCCTGATCGTCGTAGTCAAAACCCCCACGCATCACGAACGAGAACGAAGTCAACTTGCCTGCATCCGTGGAAGGAGTGACAACCAAGACGGGCTTGCCGTCAATAATCGCTTTGGTGCCGACTAGACCCGAATCTTCCAACATAAGATTGAACCAAGCCAAGTGTGACATTGACCGAGACAGCCAACGGACAGCATCACCGACTAGACCCCCAACCACTTCCTTGACCATTAGATCGTCAAACCTCGGCCTTGCCATCTCCGAAACTTCATACTTCTCAAAGCCTGCGTACTTGATTCTGCGCTCAAACTCTTTCAGCAGCGTGTTCTCAATGGGAGCAGCCGTTCGCACCGCAGCCGGGTTCGCGCCAACTGCCGTTATGGTGCCTGTCACCCCGTTCGGAGACATACTCAAGCCCATGCCGCCCTTGCTCATAAAGCCGATGAACTCCTGCGAAACAACGCCGTTTGTCGCGCTAGTCGGGTCGCCGTAGCCCATACGCACGCGCACAAACGCGCCTACCAACAGACACCCCTGCGCTATCTCGCCGTTCAACAACTTCAGCCCGGTGTCAAAGGGCAGGTCCAAGTCGAGCGAGATCTCGGAAACCATGCCGAGGTTCTTCGTGACCTTGACCGAAGTGAGGTAGGGGAAGGTTTCGAGGTTGATAACGAACGGATCGCCCTTGCCGGGCGGAGGGATCAACTCAACATAGCACCATGCGTTTGTGTAGGTGACGCTCACCGCTCTACCTCAACCCGCTTGCTCCCGAAGGTGGCCGTCACATAAGCCGGGTCCGGGATGATAACCTTGACCCCGCCGTAGATCTGAATGTCGGGCAGGTCGAGGTTGTTCCGCGTTGCAATCACCCACCACAAGGCCATTGTGCCGTAGTAGGCTTGCGCCAACTTATCCAAGCGGTCGCCGTCTACAAGCGTGTATTCAATGTCGCCTGTCCTGTTCTCTAGGTCCGGTTCCACGAACGGCCCGAACCAAGAATAGGTCATTGGTGTCAGAAGGTCTTGCCCGGATAGAACATCGACCTGCTTCAGGGTAGAAAACCGCATCCAACTGAACGGCGCGGCGTTTATCTTTATCTCGTTAGCCATAGGTTAGTTAGATGTCTGTGCAACGAAGGCGATACCCACATTCCCCCTCAAGGGCTTGGTATTCTCCGCTGTTTGTGAGGTGTTGGTGTTGATCGCCTTCAACTCGGCAACAAGTGCTTCTCGCATACCGACGATCTGATTGCCCAATGTCTTTACGCTGTCCACCGAAAGCGTGGCCGCTCCTGTTTCGCCCGATACATCGACAACCTTGATAGTGCTTGCAAACTCACCGAGCAACAAGTCGGTCAACTGCATCTTCAAGGCACCAATGTCCAATCGCTGCTCAAGAATAACACCCGTGGTAAAGGCCTGTGATGCCCTCCGGCCGATAAACTCAAAGTTGTCGGCCATCGTGTTGTAGATGTCCACTATGCCGAGGTACAACTCTTCTTTGACCTTCAGCATAGCATCGTGCATTGCAGCGACCATAATAGTCGTTCCCTCAATCATGCCACGGGCAATCTCGGCCATAATCTGAACGCCGCTGTCCTTCACGTTGACGAGCGGGCTGTCCACAGGCATAGCCTTGCCCCTCTTGGGAAGTTTGTTGCTCAACGAGTTCAGGGCTTCTCCAAGAGCATCGGTGACAACAGGTGCGCCTGCCTTCAGACCGTCTGCGGTAGCCGAAAGAACATTCTTGCCTGCGTCAAACGCGCCCCCGGTAAGGCCACCGACACTAGCACCAAGTTTATCAAGCAAGCCACCGCCACTATCGCCTGCAACATCACCTGTAAGTTTGCCCTGTTCGTATGTCTGCTGCCAAGCAAACGCTTGGGCGTTCTCCGCGAGCGCGGTATCCCTGTCCTCCCCCGTGAGTGACGGGTCGAGGAACGGGTTTTGTCCGTATGTATCTGATTGCTGCTCGGAACGGATGTTCAAGCGGATCTTATTGAGTTTATCCAACGCATCTTGCGTGTTGAAACTGTCCACAATCGCAGCCGCCAAAGTCTTTTGGTTCTCGTCGGAGAACTCCTTGCCGGACTTTGCCATTGCTTCAGCGGTATCGACAAAGGTGCGTTGAACAAAGTCCTTCTGCGCTTCCGTCATGTTTTCCAACTGCACACCTGAAGTTTCTAACTGTGCTAATACAGCCTTTCCCATACTCATGCTGTATTCTTGAAGTTTGAACGCCGCGTCATCTTCGTCAAGGTCGTCGGCTACACCCATCTCGCTGATCAAGGCACCGAGGCCGGGAAGCGCAGCGGGAACTTCCTTCTCAAAAATATTCTTGAGCCCGTCTCTTGCCTTGCCAAAGGCTGACTTTGCAGCATCTTTTGCGCCCTTCCCGGCATTCTTTGCACCATTGGCAGCGGCTTCTGCAATCTCCTTCGCGCCCTCACCGACCGCAGCCGCAACATCTTTCGCATCCTTCCTAATGCGTGGAATGTTCGGTGAAATGTAGTTGCCAAACGGGTCGAGAGGCTTCTTGCCCATCAACTCCCGCGCCTTGTTTATGGGCCAAAGCAGGAACTCCAAGTACTTCTCCAACATAAACGACAACCCGTCTACCAACTTCTGCAAGATAAACGGCCCCAACTTCATAAACCCTTCAACCAACGCCCCGCCTATTGCAATCAAGATCTTCGCCACAAAGTCTAGGACATACCAAATGGCCGCGCCTGCGTTGAAGATAAGACCCATGAAACTACTGAGCAAAGCCTCCCAATCGAACCCGCCCTCGATGTTCGATGGTGCAAACAGATTGTCAAAGAACGAGATGATGATCCCGGCAAAGTCGAAGTTCATAATGGCAAACTGAATCTTGTCGCCCAACGCCATAATAAACTGACCGCCGCTTTCCACAAGCGCACCAAACTTCGCCACCAAGCCCAACAGCAAGTCGGGAAGCCCAACCACGAAGTCTCTGATCGTTGCGCCGAGGTTGCCTGCCCAATCCTTCAGCATAACTGCGAAGTCCGGGATTCTGTCGAAGAAGCCGAGGATGCTCGCCTTCATCCCGTCGCTCATGGTGCCAATCATAGCGATCAGACCTCCAATGATCAGAGCCGCCAAGACCGCCCAACCAACCGGGCCACTGAAGATCGCACCCAAGACAGGCATGATTGTTCCAACAATGCCCGTAAAGGCAGCGACAACGGGCGCAAAGAAGGTGGCTACACTTGCCCCTGCCGCAGCGATACCTGCCCCCATAGAGGCAAACCATGCACCAATAGCCGTGCTTCCAAAGGCTGTTCCCGCTGCGCCAACCAACCCCAACAGTTTCGGCCCTAGATTCGTAAAGAAACCCGTCACCTTGCCTACAATCGAGTTGTTCGCAGGCCCAAGTTTGCTGCCTATCTTCTCGCCAATCTCCCCGAACACATTGCCAAACGACGAGGTGATCTTCGGGCCGGCCTTCTTCAGGTTCTCTGAAGTCTTTTGGAACGGGGTCGCCAACTTGTCGTAGAGTTTGCCCGCAATGCTCGTCTCGCCTTCCCCGGCCTTGAAGAAGAAGTCACCTGTGGTTTTGCCGAGGCTTGTGACCGCCCCAACCGTGCTGCCAATGGTGCTGACAACCGCGCCGCCAATGCCCACAATCGCAGACATTGTGCTGCCCAAGACACCGAAAACCGAAGTGAAAGCCCCGGCTACTGTGCTGCCAACTTTGAGAACGCCTACTACCGCGCCGAGCGCACCCGCCACCGCAATGAGAACGGGCAAGAATGCGTCGAAACCAAACTTCAACGCCAAGAACTTCTCGTAAAGCCCCTGCGACTTATTCTGCGCATCATCGACTGCACCTGCCATGTTGGTCGATGCCTTGCCCATGTCCAAGAACAGACCCGCAACGCCCAACTGCCGGATAGCCTCAAACCGACCCTGCAAGCCGCCTTGACCTATGCTATTGGAGATGTTGGCATACTGATTTTTGAGCGCGTCTCCTTCCTGTTTCATAGGCAAGAAGAAGGCACTCATGCCCAACCGGGAAGCCGATGCAAACCGCTTTCCTAGCGGCCCCCAAGTTTCATCTGACGACAACTTTTGCACGGCCTTGGTTACGTTATTGTACGCCTTGACCTGCTCTTTGGCGTAGCCCTGTGACCCGCCGCCAATCTTCAGCATTGCGCTCTCAAACGCATCCTTCGCACGCGATACGCTGTCCGAGGCAGATAGCCCGGAAGTGTATGCCGCCTTGCCAAACCTATCGAAAGCACCTTTCGACTTGTCGGTTGCAGCCTCAATCGTACCCATGTTGTCGCTAAACTCTTTCGCCTTCTCTTTGGTCAGCAGGCCCACCTGCATCTGTGGTGCTATGTTGGCAAACTGCGTGTTCAACCGGAGAAGCGCGTCCTCTCCGCCCTTGCCCATGCTCATAAACCGCTCACGGAGCAGCAACAGCACCTTCATGGCTTCGTCGGGAGACTTGCCGATAAACGCTTCTGCAACCCCGACCCCGGCTTCCTTGCTAACCGAAGTGAACACGTCTCCAAACTCGCCGCCCAACCCCGCGAGCATACCACTGATCTTGGTCTGTTCTTCGTTCAGTTTCTTGGCAAACGCCACCGCTGCCGACTGCGCTTCGCCCGCGTCACCGCCGAATGTCCGATAGATCGTGCCTGCCAACTTCTGCGTGCCAATAACCTGATCTTCAACATACTGACGCTTCGCTGCGGCATCCTTCGCCAAGAAATCCCCGTTCTGTTGCAGCGAGGTTTTGAGGTCATCGAGGGTGGTTTTCATGGTGCCAAAGGCCACCGTACCCAAGCCTCCGGCAAGTGACGAAGCCGTAAACTTGTCCAAGAACGAACCCGCTTGCTCGCCCGTGAACCCGAACGAACCCGAAAGCCCGTCCAAGTTCTTCATCAAGTCCTCGGAAGTGATACCCGTGGCCTCTTCTGCCCGGAGGAAGTCCTTGAGGTCGAGACCACTCTGATTCAGCCCCTTGCGAAAGTCTTTCGACAACCCGCTGTATGTCTTTTGAGCCTTCGCAACTTGGTCAATGCCAAGGTTCATGCCGTAAGCGAGCGAGGAAGTAGACGAGGTAAACTTGTTGAGGTCGCCACCCATCAACCCGGCCTGTGCGCCAATCACGCGAGCAGCCTTCTTGCTCGCTATCATAGTGCTTTCCAAGCCGTTGACGAGGTTGACATTGCCGCCAACAATCTTGTCCAACTGACCGCTAATGCGAGACAGGCCCGCCATGCCGAAGCCCGCGAACATAGCACCAATGTTGACGTTCTTGGCAATGCCGCCAAGTTTCGACACTTGATCCGAAATGCCCGTGAGGTTGTCCTTGACCGAGCCAAAGGCAGACTTCAGCCCCCGGTCCTGCGCTCCGAACCCGAATGTAAAGCCAAGCATTGACGGCATAAACTATCTCCTCGGTCGTTTCGCTCTCGCTTGCGATACTGCCCGTTCGTGTTCAGCCTGCCGCTTCCGCTCCAACTCGTCCTTCTTCTCAACCAACCGCTTCCGGCGCGAGTAGGGTATCTGCATAACCTCATGTGGTGCAATGTGCCACAACTCACAGAGATAAAAGACTTCCCCTTCTAACGCTTCGACTGCCCCTGCGGGAAGAAAAAACCCGTCTGCGCCACGTCAAGGTCGCCTCGGAACCCCTGCGAGCAGGCCGGGCATTCGTATTCAACATTGGTGTCGATAAAGCCTTCCGTGTCCGAAAACAGGTTGCGCAACTCATTGCGCTCACGGCTCCGAAGCCCCTTCAACAAGGCTGTGGCCGAAGGAAGGCTCGTCACGCGGTTCAACACCGTGTCGCCAATCGCATCCACACGCGAAAGCAACGCGAGCGTCAGTAGGTCGTTCTCGGTCTGTGGACGCTTCCGGATGCTCTGCAACCAATCTTCGTCCTGCCCGGTCATAATGTGCCATTGCACCACAAGACCCGTCGAGAGGACTGTCGTGATTCTGCGCTGCATCGGGTCTGCTACTCGGCGCGTTTCAAGGTCGCAGAGGTTGACCGAAATGTTGCTTTCCTTGCTGCAAGACGGACACTTGATCCGCGTGTCGTATTCGTCGCCAAGGGAAGCCCGGCGAATCGCAACGAGCAACAGCATACGGTCAGTCGCCGTCAAGCCGTCCACCGCACGCGAGATAACAGCCTTATCCGTGGCCTCGCCAATGCTTTCAAGGCAGTTGGCGATCACTCGGTTCAAGCGCGGAAGAACCGCACCCTTGCCCGCAAGCAAGTCCTCCTCCACGCCTGTCATCTCCCGGACCACGAAGGTTTGGTGCAATTGATTGCGCTCGTCCAACCATCCACAGGTCAACTCACCCGACACCACTCCGCTTCTCGGCTCAACGATTTCCATGTTCATTCCGACCTCCATTCGCCTGACGGCGGCTCGATAAGTAGTCCACGATCAACTGCCGCATAATGTCGGACACAGGGCGACCTTGCGCCTCAGCCTCACGCCGAAGTTCGTCTGCAACCTCTCGCTTTAGGTCGAAGTTTACGCGCACACCTGCCTCCGTGAGTAGGACTTACTCACACCGGGCGGTCAATGCAAGCGAATGTCGCCACGCCCTACCTACTTGGCAACAGCCGCCAACCACCCATCGTTGGCATACCCTCTAGCAGCCCCAATGTCGTCGCAGATCGCGTGGAAACAGTAGGCGAACGACTCTTGGTAGTCGTCCTCCAAGGCCCGATTCTGACCGAGGCTAGGGTCGGCCATAACAGCCGCGTATTCGGCTTCACCGAGGCCGACGATGTGGGTGATAAGGTCGTCAAACGAATCCCCACCGAGGCAGTCCACAACATCGTTTAGACGCTCGTAAAGCGCGTTCACCTTGCCCCGGAAGCAAGCCTCTAGGGAGATCTTGATCTCGATAGCCTGCTGCGGCTCATAGGCCGCATCAATCCGCGCCTTCAGGTCGAGCCCGATGCGCTTGTAGTCGTGGCCGTTGCGCGTCCACCCCATGTCCGACACAGCCTTCCAAAAGTCTTGATCGTTCATCTCACCCTCCAACTTTCGCAACGCCTATCGCTGCGACTATGTGAAGATACTAGCAGGACTTCCCGCTCTGTCAAGGACTTTCGCTCGCCCCGCCCGTGCAATCGGTTGCACCAAAGGGCCGGGAGGCTACTTGCCCCGCTTCTTCAGCATCTCTTTCCAACGCTCGTTCGGAGACAGCGCGTTGTATCTGCCGTTGTCCTCA
>Ga0209107_10001549_pt1 | contig 12874 bp, 10 predicted proteins | sample LakErihyJuly2011_2_FD_187460 | JGI IMG/M metagenome (GOLD analysis project Ga0209107, IMG submission 187460) | Freshwater microbial communities from dead zone in Lake Erie, Canada - CCB hypolimnion July 2011 (SPAdes) (version 2) | ecosystem: Environmental > Aquatic > Freshwater > Lentic >... | reverse complement strand
CGAGGACCGAATCAATGAAATACTTAGGTTTAAATCCAACATGGATAGTGGTATGTTTTTGCCTGTGCAATTAGCAGCAGCCAAGGCATTAAGCTTGGATCAAAGTTGGTATGACTCCGTGAATAAAATATATACAGCACGACGTGAAAAAGTATTCGAATTATTAGATGTTTTAAAATGTGCCTATTCAAAACAACAAGTGGGAATGTTTGTCTGGGCAAAAATCCCCGCTACTTACAAAGATGGTTATGCGTTAAGTGATAAGGTATTGTATGAAGCCAATGTTTTTATCACCCCTGGTGGCATATTTGGTAGTGCAGGTAACGACTATATCAGAGTAAGTTTATGTGGTTCATTGGAAAAATTTAGTGAAGCAATAAAAAAAATAAAAACATGCGTTTAGCAGTGGTTGGTATTGGTTTAATGGGAGGATCCATTGCATTGTCTTTGAAAAAGAAGGGCTTTGTTAGCCATGTTATTGGCGTGGATCAAAACATTGAACACCAACAGCAAGCATTGCAATTAGGTATTGTTGATGAGATTATGTCCTTGGAGGACGCGGTTTCGGCTTCCGATATCATTGCGCTTGCAACACCCGTGAATGTGGCTGAATCATTATTGCCCACTATTTTGAATTTAGTGAACAAACAAGTTGTTTTTGATTTAGGGTCTACTAAGGAAAGTATTGTAAATGTCGCGAATGCACATTCCAATAAAGGAAGATTCGTTCCAACACATCCAATGTGGGGTACTGAATTTAGTGGTCCAACAGCAGCGCAAACAGATGCGTTTGTAGATAAGGCAACGGTCATTTGTAATAAAACACAAGTGGATGCAGATGCCTTAGCTATCATTGAGCAAATGTATGCGCAGTTAGGTATGCATATATTATACATGGATGCCATCAAGCATGATGTTCATGTGGCTTATATAAGTCATATATCGCATATTACTTCATTCGCACTGGCAAATACGGTGTTGGAGAAGGAAAAAGAATCAGATGCAATTTTTGAGTTAGCAAGCGGTGGTTTTGAAAGTACTGTTCGTTTGGCAAAGTCCAATGCGGAAATGTGGGTACCTATCTTTATGCAAAACAAAGAAAATGTATTAGATGTGTTAAATGAGCATATTAGTCAACTGCGAAAATTCAAAGCGAGTTTGGAGAAAGAAAATCCAGACTACTTGTTGGAGTTGATTCAAAATGCGAATAAAATAAAAAGGATTTTAAAATAATTACAAAAAAAAGTAAAACACTATTAGTGATTTTACAAAAAATATAAAAAATGAAGAAGAAAGAAGAGTTGAATATAACGAATGAATTAATTGAGGCCGTTAAATCCCAGAAAACCTTTTCGGAGATTGGGATTAATGATCAATTAGTGAAGGCGGTTACAGAATTGGGTTACACACATGCCACTGAAATTCAGGAGCGTTCTATTCCTGTGTTGATAAGTGGTACAAAGGATTTTATTGGATTAGCGCAAACAGGCACTGGTAAGACAGCTGCTTTTGGTTTGCCATTGTTACAATTAATTAATACAGCAGATAAGTTTCCACAAGCATTGGTGGTTTGTCCAACCAGGGAATTATGTATGCAAATTGTAAACGAGATGAATTTGTTTAAAAAGCACATTTCAGGTTTACAAGTATTAGCAGTGTATGGTGGTACTTCTATAGGCATGCAAATTAAAGATTTAAAAAGAGGCGTACAAGTGGTGGTCGCAACCCCAGGTCGTTTAATTGATTTGATCGAAAGGAAAGCGATTAATTTAGAAAAGATACAATATGTCGTATTGGATGAAGCAGATGAAATGTTAAACATGGGATTCCAGGATGACATTGAATTTATCTTAAAAAACACACCGAACAGGGAAAGTATTTGGTTGTTTAGTGCAACGATGCCAACTGAAATCAGAAAAGTAAGTAAGCGTTATATGAAAGAACCAGTGGAAGTAACCATTGGAAAAGTAAACGCCACAAACAAAAGTATTGATCACCAATATTATTTAACATCTGCGCAACACCGCTATGAGACTTTGAAAAGAATCATTGATTTTAATCCTGGTATTTATGGGATTATTTTTACCCGTACCAAAGCGGATGCACAGGATGTAGCACAAAGATTAACGCGCGAAGGTTATGATATTGATGCCATCCATGGTGATTTAACGCAACAACAACGTGATCGTGTAATGGGTCAGTTTAGAGAAAAAAGTTTACAATTATTAATCGCAACAGATGTGGCAGCGCGCGGTATTGATGTAAAAGGTATTACGCACGTGATCAATTTTGAATTACCTGATGATGTGGAAGTGTATACCCACCGAAGCGGTCGTACTGGTCGTGCAGGTAGTCAAGGTATTTGTATTTCGATTGTACATGCGCGTGAATCTTATCGTTTGCGTCAAATTGAAAATATCAATAAATGTACCTTCCATAAATTGGATATCCCAAGTGGTAAGGATGTTTGTCGCAAGCAATTTTTCCATGTCATGGATAAGTTAATGTCAACAGATGTGAGTCATGGTGATTATGAAACTTATGTTCCTATGTTGGCTGAAAAATTTGCAGATATGACTAAGGAAGAAATTTTAAAGCGTGTCGCTGCTTTAGAATTTAATCGTTTCTTAAGTTATTATGAAAATGCACAGGATTTAAATATTCGTGCTGCAGATAAGGGACGTCGTGAACCAATGCAACAACAAGATCGTAATCGTGATCGAGGTCGTCAAGAATTTGGCGGTGCTGATCGTGGTCGCACAAGAAGCAATGATCGTGGTATGGAGCGGAGTTCATCGGATCGTAGTGCATCAGATCGCGGAAGTCGCGGTGCGGAAAGAGGCGCAAGTGGATACACGCGTTTATTTGTGAACTTAGGTACCAAAGATGGTTTTTATAAAGCCAGCTTTCTACAATTTATATTAGACATGAGTGATTTGAGAAAAGAAGCTTTAGGAAAAATTGACATGCGCGATATGAATAGCTGGGTTGAAATTGAATCAGGTGCTGCAAAACAAATGATCAATGCAGTAGATGGTAAAAATTACAAAGGCCGTCGTATAAGAATGAATGATGCAGACAGCGGTGGTCCAAAAGGATTCAGCAAAAAAGAAGGTCAATAGAAATTGCTTCTAAAAAAATGTAAAGCATCAATAAATTAAATATTTAAATATTAAAATTGGAAAAAATGGGAGACTTAACAGAACAACAACAAAAAGTAAGCATTTTATTAAAAAAATCACCCTTGATTATATCAGGTCCTTGCAGTGCAGAAACTGAGGAGCAAGTGATGCAAACTGCTATCCGATTGGCAGCCACAGGTAAAGTGGATATTATGCGTGCAGGTATTTGGAAACCAAGAACGCGACCGGGAAGTTTTGAAGGTATTGGTACCAAAGGTTTGCCTTGGATGCAACAAGCCAAAAAAGAAACTGGACTACCCGTAGCTATTGAAGTTGCTACAGCGAAACAAGTAGAAGATGCTTTGCATTTTGATGTTGATGTTTTGTGGGTAGGTGCTAGAACCACTGTTAATCCATTTAGTGTGCAAGAAATTGCAGATGCATTAAAAGGCGTGAAAGTTCCAGTATTAATTAAAAACCCAATCAATCCTGATTTAGAATTATGGATTGGTGGGATGGAGCGTATCGCAAAAGCAGGTATCGAGGATTTAGGTTTAATACATCGAGGATTTAGTTCTTATGGTAATACCGAATTCCGTAATGCACCTATGTGGCATTTGGCTATTGAGATGAAGCGTCGTTACCCAGGCATTCCAATGATCAATGATCCTTCACATATTTGTGGCCGTCGTGATATTTTACAAGAAGTAGCACAACAAGCAATGGACTTAGATTTTGATGGTTTGATTATTGAATCACATATTGATCCAGACAATGCATGGAGCGATGCCAAACAACAAATTACACCAGAAGTGTTGAAAGAGATGTTGGAAGCAATCCGTTGGAGAAAAGAGGATGTTGCTTCTGCTGAATATCATGCAGCGCTTGAAAAATTACGGCAACAAATTAATCAATTGGATGATGAGTTATTACAAGTTTTATCTACGCGTATGAAGGTGGCTGAAAAAATTGGAGAATATAAAAAGAACAATGACATAACAATATTACAAACCAATCGTTGGAATGAAATTTTAGAGCGTGCGGTAGGCAAGGGAAATAAAATTGGCTTAAGCGAGGATTTTATTACCAAGTATATGGATGCAGTTCATATGGAAAGTATTCAGCACCAAAATAAAGTAATGAATAAATAACTTTTGATCCTTTTAAAGCCTTGTACTTTTAATGATTCATGGTACAATGGCTTTATTTAAATTAGTAATCCTTAATCAAATACATGAAAAACTGGAAAGTTAAATTAGCTACAAGTACAGTGTCATTTATATTAGATGGCAGGTTTCAAGCTATTGAAAAGTTGGTCAACAAGGCAAATGCATTTTACATCACGGATGAAAATGTGTATGCCTTGCATCAAAATAAATTCAAGGGTAAGAAAACGATTGTCATTCCTGCAGGGGAGGAGCACAAACAACAAGCCACTGTTAATTTTATTATTGAAGCCTTGCTTAACTTAGGTGCAACACGCGAAGCGGTAATAATAGGTGTGGGTGGTGGTGTAGTCACCGATATGGTAGGCTATGCTGCAAGCATATATATGCGTGGCGTATCTTTTGGTTTTGTGCCTACTACTATATTGGCCATGGTAGATGCTAGTATTGGCGGTAAAAATGGAATAGATGTTGGCTTGTACAAAAACATGGTCGGACTCATCAAACAACCTTCCTTTTTGTTATACGATTTTGATTTTTTGAAAACACTACCACATCATCAATGGGAAAATGGCTTTGCTGAAATTATTAAGCATGCAGCCATCAAGGATGCTAAAATGATGAAGCAATTGGCTGCCCATGATTTGTTTTTTTATCAAAAAAATAAAAAAGAATTAATTGCGCTTATCGAAAAAAATGTAAAAATAAAAATGACGGTGGTGCAAAAGGATGAGTTTGAAAAAGGTGACCGTAAATTGCTCAATTTTGGACACACTATTGGACACGCTATTGAAAATGAACATGCATTATTACATGGGCATGCGATTAGTATTGGAATGGTTTATGCTGCTAAAATATCTCAAGTATTACAAGGTTTTACGGATACAGGTATTTTAATCGAAACTTTAAAAAAGTATGGGTTGCCTATTAGTATGCGTTTTGATATTACGCACGCGATGGAAATTATGCAAAAGGATAAGAAAAAGGCAGCCAAAGGGATGCAGTATGTGTTGTTAAATAAATTAGGGAATGCGGTATATGAAACGGTACCCATGAAATCATTAGAAAAATTAATAAAGTTGTATTCTTAAGATGCGTGTAATAGTATATCCATCAAGATTAGTAGGGGGGCAAATTGCACCAGCAAGCAAAAGTAGTATGCAAAGAGCATGTGCTGCTGCTTTGTTGCACAAGGGTAAAACAATCATACATAATCCTGGCCATTCAAATGATGATTTGGCAGCAATGGATGTCATTCAGAAATTAGGTGCTGTTGTCGAAATAAATAATACAGGAAATAAAGAATTAAACAATGCAACTATTACTGTGACTTCCAATGGAGTCAATCCAGTGGGTCCCGCAATGAATTGTGGTGAAAGTGGCTTAGGGATTCGAATGTTTACCCCTATTGCTGCATTAAGTAATCAGGTCATCAGTATTGAAGGGAAGGGAAGCTTAGTGAAAAGACCAATGCATTTTTTTGATGAAATATTTCCTTCCTTAGGTGTTGCAATAAAATCGCAAAAAGGTTTTTTGCCTATTGAAATAAAAGGGCCTTTGCAACCTTTAAACATAACAGTGGATGGCTCCTTGAGTTCGCAGTTTTTGACCGGCTTATTAATGGCATATGCTGCAACTGAAGTATATGATACCGAAATTAAGGTGTTGGATTTAAAAAGCAAACCTTATATCGATTTAACGCTAGCTGTTTTAAATGCATTTGGTTGGAATGTAAAACATACCAACTACGAAAGTTTTAAATTTTATAATCATACGCCATTAAAACCATTGATTGAATATACCGTAGAAGGTGATTGGAGTGGCGCTGCTTTTTTATTAGTTGCTGGTGCGATTGCTGGCCCAATTAAAGTGAAAGGCTTACAATTAGATTCAACACAGGCGGATAAAAAAATCATTAGTGCATTAATAAGTGCTAATGCAAGCATTACCATTGAATCGGATGGAATTATTTTAGGTCCTAATAAAAATATGGAAAATGGGGGACAAGAAAAATTGAATGCATTTCAATTTGATGCAACAGATTGCCCTGATTTATTTCCCCCCTTGGTAGCATTAGCTTCTTATTGTGATGGGGTTAGTGAAATAAAAGGCGTAAGTCGTTTAGCGCATAAAGAAAGTGATCGCGGACTCACTTTACAACAGGAGTTTGCAAAAATGGGCGTTAATATTATTTTATCGGGTGATCTTATGCAAATACATGGCGGAGGTGAAATTAAATCGGCTGTTGTATTTTCGCAGCATGATCATCGCATTGCCATGGCATGTGCCATAACTGCTTTATGTGCCAATGGACCTGTTGAAATTACTGAAGCGGAGGCCATCAATAAATCCTATACTGATTTCTTTATAGATTTACAGCAATTGGGCGCAAAAGTGGATATTGAATAAATTTCTTATCTTGTAATATTGAACTTTGTAACATGAACAAATTTGGAACCTTATTTAGTGTACAGATATTTGGAGAATCACATGGATCATGTGTAGGTGTAAGTATTGATGGATGCCCTGCAGGATTGCCATTGACTGCGGCTGATTTTACAGAAGATATGGAGCGCCGTAAAGGGGGCAAACAAAAAGGAACTACACCAAGACAAGAGGACGACATACCTATTTTTAAAACTGGACTTTTTAATGACCTGACTACTGGTGCGCCACTTATGATGTTGTTTGAAAATAACAATACACGTAGTGGTGATTATGAAAAACAAAGAGCAGTCCCAAGACCAGGCCATGCTGATTTTACAGCACATCATAAGTTTGGCGGTTTTGAAGATTATAGAGGTGGCGGCCATTTTAGTGGTCGACTCACTGCAGCTTTAGTGGGTGCGGGGGTGGTCGCTAAAAAATTATTAAATGGGATGGTAATAAAAGCGACTATCAAAAGTATCGGTGGCGAAACTGATTTAGATAAAGGCTTACAAAATGCGATTGACAATAAAGATAGTGTTGGTGGAATTGTGGAATGCGTTGTGACAGGATTGCCGATTGGATTAGGAGAGCATTTCTTTAATTCAGTAGAATCTTTAATAAGTCATGCGGTATTTGCGATACCTGCCATCCGAGGGATTGAATTTGGTACTGGCTTTGCAGCGGCTAATATGTTTGGGATTGAACATAATGATGCGATCATAGATGCTTCTGGAAAAACAAAAACAAATCATGCAGGTGGGGTAGTAGGTGGATATACCAATGGAAATGATTTAGTTTTTAGGATTGCAGTAAAACCTACCTCTTCCACCCCCAAAGAACAAAATACACTGAATTGGGAAACCAATGAACAAGAAAAATTTTCTGTAAAAGGAAGACACGATTTATGCATAGCACTTAGGGTACCGGTTGTCTTGGAAGCCGTTACTGCTATGGTTCTTGCAGATTTAATGATGATAGATCATAAAATTCCAAGAATCATTAAAAATTAAAATTATGGAAAGCGAATTTATATACCATGTAACCACACAAAAGGAGTGGGAACAAGCTTTGTTAAATAATGAATATTTGCCATTACATTATGCGCAGGATGGATTTATACATTGTTCTATTGAAAGACAAATCCCTGGAGTATTAGACCGTTTTTACAAAGGCCATTCAGGATTGGTGAAACTTAAAATAGAAAAAGCCAAAGTACAAAGACCCGTTTTATTTGAATTAGCCCAGGATATGAATGAATTATTTCCGCATATTTATGGGTCTCTTAATATTGATTCAGTAGTGGAAGTGATTTCATTGTAAAAATAAATGCAGTTATATAATTTTATAAGAATTGGGGTTGTTTGCATTTTCTTGCTTGTACATTTTCCAACGGGGATAAGTGCGCAACAGATATACCCCAATACTTTAACGAACGCCAACTTTTTGGATAGCGGAAATATAAAACGCTACAAAAAATGGATCGATACTTCTCGTATTTCTATTGAACTAAACCGAATCACAGGAATTGCTAGTTTTTATGGTAGAAGCTTTGATGGTACTTTGACCGCTACTGGGGAATCATTTAGTAATAAAAAATTGACCGCTGCGTGTAATTTATTCAAGTTGAATACAATTGTAAGGGTTACTAATTTACGAAGTGGATCCTTTGTGTTGGTAAGAGTAAATGATCGAATGCATCCAAAAATGCTACAAAAAGGGAGAGTCATAGATTTAAGTCAGGCAGCATCTAAGAAATTGATTACCAATGGAAAAGGTATCGTAAAAGTAGCCATTGAAGCTATTGGGTATTCAAAAATTACGCCAAAAACTTAAGAAATGCTTAATCTATAAATAATTTCAATATTTCATCTTTTAGAACTAAATTTGTGTAAATATTAACTATTTAATACTATGAAAAAAATACTATTTTCTCTGGTCATCTTAGCTTTTGCGGGTAACGTTTCAGCGCAAACAGGTGCGAATGTGAAAAAACCATCTATTGCCTTAAAAGTTTCAGCCTTTGATTTTACAACTGCAAGAGCAATTCAAGTGAATTCGCTAGGAACAGTTTTAAATAATAAGTCTTGGGAAAAATTAAGTAATTCAACCAAAAGTATTGGCTTTCAATATTTTAAAGGGGTAACACCTAAAACGGATTTCATGGTGAATTTGGATTTTGCTTCATTATCCTATCCTTTTTATGCTACCTCAGGTATCAGAACAACTAGGGGTACTGCTAGCGGTGCTACAACAAATGGTTTTTATGCGGCTGCTGATGCAGGCCTTAACTTTAAAATGTTATCTGACGATCATAAAGTGGTTCCTTATTTATCAGCAAGTATTGGAGTTGGTAAATTTAGATCAAGCTTTATGGCATATGCCCCAGTGGGTGCTGGTATTCAAATTAAAGCAAACCACGGTTCATTTATAAATATCCTAAGTACATTTAGAGCTGAAATGTCTGCTTTAACTAAAACGCATTTCAATCATGGCGTTAGTTACTCAATGCCTTTGAAATTAAAGGAGAAAAAACCAGTGGTTTTACCTCCACCGCCACCTCCAGCTGATACTGATAATGATGGTGTAATTGATGCAAATGACAAATGTCCGACTGTTTCAGGTTTGGCTAAATATGCAGGATGTCCAATTCCTGATACAGATAAAGATGGTGTAAATGATGAGCAAGACAAATGTCCGACTGTTGCAGGTTTGGCTAAATATGCAGGATGTCCAATTCCTGATACAGATAAGGATGGCATTAATGATGAACAAGACAAATGTCCAACTGTTGCTGGTTTAAGTAGATATAATGGTTGTCCAATTCCTGATACAGATAAAGATGGTGTAAATGATGAAGTGGATGCTTGTCCAACTGAGGCCGGAATTACTGCAAACCATGGTTGTCCAGATGTACAACCAATTTTAACGCAAGCAGCTTCAAATTTAAAATTTGCTACTGGTAAATCTTACTTATCTGTTAAACAATTAGCTAATCTAGATGCTGTTGTTGCAGTACTTGAAAAATATGCAAATGTGAGTCTTGCGATTGGTGGTCATACAGATAATACAGGTGCCGAAAAATTAAACGCTAAATTATCTAGCAATAGAGCAGCAATAGTAGCTAAATATATGGCTAAAAAAGGAATAGATGCAAAGCGTATCACAACAAATGGTTTTGGCTATGCAAATCCGGCTGCCGATAATAAAACAAAAGAAGGAAGAGCTCAAAATAGAAGAGCTGAATTAACTGCTGTATATAACTAATTGAATTAGGAAAACTTTCCCATAAAAAAAGATGCCCTCGAATTTCGGGGGCATCTTTTTTTATGAAGTTATTTCGCAGTATATTATATATAATTAGTTAGGGTCTATATCAATGACAATTTGCACCGATTTGTAGCGTGGGTGTACTTGTATCAATCTGATGAAATGAAGCAATTGTTGTTTGGCTAATTTAAGCTGTTGCGGTTGCTTTGAAATTTTGATGGACAATTCCCAAATGTACTTATTACGCACCCTATTTATATTGGGCTGTGCCGGGCCTAACACTGTTTTTTGTACAGTTGGTCCTAAGGATTGAAAAAAATGCAAAGCAGCTTCTTCGGCGATATTGTTTTCAGGATGTTTAAAGAGTATACTCATTAATCGACTAAATGGCGGATAAGCAAAGTGTTTTCTATTTTGAATTTCAAATTCATAAAAAGCAAAATAGTCATGGTCTTTTACATATTGCACAATGGGGTGTTGCGTTTGACTTACTTGTATAATTACATTTCCATGATCGTTTTTTCGTCCAGCCCTACCACTTACTTGCTCCATCATTTGAAACGCGCGTTCATTCACACGGTAATGATTAAAGTTTAGTAAGCTATCCGCATCTACAATGCCCACCAAATCCACATTTTCAAAATCAAGTCCTTTAACGACCATTTGTGTACCCACTAAAATATCAATTTGTTTTTGTTCAAATTGTTGAATCAAGTGATCATGCTCATTTTTGCCTTTTACATTATCGTAATCCATTCTAGCCACTTGAACACCAGGTAAGGAAAGGATTAATTTTTCTTCAATTTGCTCTGTTCCAAAACTTTTTTGTTTAAAACTATTTTTTCCACAGGCTTCACAAGTATTTACAATGGGATAGCCTGTTCCACAATAGTGACAGGAAAGCATGCTTTTTGCTTTATGATAAGTAAGGGTTACATCACAGTGTTTGCAATGGGGTATCCACCCACAGGTTTCACAAATAAAATAGGGCGCATATCCTCGTCGGTTCTGAAATAAAATAACTTGTTTTTTATTTTCAATCGTTTTTTTAATTGCGGCTAATAGCACAGGGGTTAAAATAGCACTATTTGCTGGTTGCTTTTTGGTGTCAACCAATTCGATTTTTGGTAAACTTGCTTGACTGAATCTTTCATTTAAGTAGGTATAGCCAAACTTTTTATTTTTTGCATTATAAAATGTTTCCACGGAAGGGGTAGCTGATCCTAGTACTACCTTTGCGTTTAATTGATTTGCATAATAAATAGCGGTATCCCTAGCTTGGTATCTAGGGGCCGGCTCTTGCTGCTTATAAGATGGGTCGTGTTCCTCATCAATAATAATAAGTGACAAGTTTTTATAAGGTAAAAACAAGGCAGATCTTGCACCCAATACAATTTTAATTTCACCCGATTTAACCTTATTCCATATTTCAACACGTTCATTGGGGTTAAACTTTGAATGATAAATGGCGACACTGCCTCCAAAGTATTGTTTTAGCCTGCGAATCATTTGTGCAGTGAGGGCAATTTCTGGAAGCATATATAATGCCTGCTTACCCTGTTTGATTATCTCATTAATGAGCGATACATAAATTTGCGTTTTGCCACTACCTGTAATCCCATGTAATAAACTTACATTTTGGGTTTCAAGCTGTGTTTGAATATCTTGTAAAGCCTTTGTTTGCGATGGGGTAAGCGCATGAAAATGAATATCGCCTTTACTATGATCTACCGCTAATCGGTCAATTTTTCTTTTTTCAGTGACCAAAACCCCTTTTTCAATTAACGCTTTTAATTGCGCATATGAAGCATTTGCTTTTGCTAAAATTGCTTTTTGAGAAACTTCTCCTTCTGTTTTTTGGAAGTGCAAAAATGCCAATAATAAATCTAATTGCTTTGGGGCTCTTGACCAAGTATTTAATAGTTTTTCTAATGCTGCTTCGTCACGATAATCTGGATGAAGTGTAATGTATGTTTCTGATTTAATGGTGAATTTGTCGCGCATGGTTTCCTGTACGATACAAATTCCTTTTTGAATCAGCTTATTTACAACAGGGTAGACCGACTTTTTATTTAATAGTTTTTGAATTTCAATTAAGCTTAACTCTTTTTTTATTTCAAGAGCTTCGCTAATAATATATTCTGAATCACTTAAGTTTTTTATATCAATACATGCATCTTCTTGTACAATAAAAATACTTTCGCTGGAAATTTTTAGGTGACTTGGAATAGCTGCCTGCATTACTTCGCCTTCGGAACACATATAATATTCGGCCATCCATTCCCATAGCTTTAGTTGGTGTTCGTAAACGATGGGTTCCTCGTCTAAAATAGCAATAATAGGTTTTGGATCAAAGCCATCTGGTTTAACATTGCTAAATTTTTTAATGATACCAGCATATCTTTTGTTAGCTCCTAACATGACCTCTACACGCATACCTATCATGACATCCGATTCCATTGATGTAGGTATCATCCAAGTGTAGTTTTTTGGAAGCGCTAAGGGTATGATAATTTCTGCGTACATAAGGGGCGATTACAAAAATACGCTATGCAGGTGGATAGTTTCTATATCTTCTTAAGCCTTGGTCCATTAAATTATACACTTTTTGTTTCAACTCCTCCACTTGGTCTAGGCTATAGCCTTCCACTTGAATGGTTTCTAAATAAACCACTCTGCTGATGCCAGGGGTGAGGGTTAAAATACTATTAAAATGCATTCTTTCGACGGTATCCACTAATAAAACTGGTTGAATGGGGATTCTTAATTCAATCGCTAATTTAAAGGCGCCACTAAAAAATGATTTTAATGGATATTGGTCGGTCATGCTAAATGTTCCTTCTGGGAAAATGAATATGGAGGTTTTGTTTAATAAGGCTTTTTTTAAAT
>Ga0209107_10001548_pt1 | contig 12876 bp, 16 predicted proteins | sample LakErihyJuly2011_2_FD_187460 | JGI IMG/M metagenome (GOLD analysis project Ga0209107, IMG submission 187460) | Freshwater microbial communities from dead zone in Lake Erie, Canada - CCB hypolimnion July 2011 (SPAdes) (version 2) | ecosystem: Environmental > Aquatic > Freshwater > Lentic >... | reverse complement strand
ACCGCAACATTTGAATGCAAAACAACGAATTCCATCAAGCAGAAATCACTAAAATCATTGATATAAATCCAATGGTAAAGCGGTTTTTTTTAAAATTCGATCATGATGTTATTTTCCAAAGCGGCCAATTTGTTATCATTGATTTCGGCAAACTTAACCACACCTATTCAAGCAGAAGCTACTCCATTGCGGATTTAAGCCACGGTTCAGTAATTGAAATTTGCGTTTCACTCAAAGAAAATGGCGCTGCTACACCTCTGCTCTTCAATTATAAAATCGGAGAAAAACTTAAAATAAGCATCCCCCAGGGCAGATTTATTCTTCCCGATAATTTGAACACAGAATCAATAGGTTTTATATGCACAGGAACCGGCGTGGCTCCATTTAGGTCCATGATAAAAGACCTGCTCACACTCAGAAAATATACCGGTAAAATTTATCTATTTTTTGGCTGTCGTACACAAAATGACATCTTATACCGTGAAGAGTTTGAAGAACTACAAAACACACATTCAAACTTTCATTACACCCCTGTTCTAAGCCGCGAAGACTGGAATGGAGCCAAAGGCTATGTGCATGCACATTATAATTCAATATTCCAGACTAAGCCAAACGCTGTGATCTATTTATGTGGATGGTCAGAAATGCTAAAAGAAACCCGAGAGAACCTAAAATCTTTTGGCTATACCCGGTCTGAAATTAAAGTGGAATTTTACGATTAAGAAGTGAATAGAAATTTTAAAGACCTTCGAAATCTGTTTCAAAAATCTATGCATCCTGCTAGAATTGGCAACGCTTTAAAAGTTATTTCAAGCTATTATTTATCTAAAATAACAAAAAAAACCATCCATTGGGGCAACCCAATTTCTTTTTCAATCGAACCAACAACCTCTTGTAATTTAAGATGCCCACAGTGTCCGAGCGGATTAAGAAGTTTTAGCCGACCAACTGGAATGTTAGGCATGTCAGTATTCGAAAAAGCAATAAATGACCTTCACAAAAGCAGTGCATATGTAACCTTTTATTTTCAAGGTGAGCCTTATTTAAATACGCAGTTTTTAGACATGGTATCGCTTGCAAGCAAACATAAACTTTACAGCGCAACCAGCACAAATGCGCATTATCTCGACAAATCAAATGCCGAAAAAACAGTAAAGAGCGGCCTCGACCGATTAATCATTTCAATTGATGGAACTACCCAGGACACCTACGGTAAGTACAGGATAGGTGGTAAATTAGAAAAAGTTTTAGAGGGAACCAAAGAATTAATGGATGCAAAAAAAAGATTGAAATCTAAGACACCGCACGTTATATGGCAATTCATCGTTTTCTCGCATAACGAACACCAACTAGAGGATGTTAAAGCGCTTGCAAAAATTTATAAGATTGACGAATTAGCCATCAAATCTGCTCAAATATACGACTATGAAACCGGCAATGAGATGATGCCCCTAAACGAAGAGTTTAGCCGCTACAAGATCGATGGCAATGAATTTAAAATTAAAAACAAATTACTTAACCATTGCTGGAGACTCTGGAACAGCTGTGTGATAACTTGGGATGGGAAAATTGTCCCTTGCTGCTTCGACAAAGACGGAACTTATCGCCTTGGCGATTTAAACGACATGAGCTTTGAACAAATTTGGAAAGGACCAGCCTATCATCAATTCAGAAAACAAATAATTAAAGGCCGTCAATACATTGACATTTGCAAAAACTGCAGCGAAGGCACTTCCGTTTGGAAGAATTAACGCACTACAAAGAAGGTTCCGCGTATCTCATACCATTTTTTATCGGTATCGTAATATGTGATTTTATAAACATAAACATCCTGCTCCACCAAATCACCTTTGAACTTACAATCCCATCCAGCATTAATGTCTAGGCTTTCAAACAGCAATTCACCCCAGCGGTTAAAGATTGTAAACTTATAATCTTTAGGTGTAAAATTCCAAACCTTTGTAAACAAATCATTCAGTCTATCTTCATTTGGACTTACGGCATTAGGAACAAATACATAATGGGGACAAGAGTCTTTAAATTCAATTTGATCACTTGCTGTGCATCCATTTTTTGTTCTAACAGTAACATCATAAACACCTGGTAAATTAACTAAAATTGTTCTTGTTGTTTCATTGTTCGGTTTCCATAAATAGGTATATCCAACACCAGCACCGGCATCTAAAGACATCGCTTGACCTTGACACATAAATTTATCTTGACCCAAATAAACACTTGGGTTGGCGTATTCAGCAATGTTTACTTCCTTGTAAACGCTGTCACAAACATTGTTGCCAGCTTTTAAAATTAAGTTGACCCAATACTTCCCTTGAGTGTTAACTGTTATTGATCTTGATGTAGCACCCGTATTCCACTGATATTTAACCCCTGGATAAGAAACTGTATTAAGCACCAAAGGCAAACTTCCACCCTGACAATACCCAGTGTCTTTAGGGAAAGCAAAAGAAGTTATTGGCCAATCGTAAACCACCACATGCACTTGGTCTGTGCTGTCACTTCCATTGTCAAATGTCGTCTTAACAGTTGTCAGAAAAACACCCGCTGTAGGATAACAAATAGCTGTAGGATTCTGAACATTGCTGGCACCAGGATTAGCGCCCTGAAAAGTCCATTGCCAAGCAACCGCATTACCAACAGTGGTCACATTGGTGTAAATGATACAAGAATTTTTACACAAATAAAGGGTATCGACACTAAACGCATTTGCGAAAAATGTTTGGAAAAATATAAATATAAATATGCTATTGCGAATTATATTGGTCATTTGGCTTGAGAATTCAAATATTCTGTTTTAAGCAAACTGCAAATTTTATACCTATCATCGTGGGTGTCCAAATAAAGCGCATTTAACACCTCAAAGACATGTTTAATTCCAATCATTTTAGCCCATTCAAAGGGACCATGCGGATAGGCGGTGCCTAGTTTCATCCCCAAATCGATGTCGCCTCGGTTTGCGGTTCCTTCTTGCAGGGTGAAATAAGCTTCATTAATGATCATACACACAACACGCGGTGAAATCATTCCAACACGTGAATCAACTTTATACAATGTTTTCCAAGGCAAACTGTCCAATTTCTCATTTGAAATTCCCCCTAAAAGTGAACAGTACTCTAATGCATTTCTTTTCAAAAAACTAGGCAAGGCATTAATACCAATAGCAAATGACCACATTGCCTTCGGCAAAACAGATTCTAACTGTATTTTAACTGAAGATAGGATTAAGAGACTTGAGTCATCAAGAAGTGCATAATCGGATAAGGATGAAGCATCATCATCAAAGTTTAAATCAAAAATTAGATCAAACTTGTTAGAATGGATATTTTTTGTACTTTCGAGCCTTGTAAAACTCAATCCTACAGATGTCAATATTCCGTCTAACTCTATTGTGCGTTCTTGCGAGCCTTTTACAGCAATGTTCATTTGAGCACAAAAATACAAATACAATCATGGAAAAAAAAATCATATTCACAGAGAACGCACCCGCTCCAATTGGCCCGTATTCACAAGCCGTTTTGGTGGGTAGCACACTATACTGTAGTGGTCAAATTGCATTAGATACAGCTGGCAATTTTCACAATGACAGTATTGAAACTGAAACCAAACAAGTGATGCATAATATCTCAAAACTGTTAGAAGCTGCAAATATGGGGTTCGGAGACATTGTAAAAACAAGCATTTTTCTTACGGACATGAACGATTTTGCCAAAGTAAACACCATTTATGCTGAGAGCTTTTCTAGCAATTTCCCTGCAAGAGAAACCGTTCAAGTTTCCGCACTTCCAAAAGGGGCTAAAGTTGAAATCAGTGTAACTGCGGTGAAATAATATTGTTTAACAAAATAAGGAAGCAGACTCTAATGGCCCACTTCCCTATCTCTACAAAAAAAGACATTTGATTCTGTCTAGATCTTAATTTAAATTGCTAGTTTATATGATTTATTAGGACCCTCTTTAATACCTTTTGATTCTTCGAACTTAATTCCAAAAAGTAAATGCCATTGCTGTATTCTGAAGTTGTTATTCTGGTTTTGGATTCCATCAAGACTGAATGGTATAAAACCCTGCCATGAATATCCATTAACTTCATCATTATTTGTTCCCCACTTTTTTCAATTGGCAATTCCAATTCAAAGTAATTATTTGCAGGAAATGGATAAATTCTAAAATTCATAGAATCATTAAACCCATTTCTATCCTGCTCTCTGTTTAAATTTTTATCCTCTTCTAAAACCAGACCGCACGGATTGCAGGCACTGCCACAAATAAGCAATAGATGGGTGGATTGAAAATATAAAAAGCCCTTTGCAGGACTTAGGTTAATTTAAAATCTATAAGCATCGAATGAAGACAAGAACTTTAAGGGCTCAGATGAACAGTATAAATTTAAAATTTGATCTTACTTGCAAAGTTTTTTTTAAATCTAAATGGATAAAAATTTGCTGAAAAATTTCAGAAAAAAAGAGACATCATTCTATGAAAAATCGGCACTTATTGAAAAGCCAATCCAGTTAGCTTTTCAATCACTATTTTATCTACCTTATTGTTTGCTATACCATCGGATTTAGCAGAGGTATTATTGAATAAATATGCTTGCCACTCTTTGGTTTTCTTGCTATAGATAACTTTCCAGCATTGAGTGGGGACAGAGGTACTACCAATCTTTTTTGCAACGCCAACATTACCACACCAAATGTGTATTGAATCAATCTTAGCTGCGGAAGTTCTTGTCTGTGTTTCGAGTGATTTCCAATCTCCACGATTAAGTGCAGCATATTGAGGAGCCATGTTTGAGTAATAAAAACATTCATCTTGCACGGTAGGGCCTTGGCAAAGATTAACTGCAGAAGGGCACATATGGCCACGATCAAATCCTGAGCCAGCATAGTCTTTACGCAAATTAGTTTCTGATCGTAATAATGGATCTGGAGCAAAATTATTTTTCCTTGCTACTTTAATGGCGCATACAACTTTGGCTTTGGTCTCCCACCATTCTACGACTATAGGATAGTGAAAATCTTTACTGTACACAGAAGTGTAATTTGTATGCCTTAATATAACACTTTCTTTTTTAGTAGATGTTTTGGCTGATATGACAATCAGGGAGGCAATAACTAATAGAAGTCTGTTCATTCTTATGGTTTTAGCTTTCCCAGAGTTTTGGGTAAATGGGTATAAATCAAAAACAATTGCAATTAAACTAAAAATTTAACCAATTATGCAAATAAATTTAATTTATTAGAGCCATTATTTCAGAAGGAGTAACAAACTTCTGGACTATACATATTTTTTATCGAAATGTCTATTTGGAGAGAGTAAATAGAGCAATAATATCCTGGAGTATCGGTAAGAAAATGGTGTAATTAACAGCATGGTTGGAACCAACACAGCGGCGATTTTAGCAAAGGACCAATCTAAATTTATGGCCAAAACACCGAATACAATCATGATAATTGTGCCAAAAGCATAACTAATATACATGGCGCCCCAAAAGAACCCAGTTTCATGTTCAAACTTTAGACCGCAGTTTGGACAATGGTCATTGGTTTTACTAAAACCTAATAAATTAAACGCAGAGTTAGGAAAGACCCTTCCTTCTCGACAGCGAGGACATTTACATGAAACTATACTTGAGATTATTGATGGTACTTTTTGAGACATTTTAGGCTATTTGATTCTTTCGGTATTTTCGGTACCACATAATACCGATTGAAAATAAAATCACATAAACCGATACCAACAGCATCAAAATACCAACATTCAGACCCATACCTACACTTTTTGCGCCAGAAGCCTGACTGCTTTCTACACTTGCCTTACACATGGGGCACTGAGAATAGGCAAGCACAGTAAAGGTCATGAAGACTAAAAATGAAAATATCTTTTTCATATATAACAGTGCAAAATTAATGTTTTATTAGGCCAATTATATGAGCAAAGTCATATTTCTCAATAAAAAGGTGAAATCATGAAATACACCACCACACCCGTTACAGAAACATAAAACCAAACAGGCCAAACCCATCTAGTTAAACGTTTATGCTGCGCATATTCGCCTGTCAAACCACGGTATACAGCGAACAAAATAAAAGGCAATATGATGCCAGCCAAACCAATGTGGGTAAACAGTATGATATAATACAATGTTTTTATAAAACCAACACCGCCATAAGCCGTTTCTGCAGTTGTGAAATGGTACATAACATAAGTCAATAAAAACAAAATCGAAAACACAACCGCCGTAAGCATAACATTGCGGTGTTTTTCAAAATCTTTTTGTTTCACAAACCACAGACCCAACAGCAAAAGAATCGCTACTACCGAATTCAAAGTTGCGCTAATGGCAGGAAAGATATGGGTATCAAATTCAAACCCTAAATCTATTTTAACTCTTCTCATTAAAGTGACCAATGCAAATACTACTACAGATAATGTAATAATGATGCCGTTGGCCAAACGATCGTTTTTTGCTATTGTCTTCATTTTTTATATTCAAGTTTGAGCGCACGGACAGCGTCAATTGTGAAACTCTTCTCATTTTGTCCGTTGGTATCAAAAACACCTCTAACGCGTTTTTGTTTGTCAACCAATACAATTTTGTTGCTATGGAACAAACCGTTGTGCACATCCTCAGCCCCCGGGATCTTAAAACTATTAGCAGCAAGATTGTATATCTGTGTTTTTGACCCTGTTAAAAATTGCCAATGGTTGTTTGCATAAAAAGATTCAGCATATTTTAACAAAACTGCTGGCGAATCATTTGCTGGATCAACTGTAAAACTCAAAAAACGAATATTGGTATCCTTGGCAAATTCTCTGTAAATATGCGTTCCAATATACCCATTCATTTTAGGACAAACAGTTTCGCAGCTTGTAAAGAAAAAACTAACCAATAAAATTTTATCTTTATACGTATCCAAAGTAACACTATCTCCATACTGATTGACCAATTTAAAATCATCAACAGTATGGTAAATGGTATCACCCTTAGCATCCACTTCTCTTTCGAAATAAATAGGGAGTTTTTTAGAATAATGAACTCCAGTCTTATTTAGCATCACCCACAGTATGGGCATACCTATCAATAAAAACAAAATGCCCAACACTTTCCATGTTGGGCTTTTTTTGATTGTGTTGGCCATTACTTAAAAATATTTCTCTAGACTCACGTAGTTGCCTTCTATCAATAAAAAGCATACCAAATAAGAAAGGAATATAACTGCCGGCAATACAATCATCCAACGAAGAAATTTAGCTTCGTAGTTTAAGTGCATAAAAATACCAACAATTAAAATTGCTTTCACGATACCAAAAACAATGAAAACAATGTTTCTTGCCATAGATGCACCGAAAGCAAAATAAATGATAAAATCCACGATGGTGATACCCAATAAAATCCAAAAGGTTCTCCATAAACTTCCAGTACCGTGCGATTCTGCATGGGGGATATAAGTTTCTGGAATATAATTTCCTTCAGTATGTGTATGATTATTGCTCATATTGTTGTGTTCTTTTAAAGATTAGATTAAATAGTAAAAAGTAAATACGAATACCCAAACTAGGTCAACAAAGTGCCAGTATAAACCAACTTTTTCAACCATCTCGTAGTGCCCCCTTCTTTCGTATGTGCCACGCATAACATTAATCCATATAATGATATTGATGGCAACACCGCTTAATACGTGGAAACCATGAAAGCCCGTAACGATGAAGAATAAAGATGCAAATGGAACAGGTCCTGCAATCTTATCTGCTGCTGACCAATGAACTGGATCAAATAATTTTAGATGTTTCGCATGCTCATGGGCAGCATCGGTGAATCCAAATAAGTTTGAATCTAAACGACCACCCTCATGGATGAACTGAGACCACTCCCAAGCTTGACAGCCCAAGAACGCAGCACCGCCCAAAACGGTTAAGAACATATATTTAGACACTTCACTTTTTGAGTTACGTTGACCGGCTTCAACAGCCAAAACCATCGTAACAGATGAAATGATTAAGATCAAAGTCATTAAACTTACAAAAAGCAAAGGCAAATGCAAGCCATGTGCGAATGGAAAGTGATTAAAAACAGTTGCTGGATCTGGCCAAGGCGTTGTACTGCCGGCATAACTGAATCTGATGGCACCATACCCCACCAAAAGTGATGAAAATGTGAATGCATCGGATAAAAGGAAAATCCACATCATTAATTTTCCGTAGCTCACATTGAAAGGAGACCTACCCCCTGCCCATGTGCTTGTAGATGATACTGTTGAAGAGTTTGACATTATGATAATTGTATCTAAATTACTTTGCGAAATAAAGGAATAAAATCAAGAAAATCCATACAATTCCCAAAAAGTGCCAATAAGTTTTGCATATATTAATGAACACTAGATTTTTCTTGTGTACCTCCAATCGTGAAGACTTAATGATAGCAACGAGCAGAAGCACTAATCCACCAACGATATGCAAAAGGTGGGCACCCGAAATTACATAGACAAAAGAGGCTGAAATTTCTCCTGCTTCCCTATTTGACAGGTAAAGTCCCATATCAACAAGAGCAAAATAGGCGTAAAATTGGGAAACACAGAAACTTACGCCCAAAATAAACGTGATTGTTAATAGGGATGGAACCTTATAAACGTCATCATTTGTAGCTGCCTTATAGGCTAACTGCATAAAAATACTTGAAATTATGACGATTACAGCACTTACCCAGAACTGAATTGGCAATTCAAATTCAAACCATGCATTGTTTCGAATACCATCTGTTTTGTGCACCCAATAAGCGCTGCTGAATGCAATGAACAACATTGAACTAGCAACTATGAACAACCAAATTATAAAGGTCTTTTCATTAAAAATACTTTTTTTATTAGCCGACATTTGCGGCTGTATTGTTTGTGGCATATATTAAAATAAATAACTTAAAAGTACGACTGGCATGTATATTAGTGAGGCAAACATTACAGATTTCGCATCTTTAATGCTTTGGGTTTTATACAAAACGAATGTCCGATATAATAAATAAATCCCTGCCGGGAGTATTAAAAACAAAGAATTCAAAGAACCAAATTCTATTGAGATAGGATACATAGAAATCAAAATAAGGATAATGGTATACCATATAATTTGCAAGGCGTTTTTTTTGGTTCTACCTTCGAACGAAGGCAGCAAAGTGTAATTGGCTTTCCTGTAATCATCATCCAATATCCAAGCAATAGACCAAAAGTGCGGGAATTGCCAAAAAAATTGAATTAAGAACAGAACAATCGCAATGTCATCTATATTACCGACCGCAGCAACCCATCCTATAGCAGGAGGCAATGCACCAGGGATAGCACCAACAAATACGGCTAAGGGGGTTTTAACTTTCAATGGGGTATAAACCAATGAATAGACAAACAAAGAAACCAAACTTAAAAATGCCACACGTCCATTGGTAAAAAAGGCTAAGGCAAATAAGCCCAAAAGAGCGCAAACGACACTAAATACCGTGGCGTCATTTGTACTCATGCGACCATCCGCAATTGGACGATTTTGAGTTCTAGACATCATTTTATCTGTATCCTTCTCATAAATTTGATTGAAACCATTTGAGGCAGCGACAACCAACATGCCGCCCAAGGCTAATCCAAAACATTTTAACGGGTCGAAAGTTTCTGCTGTTTTGGCTGCACCAAGACAATAGGTAATAATTGTAGTACCCACAACAGAGGTGCTGAGTCTAACTTTACTCAGCATAAAATAGTCCTTAAAAAAAGCAGCACTTAGTTGCTCTGGTTGCTTGTTGGTACTGTGATTTGTCAAATCTTGGGAGAGTTTTTAGGTGCTCTTAAAATAGCGGTACAAATATACAAGGTAATCCCGAATATTAGGCCAGCAAAAAATATATGTGACACCTGTGCATATAGAGGAAAATTATAACGCAAGTTCAATACGCCACTGATATATTGAAGCAGCAAAACAGCTGTAAGTGAAGACAATAATCTCAACCATTTTTTCTCCAATTTCTTTCGAAGAAAATACAAAGGGAACAAACTAATTATAATAAGCGCCATTGCGAGCAACCAATGCGTCTTGAAAACCTGTCCTAAAAAGGCAAAATTTAGATCACCTCCAACAAACAATAAATTTTTCTCTACAGCCACATCACTTACTTCACGCAACTGTGTTCCGTAAACCACTTGAATTAATGACAATAAAACAAAACCAATATAATACCACTTGTATGATTTTAACGCTTGATTTTTCTCATCTATTCTGCTATTTACCATACTAAACATAAAGAGTGCTACCACTGCGTATGTTGCCAAATAATGTATGCTTATAATTATAGGGAACAAATTGGTGGCTACAACAATACTTCCTAGCCAGGCATTGAACAGCATCATAATAAATCCAAGCGTTCCGCACCAAAATTTAAATCGGCTAACGTACCTTCTAATTCTTAATAAGCTAATAAAAAATATCAATGAAAAGAGCCCGGAAAAAACCCCTATGAGCCGGTTAATATATTCAATCCAAGCTTTTATGGGGTTAAACACCTCGGGCCTAAGCAAGTTGGGATCTGCCAATAATTCTTCTGATTGTTTTTTAAAGCCAATACCAGCTAATACTTTTGCAAACCGCTTAGCCTTTTTTATTCTCTTTTTAACGTAGAGTTCTTGATAATTTGTAGGGAGTTCGCATGAACAAACAGGCGGGAACCAAGCGCCATAGCACTTGGGCCAATCTGGACAACCCATTCCACTGCCGGTGCTGCGAACAATACCGCCAGCAATAAGCAACAAAAAAACCGAAGATAGAGTCAAAAGACCTGATCTTCGGTTTAATTTAATATAGTTCATTTTATTCTAACAGATGTCAGAACTGTTATGCCTTCTTCATGAAAAGTGCAGCAAAAGAAGAGAAGAATACAGCACTTGCTTTTTCTTTTTTGCCTTCAAATGCAGTATCAACTTGCGTTGATGGCGCATGGTAATGGGCTGGCTCTCCATCTCCGATTTCGTGTTGAGGGAAATAGTCTAACTCTCTGTCAGGGCGGCTATATTCGTGAGGGCCTCTGTAAACAGTTGGAATATCACCATCCCAGTTTCCATGGATATGTTTTACTTGAGTGCTCCACTCTAAAGTGTTAGATAACCATGGGTTTTGAGTTGCTTTTTCACCTCTAAAAATACTATTGAAGAAATTGTATAAGAATAACAATTGAGCAATTCCACCTAAAAAGGCTGAAATAGTTATAAAAATATTAACATTCATCCAAATCTCAAATTCAGGAATTAATGAAAATTGATAATATCTTCTTGGAACTCCGGCTAAGCCCATAAAGTGCATTGGGAAAAACACCAAATATGCTGAAATAAAGGTCAACCAGAAATGTAAATTACCTAAAGTTTTATTCATCATTTTTCCAAACATTTTTGGGAACCAATGGTAAATACCTGCAAACATACCAAATATTGCTGCGCTACCCATTACTAAGTGGAAGTGGGCAACTACGAAATAACTATCATGCATTTGAATATCTAATGCTGCATTTCCTAAATAAATACCCGTCAAACCTCCTGTAATAAAAAACGAGACCAAACCAATTGCAAACATCATTGCAGGGGTAAAACGTATGTTTCCACGCCATAAAGTTGCCAAATAGTTAAATGTTTTTACTGCAGATGGAACCGCAATAATTAAGGTTACATACATAAACATGGTGCCTAAGAAAGGATTCATACCTGTAATGAACATATGGTGACCCCAAACGATAAACGACAAGAAAGAGATACCTATTAATGAAATTACCATCGCAGTGTAACCAAAGATTGGCTTTCTGGCATTGGTAGAAATTACTTCTGATGAAATACCCAAAGCAGGCATCAAAATGATGTAAACCTCAGGGTGACCTAAAAACCAAAATAAGTGTTGGTATAAAACTGGACTACCACCGCTATTGGTTAAAGCACCAACACCGTTCAAGTGAATATCACTTAAATAAAAACTGGTTCCAAAACTTCTGTCAAATATCAGCAACAAACCAGCACCTAACAATACTGGAAATGACAACAAACCTAATATGGCAGTCAGTAGGAATGCCCAAATGGTAAGCGGCAATCTATTCATTGTCATACCTTTTGTACGCATGTTCAATACGGTGGTAATGTAATTGATACCCCCTAACAATGCAGAAACGATAAACAATATAATAGCAACCAACCATAAAGTGGTACCCAAACCAGAACCCGGCATTGCTTTGGACAAGGCGCTTAGAGGCGGATAAACAGTCCAACCAGATGATGCAGGGCCTGTTTCAGCAAAAAATGAAGACATTAAAACACAAGATGATAGGAAGAAAAACCAATATGAAAGCATGTTCATAAATGGACTCGCCATATCTCTTGCACCAACTTGCAAAGGAATTAACAAATTACTGAATGTACCACTTAAACCAGCGGTCAATACATAAAACACCATGATGGTACCATGTATGGTTACTAAGGCCATATAAAAGTTTGGATCGATCTTACCATCTTTTCCCCATTTACCCAAAAGCGTTTCCAAAATTGGAAAAGCTTGATCTGGCCAAGCCAATTGAAGTCTAAACAATAATGACATCCCCATTCCAAAGCATCCCATGATGATACCTGTGATTAGGAATTGCTTAGAAATCATTTTGTGGTCAGTACTGAAAACATATTTGAATAAAAAGGATGGTTCATGGTGCTCGTGATGACCATGGCTATCAGTAGCGTGAGTGTCTTTTATTATTGATGTACTCATTGTTGTAAATGTCTGTTTAATGGAATAAAAATTAATTAATGGCCAATTTTTTTGTCTTATCGGCTTGCGTCGCTGTGTCACTGTTGTTCATAAT
>Ga0209107_10001547_pt1 | contig 12876 bp, 7 predicted proteins | sample LakErihyJuly2011_2_FD_187460 | JGI IMG/M metagenome (GOLD analysis project Ga0209107, IMG submission 187460) | Freshwater microbial communities from dead zone in Lake Erie, Canada - CCB hypolimnion July 2011 (SPAdes) (version 2) | ecosystem: Environmental > Aquatic > Freshwater > Lentic >... | reverse complement strand
AAATATATTATTTAGAAATAAAATATTTTATTTTGTTTTATTTTTTTATTAAATTTTTAAAATTGTATTGAAATAATTTAAATTAAATTGTTTAAATTACAAAAAAATTTTATTTATTTAAAATAATATAAGTTTGATTGACTTTTAATGTCTTATAATATATTTTTTTATTATAAAATTAATAAAAAATTTAAAAAAATAATATAAGATGACTGAAAATAGTGTTAATACACAATTATCACCAGAAAAACATCCAACATCAGTTGATATACCAAAAAAATTTAGTTACAGACACTCTCTCCCCGAATCTCATTTCCAAAACCAACCTGTATCAACGAATTTGGCTTAATCAGATTAAGTTTTTGTTAGATCATCATCATAACCAACACAACCATTACCAATAACACCAACATCACAATCATCATAAAGATTCCAAATGAAAATTAATGAATTAAGAACGATGTAGCAGGCTGTTTAAGATATAAAACCCATAGATTTAAATGATATAAAGGAACAATATAAAGAGTCTACTATTGAAGAGACGCTCACAGAAATTCTTGAAATTAGAAGAGATAACAGATCAAAAGCTTAGATAAAATACTTGTTATAAATCATGACCTAAAATTTTTAATTTTTTATTGAAATGAAGGATGTATTTAAGTAAGTTACATTATACAACATTTGTTATAATTTAGAAATTGAACAGCATGATCAATTTAGTGTAATTAATTCTTATGGTGATATGAACAATAAACTGTATATGATACTAAAAGGATCAGTAGGAATATTAGTTCCAAAAAATTAAATTTTGAAAGATTAAATGATGAGTGCTTTGAGACATAATAAGCTAGCTCATACTTTTATTCAGAGACGAGGTAGTATTGTGGATTAAAAAAAACTTAGATTAGATACTCTCGAAGATTTTATAAAAATTTACTATGATGACATGGAATTGATACATATTTTAGGACAATATAATTAATTTGGGGAAGGTAATTAGATATTATATAATTTTTAGTTGAATTCGAAAACCAAATTGAGCGAACATTTACAGCGATTTGTTAGGAAGAAACTTATTGTATAACACTTTCTAAAACAAAAGTGAGATAAATATTGCATAGTCATCAATAGAGTATTTCTGAGTAAAGAGTTCGTATTTTGAAAAATATGCCAATTTTAAAACAATTGAACATTTTAAATTTAGATATTATGTACAACTTAAGCGTATTGTAAGACTATAAGGTTAATTCTACGATATACAATGTTGATAATGCTTGTGATTATATATATTTTATTAAATCTGGTCAGGTTGAAATTTAATATGGTTTACAAGATAATCTTGAATACAATAAAAAATAAAGAGAATATGAAAATTTTAAATATAAAAAACATTATTAATACATTCCATTTTAGGAACTATAATAAGGCTAATATTTTGGAGAAAAAGAGGTTATATAATTTTTAATGGATAATTAACAAATAACATCAATTAAAGATTAGATTGATAATCTTATTATCTTAAAAAGGAATACCAGGGCTTTTTGTAAATCAGTCACTTAAGTTTTAAAAATAAATATTTACACTTTTATGTATTATTCTAAGTTAACAATTTAATAAATAAATGATACCTATTTAAAAATCAGAAAATTAGAAGATAAGGCATAAGAAAAGTATATACAGTCACGCTTAAATGCATTTAAAGATCCATACTTACTAGAAATAGAGTGCGAGAATAAATAATAAGATGATTTGAATTATCAGATAAACTTAAATAAGATAATAAAAGATCATCATGAAAATTAACATGTAAATGTGAATAATTTAGATAAAAATTTAGTAGTTTCATTTGAGGAAAGGGTTGAAATGACAAACGCTTTGTTAGCAAAATAATATTCTTACGCAATTCCTTATAGAAAAAATCCTTTTAAAAATCCATACACTGGGTTTTGTCAATCGGCTAATATTATAGCAAATAATTAGGAGGAGATCCAAAGGAATACATCCAAACTTGAAGAAATAGTCAAAGAAAAATTTAATAAGTAAGATATTATCAGAAATAAAATATTTCTTGGATGTGAAAATAAAGTTAAAATTTTTATAGTTGATTAATATAACATTCCGATGAAATTGGCTGTTAAAAATTAATAGAATAGTTAAAAACTCATATTAAATCCAGATTTAAAATTCTGTGAAAATACCGAAAGGATAGGCTCAAAAAATTATATGGAAATTCATCTATAGCAATAGAAAGAAAAAACTTGTAAAAAAATATAAAGTATAATTGGTAAAAGTCTCTCTACCCATGAATATAATGAATAAAAAGAATGATTATAAGATATAGTAAAAAGAAAAAAAGAAGAATACAGTCAATATACTAAAAAATATAAACTTGATAATAGTTAGTAAGTTGAATCTAATAATTTTGCCAAAGTATTACCAAAAAGACGTTAAAAATTGAGTGTAGATGCTTAAAAACCTAGAAATAAATCATTTACAAGTTTTTAGAAATATAGATAAGAATAAGAAATCTCATAAAAAAGTATAGGAATATACGAGCTTCGATCTGTTTAAAGTTATAAAAAATACCTATAAAATGTGAGCACGACTTCCGCTGCAACTGGAATATAAAGATCATAAACTCCTTAATAATTTACAAATTCCAAAATTTAAAACAGATTAGAAATTCCCCGGAGAGTATTTCATAGCCAACATTAGCAGCCAAAAAATATCTATAAACCATTTTATGATTCTGTTACCCCTAAAAATAGGTAAATATCAGCTAAAAAAGAAAAAAAATAAGAAAAATAAGAAACTCATTCTTTTTATGATGGAATAAATAAACATTAAAGGAGATAACCTTTGGATCTATATGCTATGAAATCTTAAAATCCTGCAACTCCATTAAATATTAAAGGATAAAATTACTTTGGGAATTTGGAATTGAAAAATCCAGATAAACAAAATGAAATATAAAATAAAATATAATGATAATAGATATACATTTATTTGATATATTAATTTTCTAAAAATATGTATATAAAGTTAATAAAATTAATAGTTTAATTTATATAAAATTGATAATTATTATTTTATAATTTTAATTAAATGTAAATTAATTATAAAAAATTTATTAAAAATATTATTAAAAATACAAATTTTTTTTTTATTTATAATTTTTATTAATATTTTTTAAATTTTAAAAATATAAATTTAATATATTAAATTAATTTTAATATATATTCATGAATTCATAAAAGTCATTATTATTTATTAACTGTAATATTCGCAGTTCTTGCAGAGAAAACACGACTATGCATGCCCATTTTACTCTTTCCGCTTATATATGATTTATTTATATGAGACTTATTATCACCAATTTATGAAGGCGACTAATTTCTTTATTTAATTGCTGATTAAGAAGGTGAATGCTCTCTTGTAGCTTTTATATTTTACGCGATAAAATTGACATGTTAATGGACATCAATTTACTCCATTATATTTGCTTCTTACTTATCATCTACTTTACCTTAAGTAATTTAAGGAGGGAAATATTTAGGTAGGATTCCTCTTATTGCATAAGACCAATACATATCCTCAGTCTCTATAACTAACTAAGCTATTCTAGTTTTTCCGTATCTTATGATTAATTGAATTATAAATACTCTACGGGAGTGAAACTTATTAAGAATTACGTGCCATCTGTCCCAAATGGTTCCAAAATTCCAGTTTTTGGAGCTATAGAAAATTCAGCATCCGATTCAGCCGTAAATTTTGCGGTAAATGGAGTCTATTATAAATAAAAATTAAATTAATTACATATTTTTTGCTCCTATTTGTTAATTTAAATGAGATAGTCTATGTCTTATGTATTGATGATGAAATCACTATAATATCATCTTCATTTGGAGGTAAAGCCTCTAGTTAAAGCTTGAATCTAAGAAATTAAATTAATTATAAATTACTTCCATTGGCCTCCTAACTTTCTCATTATGATGAGATCGGTGTAACATTTGAATGGCTTCATTGGATTAAATTAAATTCTGAAATTAAGAGTATCATCTGGATGCTACAAATAATTTTTTTCTTCTATAATCTTAAAAGATTTGGCAACACTTACTTTTTAATCTATTTATGAACTTTTTATTTCAAAACTGAATGTATCGTGAGGACCTTTTATCTGAGCGATTCCAGGAAGATGTATCTGGATTCTATCCTCATATGGCTACCTACACTTTGTTTTGAAGGATTTAAGAACACCAGCAGAATAGGACTCAGTCACTCCAATTATAGGATATCTCCATTAAATCTTATCAGTCATAGAAACAATCAGGGTGGCTTTATACTAACGAATTTCGGTTGGGGTAAAAGTGAACGGGATTTGAATAGTAGCTTGTCCACTTACTTATATCTTGGTCTCATCTTTTAGGTTTTTTGTGAGTAATTTTAGAACATCTATGACATCTTAATCATCAATCTCAAGGAATATTTTGATATTAATTGAGTCCTTGAAAGGATTTTTAAAGTAAATAACAGATGATATATCCTTATTTAAATCAATACTAACTAATTTAGGCTCGAACTAGGTTGGGGGAGTACCCATTCCGAAACATAGATAATGCCATTTACCTATATCCTCATTGTCAAAAATAATATCAGCTGTTTAGGCCTGATCAAGAACGCTCGGCATGTAGGTTATGTGAGCATAGCATACTTCATATGCAGGAATTACAATCACCTCAGGGTTGACATCAAAGTTCATAGGATTAGAATTTATTATTTTGATTTTTTATTCTTTTCCACTTGCATTTTCCAGCATTATTTCATGCTACTCTTTCTTACCTAATTCGCATTTAAGCATAGGAAGTCTTATCGCTCCAGAATCTTCGCAAACTAGATTCAGTTCGTACCAAATCTCACCCATTCGCTCGCTCACAAAGGCTATACTCCCCTTACTTTTCCCAACCTTCAGAGGCATGTAGATTAACTCATAGGTCTAAGTAGACTGATGGGGTACCAGGAAAAATTATTCCCCAAGCAATCCTTCTCCCTCAATCAAAACTTCGAAATTGACAGTCTCCATAAAAGGGTTGTTTATTTCTATATCTGCGGCAATCGGTTTTCTTAGAGCTGCATTCAGATCTAGAACTTTACTTGACGGGGGAGACTCCGTATCAAGAAGAACAGTCCACCATATATATTTACCCTTACCTTCAGCTTCAGTAAATGTAATACTTCCTGTGTATTACCCACTTAGCACAGGTGTGATACTTAATTAATAAACACCTTTCTTCTTCTTTGGTAATATGGTTAACTACTAAGAGCCAGATGCTCCTATAAGATCAGTCTCTACATTATATACCACACCCTTATCGAAATATGGATTAATAATAGTGATGTCATGGGTGGTGGTTTAACGGGCTCTACAATTAATAATTATATGATCTTCAGCCAAAGGTTCCTCACCTGTACCTTTGAGATCATACTCAAATACATCATTTGTGATTGGATTCTAAAGAACCAGTTTAGCCTCCGCTTAGCATATCCAATCAGGTTTGAAGATTATAGGAATATTTCCTGTGGATTTTTTTTTGATTAAAAAATCCTTAAATGATTTTTCGAGTGGAGCAAAAGGGTCAGCAGGAGGTTGGCAGACAGAAAAGCAGTGGTAATTATTATCCTCTGTGCCTGTAAGTATAATCTTAATGTGCCAATCTCTTTCTGTGTTGTTTACTATAGGAATATCCTGGTGGACAAATTCTCGCGAGGGGCAATTCATTTCTAGTAATGCTTGGACTGGTTTAGGCTAAGCGTTAATTCTTAAGTGAAATCTCCTGATATCAGTTTTATCCTGAGTTTTCAATATAATATCTGCCTAGTAGTTTTATATGGGATTCTTAAAATTAAAAGTAAATTGAAGATTATTAAGCTTCATAAGCTCCTACTCAAGTTAAGCATTCTTAGGATCAGAGACTACACTTGTGGTTATCATTGAAGTTTCCTATTTTTCGGTATTATTCTCTGTATTACCAGGTTATTTATTTTTTTGTTCTTTATTTTTGTAGACGGATCGAGGGTTTTATAATACTATTTGTCTTGGAAGTGTTAATGATGTACCGGTTTAATTTATTATTTCAACGTCATATACTTTTGAATCCTGATCTATATGTTTTGATTTATAATCATTTGAGCCTTTTTTTTTATCTATCTGGTATTTCTCTATTTCTTGTTTGGCTTTACTTATATTTTGATTCTTGAATTCTAAAGGCATAGTCCATGTCCTAAGTTCATCAACGAAAATGGGTGGTTATATTGGAATTCTGGGAATTTCTACTACTTCTTGAGGCAGTGTGACCTCTCCTTCTAATTCATACATAAATTCACCTACATCTTAGTCAGAAAAAATAATATAGCACCTTTATTTTTCATATACCATAGGTACAAAACACATACTAATTGAGCATGTCTATTTTCTTTTTAATTTCAAAGGTTTATTAGCAGTTTTACAGAAAAAAGAAGGTACAAATGGTACTATCTCTAGGTCGTCAACATTTTTCTTCTTTTTTTAATTTTAATTTTTTTTATCCTAAACAACTGGCTTAGGTTTTTTAGGTAATTCTTGTTCATGAACGATTTATATGTTAAATGAACCATAATCAGACTTGAGAAATGTATTTTCAACAGGAATTTCGAAAAAAGTGGGTTCATATAAAGCTGAAGTGCAGAATTTTTTTTACACACTTTGTCTCTCTGTGACAAGGGATTTAAGCTCAAATACTATGGCCGAGGCCTATATGTTGCTTTCTTTTTTATTTGTAAATGTGATCCTACCGGTCTGTTCCTTACTTACCCTGCTCTCAAATGTTATCTTAAATTTAAATGTTTATTTAGGCTCAATTTTGAAACAATCTTGGAACTCTGGAACAAAATCAGGTGATCCATCATAATTAACCCAGTATGATATATTTTTATTCACGGTTGGATTAGTTAGCTCAATCGTCTTAGTAATCTTGTCCCCAAGAATACAGTTAAAAATAATAGGTTGCCCTTTCGCAATATAATTAGGCAGGGCATTAAAAATTGGCATAAGGAATAGTATTATTTCTCGTGCTGAGGGTTTGGCTATATCGTTTGCATTGAAAGTCGTGAAGAGTTTTATTTCTTCCAAGACCTGTATAAGTCTTGTACAATTGGAAAGGTAATCCTCGTCATTTGTACATCTATTTTTCATGGATGAGACTATTTTTTTTACATTTGATGTTAGTGGACTCAAGTAATTTTATATCAGTGCTAGGATATAGTGCCCGTCTTGGAGATCTGTGTCGAAATTTGTCAATCTTCTTACAGGAAGCAATTCTCGTTAAGCAATATGGTCTTTAGAATTGAAGAAAATTTCGTAATTGACCTCGATCCATCTAAGTAGAATACCTTCTTATGAGCTATAGATATTAGAACCTTCGAGGTAATAGTGAGGCAATTTATCAACTTTCTCACTAGGGTTAGGAATAGTCTTCAGTATTTTACTAGTAACTCTTTATAGGTAATATATTTTCATAATTTGATAAAATATAACTATCCAGGCATCATTATTGAGGTATTAAAACTTTTAAAAATTTATCTTTAAAGCGCTAGGTAGGAAAAATTATTTATCCTCCTTCGGTTTTTGTTTCATGTAACTTACATAATCCGCGAATGGGAGCAGGTATTAAGGTCTAATGTGGTTAAGAAAGGAACCTTCCATCTTTAATTGTTTAATAACCTATTCGTATTGGTTGAAAAGGAGAATCGCTCTCTCCTATCTTTTAACGCCTTTTTCAATGACGGCTTTATATTGGATGAAATTTTTGGCTCCAACCAAGAATTGTAATAATTCAAAAAGCTGGGCTCCGTTTTATTCAATTATTGTTTCGGGAAAAGATTAAATATTATTACTTAAAACGTTTCCGTTAAGCCATATCTTTATTGTCTCTTTAGAATATTCTATGAAATCTAGAGGGATCGGAGAGTAACCAAGACCGATTTTGCATGATTGTTTTGAACTCGTCGACTTCACACTACCCACACTTGTAAGTTTCTATGTATTTTTATGGTTCTTATGATGATTATCGTCTGAAAGATCGTCTCCTTCCTATTATCCCTCCAAAAGATTTATGTGATTCTTTTCATTTATTTCAATTTTAAAATCTCCTTTTAATCTCTACATGTAAGGGAAATTTGTAAATAAACAATTGTCAGCTGTTCCAGAGATAGGGATGCTATAGACCTTACTCTACTCATCATAAAAATTTATCTTAGTTGAAAAAGAAATTGGTATCTTACTTGAGAAACAAGCTTCCACATGCATCTTTGCACGTCCCATACCTAAGATCTTCCCATCCGGAAAATTAAAAGTTATATTCAGCTAGCCTAAATCCTCGTGAATTTTATAGTTGAGAATTAGATTGTCATAACCTTCATTAATGATCATAAAAGAACACTTGCTCTCGATATTAAGAGGGACCACAGGCATGATTATCTCAGTTCTATCAAATAAAAGTTTAGGGAATTGGGCCTCTCCTTTTACTTTGAGTTCCAAACAAGGCTTATCTGGAGGAAATTCTGGGTCATCAATATAGATGGGTATTATTTTTTCGAATATCCCTTATGTTGTGGGGTTGAATGAAGCCTTTATTCTTAATGTTTAGCCTGGGTCTACACGTCCTCTAATGGGATGAATTGAAAAAATCTTGTCATCCTTTAGGACTGACTCATCTAATCTCCATTTTACTTCTGTTTTTTCTGGATTTGAAAGAACTATATCAGAAGTTAGGGGGTACATTTTTTCGACATTAGTTATTATTTTGCGATGAAAATCGACATAAGATGGCTCGACTAAAAATCTGGGCTTGACTCCTCTGCAGATTATGGATCTGGTCAACCCAGGAAGCTTACCGTATCTGAACAGAGTTAAAGGCAAGTCAAAATTATAAGGTTTGACATCTTTAGGAGCAAATTTGAGTTCAAATTTAAGTGTTTGGCCTGGTCCTATAGGTATCATATATTGTTTGGGAGTCTTATGGTCTTATTTTTCATCTTCGGGACCCGAGTCACTATGTTCAGGTTCTTCATCATCGTGGCTGTCTTTTCTGTTTCTAGCTCCTTCAGCCTCCTCATTAATATCATTGTTAATAGATTTCATGATTGACTCATCGCCATCATCAAAAGGAGTAATTTACAGGCATTCAATCCCATCAAAACATTCAGGGTTATCTTATTCCGTCCTCATATCAAGCTGCAACATAGCAGTTATGTTTGATGAATTGACTAACGCCATTTATAAAATCGATCTATTTCCGGTCGTGATTTTTCCAAAGTTAAACTCTGATTGTACGATTTCGACTTAAGGAACCACTGTTTTGACGATGAAAGGGAGTTTATAAATTTTTCCCCCTCGAAGCATTATAGAGATATCCTCTCTCACTTCCATTGGATGAGGATTAGAGTATTTTACTGTAAAATCGAATGTGGCATCAGCCGCTATTCGACCTGTCAGAGGACTGACTTCGATGGCATTTGAATTATCTCTTATAACCTGAAATACGGCAGGTATTCTTGATTTGTTTGTCATCGAAAAAAATTTCACTTCCTCCTTCCAGACTAAAATTTCTCCTAAATCCAACTCATTGTTCTTAATCATACATTTAGCCTCATTAACCACCCCTGTGCAACGAATTATCTAATCTACCCCATCTTAAACCCTTAATATTAATTGGTCGTTTTCAGTTCGCGGACCCCCATTATTATCCTTTTTGTCAACTATTGGAGTAGGTCTGTATATGATACGACACGTGAGAGTATCTTTAGCCTGAATTTTTGCTTCTCTTGGTTCCACTAAGAAAGCTCTAGAATCTTAATCCCACTTAATCTTAGCTGGCGCATTGCCATTATTCGTTATTTTCAAGTTCTCGTATGTCTCCATCCTATCATTATCATCAGTAAATGTGAATTTTAGTTGCTAAACATCTACTTCTACCTTCACCTGTTGCACTCTTGCCTTAACTTCGAACTCAAATTAATGTTTGCCATTTATCACATATTTTACATTTTACTTGAAATTTTCATCTAGACTAAGTGCATTCATTACAACATTAAATTTAGCAGTTTCTGAGGAAGGAATTATCTGTGGCTTTTGGTAGGTCTCTTTAAGCTCGGGGTTGGAGGTGAATAGTTGAACTCTTATTGTGTTTCTCAAGTCATTCTTGATTGTGAAAGATTTTGTTACTTGGCTTTTAATATTTATCGTCCCAAAGTCAATTATGCGAGGCCCTACTATAATCTTTTGAAGATCCTCTCCAGATAGTTCTAAATAGACATCCCTGACATCCTTATGCGAAACTGGTTTCTCCGGGAAATAGGATTTGGCGGGTATATCTTCTCTTGGATAAAAGTGTTTATTCTCTATTTCTTTTGATGGTTCATATATTCCAATAGGTTTAAGTACAAATAGGTTGTCTTTTTGATCTGGAAACTCTAAGAAAGGCTCATCTAGATTAGTTTCGATCATTTTTACCTCCCATTCAAGATCTCTTGGGATCCCTCTACTGGGTTCATTTTTATCGTCTTCCGAATCATCTTTTTGATGAAGAGTAATGGGGTTATCGGATTTAATCTTATCTTCCATGTCTTTGACTCTAAGCTTAAGAATTTTTTGCTTTTCTTTTACTATTCTACTTTCTTTTTATTACCTAAGCAGTTGTATATATTTTTCCTCGTTTTCTTTCTTGATTTTAAGTTCTTCGATCATATCTCTCCTTTATTCTGTGAGGTCAGGATCAACATTTTTAATTTGCATATTTTTTACACTGCCTGTATCTTCCATTGTCAACTTAACTGGGTTGATTATTTTTTGATTCTCGTCCACATAATTATTAGACTATTAGAAGTCAATAGGTAGGCATTCAATACCTCTTACTTTCTATGGTTTATTATTCACATGATTTGTTAGACCTTTCACCTTGATAGGAATTTTATATTAACCATTTAATAGATGGATCTCGATATTTTTGTTGTACTTACCGACATTATTTGGTACAAAAATAGCTTAAAATGATGCAGACATGTATGGTTCTAAAACTAAGTTCTAGGGGTGGACTTTAAACTAGGGCACTCGAGGGATTGAGATATCTATAGATTGAAATTTGTTAGTATTCTCAATGTTGAACAGAGTTTCCCTGTGGTCGTTGACGGGACACTCGCCAAAATCTATAATCGGCTTGTCTATTTTAATGGATGGGTGTATAGCTACTGCTTGAAGTGAAACTATTAGCTATTCCTCCTCATTATCAAAATCAATTATCGCTGTGTAACAGAACTCCCTATTTTCTTACACAAAACCTTCTTAAAGCTTTGAATTAGATGCCTATTTTTCTAGCATGGAATATTTTTTAACAGACAATTAATTATTAACTTCAACTTTAGGTTAGCAAGTAAATTGGACAGGAATCTGCTGGTACGCTTTAATCTACCCGCTGAAAGGAGAACCCTTCATTATCTACTCACACATTTCTTGGCCTTACTCACTGGGTAATTGAATCATCCCTTCATCAATATTATTTTTAAATAATTCTTTATTGCGCATTGAAATTTTAAAGTTGCAGGAATTTGGAGTATTATTTACCAAAAATCCATTGATAACCTTTTTTTATCCAAAATAAAGTTCATTGAACTTGAACTCTTCAGCTCTTGTTCCTATGTTATCTGTCATGAATATGTTGAAATCAACACTTGTTCCATTGATATCAATTGTTTTCGCAATCTTTTAGTCATCAATAAAAACTTAAATAGTGTTTCTAAATACTCCTGTATCTCTGGGCCTGAATATATATATAAATTATATGTATATTTACTTATATGTTACGACAATTTATTTTTTTTAATTGGGTCGGATATCAAACTATGGACAGTCAATAGCTAGTTAAGGTAAATTTTCATATGTCATTCTAACCTAACCTGTAGCTTGGCCATTATTTTAGAAAAAAAATTTGTATTAATGATCTCGATTAATTCTAAATGGTGTTGAATAAATTATAAAAAAATACTTTATAAAACCAAAATTGATAAATGTTTCAAATTCTAATTCACTGCTGGGCTTTAAAGCGAGCATGGGTATGTCTATAACCTCCCTTATGCCTTTTTTTGAGTCCTTTTCATATATTATCTGCAATTTATCGGTGTATTTATCCTAGTCTATATTCTGATTGCTACTAATTGTAGCTTCGAAAATCGCGACAATTTTCATAGAAAGTCCTGGAAATTAAAGATCAGAAATTACCGGCTGAGATAGTTCCTTATGCGTCGTAGTCTACTCTAAATCGATTTGTCTTAGGTTGGATAATTTTTATTCTTTTGGGGATGTTAGATAAATTTTAGACATAAATAGCCATTTCATAAATCTGGTTCCTTTCAATATTTTTAAAAACAACTTCGCTTGGATATACCTTCATTAATTCTTCGGGGTAAGTATTAGCTTATGTTTTAGAAGAAAGAGGAGGGCACTTTGTAGCACTCAAAATTCGTTTATTGTCCTTTTTTTCAGCTTTAAAATTCGGATTTTTATTTGAAAATTCTTTAAGTTGCTCTTATTTAGCTGCATTATTTATATTTTTAGCTGAATAAGATCGTTTGCTGTCTACTTTATCTTCGGTTGTAGCTCGATTCATTTCTAATTAAATTCAAATAGTTATATTTTTATCACAATTTTTATTTAAATAAATTTAAATTTTTTATTAATTTTTTATTAATTTTTTATTAATTTTTGATATTTTTATAATATATATTATGTATATGTAAAGATAATATTTTTTTCTTTTTTAAAATAAAAATAAAATAAATGATGTATTT
>Ga0209107_10001546_pt1 | contig 12884 bp, 10 predicted proteins | sample LakErihyJuly2011_2_FD_187460 | JGI IMG/M metagenome (GOLD analysis project Ga0209107, IMG submission 187460) | Freshwater microbial communities from dead zone in Lake Erie, Canada - CCB hypolimnion July 2011 (SPAdes) (version 2) | ecosystem: Environmental > Aquatic > Freshwater > Lentic >... | reverse complement strand
GGCGTGCCTTCGGGGCTCCTTCCGCCTGGGTCAGCGTGGCATCGCAAATCACATCCGTGGGCGAACGCAGGGACTTGATATACGCGATATCCTTGTCGGGGTAGGCTTCGACCGGGGCGATATTGAGGTTGTTCAGCGGGATGCCGATGTCGGTGACGCCGTCTTCGGGGCGCTGACGCGAGTTGCTCCGGAGCACGACGTTCCACTTCTGGTGGTGCTGGTCATTGAGTGCGGTCTCGAGGTAGGAGATCACGTTCGACTGCGAGAAGCGCTTGTTGCGTTCGTTGACCTTATACTGCCTGAGGAAGCCGATGATATTCTCTAGCGCGACGCCTGTCTTAACGAAACTGGAGCGCCCGTTGTCCGCGAAGGCCGACGCACCTCCAAGGCTCGCCACCAGTTTGCGCCCCGCCTCCAGGTTGGCCTTGAGCCAATCGGATTCTTCGCGAGGGAAGTAGGTCGTTTCGATGAGGTGGCCGGTGTAGCTGATGTTACACTCGATGGCTTTACGCATCTTTGACTTGGCTGTCGGGAGATAGTCGGGGTGCTGGCGGATTTTCGGGCCGACTTCCTTTGGGCTCAGTCCAAGCACGTAAGGCTCCAGGATCTTGAAGAATTCGAACTCGATCGTGGCGAGATCGAAGAAGTCTTTCATCATCTGTGCGGTCATCCAGACGCGCGGCATGTCTTCGTAGTCCTTGCGATAGCCGAACCAGCGTCCCATCTGCAGCAGGGTGTCAAAGGCGCTCGCCTCCCGGACGAAGTAGGAGACGGTTAGGCCTTCGAGGGTGATGCCTCGGGAGAGGGTGTTTCCGCCGATCACGATGACGATCTTGCCGCGGTTGTTGGAGTGGTAGACCTCGTTGAGGTTGGATACCTCTTCGCCGCTGCTGTTGCTCTTGATGACTTCGATGCGATCAAGTGTATCCTTGAGGTGCTGCTTGAGTTGCTCATAGGTGACCTTGGTGTTTCTGCATCCCACCGCTTCGCTATTCAGCTTGTCCATTTCTTCCGCCCAGAGCGCAGACCATGATGCGTCGGTCTTTCCGGCGGCAAAATCGGATTTCAACTGAGTGACAAGTGGCTGGATCTTTTCCAGCGTCATCGAGTGAACACGCTTAAGCTGAGAGGTGTTGATCAGCATCGACTTGAATTCTCCGTTCCCTGTTTCGTTGAGAATGTTCTTTTCGCGCCAGAGGCGAGCTGCCGAATTGAGCATGAAGTAGACGATGGCTTTTTGCAGGGTGGGGGAAACCTCGAACCTGAAGGATTGAGCGGCGCCCTTGCCTTTTGGGGGTCGCACGCATTTGACGTCTTCGTCGGAGATTACTCTGAGGATGTTGGCTCCAGGTTGCCCCGTCGTCTCTCCGGTGATCGGGTCGCGACCGAAGATGCGCTCGGGGCCGAAGTAGAATTCGCTCTTCGGCAACGAGACGATGAAGTCTTTTGGGTAGAGGTCGCCTTCGACTTCCGGGTCGATGAAGACGTTGGCGAACGGCGTGGCGGTGTAACCCACGTAGGTGACCTTGGGTAGCATGCCGATGATCTCGCGGATCAATCGGTTGATCGTCGTGGGGTTGGATTCTGGGTCGGCCGAATTTACCGAGGCTTGGTCGCACTCGTCGTCGATGATGAGCACGGGGCACTGACTCTTGGCCTGAGCGGAGGTCGCTTTGATCCATGCTTTAAGGTCGCTCAGGATAGTCTTATTCTTCTTGATGACGCCGATGGATTTATGGCTCGTCATCACTGCTTCGCCGGCGGCTGGACTGACCTGCCCGAAATCCCCAGGCAGGATTTCCAGGCTGCCTTCTTTGCAGATGGCGCTCGTGAGCCATGTCCAGCTTGGGTCGTCGATAGCGATGAGATCCTTCTGGATGCGGTCCTGCGTCTGGTAACGAAGGGTGTTCGTGACGCCCCCCAGGACGATAATCATTCTGTAACCCGCGTCGGCTGCCTTGGCTAGTACGCCGATGAAATTACCAGTTTTGCCGCTCTGGACGCGACCGACTGCCAGACCTTTATAGACGAACTTAGGGATCCCTGGTGGCGCCATCATGCCCACGATGTTTGTCGTCGATCTGTCCATCTGGTCGATCAGCTCTTTGGTCCAGCGCTTAGCCTCCAGGGTTTTCTTGTAGCGATTCCAGAGCGGGCTACTGCTCCCTGGGCCTGTGTACCATCCGTCGAAGGATTCGCGGATAGGCATCGGCGGACCGTCTTCCGACAGGCTTTTGATCTTATCTTCGATGCGCTTCATCACGACATCTGTGAACTCCTTTACTTCGTCTGCGCTTTTATTGTTCTTATTAAGGTATTCCTCGAGGAAGGCACGCGTACGCTGCAGGTCACCGACCATGTTCTGGTACTTGCTGGCCAGTTCGAGGAGTATGTTTAGTGTGAAGTCGTCTAGGGGCATTGTTTTATAATAAAAAGGGTACATAATTCATGCCCGGAATCGCTGCCATCGCAATGTGCTTATGGTATTGTTAATAAGAAAGTTCCGGGCACATTGAATCGATGATCCTAGACTCCAACGGCAGGCCTTTACTCGGGCATGTACAGGCTGGGCTCAGTTTGGTTGGGTACCTGAGCCAAGAGGGGTCCTCATTCTCCCCAGAACTAGCAATGGCTATCGATTGGGTCGAATCCTACTGTGCTCGTAAGAAGATCCCTATCACGGACCTTGGTTTCACTGGTGAGCTCGACTTCCTTGTAAAAGAGCTCGGTGTGGTTAAATCGCGATGGGTCGATCCGGCTACCGACACGAATTTCGTCTTATGCTGGTGCGATTTTAGTTTCTCTAAGCAATTGCCTAACAAGGCTTTGTCTAAGTTAGAGGAGATAACTGTCGTCCAGAACCCAACCGCCGGCGCTGACCCCAACGCCTTCAAGGGTAGGACTTCCCGCCAGGTCATCGACGCGATCGCATTGGACTGCAAGTCAAAGACCGATGCCTTTTCGCACCTTGAGCCCGAGGACTTACTTAGGAGCATGACAAGCATCGGATCTTATTCTGAGGAGACGCAGCAATTTGTCACTACGACCCAAGTACAGATGCTTCAGTTAGAGGGAGCGGAAGACCGTATTTTTCGCCGGTACTGTTTCAGTTTTAGTTGGAAAGCTAAAATATTCCTCAGCAACGAGGAGATGGATGTCATCTCTGAAATCGCACATCGGACGGCCGAAGAGTTAGGTTCACTAACGGTAACGACCTATTCATTCGAATCAGTTCATGGTGGTTTTAGTATTATTTCACAACGGACCCAGCTGATTCAGGAGAGCTATGACCGGACTATTTTTTATAGCCCCTACAGCGTTCGAGATGGAACTTATCCTGGCCTACCGACGAATAAAGTAATTGAAGTGCTCTAGTTAGGCACTGCTTGTTCTTACACACTTTTGATCCAAAATCCTGCTATGCTCAGACTTGGTTGCGCAGTTTTGCTTAACTTCGCTTGGGCGTCGCTCTGGAGGAGGTGATCTGGACAGCTCTCTTCTGCGCCTCTTCGATTGCGAGATTGGATAACAGCTTTCTAATTTCGGATAAACGCCTTTCCACTCCATGTTCCACAGGATCTAAGGTTAACAACATGGCGTATGCCTGGACTTCGTCCCTAAGCACCCCGCTCCCGTTCAAGTAACAGTCAGCAAGATTAATGACTGCATAGAGGTAGCCTTGGTTGGCAGATCGGCGCCACCAGTCTACAGCGACCTCGAAGCTTTGTGTAACGCCTTCCCCTGCGAAGTATCTGCAGCCAAGGTTAAATTGAGCAGGCGCATACCCCCTCTCGGCCGCTTGCCTAAACCACTTAACGGATTGGCTAAAGTCCTTAGGTAAGCCAAAGCCAGCTGCATAGCACGCACCTAGGTTGTAAGCGGCCATATCATGACCTTTGCTCGCTGCTTTTGAGTACCAGTAAACGGCTTTGCTGTAGTCTTTTGGTGTACCATACCCAGCAAAGCAACATAGCCCGTTAACGAATTCGGCCTCACTATCTCCGGTAGCCGCCTTAAGGGTGAAGGAATCAATTTCTGCCAGTTCGTTTGGAGTCATCTCAGTCCGCTCTTTGATTGGTAAGACTACTCGTTCTCCCGCTAAAACAGATTTCAAGGGTAAGGGCATGAAGACTCTTATCATTATCCAATCCTCATTCACAGCTAGTATTTTAGGTAATCACGATTAGATCGGGCTGGGAGGTCTAAGTATGTATTCCTGTGCTTGAAGCCCGATCTTGAAAGTGCGACAATACCATATGGAATTTGAGACTTATTATAAAGGACAGTTTGAGGCTGACCTAAGGTTATTTATTTCTGCAATTCCCGTAAGTTGGCAGCACAGCTTCTGGGGTGACCGTGATGCCTACTCTATCCAGGTGGAGAGACTGCAAAAGGGAGACTCAATCGAGGTGATTCCCGTCGAGCGCCGGCCTTTATTTGCTGTATGCCTTTGCTGGACTGTCCTGATTGATCAGGGGATGTACACCTATGCCAGCCATTACTACCCGGGCTTCAGGGCCATGGCCGCTTATCCTAAACTGACTGGCAACGGGACCTGGAGCCACTGTTGTACGACTCCGTTTTACGCCATCGAGTGGATGTCATTTAATGACACTCAGGGTAAGGCCAAGGCCATAGCTTTACTGCCTGTGGCAAATGAGTTTTTCCGTAAGGACATGCCTGATTCACTTGCTAGGCTGTTTTCGATTCCCGTAAAGGTTTCCGAAAATGTTTTCCGCGAGTGTGTGAGAGAACTCGAAAAAACCGTTAAATAAACCAGATGCGAAAGAGAATATCGTCCTATGGATTCAAGGTGTATCAGCCCTCAAAAGTTAGCCTCAAATTTTCTCATTCCGCCATCTTCGGGGGAGGGCCGCTGATCGAGTGGAACGGAAAGAAATCCGAGCTCCGCTGGAGAGACGCCTATGACAGTACATGGTACCCGTTGCCGACCCCGAGCGATATCAAATGGAAGGCATTCTGGCTGCTGCTGGACCAGTCCGGGGTCCGGAATTGGGACCACGACTACTCAAATCCAAATATCTTGGACGGTATCGGATGGGATTTTAAGCTGACCGCTCCTAGTCTGCAGATTGAAACCAGCGGCAGCAACGCTTACCCGGGCTCAGATAGCTTGGCTCCAATCCCTGGCTCCCCGTTCGACATTCTAAATACCGCCATCGGCATAATTGTCGGCTGCGACGTTCATACCCTCAAACCCCCGGGTTCATAACAGGGTTAGCCCCATTATCTGACTCCACGGAACTGTCCCTGGGACTGAGCTATCAATTCTTTCGGATTATTTGCTTCTTTCGAGAAGACCTGTTTGAAATCATAGTCTTTAAATTCCATGGATTTCTTCCATGAATTGAAATCGCTGATGGACATCGGAATTTGCGGCGCACGCCCGTTGAGGCTTATGAGTGGTACTTCAGCCTCAACCCCCCGCATGTAATTCAGGGCATTATCTTTTTCAGCGAAATGATCTACACGGGAAATGGGATATCCCACGCAATTCTTGTATGTAACGAGGCACCAGATGTGCTCAGACGGAGCATTGCCATGGTAGATCGTAGTCCAGATTATGCCGTCTTGGTCAGGCTTGGTGACAACCGTAGCTTTTGCCAGGTTTAGCACGAACATCCTGTCGTCATGATACTCTTGGCCGTTGTAATGAATGGTCATGGAGGTCGTAGGGGGCCGAATACGGCGTAAGGCTTTTAATTTTAGGGTTCTGATACTAAGCGCGAAGTTATTGTACGAATTAGGTATCTTGCAAGTTTAGTCACGGCCTGCCCCCTTGGCCTGGCGTAGTAGCTTGCGTACGTTGGCGGCGTTTCCGAGGTGCAGGGCCTTGGTCAATCACACAAAACACCAAAAGGGTCAGGCTACCACCTAGTAGGTGGACCCTTTCAGCCATCGCTCGCCTAGAGGTCAGCGCCAAGAGGGGTTGACGGAGACCTTCTGCCATCCTGGCATTCCCTCCGTCCAATAGTCGTCATCCGTTCTAATTTGCCCGGAGCCCACGAGATCCTGGATGGCGCCCTCGGCGAAGGTACCGATGAAGGCCGAACACGTGGTCAGGTCATACCTTTGGAGTGCTGAACCAAAACCGGCAAAGTAGACGCGGTTTTCGGTTCGGGCTGCTTGTTGGTACGGCCTGCCCCGTTGCACGTCCTTGAGATGACCCAAGAACATAACTAATACAAAGTCGTTTACTGGGCCGTTAATGGATTAATTTCCAAAGCCAACCTTACTAGTGAGAGGCAGGTTGCAGCTATGTTCCTGAGCTCCGTTGACGGACCCAGCCAGTGGGGCTCGGTGCCAGTAATAAGGTCTAACCTTGCTAGTGAAGCCAGAATTCATCCGTAGCGGAGATGCCAGTCACTTCTTTTCTAAATTGGCTTTGCCTGCGAACGACCAAGTACAAACATACATGGCGGTATTTTTGGTAGCAGAAACTGTTACTAGATAGGTCCCGTCGGCGTTCTTGACATTTCGATGGACGGTATAGATTGTTTGCGCATCCTCACTGGCTTCAATGAAGGTAGTTGAGTAAGGGCTATTAACTACGATTACGGGTACCATGTTGTCGCCGTACTTTAGGACGCCCTCGTATTGTCCATCGGTGGTTCGCCGAAAGATTAGGAAGTTTTTTTGGATATGGCCTACGCCGTCTGTCAGTAACTTAGGCTTTGGGTACGCCGGCATCGTCGAGCGTTCTTCCGAGATCTTCGATAGGTAAGGCTTGATATTTTTTGCCTCGAGGTCGTCTCCTGGGACGTGAGATGCCCAGACTGTCGATGTGCCTTTTACGTCTTGTAGGGCATATATACCGGATTCTGGAGCGGCGACCTGCGCAAGAGCTGAAACGGAGAGTAGCGTCCCAATAAGATACAGCAGTTTCATTTTTATTATGTTATTAATAAGTAAGCTTTGAACTAAATAGAAGCCTCAGTGGTATGCCAACACTTTCTAAGTGTGAATTCCGCTTGGTTGTCCCGCTTGGCGGTAAGGTCGCTGTTCGTGTATATAAGTCTTAGCGAAATAGTCGGACACGGCTGATCACGGGGTCAGACCGTACCTTTGGAGTGCTGAACCATAACCAACCATATTTTTGGGGTTTCGCTGCATGGTGTGTGGGCGAACCCCTATTAGTAGCGGCTTTGATAAGGCGGTTTCAGGTCGATGTTTAAATATGAACCTGATCCTGCCCAGACTGTCTAGGCTGATGCAGTGAGGCACTTCGGTGAGAATCAACAAGAAAAGGTTTTTGCGATTCGGCCATCCGCGCTTTTCATTTTCCTGCCAACGACAGATACAGGTATTCTGACTTCAAGTGCAGCTAGTTGCTGAACAATCGATGCATGACTAAGTTGTGGACCAGATAAGCATAATTAGGTGCTGTACGCTGACATAGTTGCATTACCAGCTAGGATACTTACTCGTCTTTGAGTAGAGTTCGGATGGCCTCGTAGTGCTTCTTGAGTTCCGAAGCGTAATCAATCTCGTCTTGCTGATTAAAGTGCATGAGCTGATTACGGAGGATGCGCACCTTTTCTAGAAGCTGCCCCATTTCCCTGGCCGCACCGTGTACCTTAAGCTTTTTAAAGCACTCGATGTTCGAGAAGATGCCAACATAGTTTGAGAACTCCATCTTATCGATGGTGTTTGTCTCGCTGTTGCCACTCGCCTTGACAAAAACATCGGGCGAGAAATCAGCCTCTTCTATCTTGGTGCGCAATAGGTTCTCAATCAGCCCGATAAGCTGGTAAGGTATGAGCTCTTCTGCGAGTTCGTTGTGAATATCGCGTTTAGTCGCGATACCTGCAACGGTGTCATTGCTGTTGAGTACCACAAGTACGCCTTGTTTTTCGATGCGTTGGAGGCTATGGATGAGGTCGTCGGTGCCGTAGGCCAGGGCGATGTCGCGGTCCATGGCCTCGATGGGAGAGGGCATGACAAGCTGGTTCTTCGTCTCGTTTCCGGGCGTGTCGATGATGGTTCTGGAGTAACTCTCCCATGTGACAACTCCGACCGGTTTACGCAGGGCAGGGTTAGAGAGGTCTCCTTGTTTGGGGAGGTTTTCCACACGTTCGACGACTAGGACGATGCCTCGCTTTCCAGATTCAACCAGACGTTGGAAGAGAACTTTAGGGTCAGCATCCTTCTGGACGTAGCAAGGGAACTGATTGGCGATGCTCAGTTCGCCCAAGTCGCCCCCATTTTCATCCTGCTCCGGTACGATCGGCGGTGCTTCTTGGTTAGCCTGGCCGCTTTGGCGCATCGGGCGAGGACGGCTTTTGATGAGGCTGAATTCCTGGACATCTTTCCCTCGGAACGAGGGTTCCGTCGTCACCTTCAACTTTCGTAGTTCCCGACTAATGTCGTCTTTGATACGACGTCCCAGCTTGGTCACGTTGCCGAAGTGTGCCCGGAGCTCCTGTTTAGTCAGTTGCTGCGGCACGTCGGTCTCGACGACCCTCTTGGCTAATGCGATGAAATCCGCGCTCGGGGTGACGTTCGACATGGCCGAATGATTAATTTGATTTGGTCAGTGTGTCCAGCATTCCTCTTATATCTAAAGCCTGAGGTGCATCTTCTCTATAAGTCTGGGTGCATGTAGCTTTATATGTCGGTAGGCGGTCCATGTCGTTGTAACGTTTTCGAAGGTTATTTCACCAAAATTATACGAGAGTTTTGCCCTACCTTGCCCTTGCATTAGTTATAAGTTAAATATTAACTAAGCCATGGCTTACATACCCGTATCTATTTATTCTGTTTTACAGCAAATCTCGAAGGGAGAGATAATGCTCCCACATATTCAGAGGCCTTTCGTTTGGGATGAGGAACAGATGGCGCAGCTTTTGGACAGTCTTCTGAAGGGGTATCCTATTCAAACTTTCCTTTTCTGGAAGACGCAGGATGCCATCGCTGTCCGGAGGTTTCAGCCTGAGCTTGATCCCTTGCGCGACGTTGGTTCGTCTTATGACGAGGCAAGTTCCAAGGAAAACATCGTAAAAACTTTGGTGCTCGATGGACAGCAACGCATCCAGTCGCTTTACACATTATTTACAGGTGGGGTCGTGGTGCATGTTAGCAAGGGCAAGAAAGGGCAGAGCTCATTGAGACATGCTTACATCAATCTGGCCGTGGGCGCATACGATGACTCCGATCGGATTGCGTTCTTTAGCGATGAACAGTTAAAGAAGCATCTGGCTGCAGTTGAAAAGGCTAGGCAGCTGGCAGATAAGGATTCCGCTAAGAAGAGGCCTGGTCTTCAGTTCTGGTACGAAATTACTTCTTTGTACCCGTTCGCTGGCGATGAGGCTAACTCTTTGGCCTCTGAGCTACTTGAGACGCGTAAGTCCGAGGTGCCAGCCGGTGCTTCTGATACCATAAGGGCCAATTTTACCGCCCTGCATAACGTGCTTACGAACTCGACCATCTTGAATGCTGAGACATTAGATCAGACTCAGAAAAAGCGCTACAACCTTGATACGGTGTTGGACATCTTCATCCGCGTGAATCGCGGTGGAACCAGGTTGGCCCCGTTCGACTTATTGTTTGCCAAAATAAAAGGGTCCTCTTCGAGGATTGAAAGAAATGTCAGCGAGGTGCTTGGTATGCTGAACAAGGCCAACGGGATGTCATTTGAGAACGATTTCATCCTCAGATCGGTCTTGGTGGCCATGGACAAGAAAGCTCAGCTTAAGCCGGAACTTTTTGATGATAAGCTCGTCTCCGATATTGAGGCTAAGTGGTTACAGGTTTTCGAGACTTACAAGGCCTTATCGGATTTCATTTCGCGGACCATAAAGGTGCATGGTACCAAGGGTACTCCTGGATATGTCATATTTACTCCAGTTTTCGATTACCTTTATATGCGGCAGCAACTTGGGCTACCTGCTGCGCCTAACGAGGTCGACTGCAAGAAGTTGAAGTCTTTTTACTTCTCAGGCGTTCTCTTTAATTGGTTCGGCCTCCATACGGATGGCGCACTTAATTCTATACATGATATCCTTGTTAAGAACAAGGACGCCATCATCGCGGGCGGCTTCCCTTTGGATGCAGTGAGGGCTCATTTTAAGGCGGAGGGCTTCGAAACCGAGTTCTCGGATGAGTTATTGGATTTCGATGGTAAGCGAAGGGTTGCATTGCTCGATCTAGTTTATTCTCACCATACTGGAGGCTCTGCTTACAGCGTTGATAGCTCTCAGAATTATCCTCATATCGACCACATTTATCCTCAAAAGTCTGTTATGGCTGAGCTTTATGTCATGACTCCTCCTAAGAAAGGTGAAAAGCCCACTCAGGAGTATAATGAAGCCATCGAAGAGATTAATGACATAGGAAATTTCAGGCTTTTCCAGGCGTCATTGAACATGAGCAAGAACGACAAGCGCCCTTTAGAGTATTTTTCCGACCGATCTGTTGTGGCCCAAGACGGTTTGAAGTGTCAGTTGCTAGTTGATGAGTACGTCGATGATCTCACTAAGCTAGCATGGACGAAGGAAGCCTTTATTGAGTTCACCTCAAAGCGGAGAGCCGCTATTCTGAAAATCGTAAAAGACGCAATTGACGCAGTTTGAAAAGGCTTGAAGGGGTCGAACACGGGTCAGACCGTTATTGGTCCGGTGCTGATACTAAACGCGTCGATAATATGCGGTTTTGGTATCAGGTTGATTTAGTAACGGCCTGACCCTTGGCCTTGCGTAGCAGCTTGCGTACGTTGGCGGTGCTGCCGAGGTGCCGGGCCTTGGCCAACCACGCCGAGCTCGCTAATTTGTGAGCCCGTATGGCCTGCGTGACCGCTACATAGACGGCGGCGTCTTGCCGGGAGCGGCTTGGCTATCTTCCCCCCTTTACAGGAGGCTAATATGGGGCAGATTATACTGTAACCCTATGAGCAAGAAGCCTGCTGATGCCTTTCGAGTCCTTCATACCGCTGATTGGCATCTGGGGAAGATGCTTAATGAGCAGTCCCGGGAGGTTGAGCAGAAGCTGTTCCTAGACTGGCTACTGAAACAAGTGGCGGAGCTGGAGGTAGACGTGGTCCTGGTCGCCGGGGATATTTTCGATACGGCTAATCCCCCGCAGTCCGCCGAGGCCTTGTACTATGACTTCGTGGCGGAACTGAATCGTAAATCATCTGCCAGCCTAGTTCTGATCGGAGGTAACCACGATTCGGCCAACCAACTCGAGGCGCCTAAACGCGTGCTGAAGGCCCTGCGTACGCATGTCCATGGCGCCGTGGCCGACGAACCTGCCGAGCGCCTGTTGCTCCTGCCTTCTGAAGATGCGCCTCGGGTCGCCATTGCGATGGTCCCGTTCCTGCGAGAGAAGGATCTTCGGATGGGTAAGTCCGGCGATAAGGAGGCGGCTGTCCGCAAGGAGATCATCGCTGGCATCACCCGCGTCTACGAAGAGACAGCCAAGGCGGCTAAGTCTGCGAAGATCGCTTGCCCAATCATTGCCACAGGGCACCTGACGGTTGCCGGCTCGAGTGCCTCGGAAAGCGAGCGGGATATCCATGTCGGTGGACTGGGCGCGGTGGAATCCTCCGTCTTCCCCGAAGACTTCGACTACGTAGCCTTAGGCCACCTGCACCGCCCACAGGCACCCGACAAGGCTGGCCGCGTCCGCTACTCGGGTTCGCCCATCGCGCTGAGCTTCAGTGAGGTCGATGATAAGAAAGAGGTCCGCCTCCTGGATGTGGCCGGGAAGGGCATTTCCCAGAGTTCGGTGCCTATTCCTGTGTTCCGTAAGCTCGTCCAACTGAAGACTTCCTTGGCGACCCTTGATAAGGACCTGGCCGCCCAGGCTAAGGTCAAGGCGGGCGAGCTGCCGACTTGGGTCGAAGTGGTGCTCTCCGGCCATACCGGCCTCAGCGACGCCAACAGCCAGGTGCAGACGCTAGCCCACGGGCAACCTTTTGAAGTCCTCAAGGTCATGCTGGCCGATGTGCCGCGCCTGATCGGAGCCGGGGTGGGGCAGGAGGTTGATACCCAGCTCGAGGGGCTTCTCGATAAGCCTACCGAGGTCTTTGATCTTCTTCTGACGCAACAGGAGGACTTGCCGGAAGCGGATAAGAAGAGCCTACGCCTGGCTTTCCGTAAAATCGTCGACCGCATCTGATTCACCTTCATGAAAATTCTCAAAGTCACGATCCGTAATCTGAACTCCCTGAAGGGCGACCATGTCGTCGAGTTCGGGAAAGATCCCCTGGCCTCGGCCGGCCTCTTCGCTATCACGGGGCCGACGGGTTCTGGCAAGACGACCATCCTTGATGCCATCACGCTCGCTCTTTTCGGTAAGGCCGCCCGTTACGGCAATGCGCCTAGCCCGGAGGATGTAATGACCCGCGGGGCGGTCGATTGCTCCGCTGAGGTGACCTTCGAAGTCAAGAAGGGGGTCTTCGTGGCCCTATGGTCGCTCGCCCGCGCCCGAGGGAAGCTGGATGGGAATATCCAGAACGCCCGACGCTGCGTGATGTCGGCCGCGGGTAAGATCATCGCTGACCAGGTGAAGGACGTGAATAGCAAGATCGAGGACCTGCTCGGCCTCGACCACGAGCGGTTCATGCGCAGCGTGATGCTGGCGCAGGGGCAATTCGCCAAGTTCCTGACGGCTAAGCCGGACGAACGCGCCCAACTGCTCGAAAGCCTCACGGGTTCGGACATTTATAGCCAGATCGGGGTCATGGCTTACGAAGAGGCCGGCAAGATCGAACAGGGCATCACCGCGCGCGAAGAGAAGATCAAGGCCATCGTGCTACTGACCGATGAGGATAAGGCTAAGGTTAAGTCGAACATTGTTTCGCTCGACGAAAGTAAGGCCTCCGCTCGTAAAGAGTTGGACGACCTAAGCACCCTCAAGAGCAA
>Ga0209107_10001545_pt1 | contig 12885 bp, 11 predicted proteins | sample LakErihyJuly2011_2_FD_187460 | JGI IMG/M metagenome (GOLD analysis project Ga0209107, IMG submission 187460) | Freshwater microbial communities from dead zone in Lake Erie, Canada - CCB hypolimnion July 2011 (SPAdes) (version 2) | ecosystem: Environmental > Aquatic > Freshwater > Lentic >... | reverse complement strand
TGTTCTCCTATACCATTCCTTGTGGGGTCGTCACTATCGTTTTCTAGAATATTATTTATTTCATCTATAGATAAATTGAGACGATTTGCCACTCTCGCCGTTAATATGTGGTGTGAAATATAGTCTTTGATATGACATCTTTTACAATATTGATGTTTATAAAAGAGACTTCTAGGTTTTGATTCGTTGCATTTATCGCATTTTCTTATTGGATCTTCAACATTCATCTTTACATAATTATGTTATTTTAATTTTAAATATATAATTTATCATTTTTATAAAAGTATTTGATAATACTTATTCATTATACTTAAATAATACTGAATATTTTTCTATAAAATCTTCCCATTCTTTCCTTCGTGAAGCATCTTTCATAGTATTATACTTATGATTATGTTTTTGATGATGAATATATGTTCCTAATCTTTTTTCATTTGATATTTTACTATGGATAGAAGGTAAAATGTTATTATCTACAATATATTTTTCTAATAAATTTAGATTATACCTCCACAATTCATCATTTGACATAATTATTTCTTGATATTTATTAACAAAAAACTCCCATATTTTTCTTATCTCTTCATTTTCCATTATTTGCTCCTTGTTTTCATAGTTTCTTCTTTGAGATGTTAACCATCTAGATAAATAACTTATTTCGTTGTCTTTGCTACTAACAGACGGTCGTTTTTTATATTTATCTATATATTCACAAACCTTTTGAAAAGTATCTGTCCATACTTCTTCATTAGACATAAATAATATAGAATGTTTTTCTATAAAACACTCCCATTCTTTTACAATATCATTATTATTTTTCATAATATGTTCCCTATTTTTGTAATTTTGTTTCTGTGAATAAACCCAACTTGCTAATGAACTTATAGTTTTGTCCTTGTTCGCTTGTGATGGTAGTTTATTATATTTTTGTATATAGTCTTCTACCTTGTTTTTATTTTCAATCCATATCTCATCAGCTGTAATAAATAATTCGGTATTATTATCTGTAAATTCTTTCCATAATTTTCGTATATCTTCATTCTTCATTATTTGAATTCTATTATCATAGTTTTTTCTTTGATGTCTCATCCATTGAACTAACGAAACAACTTCTTTATCACGAAATGTAGGTATTTTTTTATGTATATTTATATATTCATTTAATTCATCAAAACGTGTCATCCATATCTCTTCATTTGACATAAAATATTTTTCATATTGTTTAACAAAATCTTCCCATATAGTTCTTATGGTTTCATCTATCATAATTTTACTCTTTTTAATATAATTTTGTTTCTGTGATTGTATCCAATTTCCTAATACTGCTATATCTTGTTTTTTATCAGTTTGTGCTGGTAATTTGCTATACTGTTGTATATATTCTTCTACTTTGTTTTTATTATAATTCCATAATTCTTCATTATTTAGAAATAATTTTTTGTTTTCTTTCATAAATTCTTCCCATAGAGTTTGTATTACCTCATTTTTCATAATATATTGTTTATTGTCATAGTTTTTTGCTTGATTTCTTGTCCATAACCCTAAACTTTTAATAGTTTCATCTTGATTGCAACTTGTTGGTAATTTATTATGTATATTTATATATTCTTTTAAATTATTAAGGTTATCTTTCCATAATTCTTCCGTTGTCTTAAATACTTCCTGATATTTATTAACAATTTCCTCCCATAATTTTCTTATCTCATCATTATTCATTATTTGATTTTTATCTACATAGTTTCTTTTTTGAGTAGTAGTCCATTTCGCTAACAAACTTATATTATCATATTTATTAGTATGATTAGGTAATTGATTATGTATTTTAATATATTCTTCAAGTTCTTTTAAATAGTCTAACCATTTTTCTTCATTCGTTCGAAATAACTTATAATGTCTTTTAACAAATTGCTCCCACATATTCTTTATATTTTCATCTTCCTTCATAATATGACTTGTGTTCTTAAAATTATTTTTTTGAGTACATTTCCACCTTGCTATTTTAAGAGTATTAGGATCTTTTGAATAATCTGATGGTAGTTCTTTATGTATATTTATATATTCTTCTAATAATTTAAAATTATATATCCATATTTCTCTATTAGACATAAATAAATTTTTGTATTGTTTTAAAAAATCTTCCCATAATTTCCTTATATTTTTATTTTTCATTATCTCTTTATTTTTTTTATAATTTTGTTTTTGTGTAGATATCCAATTAGATAGTGATGATATATTTTTATTTTTATTATGCGTTGTAGGCAATCTTCCATATTTCCTAATATACTCTTCAATCATCGTAAGTTTTTCTTCCCAGCTTATAATCCTAAACTCCTTAATACCTATAATATAATTGCTCAATAATACTTTATCATTCTCTATTAATTGAAGTTCCTTATCATCTTTGTTATTATAGAAATCAATAGCTCCCACCTTTACCTTATCTTTAAACATTATATCGTATTCTTTGATAGATGATAATGTCTCTAATATTTCCTCATATTCTTCGCACCATATATATATATTTGCAACTTTGTAGGGGTTATTCTTATTTATTCTCGTTGCCCGACTTATCCTCTGAATTGTTGTTATTTTATTTTTAAGAGCATAACTTATATATACGCTATCACAAGCTGGTATATCAATACATTCGTTTAATATCCTGATATTAAATAGAAGCTGTATTTTCTCATTATTATTAGAAAAGTTATCTAATACATTTTTTCTTTTCTTTGCACTATCATCACAACTAATGCTATACATATCAATATCCATAATGTAAAACCCATTTAATCTTGTCATAGATTCTATCATATTTTTCATATCTTCTGTATCTTTACAATATACTATACATTTCCTTGAACCGTTATTCGCAATACAAGAATATAAGAACTTGCATCTATTCTTTGTTTCGTTATCAATATCATAAATAGACAATTCTGTATCAAGCTCTTCATTATTTTCATGAACAGAAGGTAACCATATTTTATAATCTGTAATATACTTATTTGAAATAGCATCACAAAAAGTCATTTGATATACAATATCACCAAACATTTCTTCTATATCAATTGCATCTTTATCACAATCATCATCTTCATAGTCATCATCTTCATAGTCATTTTCGTCATTGTTATCATCATTTACAATATCATTATATTCAATATCATATATTCTTGGTGTTGCCGACATAAATAATATTCTATGATTTGAAATTAGCAACTTATATATATTATTATTTTTTTCTGATATATTTGCTTTTGATAGGTTATGGAATTCATCTATTATAAATAAGGCATCATTAAATAAGTCTAAACATTTTGATATCAAATCCATAGAGTTGTAAGTACAAGATATAATCAAACTCTCGTGTCCTTCTATAAAGCTTTTAATACTATCTATATCCCTATTGCCATCAGTATCTACCAATAATGTGTTATTCTTTTCATATCCATATTCTATAAACTTATTTAAGTTTTGACTAGCAAATTCTCTTAATGGTGATAGAATTATTATATGCTTATAATGTGTTGAAATTAAATAACCCGTATAAGTTTTTCCGCATCCACAAGGAAGCGATAGTATTCCTCTATTATTTGTTCTATAATGTTTTCTAAAATTATCTACTGCTTCTATTTGATATGAATATGGTACTATCTCAACAACTTCGCTTACTTCGCTTACTTCAATTACTTCGCTAGTATTTTCATAAGGTAGCTTTACAAAGTATATTTTATTGTCATCATTAGATACATCAAATAGCTCATCTATATTTCTACTACAATCTATTTTTACTACACAAGAGCTTAATTCCAAGATATATCTTATGTTTCTTGATAAACAATTTGTGTAATAAATAAAGGTGTTTATTTCTCGTCTTGTAGCACATCTAAACATAATTCCGGCTATATCATTCACACACAATCCATTATTATAACCATTTTTACATTGTACAATAGAACATTTGCTATTATCTTCTATTCTTATAATATCTATCCCGATATCTTTGTGATTATGTAAATGACCTTCTTTAATATCTTTTCTTAATAATCTCAAAGTATTATGACAATGAATTAGGCCATTGTCTATTAAAATATTTTCAGGACATTCATTCCATAAGTAAGCATTTTTCTTTAGTTCTTGTATATGAATGTTTTTGACTTGTATTTCATATAACAACCCTTTTTCTTGATTATTCATATAATTACTAATAATATTTAGTTGTAATACTTAAATCATTTTTTTAAAGTTTAAATATTTTATAGAAAAAACAACATAATGGTAAGGTATTTTGTGAAAAACTTATAAAATGAATAATAGCAATAATCGCTATAATATCAGCAATCTGTTCTAAATTTATAAATAAATGTAAAAAATTGATGGAGACACTGGTATTGTAGTATTGGGAGCCTAATGTCTCATATGGAGATTGTTGATATTCAACGCGAAATCGCCGAGTTTTACAAAAACCACAAAGATATTATAAAAGAAGTTGTATGTTATAGCATCAGAGAAAACGAAGAAGAACAGAATAAGATTGATAAAAATATTAATCTTATAGATGAAGCATGGATGGAAATGGAATATCAAAGATATCACAAAGAATATTATATGAATTTTGCTGATAATTATGGAGAGAAAAATCTACTAGAAGAAAGTGATTATGTAATATTCGATTTAGACGAATATAGCGTAGATACTCTTAATGGTGACGGTACACGGAATTGGATATATGAATGTGAACTTTGCAATTTCAAGAAAAAACTATTAGAAAACAAAAAAAGTCTAAAAGAAGCACTTATAGAAAGTTATATATCTGTAGGTGTATCTCTTGCTCTTCTTAGATAAAAGATATACTAAATGTACTGTGTGTATATATATTTTTTATATTTAACATAAATTAAATAATTTAGTTAATCTAGAAATACTTTTATCAATAAATGGCGTTTTATTAAACCCCCTATCTTTTTTATTTAGAAAAAAATAATGATTAAAATATGCGTAATTATAATTTATATATTTTATAGGAAGCCCGTTTGTTATAACATGAACAGAAAATGTTTTTATATTTTTAGGTATTACAAAACATTTTTCTCTTGTAAATAATGTAATAGTATCGCAATTATATATTTGTAAAAAATTATAATTATCTTCTGGTAAATTATTTGGATTAAAAAATAGTTTATTTAATAGTTGAAATCCTCCAATACTATCTATATTTACATCATCTATTTTTATAATATCTGATAAGAAATTATCTATTTGAATATACGGTTCTTGTAAATTAATATATTCATCTATATCAAATAATCCTATATATTTAGATTTATTAAAAGCATAAATAGAATGATTTTGTTGTGTTTGTTGAAAAATATGTTCGTACTGCCAGTTAATTATAATAAATATATTATTAGTAATATTATTATTTAATAATGTATATAATGTATTATCCGTCGAATTATCATAAATAATAAATCTTTTTATACCAAGAATATTATGATATTTTATCCATTGTAAAATATATTTATCTTCATTTTTAACAATAGTAGACATTATTATTTCGTTTTCAAATTTAGGATAATTATTAATTTTTGTTGTAATATTTTTATCATCTATTATTATTTCATATGTTTTATTCTTATCATATACAAAATTATCATTATATAACATATAAATGTGTGTATGACCATGAGAACAAATTTCTACTTGAAAATGTAAAAGTATATCATTTATATACATTCTAATATTATTTATTTTACAATGTCCTGGCTTAATTATAATTATACCCCCTCTATCATTATAAAATATATCATAAATATTATAATTTTTAATAAATATAGGATTATAAATTGTATTCATTGTATTAACCTTATTCCTTAATTATATAATACTATATAATTTTGATAAAATATATCGCGAACTTTCGCACTAATCTCATTGTAATATAAAATTGTTAAGAAAATAAAAATATATATTGCGTTTTACTATAATCATAAAAATTATTAATCAACTATTTTGCTATAGACTTAGTTTTAGGCTTAGTTTTAGGTTTGGTTTTAGGCTTACCTCCAAGTCTTGACATAGCCATAGCCGTTCGTGGTCGTTGCCGAGATGTTAATTTATTATTTGTAGATTTTTGTAATTCTGTTGTTAATGTATTATTATTACTAATATCAGTAATAATATTACCAAATTCTTGAATTATATTAAGAATACTAGATTCACCACTACCATTATTTTTTTTTAAATATATTTTTTTAATAATAATGTCAATGATTTTTCTTATGGTAAATATATTAGTTAATAAATTATCTAATCTTTCTTTATATGCTTTATCTTCTTTATCTTCAGTTTCTTTTTCTTTTTCTTTTTCTTTTTCTTCTAATATTTTATTTAATGAATTAGAATCATTTATATAATTTGTTAGAATTTCCAACCCATATTTTTCTCTACTTTTTCCATTTTTTTCAGACATAGTCAAATATTTCTAATAATAGTTTAGAAAATATATTGTGTTAAGTTTTATAATTATATATATACGTGCTTCTATTGTGCTATTATATTTTACACATATCTTTGTAAAAAACAACAAATATTAAATAAATTGATAAAACATTGGCAATCCAGCACCACATAGAACCGAATGTATTAGTTTCTTTATATAGTATTAGTGTTATAATTAGAAGTACTGATATTACTATAAATATTGTATACATTTTATCAATTATCCATCTTGTCGATAGGAAAGTATACCATATAAATATTATATAGATATTCCAATTTAGCCATTTCCACGATAAATGTCCGTTTTTACTAGATACTGTAGAAAAATTTATAGTATCAATAGGTATTATAAGTGTATATAGTATTATTATAAATATAAGATATGCTGCTAATAAATAAGGTATTGCCTTGGGATATGTTTCTATTTTTATAATATTAAATATAGGCTGGCATAGTATAACAAATAACGCTATTTGTGATAATAATTTATTAGAAAATGTTTTTGTCCATATAAAATATTCTAGTAATTGCATAATTATAAAAGATTGATAGAATATGACAGATAGAATATTCCCAAACCCGTTATAATATGAAAATAAAGAGGCAAATAAACCAAAAATATATGTATTTAATGATACCGACGCGTTCCAACACATAGTAAGTTTTATTTATAATAATATTAGATAATATATTTTTCTTTTTTATAGATTATTATATTTATTGATTTATTCTCGTTTTATATGACTGTATATAACTATAGTAAATTATTTATAGAAACTATAGTTTCATTATTTATACATTTAGATCTATAGATTAATTCAATACTTGATGATGTATTATCAAAACAAAAAATTTCATCAACCTTTTGACAATTTAATTTTAAATATTTTGGTATATTGAATGTCAAATCTCTATACGATTTTTTTGCATAATCTTCATTAACTGCTCTTCCTGTTTTAGCCGTTCTTTCTTCGATCCTATTTTTGGCATTAGTATAATTATTATAGACAACGCATAAAACAACATTATAACCACTATCCTTTATTCTAGATATAACAGTATTGTAATAATCTTCAAAATTAGTCCCTGTTCTATCAAATATAATGTTATAATTATTTTTCAATGTTTTTTCATATAATTGATTATTAATTTTATTTGCCTCGCCATATTTTGTTCTGTCATAATTAAAAAAATCTTGTAAAACATCGTCTGGACTTACAATTACATAATCGTCTAATATTTTTTTTGTCATATCTAATACAATTTTTATACCCGAAGTTTTTCCACTACCCGGGCCTCCAACCATAATAATAGCATTTTTATTACGTTTTATATTTAGTAATTTATTATTTATATATCTATCTATCTCTTCTTGTGTAGGAACTCCTATATTTGGTGAAGACGACGAAGATTTCTTAGTCGATACTGAAGATTTATTAGAAGACGACGAAGATTTCTTGGAAGACGACGAAGATTTCTTGGAAGACGACAAAGAATCTTTATTAATTAAATATGATTCAATAATTAGATTTTTTGTTAAAGTTTTAAATGGCATTACCTAATATATAATAATAAAATGTAAATTTCTATTCTATAAGTAAATCTTTCAGTAATATTATTGCGTTTTTATTTATATTAGTTCCCATATTATTTGTCCAATCTATTCTATTTTTTAAATTACTGTATATTTCTTTTGATAATGTTTTTTCATATTTAATTCTTTCTCTTAGCAATTCAATAGCATTTTGATTTCCAGACATATAATGCCAATTTATTTTATTTAATGTATCTCTCATATAAGGATTTTCTTGATATTTATATTCCGCTCCTAAATAATTTTCATATTCTATCCTTTCTTTTATGAGGTTAATAGCGTTTTTATTTTTTGATATTTGAACCCAATCTATTTTATGATTAAAAGGTAGTCTATTATATTCGGCATAACTTAGGCCTTTCTCATATTCAAATCTCTTCTTTAATAATTCAACCACATAATGATTTGATGATAAATATCCCCAAAAAATATTATTGCATTTTGATAGTACTGTTAAATCGTTGTCTGTAATTTCATCTTTATTCTTTCTGTTTTTATTTGTAAAATTATCTTTTACATTTACTGCTAATGTGAAAGATACTAAAATAAGAAATGTAATAATAACGTCTGTTATTAAGTTCAACATTTAAGCCGAGAAGTTATTTTTATATTAAAGATATTAATCAATTTTTATAATAATTAAAGTAAATATACGGCATCAAAATAACTACCCAATTCTAATCCATTAATTTGTACATTCATTAATAAATTATTTACAATATTTTCATACATAATTTTATAATCCTGTTTATCATGTTTTCCTCTATATACACCACCTGATACATATACTAATAATGCTACATTACATTTACTACGTACCATTGCAATTAATGCAGCAAATAATGCGGCTTCAACTCCTTTCATAAATACATCAAAACGATTGTCTGTATATTCATTATATGTTCTAGATACTGAATTAATCGGCCCTTTTGTTCCAGGGTTATTATTATTTGGCCCTGATACAAAAACTAGTGTAGTCTTATATTGATGTTCGTGAATATATTGCGAACCCTTATAATGATAATTTTTATCACTTAGATATACATTATCTATTGTCCAAGCATCTGCGTATTCTTTTGGTATTGCATCGCTATAATTTATATCTTGAATAGTTTTATAATATTTTTCCTTATCTGTTTTTTTGGCATAAGGATATTGTAATCCCCATTTATTATATATAGTACAGCGAAACAATTTATTATAATATTGTTCTTTTTCTCCTTCTGTTATATATTTATTATATACATATGTCATAAACCAATTAGATACAATATCTTCTTCTTGCGTTCTATGATTTGGATAGATTTTATCAACAGTACCATTAAAATTACCACAAGCACCACCAGGTCTTCCTGAATTCGCGGCTATTATAGTTCCAATTCTAGGAGGATTGCTACCTTTATGATTATTATATAAAATAGCACCTATATTTGTCATACCGTTTCTATTGCTTTCTATTTCTGCTTGTTGTATAGGTTTACCTTTTCTTTTTATAGTAATATTATCTAAATTAGAAACTACTATATTAATTTCATTATATTCTTTAAATAATACATATTCCTCATGATATCTATATGAATTATATCGCATATATTCTTTTTTTCTAGCATGTTCTTGTCTCAATATATTTAGACATTCCCTAGATAATTTAGGAGACGTAGGCGTAGTTGGTGTTGCAGGCGTAGTTGGTGTTGCTGGCTTAGGTGTTGTTAAAGCAGCCTGTGCGGCTTGAGCGGCTTCAAAATTAAAAGGATTTGCTAAAGGATTAAATTTGAGATTAGCAGCAGCAGCGGGTTTTTTATCGTCATCTTTAACACCTCCTTTAATTGCGTGATATTGTTTGTTATTTTTAATATGTTTTTCAACTATATTATGTAATCTATTAAATTTAATATTAAGAGGTTTTGAATATTCGCACTTCTTAATACTATGTGATTTTTCAATTATTTTATTAGAAATTAATGAAATAGTATCAGCATTTTTTATAATCACGTATACAATGTTTTTATAATATTTATTTTGGTTTTCTTTAAATAATCTATTTATTTCAAATATGAGATTTTTCTTATTAAAATTTGAAGATTCTAATATCCAAAATGTTTTATTACCCTTTTTATTTAATACAAATTTATCTATTTTATCATCTTTTCTAATATCATTAAATATTGTATATTTTATTACTGGTTTATTGATATTATCAATATAAAAATATTTTATTTTATTTTTCTTATCTTCTGTGTCTATAATAACTATAAATTTATCATCCATTATCTTATATATACTATATATTTTAGTATTGTAATTGTAAAAATATATATAATTATTATTGAATAAAACAATGTTAACAAACTATAAGAAGATTTTATTTGACAATTTGAATTTCAGTCCATTCTCTCTGTTTATTATTCTGGTTTATTTCTAATAGTTTAACTTTATCATTATCTATTCCGTCAGCATAAATATTTTGCACTGGTTGTTGTATACTAATAGAAATATCATTTCCTTTAGAATTTTCATAGTTATTACAGTTATTGCTGTTAACACAACTATCACAGTTATCACAACTCATAATATCATCAGCAAGTGAAGAAGAAGATTTTTTACTAATACTCTTAGTTTGCAAAGTATTTACATTTTTCAATACTCTATAATTTATTAGAATAACAAACAATAATAAAACAGTATTTACTATATCAAAAACCATGAGATGTATATTATATACATAATATATACATAAGTAATTTTTATATTATATGACATTACATGATATGATATGACATTACATGACAATATATAACAAATAATAAAGATATATATATATTATGAATTATCTTGATATTTTAAATGAAGATATATTAAATAAAATATTTGAGATTGTAGCAGATTTATACGAAAAGGATATTGAAAAAACAAAAAATAAATTGTCGAAGGTCAAATGTCTTACAGAGGGCTTAAATATTGATGTAGAAGATGATTGGGGAGAAGTGTATTATATTAGTTATTACTTTATTTCTTATTGTATGAATAAGTATTTATATTCTAGATATCCTCTAGATAATATCGTGATAGTGAATAGGTTAAAATTAATACTATATTATAATATTAATGAAAATACGCATACGCCTATAGTATTAAAAAGTAATTTATTAGAAAAACCTTTATATCTAGATATATTAAGAGAAGTTAATAAATTATATCAAAAAAAAACGGGAATTTTCGGATATTATGGTAGTCGCGTGGTTTTAGAAAACGTTAGACAAGTTAAAGAAAGTGAATATGATTATTACGAAATTGAGAAATCTTCAGATAATAAAATTAATTACATTACATTTGAATACAGTTCTTGAATTAACACATAAGATTAATAATAAACTAATATAATGGTTTTTTAATAATATATCTATATGGTATATTGTTACTATTTTTAGTTAAAAAACCATTGTTATTATTGGTTTCATTAACAAATTTGTCATAATATTCTTGATTTAATTTATCTCGTTTTTTTCTTGTTGTACCATTTTCCAATAATGCTATAAAATCAATAGGAACATATCAGCATATCCAACCGCGTTCTACATATGCTCTCGCAAATAAATCATGCTCGCTTGTTTCTAAAAAATAATTGACCTCATCTAAATATCTTAATATTTTCATTTTTTCCTTATCTAATAATAGCGGGCCTCTATTACAAGTTTCACTTATATAATAATAATTCCTATCTATATTTGGTATATCCTTAACATCTTTAATAATATCCATTCTAAATTTACCAACACCCCTATTACATGAAAAATCATGACAACATCTTCCTGAAATACCTATTATATTATCATCTAATAAAAAAGGTTTTAGTAATCTCATATTATATCCTTTTTCTGTCATTTCCATATCTGATTGTATTTCTAAACAGTATTTTCCCCGAGAACAATAAAAACCTAGATTATCAGCTGCTGTTTCAAATAATGGTATCATACTTTTTAATATTAGAATATTCGTTAATAATTTATATTTTTCATTTTCTAAATTATTTATCCAATATGTTAAAAAATCTTCTGTTCTATCTGAACAACCATCTATAATCAATATTAATTCAAAATCTTTTTCAGTAGTGTTATATAGTATTGAATTAATATGTTTTACTATAATATTTTCTTGATTGCATACGGGAACAATTATTGAAAATAAAGGTACATCGTTTCTATAACATATATTATATAAGATTTTTATATTTGAACTTTTATTTGGATTATTTAGATAGATATTGTTTAAATATCTATTATTAATATATTCTTCAGTAATATTCATATTTTAATTAATATATATATTTTCATAATATAATTATTGTTTATATATATCCTTAATCAAAAAACAATGAGATGTATATATAATATACATAAGTGATTTTTTTACATTATAATATTGTGTTTAATTCCATGACAATATATAAAAATAATAAAGATATATATATAATGAATTATCTTAATGTTTTAAATGAAGATATATTAAATAAAATATTTGAGAATGTAGCAGATTTATATGAGAAGGATATTGAAAAAACAGAAAATAAATTGCTGAAGGTTAATAATTTAGTCGAAGGACTACATATTGATGTAGGATCTGATTATGATGAGAATTATTATATAAATTATTATAATTATATTAATTACTATAATATTTCTTATTGTATTGATAACTATTTATATTCTAGATATCCGCTAGATAATATAGTGATTATTTATATACCGCGGTTAATAATTAATTATAACGCTCAAACGGATACAATAACGCCG
>Ga0209107_10001544_pt1 | contig 12886 bp, 11 predicted proteins | sample LakErihyJuly2011_2_FD_187460 | JGI IMG/M metagenome (GOLD analysis project Ga0209107, IMG submission 187460) | Freshwater microbial communities from dead zone in Lake Erie, Canada - CCB hypolimnion July 2011 (SPAdes) (version 2) | ecosystem: Environmental > Aquatic > Freshwater > Lentic >... | reverse complement strand
TGTATATGCCTGTTCTAATATTCAAAGGGCGCAATCAATTTTTAGAATACATAAATTATTTTAGGACATATTATGCCAGGCATATATATTTTACTTAAAATATAAAAATATATACGTGTGGCTACGTTGCTACGCTGCTACGCTGCTACGCTACATTCCCTTAAGTAGCAAGAATCTGCGAGATGAGTTTCAAAGAGGTTTTTGCTTCTGTTGCTGTTTCTATCTTCGCTACCAATTCAGGTTTATCAGCGTTGTCAGTATATACAAGATGGCTATAGATAAGCAAAAGCAAATCAATATTCGTCTCAAGTTTCTCATGAATCATATTGATATTCACGAGATGTCTCTTTTCCTCAAAGAAGACCGAGAGTTCATCAAGTTCCTTTTCCATCTTTGTTACTTGATACTCTATCGCGATGTTCTTGTAAATCACAGACCTATTTATAAAATATCCTCTACTTACATCACTACGGCACATATAAATCCGTTTGAAGATATCTATTTCTTGTTGCGATGTGTATTCCATACCCTCCACGTCTGCGGGGTTTATTTTGTAATAGCATACATTCCCGCTAGGGATTATCTTGTAGTTGCTCTTGGCGTTTTCGTCAATATCTAAATCAATATATGCCGTATCCAAAGACCACACCCGATTCCCTGTATATTCATATGCCTCGTCATAGAACTTGTTAAATGGCTCGTTCTTTATCTCTTTATCAATTGCTAAAATAAGCGACAGGTCATAGTAATATTTCCAGTACCTGTTTTTTTGTAAGTCGGCAAAGGACATCACAATCTCACCGACACGCTTTGCCTCCATATAGACCTTGTCTCCGTGTTTGACAAATAAGTGATAATCGCCAGCTATTCCAATACGATGCTTCATATATTCAGGTTCATCATAACGAAAGGCATACGAAACATATATTTCCTGACAAAACACGCCAGAGCATTCGGTACATTCGGTACATTCGGCGTTTGTGACAGTGTGATAAGAACTGGAAGAACTGGAAGTACTGGAAGGGTGGCTCATCGTGGTTCGCTTGTCGTTCGCTTGTCGGTCGCTTGTCGGTCGCTTGTCGGTCGCTTGTCGTTCGCTTGTCGGTCGCTTTGGGATTTGCTTTGTTTTAAAACTGTATATGCCTGTTCTAATATTCAAAGGGCTCAATCAATTTTTAGAATACAAAGATTATTTTAAAACACATTATACTTAAAATATAAAAAATATATACACAAAACGGCTACGCTGCTTACGGCTGCTACGCTACATTTCCTTAAGTAGCAAGAATCTGCGAGATGATTTTCAAAGCGGTTTTTGCTTCAATTGCTCTCTCTATCTTTTCTACCATTTCAGGCATTTCAGGCATTTCAGGGTTATCAGCGTTGTCAGTATATACAAGATGGCTATAAATAATCATAAGCACATCTATATTCGTATCTAGCATCTCATTAATCATATTGATATTCACGAGATTCCTCTTTTCTTCAAAGAACGCCGAAAGTTCGTCAAGTTCCTTCTCCATCCTTGTTACTTGGTATTCAAGTGCGATGTTTTTGAAACGTTCTTCCATAATATGTACAAAATATTTTACCCTTACAAGCCCGTTCATATAGCCAAGTTCAAAGCGTTCTAGTTCTTGCCGCGTGGAGTATTCCATCTTCTCCAAGTCTGCGGGGTTGATTTTGTAATAGCAGACATTCCCGCTAGGGATTATCTTTAAGTTTTTCAAGTCACTTTGGTCTATATAGGCAGTTTCAAACGACCACACCCTATCTCCTGTATATACTCTACCTGCCGTATATCCATATATCTGGTCATAGACCTTGTTGAATGCTTCGTTCTTTATCAGTCTATGCTTGTCATTTGAGAGAAGAAGCGACAAGTCATAGTAGTATTTCAAATACTTGTTTTTTTGTAGTTCAGCGAACGAAATCACAATCTCGCCAGCATCTTTAACCTCTATATATACCTTGTCCCCATGCTTGGCGAATAGGTGATAGTCGCCGCGACACGACATATAGTTAGGCGCGTTGTGATAGGGTTGCATTTCACGTATTTGCTGCCAAAACATGCCAGTACATTCTACATCTGCGATGGCGTGGGAAGTACTGGAAGGGTGGCTCATTGCCGTTCGCTTGCCGTTCGCTTGCCGTTCGCTTGTCGTTCGCTTGTCGTTCGCTTGCCGTTCGCTTGTCGTTCGCTTGTCGTTCGCTTGTCGTTCGCTTGCCGTTCGCTTGCGACTATATATACTCAATTTGTATCTGGCAAATCGGTATATCTCTGCTTCTAGAATCCAAGAATCACAATCAAATTTTTATTTTTATAATATAAAAAAAGAACAAATACATTCACATATATAACGCTACGCCAGCTTACGCCAGCTTACGGCTATATTCAGCCAATATCAAAAGTGTCGCAATAACCTCCTTTCTTTACAAGTAAGATACTCGTATTTACCACCTATATTAACATTATTATATATCTTCGTTAAAATATCGTCATTCATACAATATTTACCATTAAGAGTTGAAAGATGGAGGATTTGCTTGTTATTCTCATTCCTTACATACTCCTTTGCGATATTCTTGTAAATCACAGACCTTTTTAGAAAATATCCCAACCTTACATCACTACGACACATATATATCATCAGGAAGATTTCCAGTCCTTCTTGCGAGGTGTATTCCATACCCTTCACGTCTGCTGGGTTTATTTTGTAATAGCAGACATTCCCGCTAGGGACTATCTTGTAGATTTTATTGTAGGTCTGCTCTATATAATCAATATATGAGGTTTCAAACGACCACACCCTCTTTTTGGGGTCATCATATATATCTTCATAGGTCTTGTTAAACGCCTCGTTCTTTATCACTTTATGCTTGTCTTTTGCGAGGAGAAGAGACAAGTCATAGTAATATTTTAGATATTTGTTTTTTTGTAAGTCGTCAAACGATATCACGATATCGCCAACACTTCTAACCTCTATATAGACCTTGTCACCGCTACGGAGAAAGAGATGATAATCTCCTTTTATCCCAGTACGATAAACTCTAGAATTAGGTACATTATAACGAAATGAATACGCTTTATATTTTTCCTGACAAAACACGCCGCTACATTCGGCATTTGCGATGACGTGGGAAGTACTGGAAGTACTGGAAGTACTGGAAGTACTGGAAGGGTGGCTCATTGCTGGTCTGCTTGTCGTTTGCTCGCTGGTCTGCTTGTCGTCCGCTCGCTGGTCTGCTTGTCGTCCGCTCGCGGGCTGTATTATACTCAATTTGTATCTGGCAAATCGGTATATCGCTACTTTCGCTACTTTCGCTACCTCTAGAATCCAAATAGAACAGTCAATTTTAGATTATAAAAATTAAAATCAGGGCATTTTAATGACCGGGACATTTTAATGCCCTACCAGCCTATGCTTTTATTATCTGCGCGATACAATTTAACCTGTTTTTGTTTTTACTACAAGATATCTCATCAATAATCTTCTTATATATCTTGTCCCCTTCTGCGCTTACAAGATGGCTATATATGACCCTTAACACATCGCCATTCATACCTTCAATGTCATTAAGTTTCGCTAGAATCACTAGATTCTTCTTATCCTCAAAGATTGACGCGAGTTCGTCAAGTTCCTCCTCCATTAAACTAGCACAATATTCAATTACAAAATTATAGTAATATACACTCTTTTCATCAAAAACATTTGCTCTAACTTCGTATCTCATAGCGTACCTCATCATAAATATATCCAAATCTTTTTGCGAAGTATATTTCATATTTACCAAGTTAAATGGGTTAATCCTATAATAGCAGTTGGATTCGTTCTCTACGACCTTCTTTGTTTTTAAGTCATAACTTCCATCTATAAAATCAGTATTTATAGACCAGAATCTAATCTCCTCGTATATATCAGGGTCGTAATAGTTGCTGTTATATTCTAGGTCTTTTATTAACGAATGCTTATTGGTTGTGAGTAGAAGCGACAAGTTGTAATAGTGCTTCCAATATTTGTTTTTTTGAAGTTCGGCAAAAGGAATCACTATCTCGCCGACACCATTAACCTCCATATATATCTTGTCTTCGTATTTGATGAATAGATGATAGTCGTATATAGAACTAATAGTTGCCATAGTTGTTTGGTTATAAGCATACATTCCATTTATTTGATACTTATCAAGAACACCCGAGAACTCTGCGTTAGCCACTGTGTGATAAGCATACAGGCTGTTGCTATAGACTGTGAAATCCATTACGATATTAAGAGAGCTAGTGTATATCTTTGCTTATATATTACAAGATTACAGAATCATTTTTTACAATAAAAAATATAAAAATATACAACACATAACCTATCTTACACCACAGCTCCCTTTAATATCGCCAGCTCCCTTAATATCGCCAGCTCTCTTAATATCGCCAGCTCCCTTAATATCGCCAGCTCCCTTAATATCGCCAGCTTACATCAACCTTCTCAACCTTTTCTCCCGACTTGATTGAGAAATATTTGTCAACAAGACTTTTATACAGAATACTCTTCTCCTCAAACATATTGCCTGTGATTTCGTCTCTCTCCATATAAACCTTCCTAAAGGTATTCAAATCTTCCTGTGAAGAACACTCAAACTTCTCCAAATCATAGGGATTCATCTGGTAATAGCAGACACTGCTATTGTTGATAATATTGTTGGTACCCTTAATATTATCAAACTCTAGGTAGGCAGTATCAATGTACCAAAGCCTTTCCTCTTCATATACTATGGGAGCATTGCTATAGCGAAGTTCTTGGACGACCATATTCTTGTCGTTTGCGAGCATAAGCGACAAGTCGTAATAGTGCTTCCAATACTTGTTTTGCTGGAGTTCGGCAAACGACATCACTATATCGCCTACACCCAGAACATCCATATAGACCTTGTCACCGTATTTGATGAAAAGGTGGTAATCGCACACTGCTTCAGGGATGTCGCGATTAAAGACAATCCTATCAAAAACTCCTGAAAACTCGGCATTCGCGATGGTGTGGAAAGAATGCTTCTTTGACGAAATGACAGTTGCGTTCATCTTTGCGAGTCGCTTGCTTACGAGTCGCTTGCTTACGAGTCGCTTGCGGTAGTCTTGTGGGTCGCTATATATACTTGATTTATCTGCTGGAGTTGCGACAAATCTGTGTATATCTCTACTTCATTATTTTAAAAGTATCAATCAATTTTTAAATAAGAAAAATAAAATAAGAACAAATGTATTCATGCGGACACCATAACCGTCTTGGTATCTGTAGCTGGTAGAACGCTTGTATCTGGATAATATATCATACATACATTCTTCTCGTCGCAGTAAATGATGGACGCACCAAAGTAAATATATTTGCCATTGGCATTCTCAAACAACTTCGTAATTGTATGGAACATTATTTTTTATCGTATAATATATTATATCGTTTTATTTTTATATATATATATTAGAATTATCGTTATGTCTTCACAAAGTTCGCGACGTTCGCGACGTTCACCACCTCATATTTTGTCATCTCGTCATTCGTCACAACATCGTCGTTCTTTAACTCCTCCTCATCCTTTTTCAATTCTTTCTTCATTATCTCAACCATCATCGCCACAACAACATCAACTACCTCTTAGTTCATCACAATCACCTCCTTCTTTGTCATCTCATCGTTCACAATCTCATCGTTCACAATCTCATCGTTCACAATCTAGTCGTTCACAATCTAGTCGTTCACCATCGAACTTACCTCTCGAACCTTCATCCCAGTTACTCGCTTCATCAGTTATCGCAGCCCTACGTCATTCGTCATCACAAACACCATCACCTCTTCCTCCTCCTTCGTCGCCACCACATCCTCATCAACAACCTCTTCGTTTGCCACCTCTTCGTTTGCCACCTCTTCCTCCTCCTTCGTCGCCACCACATCCGGCACCACATCCTCCTCAACTACCTCTTAGTTCGTCGCAATCACCACCAACTTCGTCAAGCTCGTCGCATCATCCTTCGTCACCATATAATAGAACATTTAATGTAAAAGACGAAGAATGCCTATTATGGATAAAAGACCCAAGCTTCTCTCCATTTGAAAAGAGGTTAGAATTACGAAACAGTGCGATACGAGGGAAAAGAATGGATATATTGAACGAAGAGAAACAAAAGAATCCCAGATATATCTTCAATAAAATAAAGAGGAAGTGCTTTTACAATTCAGCATTAAGGAAACAAATAGAAGATAAGATAAAAGAATATAAAGGCACACTTCGTTTATACCCATATTATGATGGTATAACATTTGAATATTCAAACTCTCCTTTTACAAACGATGAATGCGAAGCATGGGCTAAAAATCATACAACAAATCCACGAACACAAGAATATCTTAATATAAAAGACCCTCGTATGATATCCCCTATATATATGGAGTTATTATATACTACAATGCAACGTGGATTGCCTACACCGGTTGTTTTAAATGAACCCCGTGAATTTTTTGACGACTCATACGCTTATATAAATAATGTTATTATAAAGGTCAAAAAAAGATTGGCATTAATTGAAGAGACTGATAAATATTTTTTAGACAACAGTATAGGCACAATAGATTTACCAAAAAACGCTAGTAGAAAAAAGAACACGTTTGACGTTTCTACATCTTCGTCTTCCCATAAAAGCTTGAGTCCAGGGAAACAAAGGAAGTTGATGGATATGATGTTAGAGAAAAATGATGAAGAAAAATTGGTAGAGGAGTTTCAGCATACGCGGTATTTAAAAAAAGCAGTTACAAGACAAGACCAAGATAAGATGCTTTTTATAAGCCTTGTAAGTTTTCTCAATACTCTATCCGTGGATGTTGAAAATGGTTCATTAATTGAAATGATTGTAAATACGTATGATACAACTGGTAAAGAAGCAATAATAAATGGTATAATGAGATTTTTTAATGAACAGATAGAAGTGGTAGATAAAGCTACATATTTTAATGGGGCCTTTTCTAATATCAACCCCGATAATATCAACCCCGATAATATCAACTTTGCGGGTATAATTAAGGTATTTATTCACAATATATACTCGCAACTTCTAAAACCTACTATAGAAAGAGCATCCAATATAGAATATCTTTCCTATTACAATAATTGTATATCATATTTCAAAAAAACTGAACTGTTATTAAATATAAAGACGCAATTAGTTTACTTTATGAACCGATATACACCAAAATTAGATAAAAGGTTACATATGTATATATCAGATATTATATCAGATATAATCAATGTAAAGGATGTAGAGAAAATGTCGCCTTATGATAGAGATAAGGCAGAATATGAAGGGGTAACCTATTATCGTAATGATTATTATTGGATTTTAAAAGCTTTTAAAAGTAAGGTTGACCTAATAACTAAAAAGGAAATTAATCCAATAAAAGAACTGCGATTACCGTCGGGAATGGGGTTGTTTACAGATATAAAGGTACCGACAAAATCTGGAGACAAAATAATAGACCGAATAATTGTAGATACAAATCCGCATAATAATTTTACATATGAAGAATGTAAAAATTGGGTAAAATTGCCTATCTTTAATCCCCGAACCTTCAAGCCAATTAAAATTGATTCGCTTATCTACAATCGCCTACTATGTATGAGTTTACAGTATGATATAGATCTAATACCACGTATGATTACATTTCAAGGATTCAAAGTTATTAACTTATTAATTGTTAAAATAGGAGCAATAGTAAAAGACGTGAAGAATAAGGAGAAACTTCCGCAAACGAGAGTACAATTGGAGGAGTATATTCGTATGTTGCCTACAACTTTGGATATGAAACCGCAAAAAAAGGGGATACTTACAAAGATGGCAAAAATAGCCACAAAAGCCGTCGATGGTATTAAAAGGGTTTTTGGAATGCGTAGAAAGGAGCAATCGAAAGAACAACCGAAAGAGCAACCGCTAGTGAAATGGGTTCGTAATATGAAGCCACCAATAGAAGGCACTGAAATAACCTATAAAGATTTGGCATTAGCCATTAAAAAAGATGAGAAATATAAATATGAGATGCCTACCCAAGTTTTAATTAGTAGCAAAAAAGAGTATGCGAATAACAGTTATATTACTGTAAAAGGACTGGATGGAAAAACCTACTATTATAAGAAAGTAACGAAAGTAACGGCGAGTGATAAGAGTGGCAGGCGAGAAACTATAAATAGACCAGTCGTAACTAATTATAAAAGGTTTGACACTATATATACGATTGCTGAATACCATAAATGGTATGTAGAACCATCTAGAGACCCGAAAACATATGAATATATCTACAAAGACAGTGCCGAATATAACGCAATATTCAAACAAGCACTACTACTACATAATAAGGATATTTTGCCGTACTATATTAGTGAAAAGGGGAAAAAGTTTCGTAAAAAAGTATTAAAGACATTACCTGAATACTTTAGTATAAGGGATTGCTTGCGATGGGTTAGTAACCCGATGTCTAACCCAAAAACAGGCCAACCTATCCTACAAGACAGTGCCGAATATAATAGGATATTTGAAAGAGCTCTTCTATATGATTCAAATATGCAACCGTATCCTATTAGCGAACTAGGAGAGAGGTTTAAGAAAGTCTATTTGGCGAAGAAATATAAGCTTTACGATATTGAAAAGTTTCCAAAACAGCATGGAATAAAAACTTGCAGGAATAGCGATGTTTGTAATAAGTTACGCAGTATAAATGAAGGAGAAAAAAGCTACAAGGAATTTAAATATAAGATGCTTAAGTCTTGCGCTATACAACCCTATAATTCTTATATCACCGAACTTAAAACATCTTTCAAAAAGACTTATAAAATATATAATTGGGATTATTATAGAAGAATATATATTGATTATTATATAGATTCCGCAATTGCTTCCGTTATCATCTATTTTAACAAGATAAGAAACCATACCGAAAACCCCGATTATAATGATGTCTTTACAAATAATTATACACGTTTGAATGTATCTATATTGGAAATAAATGAGGTATTCAAAAAGGAGGAGAATGAAATGGAAGAAGTTAATTATACAATTAGACAAAATGAAGCTGTTGACGTCGGCGGAGTCACAAAACAATTTTTAACAACGTTTTTTGAAGAACTCTTTTGCGACTCCGAGCATCTTACACGTCCCTTTATAAGACCAGATAATAATAAGGAGGGTAAATACTATATAAACCCGAACTTCGAACCAGACGAAGGGTTTAAAAAGGTAATCACCGTTTATAAAATGAAAAATCCTACGGCGTTTGAAAATCAATTTAAAAAAGTAAACTGTTACACTGAAGGTAAATACAAATACTATATAAAGCAAAATAAAATTTATAAAATGAAGAATCCGGATTCTCCGTATTTACCGGGTTCTCCGGAGAATCCTACGGCGTTTAAAAAAGCTAACAATTACACAGAAAGTGATTACAATGAGATATATAATATAATTGGGAAGGTTCTATCCGCTGCGGTTGTAAATGACGATATTATGATACCTAAGAGCCTATCCACATATATTTTAACAGGGTTAATAAAGCAACCTAGGAATATAACCTTGTATGACCTATTATATTTTTATTTATGCGAGTTTGAAAACGCACTGGTCTTTCTTGAAATCTGTATCAATATGATGAGTAAAACACCACCTGATTGGATGGATGACATAGACGGATCCAGTTTCAATGATTATTACAAAATTAGCAAAAATGACCAAGTCATATCAAAAGAAAATTGTAGAAAGTTCATTTTACAGTTAGCAAGGCACATAATAACGAAGAACTTTTTATTTGAAAGCAAACCTAATTCTAATAAAAATATGAGAATGAGATACATGAGATTGTTCGCTGGATTTGGTTATAAATTGCGAACAACCCTCGCAGAAGCAAAGATTAACGTAGAAGATTTTGAAAGTATGATTACAATATCACAGTTGAATGAAGAAAGTCTAAAAGACTTCGCAAATGAAATAGGTGTAGAAATACGAGGAAGTGGAATAAATAATTTCACACAAGAGAAAAAATATGAAATTATTAGTGAAATGAAACTGCTTCTCTATGATATTATTACACAAAAACAAGAAGGTGAAACCGATGAGTCCCACACTATTTTTATTAGAAGACTGCTTCAATTTTGGTCGGCAACGACACAACTCAAAATACGGGATAAACATGAAAAGGAGATAGAAGCAGAAAACAAAACTAAAGGTATAGCTAAAGTAAACTTTTACTATAAGATGCTTTACTTTGTTGGTGATAATACAAAACGTTTACCACAATCTCATACGTGTTTTGAAAGGATTGATTTTTTTGGGTTTCCTGATAAAATAATAGTAGTCCCTCCTGTAATGCCTGAAGAGAAGCAGGTAGCGAAGCAGGTAGCGAAGCCTGTAGCGAAGCAGGTAGCGAAGCCTGTAGCGAAGCCTGTAGCGAAGCCTGTAGCGAAGCAGGTAGCGAAGCCTGTAGCGAAGCCTGTCGCAAATCCTCCTGTAATGAGGGATATGACATATGAGGAAAAGAAGAGGTTTCTATATGATAAATTATATAGCTCTGTCTTTTATTCTAATGGTTTAGATAACAACTAATATTTTAAAAAATGATATGCGATGATTCATTCTCATTTCCACACTAGCACGATGACGACGACAGCCACACTTGTATCGCCAGTCTCGCCAGCATCGCCAGCATCGCCAGTCTCGCCAGCATCGCCAGCATCGCCAGCATCGCCAGTCTCCCTATTCCCCGAGAATTATCTATACGACTTGCCCGACGAACTACAATCCCTTATATACCGAAAACTATTTAAGGATACGCTTAAAGTCGTAAGCGATATGAGTGATGCGCTAGACAATTACAACAAACTTCTAGAATATATCCAGAATAATAATAAAAATTATAGCAATCCTATAAATCCTAATAAAAATCGCGCGATATGGAATATATTCATGTGTAGTCGCCGAGATTCCGGAGACCCTCTTTGTAAATACTTTCAATATTACACGGATAATGTGACGGATGTTTTGCGCCTTAATAAGACCAAGATGATACGATATAACGAGGCGTATTCTGCGATACGATATATGGACTTCTCAATCTATCCGCTTGATATCAGGGTGACGGATGCTAGTTTCATAGATATGAAAAAGATATTGGAGGAATATGCTGTAATATTCCTTCATTATGATGCGGATACCGTTAATGAATATGCGCACATTAAAAGACTCGTGCTATTGAACGACAAGATACGCATTGAATACAAGAACGGTGAAGTATTTAGATGTACGATTGATATCTATAATAATATCTTGGAAACATATAATTTTATAACAAGGATATTTGACATACTCAATATGTATAACCACCTATACCCTGTGTACGACTTGGAATATATGAGAGATATTATTGACTTGCGAAACTGGTTTGAATACAACTCGTTATTCCACGGATTTACAATTGTTACGAATACGGAGTTTGCGGACACAGGCGATATCGTGAGACCACGCTTCTACTCGTGAGACCATACTCGTATCTAAAAAAAATGTTTGAAAACAATATCAGGATACTCTTCTACCTTGTTGATGACAAAAGGAGTATTATTTAATATTTTGACAGGTCTCTTGGTCGCGAATATACCAGTATCTTTCCCAATAACTTTAAAAATTCTCTTTATTATTTCTTGGAATATATCAAGCTTTTCATTTTTGATATTCTCCCTACTTACTCTTTGTAATATAGAACTTATCTTCATCATATTACGATTAACCTTCTTATCTAAAGATTCTTCAATCCACCCTTGCTTTTTCCACCCCATATTATATTGACTCATAAACGAGTATAGCACCTTTATATAGTCATTACATATTACCTCGTTATCTACAGTACTCATAGGTTTGCTTTCGCCAAAGTCAAAAATAAGAATGTTATACTCGCAACTCCTAATATAAAAATCTAAACCCTTATAGACATAGTGATAGTATCCATAACCGATTCCTTCATTATTCACTTGATATAGGAAGTTCCCGTTATGGCAATCCCTATGGCAGTAGCCTACCCTGTTTTGATATGTAGCAATAGATATTAAAGTCTGTATCATTATATTATATGTTAGCATTTCGTCATTTCTTACATCAGTTTTCATTAATGAGCTTAAATCGCCATTACATAGCTCATTATAATCTACTAAACGCTCGTCCTTACCTAGCTCCTTATCAATACTTTGGACTTTCTTAACACTTTGTTTTTTTGGACTCTTTGCTTTTTTCTTGCCTCGTCTTTTATAATATATTGGCGATATATAGTCTTCTGGTTCTGGTGGTATGGGACACCTTGTAGCCTTATACATTATCACAAAGTGTTTAGTTTGCTTCTTTGTAATCAAAGTCTCTGTAATCCACGCGTTCATCTCTGTTTCACATTCATTATTTTGAGTTATCTCCATCATTTTACTTGCGATAGGATATGTTCCTAATATGTGAGGCATACTAGTAAGATATATAGTACCATAGCAACTGTCCTTTCCTATTCTCTTTTCTAGATTGACTATTCTGTCAAGCGTATAACCTTTCAAATCTCCAAACATCTTCCTCTTAAGACAATAATTAGAATCAACGTCATTAAATCGTTTTTTAATTATCCTATAGCGTTGGACTCGTGTATCTAGATTGTTTTTAGTAAGAATCAGTTTGTTCTGAAGGAATCGCTTAATGATATTTACCTTTCTAAATAGGAGAGATTTAGATGGTGGTTTCTTGAAGGATTCTCTCGCTATAGGTGACCTTATTGGTGACCTTATTGGTGACCTTATTGGTGACCTTATTGGTGACCTTATTGGTGACTTGGGTGTACAT
>Ga0209107_10001542_pt1 | contig 12889 bp, 17 predicted proteins | sample LakErihyJuly2011_2_FD_187460 | JGI IMG/M metagenome (GOLD analysis project Ga0209107, IMG submission 187460) | Freshwater microbial communities from dead zone in Lake Erie, Canada - CCB hypolimnion July 2011 (SPAdes) (version 2) | ecosystem: Environmental > Aquatic > Freshwater > Lentic >... | reverse complement strand
AATTTACGTAAAAATTATTCATAAATTTTAACAATTTTATTATTCTTCATAATACTAATCAATAAACAATTTTGTCCTAGTTCTTGGAATTACAAAAGAAGATTATCTACACTCTTTCTCATTACTAGCTGAGTTTTTTTATCTTTTAATTTCTTGATAACTTTCTTCTAATAATCTTTCGAATTATGTGAGTGCAGTAATATAAGGTACTCTACTGAAAGTTCTTTAGGCTCCCAAAACTTCAAATCTTCTAAGTTGTTCAACGCTATCAGGATTTTAAAAAATTTAAATAAAATCACTAAGATTAGGAACCGGCATTATTGTGATATTTCCAGAGAATGTCTGCTAAAATAAAGACATGTATTTTAAACTTCTCTATGGCATCAGACCCAGAGTGATCAATTGTTTTGCCCGGTGCCTGATCTCCAAAATCATCAATTACTTTAATTATTCAAAAATTCTTATACACTTAAATATTAATTTATTTTTGTATCTCAGATTCTCGCTAAAATCCTGTATTGGTACCATAAATGGATTAGTTTAAGAAACAATAAAGTTTGTGACATTAAAGAGTTCGGCTAATCTTGTAACAGGGACATCAGCACTGAAAGAACCATCTAAAAACTTTATACCCATAGGCATGAACTTAACTATCTACCCGTTATCTTCTTTACAATAAAGATCACTAGGTCCGTATATATGAGGAACGCCACAACTGCACGCGACTGCGCTCCATATGCAGACGTTGGGGGAGGTGAGGTAGTTGAGAATTCTGTCCTGGTTATTTTTTTCATATGCAGTGACTGTAATGTTCAGAATAAATCCGGTTCGATCATAAGCCTCCTAAAAGGTTACGTCCCCAATATTATCTCTCACGAAATCTCGTACAACTTTTATATCAAGGAGGACCCCCTCCGTCAAGTAGCGTTTTATTTTGCGCATGTTCTAGTTACTTTTAGATTTCTTCTTGAAAGCGTCAAATATCACATTATTTCCATTAAAAAGGGATGGAATCTCTTCCCATGTCTTGGTGGCAAACATAGCTGCTACCAAACTTCCGACGCTTGCTCCTGTGATGATTCTGGGCAGAAGATTTTCCTCGTATAATACTTTGATGACTCCTATGTGGTACATACCCATCAGACCACCTCCGCTAAGAACTAATGCGGTTCTGCCCAATGCATGACGAGTCTCAAATACAAATTCCATCTTTTTGATCAAAGATAATTGACTATTATTGATTAATCTAGTGAGTTATAAACAAAATTTTACTTAATAGAGTGTTCTAATTCTTTTTGAAATTCCTCTATTAAAGTCTTAGTTCCAATATAGCACTGCGTATATAAAGAGACATTAAGCATATTGGCAATGTTTCTTAGGGAATGGCTTCGAACCATGTGAATTAGTTTCTCAATATCTTACTTCAGCCGGGCTTCTTAGAGTTGATTTCTGAGGTATTAAATATATTTATAGTCGTAGTTTTTAGATGGTAATTTATCTTTCCATTGCTTTATATCCTTTAAATTATCAAATCTAGAAGCGTATTTTTTCCAATCTTCGTAGGTGGTACTTTTAGCCATACGTTTTCTTAATCCTTTTTTCTGTTTATTTATATTTGATGTTTATTTTGATGTTAGAACATGGTAGGTTACAACATCCTTTATAATTACAATATCTTGATATATTTCCGTGTAAACTGTTGATATGACGAAGTTTATTAATCCAAAAACCATATAACAGTACTGTCAGATTAATAAAATTATTTATCTAAATACTTTATAAATTTTTAATTTTGTTACGTTTATAACGACCACAAAAACAATAAAATATAAATTTAACTTATTAATTTAAAATTTAGTAAGTATTATTTTTTTTATTTAAAAAAATAATTTTAAAAATATAAAAATAAAAAAATTTTTATTTTTATTTTAAATAATATAAATTTTTATAATATAATTTTTAAGATTTAATTAAAAAATTAATTTCTTCATTATTTAATTTTTAGGATTTATCAATTACAAAATTAAATCAAATTAAAAAAAAATAAATTTTTATTTTAACATCGTGACGCATGGAAGAAGAGAGTAAAGAATAAACATTTTTACTTTGTGTGGATCCTGATAGCTAAAATGTGTATACTCTAGACCATAACACTAATTAGGTTATAATAGAAGAGAATGTAAGCTTTGATTACCAGTAAAAAGTAAGCAAAGCAATAGATGAATTCAATAAAATAATGGGATTCAACAGATGAATATGGCTTCTTGCTTCAAAGGAATGCTAACAGTTCCAAAGAAGAAAAATCCCTTACTATCTACTCTCTAAGGATGCTTCCTAATACCCCAAGTATATATGCAACAGTGATCTATCCTTCGCATTCTCAAGAGTTTACACTATCAAATTCAATATAAATTTAAGCTATTACAAAGAATTTCTAGGAATTCAGCAACAAAATGAAAAAAATCCTAATCCTAATTTATACTACAATTAAAACTTCAATAACTCTATAAATGACTATAACAATTCAATTTGCGACGACGAGGAAGATGAGGATTTATCCCCTGAAAAAAGCTCCAATCAAAGACTCCACAAAGTCTTGTTGGATAAGATCGGACTTTAAGAAGAGAGGCAATATTGGCTGTAAATGGACGTAGCTCTGATAATTTCAGCTAATTAGCTGATAAAAAACATAATTTTGGAAATAAATAATAAATTTTTGAAATTTTTGAAGCCTGCACCTAACAACACCTTCATTCTACAAATACACGGTTTCAAGGAATATCTTTACGGAAATCAAGCGCTACTCAACTATGATAGAGTGCGGATAAGTCTTAGAGGACATGACCACCTGGATATACAGCTCATAGATATCCCAACCTAATACTTAAATGAAGAGAAATTCCCACCTATAGTAAAGAGAAATAAAGATGAAATAAAGGAAGGATTTTACAAACCCATTAATTGGAAAGAATATGAAGATATTGAGATTCTTCTTTGGTACCCACCAATTTAACTAAAATCGTATAATGAAATAACATTAAAAAGAACTTTAAAAATAAAAGAAAAAGTGTTCAATTAGATTCAGTCACACGACCATATTCTCATTTAAACACAAAATGACTTGGCAAGTATCAATAACAAAATCGGAAAATTCAATAAATAACTTGAGTCTTGTAAGTTTATAAGAAGTGGAGAAATAGACCATCCCTTCCGGCTTAAAGTATCTGGTCTAGAGAACTTGTTTTAGATATTCGTTTAGGACGATGAAAGTCTAGACATTGAGCGCAAGACCACCTACAACGGGGTTATCCCACCCCAATATATCACAAAAACGTCTTCAAGAAGAAATTAAATCATAAACACCTAAAATCAGTAAAATTAGAACAATATGGAAATAAAATAATTTCCTCAATTCCATAAAAGTGTCAACAGAGCCTAATAAATCAACAGGAAACACACAACGGAGCACATACAATGCAGAAGTGACATCTTAGACTTCAAAAGCGACTTCAATTATATTAATCATGGTGTGAATGGCTCTCTCAAGCTTATACAAATGACTAATCGTTTTGGTCTTGACTTCATACCCTACCTGATCTCCGTGGAAGTGATGATATATCTAGGTAGTTAGTTATTGTTTTAAGAAGAAACTAAAAAAATCCCATTTAACTCACATCCGCGATGGCAAAAATGGATCACATTTGAGAAATTAAAAATCTCGAAAATCCCTTAAGAAGCCAGATGTTGCTTTAATGTGAAAATTTAGTAAGGAAAAAGCATCTAAATAATAGCCTGTACTACTCTCATGATTTTTGATTAAAATGGGAGATTTAATTCCGGCTTAAATAAACTCAATCTATGGCCTTTTTATAAGATTAACGACCGCCTTTCCTGTATGCAATAGTATTGGGGTCTACAAGACACCTCGTAAGTTAACTTCTCCGTAAATAATCCAAAAAAACTCGAAAAATTTTGTTAAAAAGAGTATGCAAGGCTGTTCATAGAGTTTGTTGATTTCGAGTAATCAGTTTATTACTCTCTTAGGGATGAGTAATATATGCTTCACCTAGGGTTCTCAAAGGTCTAAAACCAGAATGAGATAAGCAATAAAAATTGGAACAAGACGCCTATCACACAAAATCTAGCCCGACTCCACCACTTACTAAAGATAAACTCAATCGATAGGAAAAGAGAGATCAATGAAAATGATAAGTTCATATTGATGATATGTAGAAATCATTATAAATCAATCTCAGAAGCTTTACAATTATTCACTTTCGCTATAGATTAAACTGATTCTGAGTAGTTGAAGGAGGCTTATACAATGCTCAATGCATGGAAATCAATCAACCCATATGACGCCCTATCACTTCTGGATGCTAATTAAGCGGATAGGTAGATTAGACTTTATAGCTCCGAAAGGATATCAACGATGCCTGATGATGAACTGGTTCTTTTTATATTATAGCTTTAATAAACTCTCCTTTTTGAGCCTAGACATATGTCCCCCCTGTCGGAAATGATACTAGAGAAGGCATTGAAGGATCCCCACTCGGTAGGCAGAGAGATATTCTGGGAACTAAAAAGCTAGCTCTTCGTTAAAGGAAGTTACGAACGCAATATCCTGCTTCTGGAGTCTTTCATAATGCTCTGCGGAAGTTTTCGCTCAATTCTTTGCCAATAGATAGAAGTTACTGCCCAAATAAATCAGATCGCTCTCAATATAAAAAAACAGGGTAAAAGTATCACCGATTAGATGCACATATCAATGAAGCAGTAACTGCTGGAGTGGGGGGACAAGTATATAATAATTAACAAACAATACCTTTTTGCAACTGACAACCGGATCATAGCGGATAACATTATCATCGATAAGTGCTTTGTACTCAACTCCAAAAAGCTCCCCCTGCTCCTGACAATGCAAAACTCCCAGATTGATTAAAATCTTGATTAAAGCTCTAACTCTCATATTAATATGATATTTAAGTGCGGAGACGATATACGTTAAGACAAGCTCTGTCTTTAGATGATTAAAATTATGGATAAGTTCTGGCTGAAAGCTGGGTATGACTTCAAAATGAAACCGTACAAGGTAATGGCGACTGAAGACTAGGTGGGGTGGATCGAGGTGGTCAAGAACTCTGATACTATCTAAACCATTCATAAAAACACAGGCGGGACGTTTGGTGCGTTGAAATCGAATACTATCTGGCTGTACCTTAAGTAGTAGAATAAAGACCCACATACGTTTGAGATTGCAACCGATAATTTTCTACGCTCGTGTGCTGGTTATTGTGTCGCTACCTATGTGTTGGGAATCGGCGACCGACATTCCGGAAACATTATGCTGACTAAGACAGGTCACCTATTTCACATAGATTTTGGCCATATTTTGGGCAACTTTAAGACTAAATTTTATATTTAGAGGGAAAGGGCGCCATTCGTCTTCACCTAGGAGATGGCCTTTATAATGGGTGGCAGGCAGGGGAAGCTGTTTAAGAAGTTCGAGGAATATTGTACGGTCGCATACAACGTTGTGAGAAAGCATGGAAACCTCCTAATAAACATATTCCTCATGATGTTGAGTGCTGGTCTCCCAGAGCTCTAATACGAGGGAGATATTGAGTACTTAAAGAAATAGTTAGCTCTTGATCTGAGTGAGAAGTAGGCGACTAATAGGTTCAAGCAAGAAATCCAAGATTCCCTTAATACGATTAGTAGAAGAATTGATAATCTTATACATAATTTTACTAGATGAATTTATAATAAATATATAAAATATGTTAATTTAATCAAACTAATTTCTCTGCTAGGTATTGGAAAGGATGCTCAACATCCATGTTTCTTGCAGCAGATACTTCGAAGTATTAAACCCCTAGTTTCTGAGCCATATTCTTCCCTTCCACTATATCCACTGCCTTAGCGGTACGCAGGTCGTTCTTTGTAGAAACCAAGACACCTGGTAATTTTTTACCGTTATTAGCTTTCTATATTTTTTCAAACCAAGACTAACAATTAAATATGCTTTCAGAGTTTGTACAATCGAAGACATACATTACTAGATCGGCGCCGTTAAGCAGCTCGTTAGTTATTGAGTCATATACATCATTCCCTCCTAGATCAAAAAAAAATAGCTCGACATCTCGTTCAACGTTATCGAAGGTTATGATCTTAGAAGACACTTCTGCTCCTTGAGTCTAAAAAATTATTTAAAAAAAAATACCATATTATAATCCTTTAAAAAATTCTGCCCATTTGATACGTACATCTATATTAAAGCTGTTTTACCACAAGCTGGACCACCTTATGATGAATTTAAATTTAAAATACCTGTTACTAAAACTTTTCCTTTAAATTTTTTCATTTTTTTGAATTTAATTATTTAAAAAATATAAAAAAATTATTAAGATAAGTGATTTAAAAATATTGAAGTGGGTAATGCGATGCGTCTCCCCTCCCCTCAAAAGACTGCATTTTTAGAGTAGTGGTCAAAAATAGGTATTTAGATGATTTAAAATAATATTTAATTATATTTCATTTAATATTTTTGTAAACTTTATCTTCCTTCTTTTTTTTTGATTTTCCTCCTTTCTAACCATCATCTTCTTTGTATTATATATTCATTGCACTTCCCCAAAGATATTACAAGAGTTTCCAAACTAGGATTCCAGGAATCAAAAGGTATAAATACCAAAAATTGCTGTTAAAACAGGTTGTAAATTGTACAAACGAGTTCAACACAAATATATCAATAGAGGTGCTATATGAATCGGCTTCAAGGCCGTATTCTAGTCCCTTTCTAATCTAATTGTAAGTGAAATAGGAGACTCCACTGAAAAACGCCATGTATGCTAACTGCCATGTTTCGAAAAAGACTCCACTTAGGATTTTAGCTATTAAGTAGAAAATTGTTACTAGCAACAAAACAAGTTAAAAAAATATAATATTTGTTTCTTTGGATTTTTTTATTTTTTTTTCTGATGATCCAGACATATATATATAATATGTAAATAATTATTTTTTTTATTTTAAGTTTTTATACCAAATTTATTTATTAAATAAGATAAAATGTCAACAAAAATTTGTTAGCTCTTATAATGACGTGTTGATGCATTTGCATTATTTTTGTGGCATTTGCATTATTTTTAATAAAAATTAAAAATAATCATTTTTTTGTGATGTTAATTAGATAGGGTTATTATTAACCCTATATTAAAATTTATAAAAAAAATTGATTAATAAAAAATAAAATTTTAGGAAAAAGGATATATAAATTAAATTTATTTTATATTTTTAATATTATGACCTAGTCTAACCACTTATAAGCTTTGCTAAAAAAGTAATTTATTCTTTGGCAGAGGAACAAATGTTGTAGTTGCATGGAGATCTTCCTTCCAATCGTGATATCTCTATTATTCTTCGTTTTTAGAAGATCAGTTGATATCATAGACATGCCTGACTAATCTTATTTGAATGCCACCAATATTAAATAAGGCTTCATTGATCCAAAAGCCGGAGGAATAATGTTCCCAACCTACATTCCCTTAAATTTCGAAGTTTAAGGAAAAATGTAATCGTTAAACATGTAAAATTGTATTGATAGAGTTGATGTAACTATAAATTTATTTATTTAAAAATTAGTCACGAGGCAAAGCCAATAGAAACGGTCACATCGCTTTGGCCCCCAAAAATGCATATACATTGGCTTTGGAAGCTATTTTCTAAGCCTAAAACTACACAACAAAGTATTATAATGACTAAGATGACATCGACAAATTCGTATAATCTTTTGATTACAACTACGAAATTTGTATAAGTATTGTGTTCACAGAAGTAGATGAAGTCAAACATCAATACTAGTATCAACTCGGTAATTCTTTAAAGAAAATATTTTTAGGGTACAACATTACTAACGGCCCACCTTAGAACCAAGACCTACCTAGTCCTTTGGCTCCACGTGTTATCAAATACAAAAAGGAAATCATAGACGTTCATTTGATGAAATGGTATAAATCAGGTTTCCTTACGATCTAGAACATGATAGGTAAAAAATTTTATTTAATAATAAGATAACTTAATCTTCAGGTCAGTTATGAAGAAGACTTACCCAGACAGCACTGCATATACAGAAATTTCAATAGGATCAGCCTTTGTCTCAGTAAAGGTTCCTGATCATACAAAAGATCCTCTTTACGATGTTCTTAACGGCTAAATGGCTACATTCGTTGTCTTACCATTAATCATTGTGTTTCTCAGAATGACATATGGTCTGCTTTAGGAGAAGGAAAAGAAAATAAAAGAAGGTATGAAGATTATGGGCATGAATGACAGTTCTTTCTATCTCTCCTGGATGATCTACTATGAAATAATTTACTTCATAATCTCTCTGATAGTGTCCCTTATTTTGAAAGGATCTATAGCCAAAAAAGTAAGCTTCCAACCCCAACCCCCCCCCAATCTAACTAATTAACAGTCTTCATACGGATTATTATTACTGTGCCATTAGCTTTTTTGTTGGAGTTTGATAGCTTAAAGCCTATTCATTTAAGTGTTCTTTTCTAGTGCTAAGTTGGGAAATGTTTGTGCAATGGTCTTATTTTTATTGATGTATATGATCGGATTCTTTGTTGATGGAGATGATGTTCCTACACCACAAAAAACAGCAGCCTCTCTTTCTTCTCATACAGGTTTCTCATTTGCGTTGAATCTATTCCTCATAGTGGAATCTGAAGCTGTAGGAATAACCAACGAAAATGTAGGCCTGTTAGTCGAAAAATACTCCCTCTCTATATATATAGGCATGACAATTGTTAACATATTATTTTTCCTTATATTTGGTCTTTATTTGGACCAAGTTTTCCCAAATGAATTCGGTAAAAAAAAACACCCCCTATTCTTTATCAAATGCTTTTTCGCTTCGAAGCCATAAAATAACTCGATAGTTTACGAGACAAATTAAACACTCAATACTAACATTGAAGAAGTGTCGGCCGAACTACGAGAAAAGGAAATGTAAAATCAAGTTCTTAAGACACAAAATTTGTCAAAAATATATCCAGATGGAACACGAGCTGTTAATAACCTTTCCCTTAATATGTATAAGGACCAAATCTTTGTATTGCTTGGTCATAATGGAGCTGGTAAGACCTCAACTATAAGCATGCTTACTGGAATGCAAGATTTCACAGAAGGAAAAGCGACAGTTTTTGATAAAAATGTATCAACTGAAATGTAGGAAATTAGAAAGTTCATGGGTGTCTGCCCTTAGCACAACATTCTTTATGATGATCTAACAGTAAGGGAGCATCTAGAGTTATTTGCCGTTTTTAAAGGAATGGATTCTAAATTAATATAAGCGGCAGTTGATAAAGCTATAGTTGATGTAGATTTATACTCCAAAGAATAGGATATGGTCAAGAACCTCTCAGGGGGGTAAAAAAGAAGATTATCAGTCGCAATAGCCTTCATTGGAGGAAGTAATCTTATCTACCTGGATGAACCAACCTCGGGTATGGACACTTCAGCAAGAAGAGATGTCTGGGAAATGTTGAAAAAATACAAAGGTGACAAAATCATAGTCTTAACAACCCATTTTATGGATGAGGCAGATTTCCTAGGAGATAGAATTGCTATCATGGGAAAAGGCAAGCTCATCTGTTGCGGCTCATCTGTGTTCTTGAAGACTAGGTTCGGAGTAGGGTATAATCTAACAATCGTCAAGATGGAGACAACTGACAAATCCGACCAGATTATTAGTACAATTCAAAAGATAATACCATCCTCAAAGGTACTCTCCGATGTCTCTGCTGAGGTAGCCTTTTAGCTCCCAATGGAGGAAGTTAAAAACTTTCCTGCACTCTTCGACATGCTCGATAGGGACAAGAATTCCCTCAGGATAAACTCTTATGGTATCTCAATTACAACTATGGAAGAGGTGTTTCTAAGAGTAGCAGAAATGGAAGAAGAAGCTCTTTTACCCAAACGACCTTCTATTACTGCAGATCCGAAAAAGTTAGACCCAACCGATTAGGTATTGCTAGACACAGATCCTTCTAACAAGGTTGGATTGAAAGACAACTTGATTGTTGAATAAGATAAAGAATAAGATAACTTTGATCTTGCCAAAGTGCGAATAACTAGTCCTGTTGCATTGTTCTTCCGCCATTTCAATGCTCTTTTTTTGAAAAGAGTTAGATACTTTAGGAGAGACCTCAGAGGACTTATGTGCGAGATTTTTTTACCATGTGCAATAATTGTAGTAGGATTAGCCATATTGTTGATTACCTTCGTATAGGACACACCCAACGTACTGCTCACACCAGATATGTATGATAATCCAATCAAAACAAGTATAAACTCTAATATAGCTTTCACCAACTCAGAAAATGACAAATCTTTAGTTAGTAGATTTGATACTAGTAGTTGGGACATCAGCTAAAATAATGTCAATGGGCTTATCGATTGGGACAATTAATAATTTGAGAAATGGGGGTTAGACAACCTTGGAAGCTACTTTATGTATAGAAACAACCCCACAACCGGTAATTTTAGTTACATTGCTCAGATTAACAGTGTCTATCAATGCACTCTTCCCATATTCATTAACCAGATGAATCAAGCAATAATGAGAAGAATGGTTAATTCTAACGATCTAAAAATAGGAGTAACCGTCTCCCCTTTAAAAAACACAGAATAGGTCAAAAACCTCGAGGGCACAGCCGACGGGATAGTAGCAGCTTTCATCTTCAGTATAGCGCTTTCCTTCATCCCAGCCTCGTTGATCGTCTTTTCAGTGAAAGAAAGAGAGGATCAGGTTAAGCATCAGCAGTTAGTGTGCGGAGTCAGCTTATTCAGTTATTGGATGAGCAATTTTGTCATGGATTTTTGCAAATATGTGATCCCAGCTGCATTCGCCATACTTATGATGTTGGCATTCGACATTGAAGTTTTTACGGAAGATAGTGAATGCTTTGGCGCAGCCTCCTTACTCTTTATATTTTATGGTTGGAGTGTGATTCCCTTTAGCTATCTGTTCGGATTTGTCTTTAAATCTTTTGGAAACGCTCAAGTTGCGAGTTTCTTCTTCCACTTTGTGATGGGGGCTATTGGCCCACTAGTTATTTTTGTACTGAGACTTATTAAATCTACAAGGGAAGTAGGATTAGCTATTTAATGGGTGCTTCGATTTTTCCCTTCGTTTTCTTTCGGATACGGTATCCTCAATTTAGGTAACCGAAGTCTTTATGCCACGATTGTAGGATCAAAGCAAAAAGCTGGTGCATATGAAATGGATATAGCGGGGGGAGATATCGTTTTTATGGCTTGGACAGGTGTGTTTTACTTGATCTTAGTTTTCGTAGTCGAAGCATTAAGTTCTATGGGAAGTTTTACATAGTTCTTCTCCAAAGAAACATCTATCCCCTATGTACCCAAAAAATATGTGGATGAGGATGTTATAAAAGAAATGGAGTTGGTTGAAAAGACTCCTGCATCGGAGTACACAGTTAGAGTCAACAAGTTAAGGAAAGTGTATATGATGGAAGATAAAAGACACAAGGTTGCGGTTGATTAAGTCTCTTTCGGAATCAAGAACGGAGAGGTCTTTACTTTGCTAGGAGTGTAAATTTACATCGATTAATTTTAATAGGAATGGCGCTGGAAAAACCTCCACCTTCAAAATCCTCTCAGGCGAAATTATTTAGAGTTCAGGATAAGCTCACATATCAGGATTCGATCTTGCCACCTAGTAAGATCAAGCTAGGCAGAATATAGGATATTGTCCCTAATTTGACGCCTTACTTGATAACTTGACAGCTAAAGAACATTTGGAGCTATATGCTGCAATCAAAGGAATTCCGATCCATCTTGTTGATGAACTTGTGCAAATCAAGTTGAAAGAAATGGATCTAAAGACTTATGAAAATATTTTGGCTGGGACTTATAGTGGAGGAAATAAGCGTAAACTTTCAGTTGCTATAGCTATGCTGGGTAACCCCCCTATAGTTTTCCTTGATGAACCTAGTACAGGTAAAATATATAACTTAATTAAACTAGGCATGGATCCAAAGGCTAGAAGATTCATGTGGGATGTGATTTCTAGAATAGCAACCAAAAGAAAAAGATCTTCCATAATTTTGACAACCCATTCAATGGAGGAAGCAGAAGCCCTGAGCACAAAAATCGCTATCCAAGTAGAGGGATCAATAAAATGTATAGGTCCAATTCAACACATCAAAAACAAATACGGAAACGGTTTCGAAGTAGAAATAAAAGGAACTCTTCCAACACATGAAAAACTCAACGAACTAGCAGTTTAAACTCAAACAAATCTTACAGACAAAATTACTAAGGAGAAGGTTGAAGCGATCTTAACTAAGTCGGGTAACGCTGAAATAATAGAATTAATTAGTGAGAATGGTTATGGCTCCGCTCTTTTCTTCTAACTTCAAAAAAATAATTTAAAAGTCGAACAACTTTTGGAATTCATTATTGTTGAGAATACAGGTAAAAAAATCAAAGCCTTCATTCAATAAAAACTAGGAGATTTTTCTATAATTGAGCATTTTGAGACTTTTTACAGGTTTTTTTTTGATTTTAAATTTTTAGATTCAAAATCAATACTAATATCTCAATCGGAAAAGTCTTCGGATTCTTCGAAACTCATAAGTAAGAACTTGAAATATCTTAGTACTCTGTAAGATAGGCCACACTAGAATAAATATTTAACATGTTTGCTAAAAATAGTGACCTATAACCCAACTAAGCTTAAGTTGCGTAATAAACAATAGAGGCCGCAAAAAATTCCGCAAGTGTAAATAGAGTTTCGACTCAATAAATCTAGATTTAAAATATGGAAATGTAAACCAGAAAATGATTTATACATACTAAA
>Ga0209107_10001541_pt1 | contig 12902 bp, 8 predicted proteins | sample LakErihyJuly2011_2_FD_187460 | JGI IMG/M metagenome (GOLD analysis project Ga0209107, IMG submission 187460) | Freshwater microbial communities from dead zone in Lake Erie, Canada - CCB hypolimnion July 2011 (SPAdes) (version 2) | ecosystem: Environmental > Aquatic > Freshwater > Lentic >... | reverse complement strand
CAGATGACCTCCTGCGAGGGCGGAGCCTACTTGCCTCCACCATGTTCGCTGCGGTAACCTGCCTCCGCAACGCGCCGGTAGCACTGGACCCCAACGGGCTCAGCCTGCTCACCGCGCTGCTCACACAGACCGAGGAAGGGGACGACCTGTGACGACCGACGAAGCACTCAGCCTGCTGCGACTCAAGCGGGGCGCCTCCGAAGAGGAGATCAAGCGCGCCTTCCGGACCGAGTCTCAGAAGTACCACCCCGACCTCTACGCCACCCAGGCGAGCCATGTGCAGGAGGTGATGCGCGAGAAGTTCCAGCAAATCGTGGCTGCCCGCGACCTGCTGGTGCGTGGGGGAACATCGTCCTCATCTTCGTCTTCGTCTTCGTCTTCGTCCTCGTCTTCGTCCTCGTCCGCATCGAGCAGTTCAAGCGGCGGCTATCGCTCCACGGGCGTGCCGCCCGACATCAATGCTACCGTGGAGCGGGTGCAGACCCTTCGGCACCAGCGCCGCTTTGCCGATGCGCTCCGCGAACTCGATGTCTTCATGGCCCGCCACAGCCTCGACCGAAACATCGACCTCCTCCGCCTCCGCGTGCAGATTCTGGCAGACGCCAACATGGATGCGGAAGGGGTCGACACGCTCCTCCGCATCCGCGCCATCGACAGCTCCGTCGGTCGTAACCCCCACTTCCTCGAGGCACTCGCCACGGGCCAGGCCGCCTCGCGACAGTTCGACGCCGCGCTGCGCACCATCGGGGAGCTGGAAGCGGTGGCGGGCTACGGCATTCCTCTCTACCTCCAAATGAAGGCAGAAACCCTCATCATGGCGGGCCGCGTAAACGAGGGCGACCAGGTCGTGCAGCAGCTCGCACGCGTGGACCCCAACAACCCGCTCGTGCAGCAGCGCTCGAGATACCTCAAGGTGGGCAACAACTACGTTGGCAAGAAGGATGCGGTCGCGGGCGGCTGCGCCCTCTGCGCCGTCCTCGAGCTCATCTTCGACTGCCTCTAGCCCATGCTCGAAAGGCTGGGCTCGGCCGCCCTCTTCTTCTTCGCGCTGGTCGACCATGCCGGCATCCCCGCCTCCTGGCTCGGCGCCCTCTGGTTTGCATTGGAGCAGGGGCAGGCGCTCTGGCTCGCCATCCTCCTCGGCATCTGCGGCGGCACCTGCGGCGACCTCTTCTGGTGGCAGATGGGACGCGTCGCAGCAACCCGCCGCCCGACCAACGCATTTGAGCAGCAGGGCCTCCTTACGAAACTCACCGAGGCCGCCGCCCGTCTCGCCCCCGTAACCGCATTCGACCTGCTCCTCTGCCGACTGTTTCCCGCCACAAATCAATTTGTGATGGCCGCAGCAGGCGCCGGTGGCCGCCCTCTCCTATCCACAGCCGCCCTCTCGCTTGCGGGCAACGGGCTGCTGTTTTCCGCCTTCGGCCTCACCTTCGAATTCTGGCGCGCCAACAGCGATAAGCTGGCCCCGGTCGGCCTCGCGCTGGCGTTGGTTGGCGTTGTGCTGCTCGTGCGGCGGTGGCGAAGGGCGCCGCCTCGTTAGAACCTTCATCCGTCGGACACCTATGGCAACCCTCGCACGCAATCTTATCTCTCGCGGTTCTCTCATCTCCGCCAGCGCCCCTACCCGCATCCTGCAGGCCCTCCTCTTCCTCCTTGCCGTCTGCGCTGGTTCGCCCGCCGCCGCCCAGTCCAACGCAGCACCAAACCTGCCTGCCTCACTCCGCCCGCTCATCCCGCGCGGCTGGGTCGCCACCTCCTTCGCAGAGGTGGACATGAACAAGGATGGCATCATTGACCGCGCGGTGCTGCTCGCACCGAATGTCGCCGGCAACAGTGTCGTCGGCCCGATCGCTGGGACGCCGCTCCGCGACCGCTGCCGCAATCTCATCTTGCAGGTCGGCCAGCCAGACGGCCGACCGGCAGTTGTGAACTATATTCCGTGGTCTCAACTGCCTGTGCAACTCGGCGTCACGATGGCCACGGACACCTGCCTGGGTCAGGAGCCGGTACCGGACTTCAGCGCCTCAGGAGGACCGATCTATTTCAGCGACAGCCTCAAGTCAGTCAGGAACACCCTTCGCTACCCGTGGGAAGCGGCAAACTGGCCGGGACAGTCGGAAGGCACACTCGTCATCCGAATCGAAGGCAGCTGCCTTCGGCTCATTGGCGACGATCGAACAGAGTCCAATCACGGGGCCGCATGGCAGTCTAGCGACGAGAGCAGTACCAACTACCTCACGCGGGAGAACATCTCATCGTCATCGATGTTAGAGCGCTGCGGCGCTGATGACTGCGAAGACAAATGGGAGACAACCGGCCCGGTCACCAGCAAAATCGAGCAGCGAGCACCGATCTGCCTCAACGACCGCCCGCTACTCCTCTCCGCGCCGGCACCAGCACCGCAGCAACCGTCGATGCCGGCGCCCGCACCGAAGCAACCGCCCCAGCCAACAAACCAGCGGCGCCCCACATCGACCGCGGAGGAGCCCTACCTCCCGCCGAGTCCGCTCCTGCCTCGAACCGAATGTCTGACGCCCCCTATGCCGATGCTGGAGTACTACCATCGAAGCGAATCTGGTTTCGACTCCCTAGAAGGGCCCTGCGACCAAGGACTGGAAACGGATGCGTGTGCGGGAGTCGCTCGTGTCATGGCCTTCGGCGACACGCTCTTGGGAACTCTCGCCGACGCTGAGTATGCCGAAACGGTGATCTGGGCCGTCGACGACTGCGGACTCTGGCTCCGAGATGCCGACTACATCGACAAGATGGTCTTTGGATGGACACCCGACCGCGCGCGGCGAGGCAGGTATTTTGTGGTTCCTCGTCAACAGGACGGCTCCTACTTCCTAGAGCGCTGGGGCGACCTTGGCGACGGATTCCGATTCAGCCCGCTCTCGGGGAACTTCCTGAAGGTCCGTTACGAGCGATAACCTGGCAAACCAGACATCCCCGATCTCGATTCCGCTCAGGCTAACCCACCGCCTCAACAACAAAACTCCGAGTTTGTTGGGCCAAAATTATTCATCATATCAGAGGCTCTTCGACCAAGATCCATGCAGATCCTGTTCGTAGATCGAAAATCCGGTCGACCTGCCCGAAACCCTCGGCCGAGCATCTTCGGTTTACGAACTCCCCTTTTCCCGCTAGGTGCCCAACGGTTGCACTCCTTACCTCGGGGGATTTGCTGTGCGTCGACTCCTAACTTGTCTGATTCTTGCCGCCTCTTTCGTCGGTTTTCCGGCCCTCTCTGACGCGCAGGATTCGCCGCTTGCAGATGCCGTCTTCGGCGTCGTCGACAAGTGCACCTGCCCGGCGGGCAAGACCGACTGCGGGACAGACTCCGCATTTGTCGATGCCTGCGCAACCTCATGCGCAGATTGGGCCGCGACCGCAGCCGGTGGCGGCAACCTGAAAGAGCTCGAGCCGCTCCGCGAGCGTCGAACCCTCGTCGAGTTACTCGCCCTTCCCCTGCTCGGCGTGGGTCTGGCGTTTCTCTTCCTCTATCTGGCGGAAAAGAAGCGGAAACTCGGAACCGGCGTCACGCTCGGTATCTGGCTCGGCATCCCCATTGCGCTGCTGATTGTCTCCTTCCCCGCTGCACGGCCCACGGAAACAGTTCGTGGAGCGCTCGAGCGTGATTACGCTGGCATCAAGGCCATGGAAGACAATCATCAGGCAGGCGGCGATGCCCCTGCTGGCCGCATGACCTGCTCGGCTGCGCTCACCCCCTTTGCTCAAGAGGGCGCCCCCTGGAGCGATACCCTCCTCGCGGCACTTCAGCGCCACGAGGGCATCTTCCTTTATCACGAGCCGATGCCTCCTTCGATGCAGATGGACAGCGTCACGACCCTCGACCGAGTGGATGACGTCATCCGGTTCTATGACCTCATCGCCTCGAGTGTGAGCGAACAGGGCGTCGATAGTTTTACCCCGCGCGGGATCCTCACTGCCAGCCCCGCCCTCCGGCAAATCTACGCAGAACGGGTGAGCAAGATCGTCGTGATCCCGCTGAGCCCAGACCCGCGCGTTCGGTACGGTTTCGCTATCCCGTTGGCTTGGGAGGCAGCGTTGCTCTCGCACCTGCTCGTGAAGCTCCTCTTCATCGTGATTCTGCCCATGCTGCTCACGCTCCTCATTCTCCAGCTTCGGAGCCGCGCCTGGCGCGCCAAGTTCAGAAAGAACTGACCATAACGGTGCTCCAAACTCCTCTCTATCTCCAAGCTCGTCATTCAAGGCACACCCCATGTCGTTCCATCTGATCGCTGTCGGAGGCTCAGGCCTCTGGGCCATGTATCACCACCTCCTGAAGTATGCCGCCCAGGCCTCCTCCGGCATGAAGGTGGAAGACCGCGTCCCACTGCCGACCCAGGTCACCGTCATCGACCAGGCGGGCGATGATGTCGCGGCGATCCTCGAAGAGCTCCACACGCTGAATCAGGCGCTCGGACGCCGCGGCTTCCAGATCCCGACGCCGAACCGCATCCGTCTCTCGTCGGCACGCCAGTCGTCCGGCGCGCCCGCCACCCACATCGCCTCCGCTGCCGATGTCGGCTCGGTCCCGGTGCAGGGCAACGCAGAGAGCATGCTGGCCCACGCCTGCCTGAGCCACGAGGGTGAGCTCCGGCGCGACACCAACATCGGCTTCTTCGGCCAGCCCCGCCTCACCTCCTGGTGGGCCAACCTCTTCGGCTTTGATGTCGAAACCGCTGCCCAGAAGGATGAGTCGAAGTGGCTCGATGCTGTGCGCACCAAAGATCTGCCCGATCGGCGCAACCACCGCGCCATGGACAGCCTCCCGATTGTCCTCGTCGGCTCCATCGTGGGCGGAACGGGCGCAGGGCTCATGCCCACCCTCACCTCGGAACTTATCGGGGAACTTGCGGCCACCGACGCCACCTCTTGGCGCCACGACTTCCACGCCATCGCACTGCTGCCCTGGTTCGACATGGGCTCGGAGTTCCAGGGGCCCAAGGGCGCCCGCCTCAAGGCAAACGCAGCCCGCGGCGCGCAGGCACTGCTCGGCGTCTTTGACCGCGTCCAATCCCGCCTCGCAGGAAACCCCGCGCTCGGGGTCCCTGCCGTCAACCCCGCGACAAACAGGCGCACCTCACTCTCGCTCATCGGCGCCCGACTCGACCTGATCACAGCCCAACGCCCCTTGGACCCCCGCGCAGACGCCCCGCTGGCGCGCGAGGCGCTCAGCGTCGGCCCCATCTTTGATGTCGTCAGCGCCGCCATCGAGCATGCCCTTACCCCGCCCCCGCAGGCGGTGACCAACCGAGAGCACCCGCGCGTCAACGTCTTCGCGCTCGGCACCGTCACCGGCGAAGGCGGCCGCATCCGCATCTGGACGCCCGATGCTGAAGGCCATGTGGTCGCCGCCCACCGAGCCCTCATGATCTGCAACGAGGAGCACTTCCCCCTCAACGCAGCCAGCCACTTCCTCCCCTTCCTCGGCAAGGCCGTCCAGCGACCGGCAGGCCTCGGGAAGGCAATGTCCACCATCCTCGCAGGCGCGGCGCAGGCAGGCACATCCCGCCTCGAGTCCTTCATCACTGCCTATCGCGAGGAGCTTCAGCGCCTCGCTCAGGGAACCTTCGAAGAGTACGGCAAGCTCCCAGGCTCGGCGGAAGGCGCCCTGAGCGCCGCCCTCGAGGTAGACTCGGTCATCAAGGCCCTCGACACCATCCTCGTGGATGCCGAGCTCAAGGATCATCTCTTCACGCTCGCCGACACCGGCCGAAACGCCAACCTCGACGAGCAGGACATCCGGTCCAAGGCGGTCGCGGCCGCCCATGAGACCTGGTCGATCCTTGCAGGCGCTGCGGCCCGGAGCGACCTGTCGCCCACCTACCTGAGCAAGCCGGCCGACAGCTCCAGACTCATCGTCTGGACCCCGGGCACCATTGCCTCGAACGCCAAGTCGAGCGACATCGCCGGCGATGCCCCGGGCAAGGTCTACGACTTTCGCATCGCCGACCCCAACCAGAGCAAGTCCATCACCGACACCGTCCGTAGCTGCCGCAACGCGCTCGCGGGCGGCCTCGCCTACGACACCGAGGGCTGGGCCGAACTCTTCGGTCACTACCAGGCCATTCTCGCCGACGTCGAGGTGGGCCGTAACCTGCAAGCACTCGACGACGCCACCTGGCTCCGCTTCCGCGCCGCCACCAAGCGCCTCTATGTCGGCGTCGCGCTCGGTTCCATCGACGTCCTGCCACTCACCGACGCCGAGAAGGTCGTTGCCCGCATCGGCACCGGCCAGCAGACGCTGGACGACCGCTTCCCCTTCAAGCTCGTCCTCCGCGCCCAGCCGCAGTACATCGTCGGCTTCGTGCTCCCCAACTTCGGTCTCTGCCCGTCGCCGCGCGCGGTGACGCTCGAGCAGCCAGACCCGCTCACGGCCCAGCTCGAGGCAATCCCGAACACGGGTCCCCAGGTCGCCGAAGCCGAGTCGGCCATCCGCTGGTTCAGCGCCGGCCTGCCCGCGGAGGAGCCCGCCCGCATGGTGCTCGACCTCCTCTTCGCAGGAGGCCCTGCCGAGATGCCGCAGCATGGCCCTGGCATGCCCAAGTTCATCCCCGGCGCAGCCTTCGGCCTCCGCGACTCCAAGCACTTCCTGCCCCGCCTGCGCACGCCCCCCGAGGTTGCCTCCATGGCAAAGCTCGACCGCGTCCCGAGTAGCAACCCCATGGTCGCCGGTGCCTTCGCAGTTCCCTTCGGCAACGACGGCTACCTGCTTCCCGGCCTCCCCGCGGCGGTGCAGGCGCACTGCAATGGTCTGCCCGCGGCGGCGCCCAACAGCGTCCGTCCGCTGGTCAACAAGTTCCACAACGTCAGCTAGGCCGCACCCCACGGAGTCAACGTGAGCGACATCGTCTTTGGACCTTTCGAACGCATCGAAGCCCCGCATCAGCAGATCCCCAAAATCGCCATCGTTGGCGGTCGTCCGCGCATGGTTTGGAACGGCGAGGCCGACACCGAACTCTGGCTCCCGACGGGCTGGTTCTATGAATTCACGCCCGGCGCCTCCGGCCGAAGCCACCAGCGGCTCACCTTCTGGTGTGCAGGCGGCGGCACCAGCGAGATCATCTACGATGGCTACTACCTCCATCTGATGCTCCCCGGCTTCGAGCAGGCTGCCCCCATCGAACTGCCCCAAGGGCTCGAGGTTGTGGTCGAGACCGCTGCCCCCTCGGTCTTTCCCGAAGAGGCGCTCGTTCTGGCAGACGACCCAGGTGTCTCGGACTGCCCGCGCGTCGTCTGCACGCCACGTTGGCTCACCGCTGTCGATCTGGCCCGCAGCGTCACCAAGAAGTCGGCGATGCTCGGCAACCAGGGCGAAAAGCTGCTCGAGTGCCGCACGGCGCTCCCGAACGGCTCCTACGTGGAGACGACGCTCGTCGCCCGCGCGATGACCGACACCAGCGGCGGCGCCCCCAAGCTCGGCGTCTGGCCCTCCTTTGTTCGCCCGGGTTGGCGCCTGCACCGGCTCTACGCCGACGCCGTCATCTCCCGTCGCAAGAAGGAAGATGCCAGCGACATGGTCACCGAGATCACCCTGGTCGCCGTCGAACGGCTCGGCGAGATCCGCACGCTGCAGCCAATGCGCTCTCTCGACAACTCAACCTCGGTTGCCATCTCCACCCCCTCCAAGATGGGCGCACCGGCAGTTCAGTCCGCGCTGCTCTTGGATGCTCCGGCGAAGACCGAAGAGATCTTCTGGTCTGTCTCCGAGTTCCATCAGGGCCAGAACAACACCAGCATGCGTGCCGCCCTCTTCTCGTCGGGCGTCACCACCGAGACGCCGGCATGGGGCAAGCGCACCCTCTCCGGTGCAACCGAGATCGGCCTCGATCTCGGCACCACGACGACGACCGTCTCCGGCATCCGTGACACCCGCCCCTCAGCGTTCTGCATCAACAAGGCCGAACCGCAGTGGGCCTTGGCCTGGGCTGGCGGCAAGTCGGCCGCAGCGCTGGTCACCGCCTATCACTGGCTCCCCTGGATCTCCTCGGTCAAGACAGAGCTCCGCGACCAAGGTCGGCGCGAATGGGAACAGTTCCCCAGCGCCATTCGCGTAACCGTCAGCCAAGCCGGCTGCGCCCCCGATACCTCCATCTCCATCCTCGGGGCCCGCGTTAGCTCGGGTCTCGTGCGTGCCTTCGAGGCTGACTGGCCTGCCCTGACCGGCCGCGAAACCAACCTCCAGGTCGGCGCGAACTTTCGCAGTAAGCCCGGCGGCATCAAGTGGGACTCGCTCCGTAACCCGGTCTACAAAGCCCTGCGCGAGATCTACCTCGAGCAGCTCCTCACCTTCGTTGCCCACGACATTCGCGAGCTCGGCGGCGCGGGCGGCTCAAACAACGTCATCCTCCGTGCCACATGCCCGAGCCGGTTCTCAAAAATCGCGAGAGAGAACTTCGCAGAGGCGCTGCTCAATGTGGCCGAAACCGTCTTGGCCAACACGGGCCTCAAGATTGAGGTTGGCGGTCGCGAGGGGAACGCCCCCAAGGATCTCCGCGCGGAGGCTGCCGCGGCAACGCTGCGTGATGAGTCTGAGCCGCTGCTCCGCCAGGTGGTGAGCAAGGCACTCCTGCAAGATAGGGCGGCCCTCGTTCTGGTCGCCGACATGGGCGGTGAGACACTCGACCTCGGGCTCTACGCCAGACTCGACAACAACACCTTCGCCGAGATCTTCTCCGACAGCATCCGCTGTGGCGGCCACGGTGCCCTCAAGCTCGCACTCCCTGAGGCGAGCCGGGAGAACACCACCCAGAAAGAGATCCTCAGCTTCGCCATCCGGGAGCACGGCGCCAAGGTCCTCAACTACTCGCCCGAACTGCCCGACTATGCGCGGCAGGACCTCGACAGCGTCTTCTCCTCCAAGTCGGAGCGCGACAACGCCAAGGTCCACTTCCAGAGCCATGCCATCGCAGGAGCAAGGGCCGCGGCCTCGCTGCTCTCGGAGGCCGCCGAGCAAATCGCCGCGCTCGCTGGGAACACCGATTCCACCGAGTTCCGGCTCGACCAGTTCCAGTTCGCCCACACCAAGGGCATCGAGATCGGCGACGCACAGTTTCGCGCCAACTGGATCAACTACTCGGAAGGAGAGTGGGAGCACCTCCGTCCGCGCCTCGCCAAGTTCCTGAGCCAGCCTGCCAAAGCGGCTCCGGCCCCCGTTGCGGCGCTCGCGACCACCGAGACGACCACGCAGCCCACCGCTGGCTCTCAAGCAGAAGCATTCAAGAAGCTCCGTCAGCTCCTCGTCGACAAGATTGAGGAGGCTGAACTGACGGGTGAGACGCCCACCGTGCACGCCAAGCTCATGCTCAAACGGTTGGATGACGCGCTCGCAGCACCTGCTGCACTCGGAGCGCCTGTTGCAATCGCGCAGCCGGCGACACAGGCCGTAGCGCCTGCGGCATCGGCTGCAGCCGCAGGTCCCCTTCAGGCGCAGATGATCGTCTACCTGGCCGGCAACGGCTGGAGCCTCGCGGAGGCCGCCGAATGGAGCGGTGCCGCGGTGCTCATGGAGGAGGTCTTCCGCGTGCTCGGCGTGGGCAAGTGCCGCATCATCTCCGGCTCCAAGATCGACGCCGTCGTTGGTCTGCTGCAGGCCCAGAACACCACCGTCTGGCGCCGCTACGGCGGAAGCCGCAAGACAGATCGGCTCCAGCCGCTCATGCCGCATGGCGTCTCCCTCGCGAGCTTCGGCCCGAGCGAGCCGACCGTCTACCACGGCGCAACCCTCGCCGAGTTCCGCTCCTTGGTCGTCGAAGCGCTCGATTCGCCCAAGGGCGACCTCTTCAAAGAGGCGCGCGACCTCGTCGATATCTCCAACAAGACCGTCGGCCAGTCCGACACCACCGGCATTGTCTCCTCCGTGGCGGCAGCGCTCGGTGCGGCACAGGGCACGGCAACGCGCAAGCGGATCCGGGCATGGGCAGAATCCATGACCGCCGACGAGGGTATCGAAGGGCCAGCTCAGAAAATCATGCTTGAGGCTCTCTACAGCCAGGATGCCTGATGAACGCAGACCAGCTTAAGCGATGCACGCAATTCGCCGAGGGCGTTTCCAGCTTTCGGCACCGTGACGAACTGTTGAACCAGCTTCGCGCATGGAAGCCGGCGCAGGTCGAGGCCGGCCCGAACGCCGGTTCAGCACGCCAGCCGATTCCCACAAACCAACCCCCTGCCGCCGCGCTCGGCGCATGGGGTGCACCTTCGGCCGGGCCGGCCTGGGACCAGCCGAGTGCTCCTCAGCAGCAAGGGTTTCAACCTTCGGCAGCCCTGCCGGCGGCTCCGCCCAAGCCGGCCCCCGTCAAGTCCCAGGAGGCCTGCATCAAGGCGCTTGCGGGCGGCGACGCTGAGGCCATCGACATCCTCGACGAAACCTACGGCTGGGAGGTGTTTGATATCACCCGAACGCTTGTCGCAATCGGGCCGCGGGGGGGCGACCACCTCTTCGTGCTTCCGAACGACGCCGAGTTTGTCATGGGTGCCATCGACGCTCTCCTTGCAACCATGCTCTTCGACCACACGCCCGGTCAGGTCAGCTACCGCTGCGATCGCGCCTGCCGTGTTGACCGCACCGGCTTCGCTGCGGAACGCCTGAAGGATGCCGAGTACTGGCGCACCCGACAGCTCACGCGAGGGAACCTTGTCCACTAACGCCCTCAAGCCGCTGCTGCTCCCGCTCGGGGTCGCACTGCTCCTCGCCGGTTGCGAGAGCGGCCCTCCCGGACGCGCCCGGGGAGGAAACACCTCCAAGAGCAAGGCGCCCGCTGTCGCGATGCCAGCCTGCGAGGGTTCGGGCGGGGAACTGCACCTGTCGACCACGCCGACCGACGCTCCGCCCATGTGCGACGACCTCGGCACGCCAGCGCCAAAGACCGTCAGCGAGCCCATCGCCAAGCTCGCCATCATCTACGACGCGCTCCCCCTTGCTGGCCGTAGCTGGTCCAGCTTTGTCGCCTACCCGGCTGCTTGGGGCCGCCCGTCGGAGCAGTGGGTCGATGCAAACGTCAAGGTCGCAGGCCTCGACACCCCTGCCGCCTTCTGTCGCCCCATCCAGTCCTTCGGTCGCAACACAGCCGGCAGCTGGACGCCCGGCAGCTGCGACCAGCCTGCGGGCGCCGCCGGCGCCTCCGACACCCGCGCAGACGCAGCCCTCAAGGATGTCTGCGCCTCGCTCGCCTCAGGCACCGCTCCCTTCGATGCCGCAGTGCTGGTCTTTGACCACATCATCGACTCCCCCTCCGTGGGAGAGGACGGCGCCGCCAAGTTCGCCGAGGCCGTCGTCGGCTGCGGCGAAGCAGACTTGGTCATGCGCCTCGTCGCCCAGCCCGGCGCGCACCGGTATGGCTACCTCATCGCCAAGCCGGGAACGACCGCTTCGCTCCGCGCCCTCTCTGACCGTCTGAAAGAGCTCTTCACCGCGAGCGCGGCCCACACCACCTCGCCCAACGCCATCTTCCGTTCCGACAAGAAGGCCTGTCCAGAAGGCGTCTGCCCGAACGCCTACGACATCGCCCTCTCCAAGCACTTCCAGATCACCCGCGGCTCCAAGGTCGCTCTGTCGCGGCAGCAGCCCACCTGGGGCCGCCCCGCCAGCGAACTCCCCAAGCCGGTCCGCGACGCCCGAAACAAGCTCCCCGCGCTCCTGCGGCCCGACGCCTTTGCCACCATCTGCGGCAACGACGTCGCCGTCAGCGCCAACAGCAATCGTCCTATGGCCGACGAAGCGGGTCTTGCCGGCTTTGCCATGTCGTGGAAGGGGCAGCTTGGCGAGCGACGCGTTCAGGAAGACTACCCCTTCCTCGAAGAGCGCCTCCGCGCCGAGGTCTCGGCGGCCAAGTCCGCACGCTCCATGCCAGCCGATCTGGAACTCAGCGCAGAGGCCGCCTGGTCAAACCGCATGAGCGCGGCCCCCACCGCGGCGCCGGGGGTCCTACTCGAGGTTGGGCCAGCCTCCGCCAGCTCCATGCCCTGTGCGCCCGAGGACCACACCTCCATCACCCCCATTCTCCGGGTCGAGAACGAGTCGCTTTCGCTCGTCTACTGGCGTTCACGCGCAGGCGACGGCGCGGCTGCGGGCAAGCTCTCCACCGCCTTCCCCGCCTTTGTCCGAACCACTGCCTTCCAAGCCGGCAACACCGAGATGGAGTTGGGCGAGCGCTTCGGCTGGCTCGCCGGCACATCGGTCAGCCGCGATGTCTCGCAGTTCAATGTGGGCGTCAACAGCACGGCGCTCGAACTCGACTGCATCACCCGCACCATGGAGCAGACGCTCTCCTCGGTGGTCTCGTTCAAGGAGAACGACTTCAACGCCTGGCTCTGCACCCCGCAGCGCAAGGAGCAGTGCCCCACCCTCACCGCCGTCTGCGACAACGCCGAAACCCAGCCCAAGATGGGCATCTTCTTCCGCGACCTCTTCGCAGCCCCTGCCGTGCAGTTTGGCGGCAGCAACCGCCGCGCGCCCGACAATGCTCGCGCCGCAACCCTCTCGATTGCCCGCGTCTTCTCGGCGGTCGCCGCCTCGTTGAACAAGTCCATGCCGGCAGCAGTCGCCTGCTCCAACGCCCGCGTCTCGATTGGCTGCGCCGCAAAGGGCGCGCCTAAGCCGCCCGTGGTCGCTGCCAAGCCTGCAGCCATTCCGCCGACGGCCCCTGCCGCAGGTTCGGGCAATGTTGCGGCAGCTCCCGTGGCAGGTAGTGGCGCTGGCAGCGGCGCCGCCGCGGCAGCACCGGCCGCCGGTAGCGGTGCAGCCAGTCCTCCATCGACCAAAGGTTCCGGAGTAAAACAATGAGCAGCGCGAGTCGTGGCACATCGCAACAGCGTTCATCTGGCGCGCAGCCGCCGCCGGGAGCCAAAGCGCGCCCTGCTGAGCCCATCTG
>Ga0209107_10001540_pt1 | contig 12905 bp, 10 predicted proteins | sample LakErihyJuly2011_2_FD_187460 | JGI IMG/M metagenome (GOLD analysis project Ga0209107, IMG submission 187460) | Freshwater microbial communities from dead zone in Lake Erie, Canada - CCB hypolimnion July 2011 (SPAdes) (version 2) | ecosystem: Environmental > Aquatic > Freshwater > Lentic >... | reverse complement strand
CAATGCCCCTACGGCAAATCCTTGCGGCATTTGCGAGCATTGTGTTGATATTGCAAAAGGGTCTCACCCTGATGTATTTGAATTTGACGCCGCCAGCAACACCGGTATTGACGATGTAAAAAAATTGCTGGAGGGCATTGTTTACGAGCCTATTCGCGGCAAAAAAAAAGTGTATATTATAGATGAGGTTCATATGCTATCTGAAAAGGCATTTAACTCACTTTTAAAAACTCTTGAAGAGCCGCCAGAAAATGTAATTTTTATTTTTGCAACAACCGAGCGAAACGAGGTTCCCATTACTATTTTATCTCGCTGCCAAAAGTTTTTTTTGAAAAACCTTTCACCACAGCAGCTTTTTGAGCATCTTTGCAACATTTGTAAAAGCGAGGGGATTAATTTTGAGGATGGGGCTTTAAAAATTATCTCCCAAAAGGCAGATGGCTCCGTGCGAGACAGCCTTTCAATACTTGACCAAGTTATTATAGCTAGCGACAAAAACAACGAGGGCAAAATTTTTATTAAAACCCAATCTGTTATTGAAACAATAAATGTTTTTAACAAGGCACAAGCAATTGAGCTTTTGCAAAACATTACTTGCAACAATGTTTTGCAGGCTATGCAGCAAATTAATGCCATTTTGCTAAATGGTTTTAGCGAAGTTGAAGTTATAACTCAGCTAATGGAAGTGGTTAACGATTGCCTAAAACAAAAAAATGGGCTACAAACCACGCAGGAATATCAAAATGTAATTGATAATTTAAGTCAAAAAAACTCCACTCCCGCGCTTATGGGGCTTTGGCAGGTGTGCTTAAAATCTCTGCGAGATTTTAACCTACCCGGTAGTGCAAAAACTAAGCTTGAGGTGTTAATTATAAAAATGTGCCACTGCACCACACTTCCATCCCCCGCCGAACTTATTGAACGCCTAAAGGACGAAGGCCTAAATGCCATCCTCTCTCAAACCTCTGCAAGCCTTGCTTAGCCTCCACTATCAAATAGTTCATAAAATCTATTTTATTAAACCCATTCCAAAACTATCCTAAACCCCTAATTTTATTGATATATTAACCCCTTGCACAACCCCGTTTTATTCAAATAAAATAAGAGATTTTGCAAGGGGGTCTAATGTTCTCATTTTTAGTGCGAACTGCCTTTATTAAGTAAAGTTTGCTGCTTGCCTGCAAAATTTCTAAAAATATTTTTCACAAAGTGAGCGTTAGGAGAGGTCTTTTATATCATCTGTTTTTCTTTGTCCAGTCCCCAATAAAAAACAATATTTTATTGACATTAAAAAAAAATTAATTTATAGTTACAGCTTATAATTTTATTAAATAATTAGTTTTTTTAGTTTAAAATTTTTGGCATGAAGCTGGCGATAAAGTTTTTTAGTAAAGTGTTGCCATTGGTGTGTTTTAATTGTTTTTTCATCAACCATTCATTTGCAGATACCCATCAAACTGAGTAATTGCCTAGTGGCAGCGAAGGTGAAGTCGCAACGCCAATTTCTTCAACCGATATTAAAGCTGGCGGAAGCGTAAAAACCAATTAATTTGTTTCTTTTGTTTTTAACAAAAAGTTTTTGACATAGAATTAAAACAGCAATACGCCGGAACGGATGTTAAAACCTCGCTTACCGATAAATACTGACTTACAAATACCCATCAAGAAAGTGGTTGCGATCAAGTTGGATGGTGTAGTCAATACTTTTTTGCTGGTGACAAACTTGGCATGACAAACTCTCCACGAGTTGGTTTTGAGCAAAATTCATCTGGAGCTATTATCAACGAAGGCACATTTACAAACCCAGAACACTTTACCGAAAACGGAGAAAAAGGCAATGTAAATCTTTACTTTTTGCGTGCTAGCTCGGGCGCCGAATCCTCAATTGGCGTTAGTTACTATACCAATAGCAATAATCAGAACACATACACAGCTGACAAAATATCAGTATCCTTCTTCTCTCACTTCAATTTTATAACAATAAACACTCCATCCTCGGGCAAAATATCGCCTTCTGATGGCGCTTATATATTTGACACAATTATTAACGGTTTCCTAAATAACGACACAGACACTCAACAAGGTGAAGAGTCCGCTTGGATAATGCAAATTAGCAATGCCGATGCCCAAAATGTAAATATAATTGGAAACAAGGATGTTTTAGCTCATCTAAATTATGTAATGAACGATGTTAGAAATGAGGATAGAAACTACGACGAAAATTCAAGCTACATAAGTGCAAATTCTAATAGTGAAAACGGCTACATTAAAATGATAGCATCAATTGCCTCTACTTCGCGAGAAATGGATTTGGCAAATTCTTTATACTCAGTAAATGCAAACGATTTGGGTGTTTTTACACGAAATATTATTGACCAAGAAAACAAAAAAATAGCCTCAATTGATTTTATGGACATAAGAAACGCATCTTTTTCGCTCAAAAATTCCATTGGCTCATTTAATACAACCCTTGTCGCGCAAGGCGATGTCTACAACATGAGTCAAACTTACATTTTTCTAAATACATCGTTGCAACCGATATACCCTGGCAGCCAAATATTGCATCTGCTGGCATAAATGCCTTTGCCGAAACAATGAATATTACAAAAAATGGCATTGCTCAAAATGTATCGGCCGATTTATCAATCGCTCAGGCGGCTATCTCCCCTGATATTGCGGTTATAACAACAACCGCCGCAATAACCGATCAAGCAAATCAAAGCATTGTTAGAGAGGTAATAAATGGCGGCATTATGCTTCCAAGAAACTAATTTTGTAAAACATTAAATTTATAAACTTACCATGAAATTTTTTTATGTAATTTTTTTTGCTTTCTTTTTAACAAGCAAAACCCTTGCGAGCGAAGGCGCCGTTAGTGTGGTGGTGAAGCCTTCAAAATCTTACGCCTCATATTACAACGAAGCCATTAATTTGTTTAAGGCAAAAAATTACGAGGCCGTGCTAAGCATCTATTCAAACTGCGGCTCAATGTGTCAAACCGATCCTTTCTTTTTTTTGAGCAGACTGAGCTATCGTAACTTAGGAAATGTATCCAAATCAATTGAAATGCTTGCAAAAACAAAGGATTCCAAACCAGCAATGGACTACAAAAGGGCTGCGTCCTATTATTTTGCCGGGGAATACGAGCTTGCAAAGGATCTTTTGAAAAAAGTGTTGGCCTCAAATCAAAAAAACCTCAATCCAGCTGTAAGGGAGCAAAGTCAAACAATATTTAATATATCAAAAAAACTAACAAAACCAATTTCAGCAAGCGTTGGATATGGTATAGGTAGAGATAGTAATGTTAACTACTCCCCAAGTGCCTCTTCTGTAAGAATCTTCGGGTTTGACATACAGCTTGACAAACCCCAAAAGGACGACTTTCAGTTTTTTAGCGGCGATCTATCCTACAAAAAAAGAATCGGAAAAAGCAAATTTGGTATAATCGGCTCAAATAACATTTCCCTTTATAAATACGACACCATAACAACTAGAAACATGTTGCAATACAATGCAATTAACGGAATATACTACGGAACAAACAAAAAATAATATTAATATATCTCATGTTTATAGCTCACTTTATGTTGGGGATACAACATTTTTTAAGCAAAAATTTCTATCCACAAATGGTGCTGCCGTTGCAGTAAAATACACACTAAACGATAAGCTTTCATCAAACACTTCCTATTCGGCTTCCCATCGTGACTTTAAAATATCCCCAACTAGAAGCGGAAAAATGGAAAATATAAATCAAACATTTGACCCCGAATATTACAAGACTTACAAAATTGATATTTGGCGGTGGGTATAACATTTCTCACGCAAAAATACTCGCTTACGAAAACAAGTCCACCATTGCAAATGCAACTATTCTTTTGTTGCAAACTACACCTAATTTGAAACCAAATACGGCGACCAAGACCCAATCTACCAACAGCACAGAGCCGACAAAATGAATATCTACAACGCAATGATTAGATACAACTTTAAATTTATCAATTTTGGCATCTCCTATTCTCATATGAACAACTGTAGCACGGTAGAAGGCGTTAAGTTTAAGCAGACATACTAATTCACCACCGGCCTTCAATACTAACCCCCCCTAAATCCATTTTAATTTATATTTTTGATTCACATCTTGTCGTAATTTTTTGACTACAAGGTTCATTTACAATAGACCTCTATCGCAACTCTTTTTCATTAGACATCTTTCATAATCGTTTTTTACAAGATATTTTTTTACAACATTTTTATGAGCCGAAGCGACTTTATCCTTATAAACGAGTGAGGCGAGGAACAATTTGTGAAACAAAGATGAAATAAAAAGTGGGTTATGGGAGATGTCTATTCAAAATTTTCCTCAAATTTCGCTAAACATCCTTAATCCGCCACTCAAACTACTTAAAATTTTATTCATATAGGTTAGGGTTGATGATAGCCTCAGGGGATATCTGGTGCAGAAGGATTTTGCTTTTCCCTTGGTAATACATGATCGCAATCTTTGAATAATTTAATAATTTTTTTACACGTTTCTTTCGTAACAGCTTCAACATCCCCCATTCTGCTATGTGCCGCATTATTTCTTTGTTTTTGAAAAGCTAGATAAAAGATTGAATTATCATCCGAATTATTTTTTAAATCACTCAACATAACAACTGAATCACTCAACATAACAACTGCAAGAATTTTAGCATTTTCATGCTGTTTGTTAAGTTGATTTACCAACTTTTTTCCGATTGTCGTTTGTTCCAATCTAGCTTTTATAAACTTACAAAATAATTCATGCGTATATATTACAAAAGCAATTTTAATCATATTTGATTCAGGTAGGGCGTCGTACTCACTTTTAGCTAACTTAACAAATTTAAGGTATTCCAACAATAGCGTCCTTGGCATCTTAGTCCTTGGCATCTTATGATTGTAGTAATATTTGTTTGGCTATTTCAAATCTGTCTTTTACGGTTGATATTTTCCCTGTCCCACCTGAGCTTGAGTGTTTTTTAAATGTGGAATCATTTAAAAGGAGATTTATACTGTCTTTGGTAATTTCTGTTTGTATACCTTTATAATATTTATATATTACGGATGCCAAAATGGCATCCAAAATTGCCTTCGTGTTAATTGGCTTATCTATTAATGTTGCAAGCTCTTTAGTTGCGTTTGTAAAAAATGTTTTTATTTTACTTGCCGTTGCTGTGTCATAATTTTTTTGCTGGTAGGAAAGAAAATTATTTACAGCACTGGTTAAACTGGAAACATCGTCCAGCTTAGTAAAGCAAATAACAAAAGCTCTTAATATAATCTCCTCATCCTTATACCTATTTTTACCATTATTAACATCAGATGAATTGTCGTATATTTTTCTCCAATTTACATCTCCATTTAGCTCCGTTAAAAAATCGGTAAATGGCGATTCGTAAATACACCTTCTAACCTCCTGTGCGTTTAATGGTGTGGAGCTTTGGTTTAAAATTTTAAAAATTTCATATTTTCCAGAGTTATTTTCATCTGGTTTTTCTTGCTGTATATAAACGGCTGAAATGCTTTTATTTCCAATAAAATTTACATCTTTATCATCTCTATCAAATTTTTTACCATGATATTTTGTTCCTTTTAAATCAAGAGTTAGGTTGCCATTCAAAAATTCACTAACAGCTGTTATCCTTTGTAATCCGTCAATAATTTCAATACCCGAGCCATTAACAAATAAATATATTGGTGGAATTGGTATGTTTTTAATGAGGGATAATATTAATCTACTTCTTTGAGGGGTTTGCCAAACATTATTTGCCCTTTGAAATTTCGGAACAGTTATCCTCCCGTTACGCAAATGCTCGACTATATCGTGACAAATATAGTCGGTTGTACGAGATGAAAATTGATATTCTGTTATAATTTCATCCTCTTCATCGTCGGTTATATTAAAATCCAAATCGCACTCGCCAATGAAAATAAACAAAAACTATTTATTTTCATTCAAGGCAATTGCCTCGCCGAGGATGTTGCCAAGGGTGGAGCCGGAGTCGGTTTTTTGTTGTTTTAGGATGGAGGCCTTAACATCGTCCTCAGCTTTGCGGGCAGAGGCCAAAATAAAGCGTTTTGCAATATCGCTTTTAATTACCTTAACTTGCACAACCTCACCAATTTCGTACAATAGGCCAGATTTTGAAATTTTTTCAATTGGCAAATTGTGCTTTTTAATGCGGCATACAACAAGGTCGCAAAGTTCAACATCAATTTCGTCTTTGTAGACTTTTACAACTTTTGCATCAACTAAATTACCTTCTTTTAAAAGCTCAGCGTTTTTTTCAAATGGGTCCTCGGTTAGTTGTTTTATACCAAGGGAAACTCTTTGTTTTTCGTAGTCCCCAGATAAATAAACCGCCTCCATTTGTTGCTCAGGCTTATAGTTTTTAATTAGTTGTTCGTTATCGCCGTTCCAAGAAATATCAGAGACATGAATCAAGCCATTAATATTGCCATCAAGCTCAACAAATATGCCAAAGTTTGCAACATTTACAACTTTTACAGGCATTTTTTGACCAACAGAATGTGTTTCAACAAATTCCTTCCACGGATTGTGGATGGTTTCCTTGCGGCTAAGAGAAATTTTGTGGTTTTCAACATCAAAAGAAACAATTTTCACTTCAAGCTCATCACCAATGCTAAGCTTTGCGTGAAGCTCCTGACAGGCATCCTTTGTCCATGCAAGTTCGCTAACATGCACCAAGCCCTCAACATCTTCCTCAATTAACACAAAAACGCCGTAGTCCATTTTGTTGGAAATTTTTGCCTTAATAACATCGCCCTCTTTATATTTTTCTTTGAGGTGAGTCCATGGGTTGTTTTGAATTTGCTTAATACCCAAGGAGATGCGTTTTTTTTCAGCATCAATTTTAATAACTTTTGCCTTTACAATATCGCCAATAGAAATTGCCTCCGAAGGGTGAGAAATTTTGCTCCATGTAATATCTGCAACATGCAATAGTCCATCCATTGTGCCAAGGTCAATAAAGGCACCGTAGCTTGCAATGTTTTTAACAACACCTTGAACAATATCGCCCTCGTTAATTGTTTGTAAAAATTCGTCCTTTTTAGATGAGCGGTTTTCCTCAATAACCGCGCGGCGAGAAACCACCAATAGCTTTGCAGAAGTATCGGATGTGTTGTCGTCACTAATGCTAATAATTTTAAATGGTTGAACGATATTTAAAATTGGGGAGATGTCCTTAGGAATTTTAATATCAACTTGACTTCCGGGCAAAAATGCCAAAATTCCGTCAAAATCAACGGCAAAACCACCATTAATTGATTTAAAAATTGCACCATAAACGGTCTCGCCTTTTTCAAATGCGTTTTTTAGTTTTAACCACACTTTTTCACGCTGAACCTTTGAGCGGCTAATTGAAATTACTTTAGATTTTGTGTCAAAATCCTCAACATAAACTTCGTATTCATCACCAACTTGAACATCAATTTTTTTAGAGTCCTCAATAAATTCGTCCAAACTAACAACGCCCTCGGCTTTAAGGCCAACATCAATAACGGCTCTTTTTAGTTTTTGACTAACATCAACAACTTTACCAATTGTAATAAAGCCGCTTTTGTCCTTCGACTTAGATATGTTAAAGATTTCCTGAGGAATTTGCTTGGTGAGGTCTTTAAAAGACTGAATTTCCTCGTAATAAATTTTTGCAAGCTCAGCCTCATTGTAGACAGCCTCATTTGAGGAGGTATTATTAGAATGTTGAAGACTCATTTTTATTAAATTAACAAAAAATACAATACAAAATAAAAAATTTTACAAAGAGAAGCTTATATTAAATGATATTATTGTCAAGAAATATAAACAACTCTTTTTAGCTTAAGTTTATCTTAACCAACGCACTCAATACCCATTGAGCGAATGGTTCCAAGAACCATTTGAACAGCGGCTTCAAGAGTTGCGCAGTTTAGGTCAGGCATTTTAATTTTGGCAATTTGTTCAACTTGAGCCATTGTAATGGTTGCAGCAACTGAGCTACCCGGAGTTTTTGAACCACTTGTAATTTTCAAGGATTTTTTAACTAAATCAGGCACGGGGGAGGTTCTAACGATAAAATCGAAGCTTTTGTCCTTAAAAACAGATATTACAACAGGCACGCGCATGCCGTCCTCAACGCCCATAGATTTTGTTTTTTCGTTAAATTTTTTACAAAAATCCATAATATTAAGGCCATGTTGACCAAGCGCAGGACCAATAGGAGGTGCTGGATTGGCCTTACCAGCGGGAATAATTAGTTTAATAAACTTTTCCGCTTTCTTTTTAGAACTAACAGCAGACATCATAAAAAAACAAACAAATTAAAATATAAATATATTAGTTATCCAAAATTTCAAGCTCATCAATTGAAATTGAAATTTCAGTTTGTGTGTTAAACACAGGCACAGAAACTATTGCACTTATTTTATCCTCGGCAATTGAAAGCACAGTTGCCTTAAACCCAGAAAACGACCCAGACTTAATTTTAACAGGCTTACCAATTTGAATGGAAACTTTTTCGTTGATTTTTTCCATACGAGAAACGCTATCAAAAAAACTTTTGATGTCCTCCTCGCTAAGCACCTTAGGGCTTTTTTTGGTTCCAATAAAATCAATAACTTTTGGTAGCTCACGCACAAGGTTCCATGTGTTTTCGTTAAGCACCATATTTACTGCCAGATAGCCTGGAAAAAGTTTTTTAAACGATTCTTTAATTTTTTCCTCGCCTTTTGCATCCTTTTTTTTGGTTTGTAGCTTTACTTTTGGGATGAAAAAATCCTTAAAGTTTTTGTCAAGATTACGGGTTTTAGCAAGAGATTTTATTTGATTAACAATGCTCTCCTCCGAGCCAGAATAAACCCTTACCAAATACCAATTTGCCTTAGCGGCCTTAGGTTGAACAACACTCACAAATACCATTTATAAATCAATTTTTTTAACAAATACTCAAACAATATTCAAACAACACTCGTTTTAACATCCAAACACTTTACAACGAAAAACATTTTTGTCAAGCATTTTATCTTTTTTTTAACTTTTACGCATTTTAGCCAATATTTTTAGCGTTTTGATGGTTATTTTGATCAAAATGAGATTGGGATTTTTTTGCGAAGTAGGAGGAGAGGCCAGCCCCAATAAATAACACAATTGTGTTGCCAGTTTTGTAGTGGTTGGATACAAAATTATAAACATCGTCCAATATTGTTTTGTTAGATGGTGATAGCACAATGTTTGCAAAGCCGGAGTGGGTTTTTATGTCGCCGGCGAATTTTTCTTTTGTAATATCAATTTTTAAACCACCTGATACCCCAAAAATATCCATCATTATAACATCCTTAGCTTCCTTGAAGGCTTGCAAAAAGTCGTCGTAAATACTAATGACACGGGTATATTTATGAGGCTCAAAAACTAGTAAAAAGTTGTCCCATCGCTTGCTATCGTTAACGGCCTTGATGATGGCTTTTATTTCGGTTGGATGGTGGGCGTAGTCGTCCACTATATCAATTTTTGTGCCGCCAATTTGGCAACTACCAACGGGCATAAAGCGTTTATCTATGCCCTTTAGCCCGCTAAAAACATTTCCATCAATTTTATGTGCTAAGTGCGGATAAACATTTAAAAACAATGCCAATGCCCCAACGGCGTTAAAAACATTATGTTTTCCAATACTAGGTATTTTTACGACCTCAATGCAAATTACTCCGTTGTAGCATAAATTAAAGATTGTAAAAACCCCATCATCAATAATGTTTCTGGCATAATAATTTGCTCGCTCATCGTCTAGGGAGTAGGATATTATTTTGCTTTGCGGATTTTTTTGTTTTACATCAAAAAAAAGTTTTGAGGCATAAGGAAAATCAAGACCCACAATCAACACCCCATTTTGAGCGATAATATTGTTTGCAAATTTAACGAAGGACTCGTAAAGATTAAAAAACGAATTTGAGTAAAATTCCAAGTGGTCGTTATCAATATTTGTAATTATTGCATTGTTAATTGTCATTTTTTCAAAGCTTCGGTCAGATTCATCAGTTTCGTAGACGGCAACCTTGTTGGCTTCATCGCCATCAAATTGCTGCTCAAAACAATTGCCCTCCATGGTTTCGTCGTAAATAATGGAGCCCAAAAACAACGATGGCTTTTGCATTGCGGTTTGCAAAATTTTCCACAAATACGATGTGCTAGTTGTTTTGCCGTGAGAACCCGCAACCCCAAGATTATACTGATAATACTGAGAAAGTAAATTTAGCATTTCGTAGCGTTCCACAACTTTAATGTTTCGCTGGTTTGCCTCAATCATTTCGGGGTTGGTTTCGCTAACGGTGGAAGTTCGCACAATTAAATCAACTTCGCTTTCAATATTTGATTGCGAGTGGCCGTAAAAAATTTTCATCCCTTCTTTTTCAAGTTTTTCGGTGAGAGATGCTTGAGAGGAATCGGACCCTGTAATTTTATAGCCGCGTTTTTGCAAAACTCTTGCAATGCCCGACATGCTAATGCCGCCAATGCCTATAAAATGTATTTTCCTAACCCCCTCCAAACCTTTTACTCTCATTTTTAAAGATAAACAATGTTTCCGTTTTCAATTTTAAATTCCTTTCCTGTAATTTGATCAATGTTTTTTATTGAAAACTTTGCTCTTCCGCCTTCGCTTTCAAGCACTTTTACTTTTACTTTTTCGCCTTCAATAAGTGCAATTGCAATGTTGTCAAGATTTGAGTGGCAAACTTCGGTAATGTGTAGCATTCCGCTTTTACCGCTATCGGTCGTAACAATTGCGTAGCTATCAACAACCCTTGAAACAACAACTTCCACAATTGAGCCAACTTCAAGTTTTACTAAAATGTTATCAATCATTTGCTTTGCCTGAGATATGTTTTCGTTTGCAATGGAGGTTATTTTAACTGAGCCGTCCTGTGCTATGTCAATATTGCAATTTGATTTTTCCGATATTAAATTAACAACAGAGCCACCTTGACCGATAATTTCGCGGATTCTTGCTGGGTCAATTTTAATTGTTTCACTAACTTCGTTTGCAAATTGTGTGTCGTTGTGTAAATCGCCTTCGCTTTCGTTTTCATCCTCAATACCCTGCGATTGACTTGGCAAATAAGGCAACATACGCGCCAAAATGTAAGCACGGCCATGTTTTGCCTGAGCCACTGCTTTTGTTAGGGTTTCAATGGTTACTCCCATAATTTTAATATCCATTTGAAGTGCGGTGATTCCCTTTTCGGTTCCAGCAACTTTAAAGTCCATATCGCCTAGGCTGTCCTCATCGCCTAAAATATCGGATAGTATAACAACATCATCGCCTTCCTTAATTAAGCCCATAGCAATGCCCGAAACAGGGCGAAGCAATGGAACCCCAGCATTAGCAATGGAAAGGCACCCCCCACAAACAGTTGCCATGGAAGATGAGCCGTTAGACTCCAATATTTCAGAAACAACTCTAATACTATAAGGCATGCTGCGTTTGTTTGGCAAAACTGGCTCTAAGGCTCTGTGAGCTAAATTGCCATGGCCAATTTCGCGACGCCCCGGGCCCGAGTATCTACCAAGCTCGTTAACCGAATAAGCAGGAAAGTTATAGTTTAGCATAAATGGAAGCTTGGTCATTCCTTCCAAAGTTTCAATCATTTGTGCTTCCTTTTCGCCGCCTATTGTTGTTATAACAAGTGCTTGGGTCTCCCCCCTTGTAAATAGCGCAGACCCATGCAATCCCGGTAAAACGCCTGTGCGAATTGATATTGGGCGAATTTGATCCGCCTTCCTTCCATCAATTCTCACTCCCTCCTTTATAATTTGTTTTCTCATTGCGTCCTTTTGAACATCCTTAAAAAGGGCAATAATTTTTGATTGTTTTGCATCGTCAATTATGGCATCAACATTAATAATGTGAGAAATAACCTGTTGCTTTATTTCCTCAATTTTGCCGCCACGAATGGTTTTGTCCTTAATTTTAAATATTGCTGCAATTTGCTCGCCAAATTGTGTTTCAATTTTTGTTTTGTAAGCGGAAAGATCCTCCCCTTGTTCCACTTTAAATTTTGGTTTGTTGTTGGTTACGGAAGTAAAATCGTCAATAAATGTGCAAACGGTTTTAACTTGCTCGTGGGCAAAGGCAATGGCTTCAATAATTTTGTCCTCGGTTAGCTCCTGTGCTTGGCTTTCAACCATCATTATGCTATCATCGGTTCCAGCTACAAATAGGTCTAGCATTGAGCCAGATTTTGCATTTGCAACAAAATTTGTGCCATCAAAACCAACGCCAACACCGGCAACGGTTTTAAGTAGTGGGGCGCCGCTTATTTTAAGCGCTGCACAAGTTGCAGTCATTGCTGCAAAAATTGGGCTGTGTGTGCCATCGTAGCTAATGACAGTGCAAATGACTTGAATTTCGTTGATAAACTTTTCGTCAAACATTGGGCGAATTGTTCGGTCAATAATACGAGAATTTAACACCTCATAATCGTTTGGTCTTGCCTCACGCTTTAAAAATCCACCCGGAATACGATTTGCCGCGTAGTATTTTTCCTGATACAAAACCATCAATGGAAAGAAATCGTTTTTTGGCGCGGCAGATTTATCATAAACAACGCTACACAACACAACCGTTTCGCCGTATTTACAAACAACGGCACCATCAGCAAGCCTTGCCATTTCGCCGTTTTGCAGTGTAAGTTTTGAACCGTGAAAATCGATAGATTTTTCCACAAGATTAAACTTTATTTCGTTGATAATGTCAACAACACTATCAGCAACAATGTCAATAACTTGCTCAGCGGCTTTTTCAACGCTTGCTTCGACAGCTTTTTCGGTAATTGTTTCAGCAGCTGGCTCAGCCGCCGCTTCAGTAATTACTTCTACGCTTGCTTGG
>Ga0209107_10001538_pt1 | contig 12908 bp, 15 predicted proteins | sample LakErihyJuly2011_2_FD_187460 | JGI IMG/M metagenome (GOLD analysis project Ga0209107, IMG submission 187460) | Freshwater microbial communities from dead zone in Lake Erie, Canada - CCB hypolimnion July 2011 (SPAdes) (version 2) | ecosystem: Environmental > Aquatic > Freshwater > Lentic >... | reverse complement strand
GTTTCAATCAGCTTGGGCTTGTACCTAGCAGACAAGAACAAGGGTGTGTTCAAGGACACTTTCTTGACTTTTTCAGACAAGCCACAACTTGTTACTCTAAAGGGTAACATTGTTGACAAGGTTGCTCAAATGAGCAAGAGTGATTGGGACATGAGCACTAACCTGCATGCAGCTATGGACAAGATCCTAAGCGTTGCAGTCAAGGGTTCAGTACCAGCCAGCGACATGCCAAAGATGTTGCTGATCCTGAGTGACATGCAATTCAACCAATGCGCCCGTTTCGACGACAGCGCAATGGAAATGATCGAACGCAAGTTCGAAACTGCTGGCTATGTTGTGCCACAAATTGTTTTCTGGAACCTAAACAGTTCAGACAATGTGCCTGTGGCAGCGGACAAGTCGGGTGCGGCTTTGGTAAGTGGATTTAGCCCGAGTATAATGACTAGCTTGCTAGCCGCTGACTTGGATCAGTTCACTCCAGAAGGCATCATGCTTAAGACTGTAATGAGTGATCGCTACAGTCTGTAAACAATGCTGGCCCACCTTGGCCTAGGCTGAGAATCCAGCATCCGCGATACACGAAATGTGGGATGGGCTGTGTATCCGGGGTCTGTTGCTCTTCCTGACACAAAAAAGAGTAACACTAATTCGTTGTTTTATTACAACACCAAACCCAGTTGATGCAAGTTGACTGGGTTTCTTTTTGATGTTATAATAATCATATACAAACACAAACGGAGAGCAAAATGGAATTTGTAGTTGAAGCTAAAAGTACAAAAACACGCAAGTTTTTTGAAGCCATTTTGCCATCGATGATAAGTCAACTCAAACTTGAAAACAGTCGTAAATTGTTAATAGTCAAAGTTGATCAAATTGAGTCACAGGGTGTTACAATCCCAATAGACGGCATTGATACATATTTGGTTGTGGTTAACCCAACTAACAGCGTTACCAATATGGGGATTACACTGGCACACGAAATGGTGCATGTGCGTCAAATGGCAAAAGGTATCCTTAAAAATGTGGCAAAAGGACATGTTTGGAATAGCAAACTGTATACAAAGAAAACAAAGTATTTGGATCAGCCTTGGGAACAAGATGCTTTTGCCAAACAAGAATTAATTTTTCGTAGAGCGATTGAGTAAATTATGCCAAAATGTTATCAATTAATAGGTGTGCCGGGTGCAGGTAAAAGTACCTGGGTTAAACATCAAGAGTGGGCGTTAGGGCTGACTATAGTTAATACCGACGCATTTGTAGAAGACTATGCAAGAACACAGGGTAAGACCTATTCGGAAGTGTTTGTAGAATACATGCCCACAGCAATTGACCTAATGATCGAACAGGTTGTGTTTGCACGTGAACACAGTCATACTATAATTTGGGATCAGACCAGCACTACTGTTAAAAGTCGTGCTCGTAAGTTTAACATGTTGCCCGACTACGAACATATTGCTGTGGTGTTTCGTACACCTGAGCATAAAGAACTAGTTCGTCGATTAATGAGTCGTCCTGGCAAAGAGATTCCAGATCATGTGGTTGCCAGTATGATTGCCAGTTGGGAAGATCCTACTGAACAAGAAGGTTTTAAAGAAATTTGGTATGTATAACATAATAGGAAAAGAAGAAACATTCAAAGTTCTCACACTTGCTGAAGCAATGAATGTTGCCAAGAGTATGAACGAGTTTGTAACTATCAAAGGTACTGATTTTGAAGTGTGTGGTATCTTTGGTGTTGATCAAGTAACTGATCCCAACTACGATGGTTGGATCTCAAGAAAAAAAGGAGTGTAAGATGCCTAGTGTATTTTTAGTCAGCGACACACACTTTGGTCACACCGGTGTGTGTAAGTTTACCCGAAATGACGGAGTAACTAAATTACGTCCGTGGACAGATCCAGAGGAAATGGATGAAGCCATGGTCAAAGCCTGGAACGATCGGGTCAAGCCCACTGACAAAGTGTACCATTTAGGAGATGTTGTTATTGCTCGCAAATCGTTAAAAATCATGGAAAGACTTAACGGTGACAAAGTTTTGATTCGTGGTAACCACGACATCTACAAGGATGAGGACTACAGCAAGTACTTTAGATCCATTAGAGCTTATCATGTTATGAACGGAATGATCTTGAGCCATATTCCGTTACACAGTGATTCAATGGGTCGTTTTGGTGTTAACATTCACGGGCACACCCATGCAAATCGTGTGAAGAAAGCTCGTGGTGTAGACGCTAGAACTGGAGAAATCTTGTACAGCGATGAAAACGATGTTCGCTACCATTGTGTTTGTGTGGAACAAACCCCAGACTTTGCGCCTATTTTGTTTGAAGATGTCATTAAGAACATCGAAGCAGAAGGTGGTGCTATTGGCTTTAAAAGTGGCAATGGGCCCACTATGTAGTAATAGTGGTATAAAATAGGGCCTACGGGCCCTATTTTTGTGGCTCGAGCTTCTGTATATTCGAATAAATACACTACAGAATACTGGAGATAGCCCATGTCGCTTAGAATTAGAAGAGGAACAAATGCCGACCGATTAACTATTACACCTGATGAAGGCGAGTTAATATATGTCAACACAGGACCCAACGCCCGTAAATTATACATCGGTGACGGCACCACAGTGGGCGGCAGAAACATTGGTGAAGCATTGGCGGGTAATAATCTAGTTTGGGATAACATAAGTCAAACTTTACAAGCTGTTGCCTCAGGCGGCGGAACTACCCTGCCTCCAAACGCACTAGGATTCTTGAGGAACAACGGTGCAGGGAGTCTATCGTGGACAACAGCCACTACATCAGTTGCAGCCGACCCTACCCCATTACTGGGGGGTAACTTAACTTTAAGTGGGTATAATATTGCCGGAACTGGTAATATTGATATTAATGGAACTATTAAAGGAACTAACCTTTCTGGAAATTTAACTACTACCACGGGTGGTACTACAATAATTAATGGAGCTACTCGAGCTGCTACCTTATCAAGAATCATTCTAGACACAAACGGATCAATTACTAGTCCAGCAATCCTTGTTGATTCTGCCTCAGTGACATTTGTAACCAACACATTTTCTAATTCTAGTCCATATGTCAATTTTTATATTGCCAGTTCGTTAAGTAGTGAAACTGGATCTATTGGATTAATTAGAAGTCGAGGAACTACTATTAGTCCTTCAGCAGTGGTGAATGGTGACGAACTTGGATCTATTATTACCTCAGGATTTAGCGGAAGCCAATTTACATTTAGTACAGATATTGTTGCAGTGGTTGATGGCACAGTGAGTGCAGGAGTGGTACCATCGAGACTGGATCTTAAAGTTTCAAATACAACAGGAGTAAGGGCAACTGCAATGTCTATCAAATCAACTCAAGTAGATTTTATAGTCCCCCCAAAACTACCAGTGGTCGCCACTGATGCTGCTCGTGCTGCATTAGTACCAACTCCTTCCGCTGGGATGATGATTTTCATGACTTCGGGAACAACTCCAGCAGCCACTAATAAAGTGCAGGTCTATGACAGCACTGCTTGGGTTAATCTGCACTAAAACTTTTAGGTACTATATTTCTTTCTAAAATTAGTCTTTTGGTTTCTTTTACAGCAGTAGGCCAATCTGACTGGGGACTATCATACAGTCTGTCAATGCTAATATAGAAAGGATTAGGATCAAGATTGTACTTTGATCCTAATTCTTGCAGTTGAATTTTCAAATCTTCTTTGTTGATTAATACAGATATCGATTGCCATGTAGGAGTAGTTATCCAGTTCCACGTAACATTCCATTGCGGTTTCTTCAATATAAAATCTACTAAATTTTGTAAATGATTGATATTATATATGCCAATTACTGTATGAAATTGCAAATTGATATTGGTGCCTGCCCACCACTGTTCTAAGGTATTGATATTATTTTCTATAATAGAAAATTTACTTGGCCACCTAATCCAATTATTAACTTCTCCTACACCGTCAAGACTTACTTTATAAGATACACGTTTGCAGCTTTCTAAGAGAGTCTTGAGATCTGAATTTGGTAAAATTGTACCATTTGTAGCAACTGCAACTTCAAGGTTCGTTAAATTAAACTGTCTAAGAAGTTTGATAAATTTTTCTTGACTCATCATTGGTTCCCCACCTATTATTTTAAGATGTGTGACTTTGGTTAAGTCCCAGGAAGTGTAATCAAATCCATGAGCTGTAATACCTGTTGCTACAAGATTTCTGTGTGTGAATTTTTCTGTCTGCCACTTGGTGCTAAATTCTTCAGAGCACATGACACAGGCAAGATTGCATAGGTTATCAAAGCTGACTTCTAATTGTTTGAGAGGCAATGGGTCTATGTCAATTGGTTGATAAAATTTTAAACTCTGTTGCCTGAGACTTTCAACTCCGCTGTCCTCATCTCTATAGCACGTTTTACAATTATCAATTTTATTTCCTGCCAACATCTGCTTGCGTAACTCAGTCCATGCATTGGAGCTTCTGGGATCCTGATTGATAATATTACCAAATTCCTTGTTGTGTATGAATTTACAGCAAGGAAGAATAGTACCATCGGGTCTTACCGCCGTACCTGCCCAAGGATATGCGCATAGGGTATCAGACATTTTGAAAAATCTCTGGGTTCATTACTACAGCAGCCATAGACAACATTAATTTTTCTTTATCAGAACTTTTTGGAGTGCATAGGCCGCAACCGCAAAGATTGTTAGGACACACTATCACTGGCATTGTTTTATTGATCAGATGATCATGTAAAGTTTTAACAATGGCAAATGATTCTGCCAATGTTCCTATGCTCCCTCGCTTACTTTCAAGAGTGGCTTGACAGGTCTGATGATGATACACTAATCCTGTTTGTTGTTCTATATGCAAAAAATACCAATTTACTGAACAGTGCCAGTCTTTGAATTGTCTATCAATAACTGCTTTTGCAGTTTGTTGCCCGTCGGTGCTACAAACTCCAAACTCTCTGCCACCACAACATGGTCTGGAAGTAGGAGTGATATCAATATTCCAGTTTTGTTTTAACCATTGTTTATGATCATCTGTGTACAAGTGTGCCTGGCTTGACCGACTGCCAGGATCGTCTCCTATAGTCCTTGGAATAAACTTAACTCCATAATTCTTTAGTGAATTGCAAACGTCAATACAATGATCAAAGTATTGACAATGCATCATTACATTTACTTTGACTCTGATGGAACTATCTTTAAATTGTCTAACTCTTTCTAAAACAGATTCTCTTAATGCATTGTTGGCCTCGGCGTGATAGCTGACAGTCACATGATCAAAATTTTCAATCACTGCAACAGCTATCTTTTGGCTCATTGCTCCATTAGTTGTTAGATCTAGTCTTAAATTAAACTTATCAGCAAATCGTTTTTTGTATTCACTTTTGATGTACTTGGCAAATTCTATAAACTTAGGATTAACTGTGGGTTCGCCTCCAGTAAAACTCACATCAAAATTTTTATTTACTCGGTGCTCTGCTATTATGGATATGTATTCAAATAAAAATTCTACAGTATTCTTCAGTTCCTCTAGTCCTGCATGAGCACTAAAATTATCGTGCCTGTGAGCAGGACAATATGAGCAATCATAATTGCACCTACGGCCTAGGTCCCAAGTGATGATAAAGGGTTCTTGAGATACAGGAGTAATAGCAAAGATCTTGTTCAATTGTTTACCCTTATAACAAACTGATCATTAGGTTTAGAAAGATCATTTACTCCGCAGATCCTGGCGCAAGTTATTAGTTTTTTGTCAGTCCAATATGGTTTCCATACCTGCTGCCATTTATCGTTATCGATGATATTTTTGATACCTCGTTCTGCTGCATTTAGATTTTCAATGCCACCCAAATCGGTTACCAGTTCATAATATTGATCCACAATCTGTTTTCGAATATCGGCTACAATACTCTGGGCGTTATTGTGATTGTAAGGTGCTGATGCAAGGAAACAGCAGGGAAATACATTCTTGTGAGCATCTATATAAATTTCGTTTTTAGACAATGCATAACAATCAATTGAAGTTTCTGCATACCATTGTTTAAAATTCTTAATGGTTTCTGCATCTATTAGTGTTACTTGATTGAATGTTGGTGGTTCAAGATAGTAAAGTGTATTACCTTCTTTATCCAGTACAGAAAATTTTGATTCTCCGATAAATCTAATAGTATTCTTAATTGTAAATCGTTGAAATCCCAATTGCTTTGATCTCGATTCTGCTTCCGATACTTGGTGCTGGTTGTGTTTAAATTTGATAAAGACCCATTCTGCTATGCCTCCAGCATCAATAAATAATTTGGCATTGTGTACCACACGTTCATATAAGGTTCCTACTCGATACAAATGATGTGTATCTTCTAGGCCGTCAAGGGCAAATACCACAACATGTTTTTTTGGCATTGCAGCATATAAATCGTCCCACCATACTGAACTTCTTGCGCCACCGTTGGTGTGAATTCTTAAATCAATATGGGGAGCATGATCCTTGAGATATTGGCACATTGGAATGAGATCATTATTCATTATAGGATCTCCAAAGTTACCGCAGAAGTAAACTCCTTTTAATTGTGCCAATGTTTCTTTATCAAAAATCTTTACAAATTCATCATAGGTCCAGTCCGCTAACTTTAAGTTGGGATTTTCTAATCCGCTTTTGTAGTTGCGAGGACACATAGGACAGGCTGCTTGGCAGCGTGTGCTGATTTCTAAATGAACTGTTTTTAATTCGTTAAACTTAAACATTGAGTCCTATGATCATAAATCTTTTATATAGAGGTAATTCTAACTCACCCGCCCATAACACATTGATTTTAGACTGTGTTTTAAACTGGGCAAGGTCTGTTGCAATTCTTACGTGTTCGGGTATATTGTAGTTGTTGCTTTGTAATACTAACAAGGAATTGTAAGGCATTCCACTTAACCAGAGATCGTATTGGTCCTGTGTTATATGTTCACAGCTGGTATTAATGACCACATCGGCATCGCTTCGTATATCACACATATCAGAAGTAACTGCTCTAAACTTTCCTTGTATTTCTTCTTTCTTATTCATCATAATAGCAACAGATTCGCAACTAGGATCGATATCAATACTACGAATAGTGGCTACAGGAATTCTACTTTGAAATAACATACTGGCCAGCACCCCGACCCATCCGCCGTGTATATCGACAGAAAAGGGCTTAGGCATTACACAATCAACTTGCGGATGTACTACCATTTCCAATGCATCAATCAACCACTCTTTACTTTTGAGTTGGCCGCTCCAAAATGCATCCATGGTACGTATAGGATCTTTGCTTTGCCTAATGGCTTGCATCCAATAGTGTAAATGTTCAGTATCTATTTTCATAATATATTGCCAAGCTCGGGAAATATATCTTTGGCCGAGGTATTTCTAATACTATCCAAATTATTTACATATTCTTTAAAGTCGGGTAATAGATGACTATGATCTTCAGCTAGAACAAACTTTAAAATACTTTCCCATCTGTTCCAACCATTGGGATTATGTTTCCAGAAATCGTCATCTTGTCTATAGTTATTCCATAGCCATTGTTTAAATTCTTCAAAGTCTTTTGTAAGTTGTTGCTTGTCTTCAGCAGGTAGTATTCTAGCACTTAAAAATGTTGGAATATACAACATGTGCATATTTAACAGGCCGCCACCCGCTTGGTATTCACCAACATAAAAATTATTAATTTTTTTAAAATTTTGTTGAACCTTCCATTTGGCAAAGTCTATAATATGTTTAATGTTGAATATTTGCACAGCACAGGCAATTCCTACCTTGATATTATCAGGAGTATTATCCAGCTTGTGCAGTGCTGTAACCGTTTCGTCCCAGCTGACTGGATATCGAATATAATGATTTCGATCATCTAGCGCATCGATACTAAATGCAAATCTCACCTCTTTAAACTTAGACCAAATGTCAATAATCTCGTCGTTGAGTAATACACCGTTTGAGTTATATCGCACTGTGATGTTGCCGGCAAATCCTCTAGCAATAACTTCTTTTAAGAATTTTTTATGTTCCTTAATCATCAGAGGTTCGCCACCAGCAAAGTACAGTTGTTTTATATTGGGAATCTGTTGAAATATTTCTTCCCATAGTGCCGGATTCTCGTACCATCGGTTATTAAATTTAGTTTTATCCCAATTAATTTGCTGAAGAATAATTGGACTAGTTGTTTTTTTAATTAGTTTTGGATAGTCCTCAACCCATTTACTACTATCGTGAGGAGTACACATCACACATTTTAAGTTGCAAGTATGACCCAATCTTAAGTCTAGATATCGTACTATTGGTGGAACAGTTCCGTCGGCTGCTGTTTCAGCGACCAATTCACTTAGATCAATTCCTTCCTGATCCCAATAAAAAGTTTCCCATACTCTCTTGCTAACAATTCCGTTAGCTTCTTCTTCAAAACATTTGGCGCAACTAAGTGGAATCTTTCCAGCCATCATAGTTTTGCGTACATCTTGCATATACGCATTGTTGAATGCACTCATAAGAGTTTCATTTGTGAAATTTGCAGGCTCGCCGTTTTCTTTTTTTACCAAACCAGCATCTAGTGTTCCCTTAGTGGCTTGACTAGCATTGGAACCGCAACACAGTCTAGCATCTCCATTTGGCCTAGTTGCAATATGAATCCATGGAAGAACGCAGAAGGTGGGAGAATTGGTAGTCTCTGCTATAACATTAATGTATTTTTTAGCTTTATCTAACATCTTTATATTATACGTTGTTATGCATTAAATAGCAACCAGTTGTTGCCACTCATCTTTTGATATACTTGGTATATTAACATATTCTTTTGTGCCAATAGGATCGTACCAAACACAAAATTGATAGCAGTCTTTACAGTTATTAGCACAGCACTGATAAAGGCGATCGTCGTAGATCAAATTATAACCTGTATTCTTGATCAAGAATTTACAAAACTTTTCAAATTTCTTCCAACTTATTTCAGCATTATCATACTGGACTCCCCTGGAGATAAACAGCACATCTTTACCCCACTGGGCAAAATTGTCCAATGTATACTTTACATTGTTGTAAGTTATTTCTAAACCTTGCCCAATGTTTCTAAAATAAGGATTGATATAAGCTCTATTGCAAAATCTAGATACATTGCTGGGCCACCTTCCATTATTATATATGCCTTGAAAACTTGCAGGCTCGCCATCGCGTATGGTTACAATCATATGTTCATAGGTATCAAGATCAATATTCTGATAATTCTCCCATAACCCGTGGCTCTTATCAGCCTGCGCGATATTATAAAGTTTTTGCCATTCAGCTGTATCAGCAGTTACTAACAGATATTGATCCATTGATTAATTGGCCTCGCATATTACTAGATGTATTCTAGGTTCCCATCCGCCGTTAAACACAAAATGTTCTCTAGTAGTGTCAACTTTGTAAAAATGACCATCTGCTGGCATATGATAACATTTTGCAGCCATGTCAAGGTCTGGACTAGCATCACCAAACAAGGCATATCTGTTAGTTTCTAGTACGAAATGATATCTCATTTCAAGGTCCGCATGAATACTTAAACCAGTCTTAGGCAGTAACCTCATATACCTAATTCTACCAAATTTAGTATGCTCCTGTTCGGCCAGTGTTGCTAGTATGTTTTTAGTATATTGACCCATGTTAGGATTGATTTCTGTAAAGTCTGACTCTTTAGCAATGAATAATTTTTTCTCTTTATCGTATAAGCTACCTGAAGCATCTAGGATAATATTTTTAGCACCAATCCTATAGGTTATGCCTATTTGATTGCCAGGAGCCTGTGATACTAAATCCATACTGGGCCAGGGAGTTTTAGCCAGCAACGTATCGAGGTCAGCTTTCATCTGATCCAAGTTTGCCGTGTATTCTAATTTTTGTATAAAGTTCATTCCAATCTCCTAAAAGCCCAAAAGCGTTCTTCGCACCACCAGCATTTACCACAATGCCCTGTGCTTAGATCCTGAGCTTCACAACTGCGTGTCAACGGGAACAATGTTTCTAACAAATTGTGTTCCTTATATAAACATGAAATGGCTTGTTTATTCAAATCAAAAAACGGTTTTATTTCATAAAACTCATATTTTTTTGATTCGTGTTCCACTGTAAAATATCGTTTTTTTTCTTTTACTTTGCCAGCTCCCCTTATATTTTCAACATCTTGTAATATACCCCAATTAAATCTACGTTGTACTTCTTCGGGCGGGTTAGTTGTTATTCCAGAAAACAATACTTGAAACTCGTTATTTTTAATATTTTCTTTATTCTTTATTGCATATACAGCTTGATATTCAGAATATATCCATCCACTTGCTGGTGCAGGGTATACTATTTGATCTTCAAACAACTCTTTGGCATCTAATAGTTCTTTTATTTTTTCAGTAACTGCCAGGAAACCAAACACTCCTGGTTGTTTCTGAACTGTAAAAGGTTTGAGTTTGATGGGAAGATTTTCTTCTTTGATTTGCTTTGCTAGCAGATAGCACAGTAACGTACTGTCTGCACCGCCCGACATCCAAACACCAACAGTGTGTATCTTATTGCCCCCTGGGGTATGTCTAGGTATTTCTATATTCATGGTGTTATCTTAATAGGAATTGTTGATGCTTTGGATGGTTTAAAAACTCCAATCGAATGTGTCTATGCTTGTAGGGCCGGTTCACAAATCTTTACAATGTCGATAACAACTGTTACACAAACTGACAGTATTGCGGATGAATAACATTATACAACCTTGTACATCAAGCCGGCATTTAATCCTAACACTACCCGTGGGTCATCAATAGGATTCTTTTGAGTCTTGTGGTATAACCATCCGGGAAATAATACAAGTTTACCAGGTCTGGGTTCAACTACATGGTCAAAAAAGAACCTTCCTTGTTTACTTTCTTGAGAATCATAATAAGGTAATCTACCCCTAATTAATTCATTAGGATCTACCAGTACCAAACATCCTTGGTCGGGATTTGCATCAACATAAAATGATCCAGCTATTTCAAATGGACTATGATTGTGTTGAATAATATTTCCGCCTTTAGGGGTTAGATTGCTCCACATATGAACAATTTCTGGAGTAACAAAACGACTATATTGCATAGCTTGCCAATAGTTAATGACCTGTTCCTGTATCCAAGACATTAACTCAGGATATGCTAAACGAAGATGTAAGTCTCTATACATGCCATCTTCAGTTCCTTCTAAACTATACGATTGATTAAACAATCTATGTTTAGAATACAATTCTAAATTTTTATTAAACAACGTCATTATATCAGACAACAAGTTATCTTTAATGAGGTCATAATTGGGAAAATCAACTTCATATATTTGCAGAGGGAAAATATTTTTTAACATTTTTATCCTTGTATAATAGGTATAGATATCTTTGGAAATACCTTAATAGGAAGTTTATCTTGATCTTCAATAACCCAATCAAATTCTGTAAATTCCACAGGCCCATTCCAGTGATGTTTCCAATGATGATCATTAAATTCATTCTGAATGTGTCTATAATGATATTTTGTTGGAGCATGATCTATTAAAGATAATTTGTTATTTTTTACAGCATCTCTAACAATGACTTGGTGTACAAAATTAGTAATTGGTCCTTCAACAAATTCACACCACGGTCCAGTAGCTAATTCTTCCATATCAATATTAGTAACATCTGGCCACTGTATTAATCTCAGTTTAATATCACCCCATTCCAACATAATGTGATACGGGTTATCGTCATACACTCCTCTTTTAACACTATTGCCTAGTATAGATTCAACTTTTTTAACTAAACTACTAAGATAGCTTCTATGTTTGTCTAAGCTACGACCAATGAAACTGCCGCAACGAATTCGGTAATGATTAATTTTAGGATGATGAATATTTTTTATTTCTTTTAAGATATCCTCAACATTATCTAAACTTTCTATAGTGTATCCTACATATCCTAAATTATATCCTAAATTAATAAGATTGTCTAAAGCTACCAATTGTTTACTATGTATTTTTTCACCTTGGTAACTATGATGATTTAATCCAAAACAAAGTTGTTTGAGGCCTGCATCAAAACAATCTTTAGCAAATTTCTTATTTGAAAATTTAATACCATTAGTTATTAACGAAAACTCTTTGAAACCCAGAGCGGCTATCTTGCCACACAGTTCAACAAAATCTTTTCTTAAAGTGGCTTCGGCACCTGCAAACATTGGCATACAATCTTTAGGCAAATATTTAACTTGTCCAAGAACGGTATCAATTGGAACATCGGTTGCTTTATTATCAGGCAAATGATAGCAATGTGGACAATTTAATTGACATTTGTCTGTCACTTCAAAAAGAACCTGATTAAAGCTGGCAACATCTTTTTTATGTTCTAAACTGTAATAAAAGTCTTTATCAATTTCTACAACACTATCCATGTTCCCGTGTTCGGGACAGTGTTTTTTCATCAGAATTTGACCGTTTGATTCATAGACAATCGCCGGAATGTGCCTATAACAATGATTGCATAGACTTATGGTTTTGTTAATCAGTAACATCATGGAATATTTATCGACTTAGGTAAACCAGCTAAATATTTTAAGATACACTTAGAGTATCATGGCAAACAATGAAAATTTTGAAATTTAACAATAACACAACTGTTCAAATTCCTGAAGAAGAAATAGGAATAAGTTGTTCAGGTGGTGCTGATAGTTCTTTATTATTGTATATTTTAATGAAATACCATAAAGAAAAGATACATGTTTTTACTCTATCAAATAACATTAAAAGAAGAGCAAACGCAATAATTGTTCCCAATGTTATAGAAAAATGTATACAACTTACTGGCAATTTTAATGTAATACATCATAGTTGGTACTCTGAAGATCAAACAAAAG
>Ga0209107_10001537_pt1 | contig 12913 bp, 6 predicted proteins | sample LakErihyJuly2011_2_FD_187460 | JGI IMG/M metagenome (GOLD analysis project Ga0209107, IMG submission 187460) | Freshwater microbial communities from dead zone in Lake Erie, Canada - CCB hypolimnion July 2011 (SPAdes) (version 2) | ecosystem: Environmental > Aquatic > Freshwater > Lentic >... | reverse complement strand
TTTTGCGCCATGGTTTTTATTATTGTTAGTGCCAGCCATAACCATGCGAAGTTTTTCTGACGAGTTTAAGCAGGGCACCTATGAAGTATTACATAGCTTACCATTTTCTTCCTTACAACTAGTGCTTGGAAAATTATTGGGTAGTTTGCTCATTGTGATTGCTGCGATCGCGCCCACCATTTTTTATGCGTTTGTATTAAACGCCTTAAGTTCAACCGGAGGAATTGATTGGGGCGCAACTGTTGGCAGCTATGTCGGATTAATTTTTTTAGGCGCCGTATATACTGCAGTAGGTGTATTTGCCAGTAGCATGACAAAAAACAGCGCCATCGCATTGCTATTATCAATCATCATTTCAATAGTATTATTACAAAGTTTTGATTGGATAAGCAGCGTCTCATTTTTTGCGAATGGCTATGATTATTATATTAAGCAACTGGGATTGTCATTGCATTATAATAACATGAGCAAGGGGTTGATTAAGCTGACCGATATGATTTATTTTATTTCCATTTTGGTTCTATTTATTTTAGGCACCATCGAGAATTTAAAAGGAAAAGTTAAATATATATTTTTATTAATTGCCATTATAGGTGCTAACTATCTAAGTAATATTTTCGCCTTCCAATTCGATCTGACTAAGGAAAAAAGATACACTTTAAGTGTAAGTTCCACGGAAGTGATCAGTCAACTACAAGCACCAGTCACGGTCCATTTGTATTTAGGGGGTGACCTTCCATCCAATTATAAAACAATAGCTAATTCGGCCATCGCATTATTGGATCAGTTGCATCAAATTAATCCATCCATGATCAAATGGAATTTAGAAATTCCTAATCAGTTGGTCAGTGATACCGCTTTATATGCATTGTATGATAGTTTATCCAAATTAGGCTTGCCTATTGAGCGAATTCAACAAGGAACCGGAGGTGGCGACAAAAGGGTAGATCAGCTAATTATTCCAGGGGCATTGGTGGAAGTGGATGGGCAAAAGCCCTACGCCATTGACTTGAGGAGTTCAAAAAAATATTTTAAGCCTTATAATATAGTTAAGGATATACCTGAGGTGGATGAAGAAGCTAGTGCAAATGCAGCGGAAGCATTGTTAGAGTATAAATTAATCCAAGCAATCTATTTATTAAATCGAAAGACAGTGCCTACCATTGCCTACTTGATTGGAAATGGACAGCCAGTTAATTTAACGGTGAATGATATCGGAGAAATTTTAAAGGACCAATATGATTTGTCCGTATTTGATTTAAGTAAGGGATTTCCTGACGCTACTAAAATAAAAACATTACTCATTGTTAAACCAACCACGCCATTTAGCGATTTAGATAAATTAAAAATTGACCAATATGTCATGGGTGGTGGAAATATTATTTGGGCAGTAGATAAATTATATGCGGAATATGATAGCTTACAAAAAACGGATGGCGCCTATGTTTCCTTTGATCGCGGATTGGCCTTGGACGATTTATTATTTAAGTATGGAATTCGAATCAACTCAAATTTGATTCAGGACCTAAACTGTGCCAAATTGCCATTGGTGGTTGGTACACAAGGTGATGGTTCACCTTTAATTAAAAGATTGCCTTGGCCGTATTATCCTTTTTTAAATGGAAACGATAATCATCCCATTGCACAAAATATGGATCGTGTATTGTCCTTATTTCCTTCCAGTATTGATACGATATCTTCTAATGGCATTAAGCATACCATTTTATTAATGACCGATACAAGCTCAAGAAGCTTGGCTTCGCCAGCCCAGGTTTCATTGAATTCAGTTAAAGGGGAGGAGGATATGGTACAATTTAATCAACATCATTTTCCAATAGCTGTATTATCGGAAGGGAATTTCAATTCATTTTTTGCAAACAGGCTGTCTCAGTTATTAAAAGACACTGTTCAGCAAAATTTAGGTGTCGCTTATTTATCCAAGGGTAAGCCTTCAAAACAAATCTTTATTGCGGACGCGGATTTATTTACAAATAAGGTAGATAAGTCAAATGGCCCCTTGCCCATGGGTATGATACCATTTGAATCCTACCAATTTGCTAATCGTGATTTCTTTGTCAATTCAATACAGTACTTAAATGAGCCAATAGGCTTAATTGAAAGTAGAAATAAGGGAATTGTATTAAGATTATTGGACAAAACCAAGGTGGCTGAAAATCGACTTTTTTGGCAATGTATACTTTTGATAGGTCCTATTGCTATACTTTCCTTATTTTTTTATTTTTGGACCCAATATCGCCAACGTCGTTTTGGGGCTTCGTTAATCTAGTATTATCTTTACTTTATGACAACAGATCAAATTGTTTACACAGTATTCGGCGTAGTAATTTTAATTGCATTAACACTCGATTTAGGATTTTTGAGTAAAAAAAATACAACCATTACTATTCGCCAAGCAATGCGACAAACCTTTTTATGGGTTTTATTAGCGCTCGGATTTTTTGTGTTTATGTGGGTAGAAGAAGGGCAGAAACTTGCCTTTGAATATTTAAGCGGCTATTTAATGGAGTGGAGTTTAAGTATTGATAATATTTTTGTTTTCATATTAATTTTTGACGCCTTTAAGGTGAAGGAAATGCATTTGTCAAGGGTGCTGTTAATTGGAATTTTAGCAGCAATTGTTTTTAGGGTTTTATTTATAACATTAGGGGTGGCCTTGGTCGCACAATTTGCTTGGGTTTTATACATTTTCGGTGTGTTTTTATTGTTTACGGGGTATAAAATGTTTGTGGCTGATGAGGAAAGCGCATTTGATCCTCATGAATCAAAAATTTATAAATTTTTGAAAAGTTTTTTACCGCTCACGCCCTCTGATGGAGATGGTAAGTTTATGATTCGTCAAAATGGGAAACCGGTGTATACGACTTTATTTGTGGTGGTTATTTTACTCGCAGCCATTGACATTGTATTTGCGCTTGATTCTATTCCTGCAGTGATGGGCATTTCAATGAATAGTTTAGTCATCTACACTTCCAATATTTTTGCTATTTTAGGATTGCGCTCCTTGTTCTTTTTGCTGCGCGGTGCTGTTAATGAATTTGAGCATTTGCAAAAAGGAATTGCCCTTGTTTTAGTATTTATTGGTGTTAAGATGTTAGGGGAACATTATATCAATATGGTGATGAGTAAAAATACACAAGTTTTATTATCCTTATTAGTGATTTTATTTTCAATTACTGGCTCTATATTGTATTCTATCTTTTCAAATAAGCAAAAAAATCTACCTAAGGATTTAAAGGATCATTCAATTTAATCAAATCATTTAGTTGTCATATACTATTGAACATATTGCAAGCTGGCTAAATTCAAATTCTGTTATTAAAACACCAGCGCATATTGCTCATTTACTTACGGACAGCCGTCGACTCATTTATCCTGATACCAGTTTATTTTTTGCTATTACTACCGGGCAAAATGATGGGCACATATATGTTGAAGAATTAATGCAGCGTGGGGTATTTAATTTTGTAGTAAAAACAAATTTCGATACCAGCGTATTCCCCGATGCTAATTTTTTAAAAGTAGATGATGTGCTTGCAGCTTTACAAATGGTTGCTTCGCATCACCGTGCCCAATTTACCTATCCAGTGATAGGAATAACAGGGAGTAATGGCAAAACAATTGTCAAGGAATGGTTAAATCAATTACTCTCCAACCGATATCATATTATACGCAGTCCCCGTAGTTATAATTCACAAATTGGGGTACCCTTAAGTGTTTGGGAAATGGATGGGAAGCATGAATTAGGCATTTTTGAAGCGGGTATTTCCCAAAAAGGAGAGATGGATGCATTGTCAAATATGATACAGCCTACCATTGGTATTTTAACCAGTATAGGAACGGCGCATCAAGAAGGTTTCGAAAATGAAACAGAAAAAAGAAATGAAAAATGGAAATTATTTCAAAAAGCACAAGTAATTATTGCGCCATTATCGGAACTGGCATTAGATGTTAAGGATGCCTTGCATCATGCAGGGTCACCATCTATTATTACTTGGACTCGAACTGGCGAGGCTACTTTAAAAATACAAAGCGAAAAAATTATACAGGGGCAAACGCATTTGCAGGCCAATTACCTTGGAGCCGAATTGCAATTAGTTATTCCTTTTACGGATTTGATTTCCGTAAACAATACCATAACCTGCTTACTTACATTACTGCATTTACAATTGCCTATGTCTGAAATACAGGAAGGGATCAATCAATTAAGGCATTTAGATATGCGCATGCAAATAAAAAAAGGGATTCAGCATTGTTATATTTTAAATGATAGCTATAGTAATGATATTCATTCGTTACAATTGGCATTGACCTATGCAACACAACAAGCGGGGGCATTGCCTATCACATTAATATTATCTGATCTAGCTCAGTTTAATCAGGATGCAGTGCAATATGATCAGTTATTGCATCAGTTGGCTGTTTTCCCAATAAAAAAAATCATTGCCATTGGGCCACAATTAGCTAAGGCTTTACAACAGAATAAATGTTTGCAAAATAAGGGCATCCACGTGATTAGTTTTGATGCTACTCAGCAATTCATTCATCAGATGGATATAAATTCCTTTAAAGAGGAATTTATTTTGATTAAAGGTGCACGCGTTTTTGAACTTGAAAAAATAAATGAATTATTACAGCTTCAGGTACATAAAACTATGGCGGAAATTAATTTAACCACATTGGTGAGTAATTATAAAAAAATTAAAGCGGTCGTTGGACCCAAAGTTAAGATGATGGCCATGGTGAAGGCCTTTGGCTATGGGTCGGGCAGTGTTGAAGTAGCGCGCATTTTGCAATTTCACCATGTTGATTATTTATCAGTAGCCTATGCAGATGAAGGTGTCGCATTAAGGCAAGCTGGCATTCATGTGCCCATTATGGTGATGAATGTGGATGAAACCACTTTTGATACTTTGGTGAAGTATCATATGGAACCTGAGCTATTTTCATTACAACAATACCAACAATTTGATCAGTTTATAAAAAATCAAGCGATTTCAAATTTTCCTATACATTTAAAATTAAATACGGGAATGAATCGGTTGGGTTTTGATATGGATACTATTGAACAGTTATGTGATTTATTAAAATTAAATTCACAACTAAAAGTACAAACCATTTTTAGCCATTTAAGTGCAAGTGGAAATAAAACATTTGAAAATTTCACGCGCGCGCAACTTGATTTATTTAATAGGGCTGCTGAAAAAATTGAAACAGCCTTGGGTTATACAACCCTAAAACATATTGCTAATTCGGATGCAATTTTATTAGATCCTATCTTTCATTTAGATATGGTTCGATTAGGTATTGGATTGTATGGCACTAGCCAAGGACCTCTTGCTTTAGAACCTGTTATCCAGTTAACTACGACCATTTCGCAAATACGGCATTTGAAAAAGGGAGATACAGTTGGATACAATCGCGCAGGGGTGTTATTGCGCGATAGTACAATTGCTACTGTACGACTAGGCTATGCCGATGGCTATAGCAGGCAATTTGGTTTAGGGAAGGGGGCAATGTGGGTGAATGGCTTATTGGCACCCATTGTTGGAGATATTTGTATGGATATGACCATGATTGATATCACAGATATTCCATCTGTTAATGAAGGTGATTCGGTGCAGGTATTTGGCAAAAATTTAGCCATTACACAAGTAGCAAAATGGGCGGGAACTATTCCATATGAAATATTAACTTCTATTGGGCAAAGAGTTAAAAGAATCTATATAGCCGACTAACTTATCAAAGTATTATCTTTGCACATCATTATAATTTTAAATTGATATGAACGGGAAAAAAATAGTTGCATTAGTTGCTTTGATTATTTTTATTGATCAAGCTTTAAAATTTTATATTAAATTAAATTATTTTATTGGCGAAGAGCATGCGATTATTGGAACATGGGCTAGGCTTCACTTTGTGGAAAATGAAGGAATGGCATGGGGCTTAAAGTGGGGTGGCAATATTGGAAAAATAGCATTAACCCTTTTTAGACTAGTGGCTGTTATATGGGGTGTATTTTTAATAAAAGGGTTTATTGAAAAAAAATACCACAACGGATTTTTATTATGTGCATCGCTTATTTTTGCGGGTGCCTTAGGAAATTTAATTGACAGTATTTTTTACGGTATAATATTTGAGGCAAGTGTTCCTTACACAACCATGGTTGCACAATTGTTTCCTTTGGGTGGGGGATATGCGCCTTTATTACAAGGAAAAGTAGTGGACATGTTTTATTTCCCCATTATTCAAAATGCGCATTTCCCCTCCTGGTTCCCCATTTGGGGCGGAGAGGAGTTTGAATTTTTTAGACCTGTTTTTAATGTGGCAGATGCTGCCATCAGCACTGGGGTTATTTCATTATTTATTTTTCAGGGGAAATTTTTTAAGGAGCCAGTAGCGACCCCACCTGAAACCCCATCCAGCCCTATTTTATAGGGATATTCACCTTATTTTGACCAAAAAATGGTCTGGCCTTTTTTACAAGCTTATTCGTACCTTCGTGCCCTAAAAATGAGCTAGGATAAGCGTTTTATGAATAAAAAGTACACTGAATTTAATGGACTCCATTTGCCTACCATTGAGGCAGAAATTTTGGCTGCTTGGAAAGCAGAACAAGCATTTGAGCAATCGGTTGCCTTAAGAGAAGGTAAAACCCCTTTTGTTTTTTACGAGGGACCACCAAGTGCCAATGGAATGCCAGGGATACATCATGTTATTTCAAGGACCTTAAAAGATATGGTTTGTCGATATAAAACCATGCAAGGATTTCAAGTGAAGCGAAAAGGTGGATGGGATACCCATGGATTGCCTGTGGAATTAGGCGTCGAAAAAGAACTAGGCATTACGAAAGAAGATATTGGTAAAAAAATAACGGTAGAAGAGTACAATAAAAAATGTCGCGAAGCAGTATTACGTTATAAAAAAGAATGGGATGATATCACCAACAAAATGGGTTATTGGGTTGATTTGAATGATCCCTATATCACTTTTGAAAATAATTATATCGAAACACTTTGGTGGATATTAAGTACCCTTTATAAAAAAGGATACTTGTATCAAAGTGTAAGTATCCAACCCTATTCACCTGCAGCAGGTACAGGATTAAGTTCACATGAATTAAATCAACCAGGTACTTATAAGGATGTAAAAGACACTTCGGTGGTTGCTATGTTTAAAGCGTCGCAATCAGCTGAAAGCCAATTTTTATTTGATGCAGCTGCTACAAATAAAAAAAATCAAGAAGTGTATTTTATGGCATGGACCACAACCCCATGGACATTGCCTTCTAATTTAGGTTTAACGGTTGGTCCTAATATTGATTATGCTTTAGTAGCAACGTATAATCCTTATACTGCTTTGCCTGTCAATGTGGTTATAGCAAAAGCATTGATTTCAAAATATTTTAAGGAAGAAGGATTAACCATTGAAACATTTACCGAAGGTGATAAAATTGTTCCTTGGAAACTGATCACTGAATTTAAAGGCGCAAAATTAAATGGGTTGCGCTATGAGCAACTAATGCCTTTCGAAGCCAATGATCCTGCAACATTTGAAGGAGATCCATTTAAAATAGTGTTAGGTGATTTTGTAACAACCGAAGACGGAACAGGTATTGTACATACTTCCCCTGCGTTTGGTGCGGATGATTACAAAGTGGGACAAAAAAATAACTTAGGTATTATTACTTTGGTGGATAGACAAGGAAAATTCATTGAAGGTGTGGGAGAATTTAGTGGCAGGTATGTAAAAAACTATAAGGACGAAAAGGAATTTCAAGATGTGAATGTAGATATCTCTGTTAAGTTGAAAAAAGAAAACAGGGCATTCAAGGTGGAAAAATACGAACACAATTATCCGCATTGCTGGAGAACAGATAAGCCGATTTTATATTATCCATTAGATGCATGGTTTATTAAAACAACAGCTGTTAAAGATCGTTTGGTTGAATTGAATAAAACCATTAATTGGAAACCAAAGAGCACAGGGGAAGGACGTTTTGGTAATTGGTTAGAGAACATGGTGGACTGGAATTTATCTCGAAGCAGATATTGGGGAACACCATTGCCAATTTGGAGAACAGAGGATGGCACTGAAGAAATTTGTGTTGGATCCATTCAAGAACTAACGACACTTTTTATTGCAGCAAAAGAAAAAGGCTATAACAAAGAAGTCAATTTACAAATAGTTGATGGCAAATTAGATGTGGATTTACACAAGCCATTTGTTGATCAAATTGAATTATTGAGTGCAACCGGTCAACCCATGAAAAGGGTTGCTGATTTAGTGGATGTGTGGTTTGATTCAGGTGCAATGCCATATGCACAATGGCATTATCCATTTGAGAATAAGGATTTAATTGATAAAGGACAAGCATTCCCTGCTGACTTTATTTGTGAAGGTGTGGATCAAACGCGCGGATGGTTTTATACCTTGCATACACTCGGTGTTTTGTTATTTGATAGCGTTGCCTATAAAGCTGTAATGAGTAATGGGTTGGTACTAGATAAGAATGGTAACAAGATGAGTAAGCGTTTGGGTAATGTGGTAAATCCATTTGAAACCTTACAAACCTATGGCGCTGATGCAACCAGATGGTATTTGGTCACCAATGCTTCACCCTGGGATAATTTAAAATTTGATTTATCTGGCATACAGGAAGTGCAAAGAAAATTCTTTGGCACTTTATTCAATACGTATCAATTTTTTGTGTTGTATGCTAATGTGGATGGGTTTCGTTTTGAACAAGATTATATACCCGTCAATAAAAGACCAGAAATTGATCGTTGGATTATTTCTTCCTTAAATAGTTTGGTGCAAACGGTAACTATTGCCATGGACGATTTTGAACCAACCATTGCAGGTCGTGCGATAGAAACTTTTGTAGATGAGCATTTGAGTAACTGGTATGTACGTTTATGTCGTCGTCGTTTTTGGAAAGGAACGTATACGGATGATAAAATTTCAGCATACCAAACCTTGCATGAGTGTATTGAAACCATTATTCGTTTAATGGCGCCTATTGCACCATTCTTTTGTGATCAAATATTTAGGAACTTAAATAGTGTTACTGCAAAACATACACAAACATCTATACATCATCTCGATTTCCCTATAGCAGATATCACAAAAATTGATGCTGCTTTAGAGGAGCGAATGCAAATGGCGCAAGATATTTGTTCTTTGGTATTGTCCATTCGTAAAAAGGTAAATATTAAAGTTCGTCAACCGCTTCAAAAAATATTAATTCCTGTTTTGGATCCAAAAATGAAGGATGCGATTAGCTTAATGGAAGAACTTATTTTGGCAGAGGTAAACGTTAAAGAAATTAATTATATAACAGAAACGGAGGGGGTCATTAGCAAAAAGCTAAAACCTAACTTTAAATTATTGGGGGCAAAATTGGGCACCAAGATGAAACAAGCTTCAGCGGTTATTACGGCATTAAGTCAGACACAAATTAGCCAGCTTGAAAAGGACGGTTCTCTTAATTTGGACGTGGAAGGGACCTCTATACCCTTGTTATTGAGCGAAGTAGAAATTATCGCGGAAGATATCCCCGGTTGGAGCGTTGCTGTTAAAAATGCCCTCACAGTGGCGCTTGATATCACCTTAAGCCCTGCTTTATTGAAGGAAGGTAATGCTAGAGAGCTGGTAAATAGGGTTCAAAACATCCGAAAAGAGGCTAATTTCGAGCTAACAGACAAAATTTTACTCCGAATTGTGGATAACACAGATTTGAAGGATGCTATTAATGAATTTTCCGATTATATTTGCCGCGAAATCCTGGCACTGGAAATAGACTGGGTCCCGGCTTTGGAAGACGGGGTGGATGTCGAAATAAATGACCAAAAATTAAGGATTTCAGTATTACAAAAAGGATAATTATGGCTACAAAAAAACCAGCTCCTAAAAAGGCAGCACCTGCGAAAAAAGCAGCACCTGCAAAAAAGGCAGTACCTGCTAAAAAAGCGGTTCCCGTAAAAAAAGCGGCACCTGCTAAAAAGGTAGTACCTGCTAAAAAAGCGGTTCCAGCTAAAAAAGCGGTTCCAGCTAAAAAGGCAGCACCCGCTAAAAAAGCGGTTCCTGTAAAAAAAGCAGCGCCTGCAAAAAAAGTAGTACCCGTAAAAAAAGCAGCGCCTGTGAAAAAAGTAGCGCCTGTAAAAAAAGCAGCGCCTGTTAAAGCACCCATAAAAAAAGCAACCCCTATCAAAGCCCCAATAAAGAAAGCAGCACCTGCAAAAAAAGTGGTTGTTCCTGTAAAAAAAGTAGTCCCTGTTAAAAAAGCAGTTCCTGTTAAAACACTACCAGCAAAACCTGCTGTTGTTGTAAAACCAGTTGAGAAATATGTCCCACCAGCAAAGCCGGTACCAAAAATTCCAACGCCTCCAGTAAAGCCAGTTCGTAAAGCTTTAGAGCCTATTAAGGATGTAAAAGTTCCAAAAATTAATAGTAAAAGTAGTGTGCCTTACCAACCAGGATATGTTCCAATGGAGAAGAGAAAAGAAATAGAAAGATCAACTGAAACATTAGTTAAATATTCCGACGCAGAGTTGGCAGAATTTAGAGATTTAATTTCAAAGAAATTAGAAGCTGCTAGAAAAGAACTCGTTTACTTACAAGGATTAATTACGCGTAAGGATGAATTAGGTGGTGATAATGATGACGCTAGATATATGACTATGGAAGATGGTAGCATTAGCATGGAAAGAGAACAACTTGGTCAAATGGCAAGTCGTCAACTTACTTTCATCGATCATCTTGAAAAAGCATTAATGCGTATTCAAAATAAAACCTATGGTATTTGCAGAGTCACTGGCCGTTTAATTGACAAGGCTCGTTTACGCGCTGTACCACATGCAACCTTAAGCTTAGAAGCTAAACTAGGTTATGTAAAAAACAGTTCAGAACAATAAGCTAAATGATTAAAAAAAATAGTGAACCCCTGGTAGCAATATCGGGGGTTTTTATTTTACCTCCTGCATCTCGATTAACTTTTGGTAATAACCATTCTGTGCTAAAAGCGTTTCATGATTTCCTCTTTCTACAATTTCCCCTTTTTGCATTACGATGATTTCGTCAGCGTGTCGGATGGTAGACAATCGGTGAGCGATAACAATAGAAGTTCTGTTTTGCATCATATTGTTAATCGCATCCTGTACCAATTTTTCACTTTCGGTATCCAATGCCGATGTGGCTTCATCTAAAATTAAAATGGGTGGGTTTTTCAAAACTGCGCGTGCAATGGTTAGGCGTTGACGTTCGCCACCACTCAGCTTACTACCTCTATCCCCAATGATGCTATTGAATCCACCTTCTTTTTTTATAATAAAATCGTAGGCGTTTGCAATTTTCGCAGCTGCTATTATTTCTTCCTCCGTCGCTTCTGGTTTGCCCAATGCTATATTTGCAGCAATGGTATCATTAAATAAAATAGGTTCTTGCGTAACAATACTTATCAAATTTCTCAAGCTGTTTAAGCTATACTCTTTAATATTTTTTCCGTCAATTAATAAATTACCTGCACTTACATCATGAAAACGAGGAACTAAATCGGCTAAAGTACTTTTACCTGCTCCAGAGGATCCAACTAATGCAACAGATTTTCCTTTTTTAATTGAAAGGTTTATATTTTTTAAAATTGTCGTATCCTGGTATAAAAATTGAACATTCTCAAATTCAATAGATTCTTTAAATGAGGCGATAGCAATGGGGTTGGCTGTTTCTTTCACCGTTAATGGTGCTTCTAAGATTTCATTTAATCTATCTAAAGTAGCATTACCCCTTGTAACGTTGTAGGCTGCCTGGGACAATGCTTTTGAAGGATTGATGATTTGAGAAAACAAGGCTACATAAGCAATAAATGAACTTCCTGAAAGTATTTCACCATTTAAAACTAGTTTACCTCCAAACCACAACACGCCACATAATATGATCACGCCTAATGTTTCAGAAACTGGAGAAGCTAAATCGCGACGGTTTAAAATTTTATTTTTGATATGAAAGATATCATCCACTAAAGCAAAAAATTGTTTTTTAACACGAGCTTCTGCATTGAATGCTTTAATAATTCTTAAGCCAGTTAAAGTTTCTTCCATCTGACTTAAAATTTCTCCCCACTTTATTTGTGCTTTATTAGTATGTTTTTTTAAACTTCTTCCAATGCGACCCACTATCAAACCTGCTAAGGGCAATAATATAAAAACAAACAATGTAAGCTTTACGCTAATGATAAATAAGAAAATTAAAATACCTAAAATATTTAAAGGTTCTTTAATTAATCCTTCTAATGCGCCAATGACTGAATTTTCTAATTCAGTAATATCATTGGACGACCTACTTAATATATCACCCTTACGTTGTTCTGTAAAGTAACCAATAGGCAACTGCAATATTTTTTCATACAATAGTCTGGAATATTTTCTGGTGACAGCATTCCTTATGGGTGCTAAAAAATAATAGGACAAGTAAAGAAATATATTCTTAAGAAAAATGGTAATGATGATGGCTAAGCAAATCCAGCCCAAGGCTTGTACTTTACCATGATTAGCAATGCTTTGTTGTAAAAATCCATACACTAGGTCTTTGATATTACTCGTTGCGCCAGGAGCGGCAGGAGAGATGGTTGCACCAATTAATTCATTACTGCCAAATATCAAGTCCATAAATGGCATAAGCATCCCCAAGGAAAACAGGCCAAATACGATAGATAGGGTAATAAAAAGGCTATACCAACCCATATAGGCCTTGTATTCCTTAATATAACTTATGATGCGAAAAAATTTCTTCATATTAAAACTATTCCACGAAATAATCAGCAAAGTAACTAATTTTACATCGAATCAACGATTTTGATTGTATGGAAGAAGGTAAAAGACAAAAGCAGGTAGCTGGG
>Ga0209107_10001536_pt1 | contig 12914 bp, 8 predicted proteins | sample LakErihyJuly2011_2_FD_187460 | JGI IMG/M metagenome (GOLD analysis project Ga0209107, IMG submission 187460) | Freshwater microbial communities from dead zone in Lake Erie, Canada - CCB hypolimnion July 2011 (SPAdes) (version 2) | ecosystem: Environmental > Aquatic > Freshwater > Lentic >... | reverse complement strand
ATGAATTCCGCTGCGTGGAATATCTGACGGCGGGCTATAATGGCTTTATGTTTGGTGGCGCCGCGGCCGTGGGGCCGCAATTGCAGCAGATCGTGCAGCTCTTCTTGGCGGGTCGCGTAGCGGAAGCGGAGGCGATCGATACCGAAATGAAGCGCACCCTGTACGGCATTTACGGCGGCGAGAAGATCGCCTGCTGGCTGACCGGCCTTAAATATTATATGGTGCGCCGCGGCTTGTTTACTACCACCACCAGTTTCTTGGGTTATCCGCTCACCGATGAATGCCGCGCCTATATTGAGCGGTATGTGGCCGCCAGTAGCGGGGCGTAAGTTGCATGCGCCCGCGGCAGCGGGCGCGGGTACGGCCATGACGGGGGCGGCAATCATCACGTGGTTACTTGACGTAACCACAGCATTTTTAGCTCTGGCAATACAATATGACCAGAGCGCTGATGATCGCTGCGCGTCTTAACGCCGGACTTTAGCGTAGCGGCGGAGGGAGAATAGTAAGAAGGCGCAGACCAAGATATTGGCGGCGGCGAAGGTAAAGATTCGCGTGATATCAACCTGAGCATCCCGCAAGAGCCCGCCGGCATAAATGCCCGCGCCGCCGACGAGGCAGCTGAAAAAGCTAGAGATTCCCCAGCTGGTGGCCCGATAGCGGGGATCGACCAACAAGCACAGAATCGGCATCGCGTTGGCATCGGCAAAATTGCGGGTCATCCCATAAATCGCGAGTCCGGTCAACGCGAGGGCGAGTGATGGGGTGTTGCCAATTAAGAGTACCGCGGGAGCCGCCAAGCACAGGCCAATGATCGGCACGAGCAATCGCGCGCGCTCGTTGGTGCGACTCCACCGATCCGCCCACGCTCCGCCGACCAACATGCCGATGAGGGCGGCGATATTGAGGTAGATCGTGGTGGTCAGCCCAGCGGCACCTTGGGTGAGGTGGAATTGCTCTTTGATATAGGTCGGCATCCAGCCGATGACCGACCAACCGACGACCCCAAGCGAGCAGGCGTAGATGAGCATCACCAAATAGGCGCGATTAGTTAATAAACTGACAAATGCCTCGCGGAGACTGACGGGCGAATCGGCGGGGCTTGATGACAGCGTGCTCTCAGCAGCTGGCGGATCCCGCAGGAGGAGGAGCAGTATGAGCGAGTAACCAACGCCGAGGAGGCCAAAAAATTTATAAGCGTAAGCCCAACCCGGGCCCTCCGCGAGCCAGCCGCCGATCCCGCCAAAGGCGGCGCCGGCCATGGCGCCACTCAGCAGCAAGCCGGAAGCAAGAGAGCGGGTCGAGCCGCGGTGATATTCCACCACGAGAGCCACGGACGCCGGCACGGCGGCTGCTTGGCTCAAAGCGAGCAGGGCCCGCATTCCGACGAGCTGCTCGTAGCTGGTCACGTAGGCAGTCAGGCAGGTGACGATCGACCAGAGGAGAACGCTGGTGATAATGACGTAACTGCGGTTAAAACGATCCGCAAAATAACCGGCAAAAGGACTGCAGATTCCGTAAACAAGGAGAAACACTGAAGTCAGTAAACCAAACTGAGCTTCGGTCATCGGAATCGCCTCCTTGATCGAGCCACGCATGGTGGTGATCATTAATCGGTCGAGATAATTGAGGCACCCTGCGAACCACAGCAGAGCAACGATGAGCCAAGCTTTAGCCGGCAGAAGGGGGGACGGAGGGGTAGGCATGGGGTGGGGAAAGAGTGAACCGCTTAGTCAAGGAGACCAATTTTTTTTAAACTGTTAGCCAAGCTCTCCATTTCAGCATCAGTTAAGCTAGAGTACGGTGGCCGCCGCCAGCGTTGCGCGATCTTTTTTAATTCGAGAATAGCTTGGATACCGGCATTGAACCCGCCGGGTAAGTTCAGCACGAGCTCGAAAAAGGGATGATCATAATCGCGAATAATTCGGCGAGCTTCCGCTAGATTATTCCCTTCGATCGCCCGCCAATAAGCATGAGCGAGCTCGGGCTTGATCGAGAGGAAGGTCGAAAGGTAGCCATCGCAACCGTAGGGGTGATTATTGAGATGATTTTGTTTCTGTCCGCCGGAGATAACGGCCCAGCGGTCATGCACCAGGAGGGACATCTTACGGGCAAATTCACCGCACATATCATCCTTGATCGCCACGACATTGGCGGAGGAGGCGAGGATCAGCTTGAGTGTATCGAGGCCGAATTTTTGGCCGCGGGCGATGAACACATTGGAAACGAGCATGACCGGCATAATTTCCGCGACGGTTTGATAGTGGGCGGTTAATGATTGGGGCGTACAGGAACCGCCCCAGTCCGGCGGCATGACCATGAGCAGATCAGCCCCAGCGTCTCGCGCAAACTTGGCGAAGGCGATCGCTTGCGTGGTATGATAATAACGATCAGCGGCTATGACGAGCGCCCGACCGGCGGTATGCTCGATGGTGGTTCGAGTGACCTCGACAATTTCTTGTTCCGTGAGGGCAACATAATGGCTGTCGCCCGCCGTTAACATCAGCGCTTTGGCGCCCGCCGCCAAATTGAAATCGATGAGGTTTCTGAGCCCGTCGAAATCAATCCGACCATCGCGGTGGAAAGGGGTTTTGATCGAGGGCAACGGCCCCGTTAAACGGGCGCGCATTTCTGCTGAGCAACTGGTGGTTTTTGATTTCAAGGGTAGGGCTGGGGGCTCATTAGGTGACTGCACCCAGGATGATTAATAAAATTTGTCGGCAGATGGAATGAACGCTGGGCTCTGCTGCACCGTCAGGCTGCGAGGTATTTTGCCGGCCGCGCAGCGGCATTCTCGGCGACGGGATCGGCGACATGGATGCTGCCGGCGGCGTCGACATGGATGCCGTGCGGATAACCAAAGGCATCCCGTCCGCGGCCGACAGTTTCGCGGTTCCGGCCGTCGCGGGTGAAACGGTAGATGGCGTTGTCGCCGTAGCCGGTGCCGACGTAAACGTGCTCGCCCTTCACCTCGATGGCGTCGGCCCGGCAGAGATCCGGCCAGAGGGCGAGGGCGCGGCCGTCGGGAGAAAAGATCTGCACGCGGTGGTTCATGCGTTCTGCTACATAAATGTTATCGTCGGCATCGACGGAGAGCCCGTGCGGGGTCTGGAATTCGCCGGCGGCGGAGCCCTTGCGGCCCCAGGCCAGCTGAGGCCGCCCGTCCGCGGAGTATTTCACGATGCGCGAGTTGCCGTAGCCGTCGGCGACGTAAATGTGGCCGGAGCGGTCGACGACGACGGCGGTCGGCTGGTTGAAGCGGTCCAGTGCTTCACCCGGCTGCCCGGCTTGCCCCAGAGTCATGAGCAGCCGGCCGTGCGGGTCGAACTTGAGCACGAGGTGGCGGCCGAGGTCGGTAACCCAGATGTTATTCCATGGATCGACGTGCAGGCCGTGCAGCCAGTATTCTCGGCCGATCGGTTGCGGCGGGTTCTTGCCCAGGTCGTAATTGACCGACTGGGGTAGGTCCGTCTCACCGAGGGACTCGAGAAAATTGCCGTCCCGGTCGAACCGCACCAGCGGGCGGGCGCCGCGGTGGACGAAGTAAAGGCGCCCGAGAGAATCTTCCGCGATATTGCTCACCATGCGGAAGGCAAACCCATCGGGCAGCTTGGGCCAGCCGGCCTGCTTGGTATAGGGCGCTTGCATGGAAAAAGGGTGGAGGCGGAGTCGCGGGCGATGATGGTAGTGCCCACAATATTTAATCAGTTATTTTTGCTCGGACGGCTCCCTCATTCAACCCGGCGCGACAGGCGACATGACTTGACCAGTTAGCCGGCCCACTGGTTTAGCCCAGCGCTCTCCGAGAGCGACGGACGATTGTCGTGCTCGCCCGTTCTGGTTAGGGTGGATTACCAGCCACGTTGAATTGCCCGGTGTGGACCCCCGGCCCTGATTGGCATATTAACCGGTCTAGATAACATTTTACCCAAAGCCTCAGCTCATTGCCTATGGATCAGGAAAAACTCCCGCCTTTATCCCGCCGTTCGTTTATCCAGCTTTCCGGTCTCGTTTGCACGGCGGCAACTCTGCAAGTCCCTACCGCTGCCCGGGCGGCCGCCGGTGCAACAGCCAAGTCGGGGGGAACCAAGTCGGTGGAGGACATTGGTTCGCGGCGGGAACTCTTCGTCGATGATCATCTAATAGAGCGGCTGACAGGTTGCGCCGAGTTAAGGCTGCACCATCCGCAACCCCGAGAGATTGTGATCGAGCATGATGCGCCGTGGGAAGGAAGCGGGAGCGGCTACCACAGCCTGTTCAAGGATGGCGACCTCTACCGACTTTATTACAAGGCATGGCACCTAGAGGGCAGTAAGAAGAACCCCTACACTGGTGATGCGGATGCGCACCGCCTCTGCTATGCGGAGAGCCGCGATGGCATCACCTGGCGCAAGCCGGAGCTAGGCCTAGTCGATTACGAGGGGTCGAAGGCGAACAACATCGTCATCCCCAGCGGCTGGATGGGCGAGATGCACCTCAGCGCAGCAGAAGCGGCGGTGTTCAAGGACGAGAATCCCGCGGCGCCGCCCGATGCGCGCTACAAGGCTCTCGTGCGCTGCCGCAAACCGTGGGGGCTCATCGCATTCAAGTCCGGCGATGGCGTTCGCTGGGCCCCGCTCAGCGAGAATCCGGTCATCACCGAGGGGGCGTTCGACTCGCAGAACCTTGCGTTCTGGGACGCGGCGCGTGGCGAATACCGCGCCTACTGGCGCTATTTCACCGAGGGGATCACGAACGAGACGACATGGAAGATGGGCGGCTACCGAGGCATCCGCACCGCCACCTCGAAGGATTTCATCCAGTGGAGTGCGCCGGTGGATGTCGGCTTCCCGGGGGCCACGCGCGATGTGCACCTCTACACCAACCAGATCAAGCCCTACCACCGCGCGCCGCACATCTTCATCGGGCTGCCGATGCGCTACGTGGATCGCGGCTGGACCGACTCGGCCCAGGCCCTGCCGGAGCTGCCCAACCGGCAGTTGCGGGCGACGGTCAATCAGCGCTATGGCACGGCGGTTTCCGACAGCCTCCTCATCTCGAGTCGCGATGGCGTGAGCTTTAACCGCTGGGACGACGCGTTCCTCCGGCCGGGGATCGAGCGGGAGGGCACCTGGAACTACGGCCACCAATGTCTGGCCTGGCACATGGTGGAAACCGCCTCCGCCCTCGACGGCGGCGCGCCCAGCGAGCTGTCGTTCTACGCGGTCGAGAGCTACTGGACCGGCCGCAGCAGCACACTGCGGCGGCACACGCTGCGCCTGGACGGCTTTGTCTCCGTTCACGCGCCGAGCCGGGGCGGTGAGCTGCTGACCCGGCCGCTCCGCTTCACGGGCGGTGAGCTACGGCTGAATTTTTCCACCTCCGCGGCGGGGAGCATTCGAGTAGAAATCCAGGACGAGGCCGGCCGGCCGTTGCCCGGCCACGGCCTGGAGGAGTGCGAGGTCATCTATGGCGACACGCTCGAACGGCGCGTCGCCTGGAAACAAGGCGCCGATGTGTCCGCCCTGCAGGGCCGGCCGGTGCGCCTGCGGTTTGTGCTGGAGGATGCCGACCTTTTTTCGCTGCGGTTCGCCCCGGCCTGAGCGCGGCGCTGAGGGCTGGGCGCGACTGGTGGTAAAATTTTTCGCGTCGGTGGGTAGCATGGACACGACCGCTTCGAAATCGCTGAGGCGGGCAATGAGCCGGTCACCTTTTGCTCAATACGCGGGATCTGCTCGATATTTTCACTGAGCTTCACCGTCTGGCAATCAAGTGACAGTCACTACTACGGATAAAATCTGTCGCTTGTCAGGGGTATCATCGGCCCGGATATAGCAGGTTAGTAAATATTACCAAATTATACCCTTCGCTGACCTAGCCCTCGCGCGCTCAAGTTTGATTTCAACATCACAGTTCGCTACTTATGCCAACCCCGCCATCTATGTCCAGCCGCCCTCAAATCGTCAATGTAGACTGCAACTTTACCTACGATTTGGAGCGACAGCAGATCGAGGCAGCCGGCGCTGATCTCGTCTTGAGAAAAGCCCGCACTGAGGAAGAAATAATCGCGGTCTGCCAGCAGGCCTCGATTATCCTATTTGAGAACACGGATACGCCGCTGACAGCCCGCGTCATCTCCGCGCTGCCCGCGTGTCGCGCCATTGTGCGGTATGGAGTGGGGGTTGATAGCATCGACTTAGCTGCAGCGACCCAGCATGGGGTGGTGGTGGCCAATGCGGCGGATTTTTGCACGGAGGAGGTTTCAGATCACGCCGTGGCGCTGATCTTGGCGGGGGTCCGACGGATTGCCTATTTTGACCGCAAGATTCGCGGGGGCAGCTGGCAGGGCTACGACCCGAATCTCGCTTTGCGGCGCGTGGGCTCCCTGACGTTGGGCCTCCTCGGCTGGGGCCGCATTGCGCAGGCTGTGGCGCGAAAGATGGCGGGATTCCAAATGCGGATACTGGTCGCGGATCCTTATGTCCGTTCCCTGCCGCCGGGGTCGCCCGTCCAACTGGTTTCGAAGGAGCAGTTGCTGCGCGATGCTGACCTGCTTTCGCTTCATTTGCCGCTGAATATGGAAACTAGGCACGTCATCAACGAGTCGGCGCTCCAGCTGATGAAGCCTTCGGCGCTGCTCATTAACACAAGCCGTGGCGGCGTCGTGGACGAGTCGGCGCTGGTGCGGGCCCTGCAGGAGAAGCGGCTAAGTGGGGCGGCCCTCGATGTGTTTGAGGTGGAACCGCTGCCGGCCACAAGCCCGCTACGCGTTATGGAGCAAGTCACGCTGACACCGCACCACGCCGCCTCTTCACAGGATGCGATGCAACATTTGCACCGCACGGTGGCGGATTCGGTCGATGCTTTGCTGCACGGATTTTCGCCGCCGTTTGTGATCAACCACGCTGTCGTGCCGCGGGTGGCCTTGCGGCCGTGGAAAGATTTCAGGCCCTGCCGGTGATCGGCCGCGCCGTGAGCAGGCGCACACGACTCGGGGTGCGGCATGCTGGTTGGGCAGGATTCGCTGGCCACTCTGGGGCGCCCAATCCGAGGGCATCAGGCACTGGTTTTCTAATGTTACCAAAACTCAACCTTTGTCATCGGCGAAGGACCGGTTCCCGTTACCCCATTCACGGTTCAGTCCCTCACTGAGCAATTTTTTTTAACCCCAAGCCCCTAAACTAATGAAAACAAAATTGATCTACGGAATGTGTACTATCTCATTCCTTTTAGTAACGCAGAAACTTTTGGCGCAAACAGTGACGGCGCCAGCGAGCGCAGCAACTGAGCAGGAGAAAAAGAAAGAGGATATACTTCAATTGTCGCCCTTCGTCGTTTCGGCGGAAGACAGTCAGGGCTACCGCTCGCAGCGAACCCTAGTCGGCAGCCGCTCGGCGAAAGATTTGACCGATCTTCCGGTCAGCGTCGCGCTCATCAATCTGCAACAGATTAATGACTTTGGCGCCATTTCCGTGATCGACGTGCTCAAGTTTGGGGTCAGCGGTGTCACCCAGAACCAATCCTTTAACGATGACATGAACATTCGCGGCTTCCGGGCCGGTGCCCCGCTGCGCAACGGCTTTGATCGCCAGACGGGAACAGGAGCCGGCGGTCCCAATAAGAGCCAGCCGCTCTACGACATCGAGCGAGTCGAGGTCCTGAAGGGGCCTACCGCGATGCTCAACGGTGCCAACGGTGGTATCGGTGGCAGCATTAACTACGTCACGCGCGCCGCGACTCCCACGCGGCAGGGCGAGGCGCAGGTTTCGGTCACGGGCCGCGGCGGTGTGCGTTTGCAGGCCAACATGTCGGGTCCAATCAAGAACTCGGATGGCTTAAAGGCTAATTACCGCTTCACCCTCGGTTACCTCAACGCCGATGAGCCGAATGGAAAGTCCCTGGAGTGGCAGGACCAAAAGTTTTTTGGGGCGGGTCTCGCCTTTTACTTCGGCCAAGCCAGCAGCCTGCTGATCGATGGTTATTACTTCCAAAATAATGACTACATCTATCTGGAAGACTTCCTCGACATCACGGTTCCGGCCGACAAGGTCACCAATCTCAAGAAAGCCAAGTTGAATCAGTATTCAACCCAGCACTATGCCCCTGGCCGCAAGCAGGATGCTTTCTGGCCCTACGTGACTACGGTGGTAAACGCAGTTTTCCTCTCGAAACTGACCGATAATAGTGACTTGCGCATCGCTTATTCCTACAGCGAGAACGATGACGATCGCTTGAACAATCGCTCCATCGGGGTCAACGCGGACAACTACACGGTAACCCGTCAAGCCATTCGCAACCACAGCGGTGAGACGAACAATGCCTTTCAGATCGATTACCTCAACAGCCGTCAAGCGTCCTGGGCCAAGTTCGACACGACCCTGGGTGGTGATGGTTTCATCAGCAGATACTGGGCTAATCAGGCGATTACATTCATGACCCCGTTGGACACCCGCACGGGAACCTATCCCGACGACGCGGCTTGGTTCAAGCAGTTCCCTAATGATCAGGCCTGGTTCTTCGACCCACGTCCCATCAGCTTGGGTAATCCTCCGACGCGCGACAAGGTCAACGTCACTTCGGCTTCCGTTTATCTCCAGGAGAACATCTCTTTGCTGAAGGATAAACTGATCCTGGTGGCTGGTATTCGCAAATTCATGCCAGGCGGCACAAACGAGAACCTCGTCACTAACGTGATCACGAACCGGCCTGACCAAGGCTTCAATGTGAACAAATACGGCGTTGTCTATAAATTGTTCCCTAAGGTCTCGATCTATGCCACCAAGGCCCAGAACTACTTTGTCGCTCCCCGCGGCAACATCGACCGACTCATCCAGGGTGACCGTCTGGGTGCTCCTTTCAAGGACTCGCTGGGTAAGCTCGCGGAAATCGGGGTCAAGTATGAACACAGTTTATCGGACAAAATCAGCATCTACGGATCGGCGGCGGCGTTCGAGATGGAGCAGACCAATGTGGTGACGTTCGGCGTCCTGACAGAAGGTCCTCCCGGTTCGCAGGGTGTTATCCAGTCTGCCAAGGACTCGGCCACGGGCTGGGAGACAGATATTGGCATCCAGATTAAGACCGGCAGCGGGCGGGCTGACCTCCTGCTGACCTATTTCAACGGCGATTCCGCGATCGCTGCTGATCAAGGCCTGGCCTATGTTCGCCAGACCCAAAACTTTGTACCGCAGAAGTTCAGCTTGTTGGGCAAATACTCTTGGAGCAGCGGTTCGTTACGCGGCTTCCGGGCTGGCCTTGGTATTATAATCCAAGACGACAAGCGCCAGGGCGCCTACGTGGTAGAGACTCCGCTTCTCGCCAGCGCTTTCTTTGGCTACGCCGTGAACAAACGCTGGGACCTGCAAGTCAATCTGGATAACCTGACGAACGAGCGCTACATCGTTCAGGTAGCTACGCCTGGCTTGGTCGCAGCTTCCAACACGTTCGCCTCGAAGCTGACGGTCAAATACCGCTGGTAATCCGACATGTTCTTCGCGACCCGGCTGGGCCAAACCAGCCGGGTCAAACGGAGCCTAGGCTGACTTTTTCGCCGCATACGGAGTTTGGCGGCAGGCAGTATTTACATCCGGGAGATCCCTCCGTCGATTTCCTATAACCTGCCCGGCAACGCTCATGAACGTATCGCTTGTTTCCTTGCCGAGCGTGCTGCTCGGTCCGGCTTCGGATCTGCCGGACGACGTTGATCGGGTCATGCCGCGTCCAGTTCCGCGAACGCAAGGTTGGGCGGCGCTGGTTTTCACGGTGGAATGCTCCATGGGTCTGTTCACCCCGTTTCGTCCGGCTGACCGGAGCCGGGGACAGGTATGCAGAAAAATTCTTCGGCGGAATACATGAGATGAGCCATTCCTCACCGTCCGAAAGCAGCTGGCAGACCCGTTCGTTACAAGTGGCGGCATGGACCGCAGTGGCGTTCCTCTGGCTGGCGGGCGGTTCAAACTACCTGACGCGCACCATGCTGACCACCATGCGCGGTTCGATCATCGAGGAGATCCCCATGACGGAAGCGCAGTTCGGACTGCTGACTTCGGGTTTTCTGGTGTTTTACGCGGCGGCCAGCCCCTTCGGCGGATATATGGCGGATCGCTTCAGCCGCCGTCGCGTGATTCTCTGGAGCATATTTGCCTGGTCCATCATCACGGTGATCTCGGCTTACGTCGAATCATTCGGGCATTTCCTGATCCTGCGGTGCCTCATGGGGCTCAGCCAGGCATTTTATATCCCGGCCGCAGTCGCTCTGATCGTCGACTATCACCGCGGCCCTACCCGGGCGCTCGCTACCGGCATCCACCTGACGGGGATGATTGTCGGGGCCGTGATCGGCGGAGTGGGCGGCTGGCTGGCGGAGAAGCATGGCTGGAGTTATGCCTACCTGGCCATCGGGCTTCCCAATTTGCTCCTGGGCATTTTGCTTTATTTATTTCTGTCTGAGGCCCCTCGTGAGCACCTGGAACAACCGACCGGGCTCAATCAGCCAAAGCCGATCAGCCTGGGGGCCGCGGTGCGCAGCCTCGCTAGGCCGGGGCCCTACTATTATGTGATGGCCTGTCTGGGCATTCAGGGAGCGGTCAGCTGGATCATCATCGCCTGGATGCCAACCCTGATGCAGGAGCAATTCAAGATGGGGCAGGGCACGGCGGGCTTTTCCACCCTGGGCTTCCTTTACGTAGCTCAAGCCATCGGACTGTTGGGCGGAGGTTTCTGGTCGGACCGCCTGAGTCTCAGCAACCCGCGAGCCCGCATCATCATGCCGGCGGTGGCGATCCTACTGGCCACTCCGCTCTTTCTCATCACCGGCTGGTTCAACCACATCGGCTTCACTCTCCTGTGCCTGGCGATGTGGGGTCTGGCCATGGGTTTTCTCGGCGCGAACACGATGCCGATCGTTTGTCTAGTGGTTGATGCCCGCTATCGGGCCACCGCCATTGGCGTGTTGAATTGCCTGACGGCGGTTGGCGGCAGTCTTTCGATCTACGGGGTGGGCGCCTTACGCGATGCCAAGGTCAGCGTTTCGCTGATCCTGTCGTTTGCGGCGGTTGGCGTGTTCGTTTGCGGCGCCTCGCTGTGGCTGGCAAACTTGGCGGCGAAAACCGCGGAAAAAAAGGCAGCCGCGGCCTGAAATCTTAAATTGCAATTTACCGTATGACCACAACCTCGCCTGTCACCAGTCCCGCGCCGAAACACACCGTCCTGCCCCCTGGGGCGTGGAGGCTGGTGGCCTTGCTCTGGGTAGCCGGCGGCTCGAACTACCTCGCGCGCAATATGCCCACAACGATGCGGGGCTCCATCGTGGAGGAGATAACGATGACGGAGGCGCAGTTCGGACTGCTGATGTCGGGACTGTTGTGGGTCTATGCTTTCGCGAGTCCCTTCGGTGGTTTTTTGGCGGACCGATTCAACCGCCGGAGCATGGTGCTCGGCAGCTTCTTCTTGTGGTCAATCATCACCACCGTCACCGCCTTGGTGGAGAATTTCGAACAATTCCTCGCCCTGCGCATTCTGTTGGGTCTTAGCCAGGCTTTCTACATTCCTGCCGCCCTTGCGCTGATTGTTGATTGCCACCGTGGACCGACCCGCGCGCTGGCGGCGGGGATTCACCTGACTGGTTATCTCTTCGGCGCGTCGATCGGAGGCGTTGCGGGGTGGCTGGCCGAAAAACACGGCTGGAGTTACGCGTATACCGTCATGGGATTGCCCAATCTGGTCTTCGGTGTCCTCCTTTACTTTTTGCTGCGGGAGCCGCCGCGTGAGTCCCTCGAATCGGTTCCGTCCGGCAGTCCGGTGGTTGAGATCAAGTTCAGTGAGGCCCTGAAGAGTTTGAGCAAAACGGGCCCGTTTTACGTGATGATGGCCGCCATGTGCGTGCAAGGAGCCATCGGCTGGATGATTGTTGGCTGGATGCCGACGATCATGGCCGAGCAGTTCAAAATGGGGCAGGGCGCCGCCGGGTTCTCGGCGTTGGGCTATCTTTATGCCGGACAACTCGTCGGGTTGCTGGGGGGAGGTTTTTGGTCGGATCGCTTGAGCCTCACCAACCCGCGCTCCCGCATCATCATTCCCGCGCTGGCGATCCTGCTGACCGCGCCCGCTTTCTTGCTTACCGGTTGGTCGCCGCTCATCATCTTTACGATCGTCAGTCTGGTCATGTGGGGCGTGGCGATGGGTTGCCTGGGGGCCAACATGATGCCAATTGTCTGCTTGATCGTCGATGTGCGTTACCGCGCCACGGCGATAGGGATGACCAATTTGGTCATCAATATCTGCGGCGGGCTGGCGATTTACGGCGTCGGTTTGCTCCGCGATGCCAAGTTTGGGGTCAATTTGATCCTGACGTTTGCGGGATTTGGCGTATTTTTATGTGGTGCCTTACTCTGGTTGACCAATGTTTTGGTTCGCAGAAACGAATCGGCCAAATTAATCGTTTGAAGATAGCATCAGGCTCGATGGATTATGGCCGCAAGCAACTTCCCTGAACTTAGTTTGCATGGTTTGTGGAATATTTCCGGTCGGCGCATCTCACCCACTTGGTAATTTCCTTCCCAGATTACATCAATGAAACACCCGCTATCTCGGAAATAAGGGCGCGGTGTGAGATGCATTAATCCCTGTGAAAAGAGAAAATAGCATGAGGCCACGTGTGATGATCAGGGAGATTAATTTCATATCATGGGGGCGGGATTTTTATGCCCGGGAGGCCTGAGGAACGAAGTCGATCTGCACGCGGTCGATTTCGACGTAGCCTTGGGCGATACTCGAGGGCCACAGCGGATAATCGCGGCCGGCGCGGAGGTGATGCGGGTCGCCGCTGAGCGGACCCATCGGGCGCGGTTTTACCGGAAACATCACGATATGAATGTTCACATCGACCTGCGCGAGTATGTCCAAGAGTGGCCTCTCACCATAGGTCCCCGTCCGGT
>Ga0209107_10001535_pt1 | contig 12916 bp, 11 predicted proteins | sample LakErihyJuly2011_2_FD_187460 | JGI IMG/M metagenome (GOLD analysis project Ga0209107, IMG submission 187460) | Freshwater microbial communities from dead zone in Lake Erie, Canada - CCB hypolimnion July 2011 (SPAdes) (version 2) | ecosystem: Environmental > Aquatic > Freshwater > Lentic >... | reverse complement strand
GTTATTGAATAATGAAATAATTTGGATTTTGATTCATATAGAAGTCCAAAGTCAATATGATAAACAGTTTCCTCAAAGAATGTTTATCTATAATTATCGTTCATTTGATTTATTTAATAAACCAGTGATTAGTTTAGCTATCTTAGGAGATGAAGATGCAAAATGGCGACCAAATAGCTATAAATATGGGATAGGCGATAGTGAAGTAAGCATGAAATTTAGTATAGTGAAACTGCTAGACTATCAATGGGAAGAACTAGCTGCAAGTAACAATCTGTTTGCTATAATAGTAATGGCACATCTGAAAACCAAAGTCACTACTAAGGACTTAACGCAAAGAGAACAATGGAAATGGAACTTAGTCAGACCATTGTATCAAAAAGGCTTAACTAAAGTTGATATTATTAATTTAGTGAAGTTTATTGATAGAATGATGACTTTGCCACCACCATTACAAACAGAATTTCAAACCAAATTAAATGATTACGAAAAGGAGTTAAATATGCCATTCCTCAGCACTATTGAAGAAAATGCCCAAGAAAAAGGAGCTAAAATAACTCGTCAAGATGACATTATCAAAATCCTCTCTACTAGATTTGATAATCTTCCAGAAAAGATAATCTATAATATCAAGCAAATTGATAATATGTCCATCCTGGAAAATTTACTTTTACCCAGTATTAATGTTAATTCTTTGGAGGAATTTCAAACATTAATTGATGCAGAATTACAGCAAAAATAATACTGTTATATCCCTGATTTATGATATTATCAAGAAATCAGGGATATTCATAAAATTATCTGCCAAGAAAAAACCACTAGATTTAACCAGCAAATCAAACACCTATTCAGGTAAACAAGACACAACTTCTAAATCGAGTTCTTGGGCTACCCCTTCAATTTGTTTCCATACCTCAGTTTTATCAACAAACAATCGTTTAACATAGAGTTTAAATTTAGTATTAGGCAATGACAACATTCTAATTCCCAAATTCTGGGCATCCTGTTTAACTGTTTTCACAGACTCCAATAAATTATCACCATATTTAGTTGCTAAAGTCCCCTTTACACCACCTAATTGGGCATGACTTTCATCCTCAAAATCAACTTGGGCAATCCATTTATTTTCAGTGCCAGGATACATTTGATAAATACCAATGCCAGTGGTAAATAATTGTCCAATCATCTTTAAATCCTCTATAATATAACCATCTTCAAAAAACAACAGCAATAGCATTACCGATAATCAATAACGCTATTGTGTTTGCTATTTGTTATTGCTGGTTTCAATGCTCAATCACCTTAATAGGTAATTGTCACCTGTATTTTCCAGCATTATCCAATTTCCCCATGAATCAACTCAACAACAGATTCAGCGAGTAACCCCCTCACCTTAATCTCCAGTGGAAATCTGCGGACTCGTTTTGATTGTCGGGGTGTACCGTCGTCTCCCTCGAAATAACCATTGTTGACAATTACCCAATCTCTAAATCTGGAGAACTCTTGTTGTTTCAAACCAATGTAAGTGATAAAACTGGTGAATCCAGAACTTTCATCGGTGGATTCTGGCCAATGAAACTTGTTCGAGTAAGTGCCGACAATGGTTATGCGATCGCTCAGTTCCACCACCTGATAATTCCCATGTGGACTAACTTGTAAAACCTTACCTTCAATACCCGCAAAATTGATTTTATTCATCATTAAATCTCAAAAACACCAAGACTAAAAAGCGATAGCATCAATGATTTTTGTAATCTTCATTTCACTATATAAAGCTTGATTTTATTAGTGATTATGTTAAAATCAAACAATGGCTAGAGTTTAGTTAATAGATGATGTAGTGCTGGGAATAGATTAACTCATGCCTATTCCCTTTTTTCTACTAATCCGGGTCTGAATAACTGTCAAACCAAATTATCTGACTATCAGAAAACCCAATCATCCTAGCCAAACCGTCTTCACAGTTGACAATTAACTTACCTAAACCTGAAATATCAAGAACTCCAGTAATGCGGGGTTCATTCAATAGTATATTTAATTGCTCAACAGTAAGTTCAATTGATTTTAAAGGGTTGATTCCTGTACGTTTAACGAATGCAGTGGTCATGATCTTAACTAACAACAACACAACCCCAAAGCGATAGCATTAGCATCCTTAACATATTTTTATTTACTAAATTAAATTTATAGACCATGACACCAGAAGAAGTTTTAAGTCAAATAACCGATGGAATTTGGGTAAACAAGGGTGGGTTAAGAGTCCCCACAGAAGTTGTGCAAGCTTTGTCAAATAAAGAGGATTGGTTTGATTCAATTCAACCAGTAGTTTACTCGCAAGATAATTTACCTTCACTAAAAGCGATTATTAATTACTTTTCTAAATCAGAATTAGACGATGAAGTTGGCTATGCTTCTGCGGAAATCCTACAATCTTGTTATGGTGTCAACAAAGTTTTTAATTCTAAAGTACACGGTAATCCAAGTGCGGTTGGACAACAAAAACTTGATGCAATTGGACAACGCCCAGCGAATATTGAAACTTATAAAGCGTCCGTAGAAGTTAATAATATATTGATTAATTGGAAGAATATTAATAGTAGTGGTTATGATAACGATGATTCAGTTTATGACAGAATTAAATCTGTAGAACAAGTAAATAAAGATTGGTTTTCTCAACAAATTGAAGATTTAAAAACATTAATGCTCAATGCTTATGATAGTTTATTATCCCAATTTGATGAACAAGAAGACCCTGTACCACAGGAAGTAAGGAATCACTTTGTGGCAATTAGGGAGAAAACAGAGCAGGAATTTCCATCGGCGATCGCTGATTTCCCCCAGGACAACCTCAACATTGTCAATATATTTCAAGGACTCCTAAATAAACTCAAAGAAGAACTTGCGGATGCTTTACAATCAATCAAAGAATTGGTTTTAGGTAAAGATGAATCCAAGGCAGCGAGGGCAGAAGCGAGACAAGAACACAAGGATAAATCAGGACTGTTGAAGTTTCTGAAAAGCAAGATTGTTAATCCAACAATTAACGGTATCAAAAAACTATTTAGAAAAGCCGGGAAATTGTTATCTAATAAAGAAGAAAATAATTATAAAGAAGACACAATTAAATCCCAATTTGGGAATATTTCTAGTGCTTATGGTGCAATTGTTCCTGTGGATATACCGACAACAATCAACGCCATTGAAGTATTGAAAAAGATTACCGAAAGTATTCTGACAACATTTATTTTAAAGGGAGTGCAATTACCGGGAGTTTTCGTTGAAGCCTTAAAAAATACTACTATTTCCATAATCTTAAAACGATTAGATATTCCCGGAGGTGAAGCAATTCGTTATATTACCGGGGGCTTACTAAGAACAGTCAAAGACCTATTACCAGCAGTTTTCAATAATACTGGAATGTTTGCGGGGGCATGGGGTTTATTAACAGCTTGCGCTCCTTATATTTTAGCAGCAGCAATACTGGTGATTATTGCTATCAAAATGGCTAAAAGAAATCAACTCGGTGATTTTATCTTGATACTGGGATTATTGGCATCCCAAACAGAACCCGATATCTGTTGTGCCAGGGTAATTGGTGACGAGAAAATGGAGGATATACAAACATTGAAAGAGGGATTTATTACCGAAACAAATAAGAATTATGACTTTATTTATGCCTTGACATTTAAGAATGAAGTGATTGCTAGAAGTTTAGACATATCCAATGAAACTCCGGTGATTATCCCTGAAGAAGCCGCTATCACAATTAACGCAGGATTATCAAGTTTAGAATACATGGATTTTTAACAAAGCAGGATTATCAAGTTTAGAATACATGGATTTTTAATTATGACAATAACATTTACAAACACCCGCTATATCGAAGATGGTTCGGTAGGTTCAATCGCCACCGTTGCTGAATGGTCAGTGTGGAATTGTACTGAAAATAAATGGTCAAATGCACCTAAAGTAGTATTACGAAATATATTATTAGCAGGATTACATCCAAAATTAGATTTTTGTATTGGGGAAATAGAAACAACAGAAACCAGGGCATCAGCATTAAACGCATTTAAACCTAAAGGTTATCAAGCAGCATTCTTTCTGGATTTAGCCAGTGGTTCTAGAAATCATGGAAGATTCACATTCACTAATGAAAAAACCATCGGTAAAAAGTATTTTGGGGAAGCAGCTAAAGACCAATGGAAACGTATAATTTACGGGAGCATTTTGCATACTGGTTGTAAGAAACTGGTATATAAACAAATGAAATATGTAGTAGTAGATGATGAAAATAAAGATTCAGATGGTAACGATTTAGATGATGCAGTCAATAATATTCATTGGGAAACTGGGGATAGTCACGCCAAAGCCAGTAAAGCACTGATGCAATTATTAGGACTGCCAGTACAACAATTTAATCCCGATACTGGAGAAGATGAAGAACTTGAACCTGATGAAAATAAACCCTTACAATTCAGAGCAGCATTCAGAAACAACGATAATTTAGTAGAATGGATTGGTAAGGGTACTGTTGGTTATAACCCCAAACTCGACTCTTCTGAATTTGATTTAGTCATTCCCTTATCTTCACTCAAAGGTAATAAACCAGCGTTAGGTAATCACCAGGGTAAACTATTATTTGGTTTGGTGTTTGAGGGGGAATTACGTCGCGCTAAACCAGGATGGATGTTACTCCAGTGGTTCTCATTTGAAGTGCTAGAAAAAGATAACATCATCAGCAAATTAGAAGCTAAATGCGATCGCCTATCCCAAGCCTATAATTCCATCACCGACCTAGCAGAAATCCTGAGAATTGACCAATCAGAAGCGGAGGCAGAAATCGAAGAAGGTAGCGATCAACTCCAGTCCGAAGCTGAATATGAAAACACCATGATTCGGATTATTAAAGCCGATAAAGCAGGTCTTTTACTGTTACATCCCTATGTGGTAACTCGTATCAAAGAACGCATGAGGGCTGTATGGTTAAATTTAGCTAAAGCTGCTGGTATCCGATTCTATTCAACAATGGCACAACCCGATGAATCCCTAGCTCATTATCATACAGTATTACCAGATGGCAGAATCCAAGGTAAAAAAGTATTCTGCGCCCCGGACTTTGAAGAGGGTGAAATATGTGGTGGCAAATGAATTTAATTTAATTCTTAATTCGTACATGGCTTCAATTAAAAAAGTAATCGCCCTTCAAGATTGAAACTCAAAGAGCGATCAAATTGTTAAGATTTCGTCAAAATTCAAAAATCTCATTAGCTGCTTTTGACTTTTGGCTTCTTCTCCAAGATATCTCTCATCAATTCATTCAAATCATCATCAATTGATTGCAAATCTGTAGACAAGATTTTTAATCTCTGTAGCTGCTTTTGACCTTCAGCTTCTCCTTTTGTCTTTTCTGCAAGAACTGATTCAGACTGAGTCCGAATACTTGTGATTTCTTGGATCAATCCTTGATTAATCAAATCCTCCAGCTTACGCAACTCACTAGATATGGTATCTGCCATCTCATCAGGTTGACGAGAACTACGAAGTTCTTCTGCATATTTCTCACCAACTTGGAGTTTTATTTTGTCATTCATACCTTTCATTTTCAGTAATCCCTGCACAAGACCTCCCCCTAGAATTACTGGGATTAAAACAAATGGATTGAACCCAACCAATAAAGTTGTCACACCAACCAACGCTATCTGAGGAATGAGACTCTTGAGCATTTCTTTATACCCAAATGTTGCCCCAAGAATAGCGGAGCCAACATCACCAAACACCCATCCACCTGCGGCGGATAAAATTCTTTCTAATGGCGAAATATTCGCTTCTTCAACGGTAACATTAAGATTTGGAGTATCGTTACCATACACAATTTTTGCTCGAATACTATCAATTTCTCCCATGAATTCACGGGCATTAACTTCTAGTTCACTAATGATTAAATTCATCCGTTCTGTTAAGAACGGTTCTAGTTCGTCTGTCTGCCAAGTCTTCAATTCTGTCTCTACCTGTTTTGATAAATAGTTGGTTACTTCCGTAACTACTCGTTTTAGAGCATCTGGAATCTTGATTGTATCCCATGAAATTAGATTCAATGGCTCTCTGATTTCATAGTTTTCCAACCAAGGCTCAATCTTACGGATCACATCAAGAATTTTTTGTCTCCCTTTAAGACGGACTAAATCCTTAATATCTCCACGGAAGTTAGCAAGCTTTTGAACTATTTTCGCACGATCTAAGTCAACCTTCTTCAGCTTACTTTGTGCCTCATCGTAGCGCTCTTTTAACTCAGCTAAACTGGTGTTGAACATTGTTTCGCGCTCAGGAATCAATTTCCGCGCTTTGGTGATTGAGCCTCGAAATACTCGCTCACAAGAAACTAATTTAGATCGTCCACTTTCCTCACTGAGAAAAGATTCTAAAGACTTTTCTAATGATAAAATTCCAGATACTCGAACTTTATCTTGATTGTGTTCTTCATATCCTTCTGTAGCGTCTCGTGCTGAGATAAAAAAGATGCCGCTATTTTCTCCTCCACGTTGAGTAAGGTGAGCAAATTTCTTAACTGCACTGTCTTTTACTTTCTGCTCATCTTTTTTACCACGAACGGAATCAAAATAATTGCAAACAAAGAAGATGTCTTCAAAACCATACGTTCTGATAGTCTCAATGGTTTTCAATTCAGTATTAGTACCTAGTTGGGCGCATGATAAAACGAATAAAATTGCATCAACTTTATTTAGATACTTAGTAGTTATTTGAGTACCAACATCACTCGCATTTAAGCCAGGAGAATCAATTAGTTCAACGCCATTTTCACAAAGTTCTAATGGCCAGAATAATTCAAGCTTTTCAAAAGGACTGTTATGAATTTGTTTTTCTTTTTCGTCACCACTACCATCTTGAAAAGTCACAAGTTCTTTAAGTTTTCTCAAATCAATCTCTTCAGCCGTGTTACCATCTCGAATAAAATCTGGTTTGTAATGTATGATTGCTGTAGGCTCGCTTCCATACTTTACTTCTGTAATTACAGCAGTTGCTTCAAGGATATCAGTAGGAAGAATCTCTTCTTCAGCCTTCAATAGAGCATTAATAAAGGTACTCTTTCCCCGACTGAATTCTCCGATAACAAGCAGTTTAAATTGTTCGTTGGCAAGACGAATAGCCAATTGAGAGGTGTTTTCCAGTTCCTCCTTCATCGCTAATGCTTCAAGAATCACATTATATTGCTTGATAAGAACAACCAAACGATCACGATTTTCTTGAAATAACTTGTAAAGATCATTTTGCTTTTGCATGGTAATCACAAACTTATCTAAATCTATTTAACTGTATTTATCTTAGCTTGTAATTGTTTTATTTGCAATAGATCAGCTTGTGCTTGCTGTTGAAAGTTTTGCAACTCTAATAGTTCTGTTTTTTGTTTTTGAATTAGTATATTAATTTGGTTTTGATATACAGATAAATAATACGACATACGAGCGTTTATCGCTTGCTTTGCCTGTTCACCATAGTCTATGATTGCTTGCTCAGTAAGTGATTCAATCTCTTCAAATTCACGTTCTAAGTTTGGCCTAATTAGATTCCATACTTGTCTTCTTCGTTCTTCTAATAAACCTTTAAATAAGTTAGAGAAAAATCCTTTCATAGAATTACCGAAGTTACTCTGATTCATCTCTTTTGCACTTGCTAATACTGAATAAGTGTTGATTTTAATCTTCCCAGTATCACTAAATGAATTAACACTGACAGTACCGCCTAAGATATTCAATCTACGATAAGCCTGTTCAAATGAATGATCAAACTCTTCACCTATACGGTGAGCTTCTTCCTGAATTGGATTACATTGTTCCTTGATTCTATTAGCAATCTCATCTTTGCCATTATTTAATAATCCCACCAAACGATTTTCTAAAATATCCTTTAGCTCATCCCAACTACTTGCATATAATATGGCATTCTTGACTTTATCGTAAATATACATAGTTTGACTACCAACCCAGTCAGGAACTCTTTGTTTAGTCCGCATAATAGTATTGGCTATTTGATTTTGATAAATTTGGCTTTGCTGCTTGATGAATGCTTGAAAATCCGTCATCAACTCTGCTTCCAAAGCACTTTTTTTAAGCTGATATTCATCCCACAAACTATTTAAGTTTGTATCCAGTTGATGTAAAAGCTGCTCAAATATTCTTGCAATACTCCCTGCGATTGCTTTCTCTCGTTCGATTCGTAGTCGCTTAATTAGCGCAGTTTCCATTGCCTGAAATTGTTCCGACCAAAAATCATAATTTTCTCCTGGCATTACTTCGCCTGTATGATAATCGAGTGCTAATTGAGGTGAACAACCATAAATACTATTGTTTTTAACTTTGAATTCTTTTTGTAATCGTGTTGCCACACTTTTAACCACTAGATCACGTTCTTTCTCACGAATTTGATCTAGCTTTGTGATAATAAAAACACAGCGATCAATATATTCAGTAACATTTTCCTTAATAAATTGGAGCAAACTTTGAGTAAGTGGCTGAATAGCAGGAATAATGATAATAGCGGCATCAGCCTCATGTTCAACAACTGACCGAGTAAGTTGAAAATGTCGCTCGTTAGGTGCATTAATACCTGGAAGATCAATGATTACAACTCCATCTTGCAAAAAATTACTAGGGTGTTCAATTTCTATGTAATCGAGATGTTGTGCGACATCCTCATCAGACGCTAACTTCTCAATAAATGATCGTATTTCAATCCCAGCAAATTCTAAATCCTGAGTGGTAACAACCTCCTTTTTTTGAAACTTAGGTTCATATCTAATTGTAGTTGTAGGACTTGAAAATCCAAGGAATCTCTTTAAAATGCGACAAAAACCGAACCAGAGTTTTTGCAACCAATTTTTCTGTTTTGATACAATAGGACTTTGAACAGGAGGCTTTATAGGGAGGATGTAAGGATTACGAAAAAATGCTTTTAGTTCTAATGAGTCGCCGTGACGCAATCTGGTTGCTGTTGCTGTAGTTACCAATGCCGAAGTAGGTAACAATCCATCTTTCAAAAACGCATTTATAAGTGTACTTTTACCACTAGAGAACTCCCCAATTACCGCCAAATAACAATTTGAATCACGAACGCGAACACCTATCTTCTCAACCAACTGATTAAGTGCTTTCTCTTCTTTTATTGGCAGCCTAGATCTATTTATGATAGAAGTAACTTTTTGTAAATATTCTATGTAGACCTGCATAAACTGCTGAATCAATGCTTACAGTTTTAAATTAGCAAATATTGGTACTATTATGCACTTTAGTTATCATAGGAGTTTTTGATTGAATCCATAGACTTAACATTATTGATAGTATTTGCACTTAGTTCTTGACAAGTCTTAGCAGATGTGAAATTTACGGTTTCTAAAGATTAAGGTTCTAGTATTTTGATGCGGAAATAATACAAGAATACTACAAATTACTGAATGTTAGCACTATCTACGACAAAGGACTGGATAATTGTGTTTATATTCGGTTTTAAGCGCAAACCTTTTGGTTAGATGAGCGTAGTGATAATGCCAAAGCTTGCATGATATCTGCTCTGTCCTCTTTGTCTAAAAACGGAATCAATTGCGCTATTTGCCGTCCGTTCAGATATTTCACCATTTCTTCGGGGTGAACTTCGGTTTTTATCCCCAGTTTAGTCAGTGCTTCTTTCCGAATATCATCGTCTAAGCAATCCAAAATGCTGAAATAGAACTCTGTCATGATGTCATGCTGTTGTCCAGACATCAATCGTGAAATGACCGCAGCATTTACACCTGATTGTTGTGCTATGTGTGATGCCTTTTTTCCTCGTGCGATCGCTTTTTTTAAGGCAGCTACCAAAATTTCTGTACGAATCATTTGATTTATTTAAATAGATAGTATATTATTTATTTGTACCAAGAGTTTGATTTTTTGCCAACAGTACCACGACAGTATCAGACTCATTGACTGTTTAACTTAGAAATTTCCATAAGTTACACACCAATGATTCTAATCTAATTACCTTTAGTTTGCAATGGGGGGCAGTCAATTTCTAAACAACTGGATCAGGTTTCTTGATTTACGCCACTGCTTTAGCTTTTTCTTTTGGGCGTGAACTTGCTACAATTACTGCCAAGTCAAAGCTCATTATTTATGCTATTTAGCAAGATTATACATATATTTTTGTTATATAGCAAAAAGTAATTTTTCTGCAAGGGGGTACACAGAAATCCAGTGTAAAAAAAGACCTTAACCACGGAAATAGTTAAGGCAAACTTTAAAAAAATAAAATTTCTTAACCTAATTATGACTCATAATCAGAAATTTTTCCACTGTCTCCAGTCCAAACTAGGAGATTGTTGGACTTTAGCATCAATAAAACCGGATTTACTAGACTTTTTCACCAGTATTTTTCTACGATTCAGCGCCTTGAAAGTATTATCAACAGTGCTTTTCAAGCGTTTAGAGTCTGACTGTGGTGATAGCTTGCGTGGCATAGCCATATTCACCAATATTTTTAAACCAGAAGCAATAACCAGTTATTTACTCTCAATTACTTTGGGGGTGCATTAGCCATGACAACTAGAACTCGCACTATTCGTAATCCACAACCTATCGAGGAATCAAGAATGCAAGGTTATTTCATGATTTCTAAGCGTGACGCTGCTTTGGTTATTACCAACAAGTTAACTGGCAATCAATGCCGTCTTTGGATCTATTTAATGCTTATTGACCCGTTTGCTGATTATACAACAGATGGTGAAATCAAATATCATGATCTCCCTTCTATCCCAGAAATCGCTGTGGCTATAGGTAGTTCAGTAGAAGCTGTTGAAAAGGATTTCAGAAAACTTCGTAGTCTAGGGCTTTATGAATATCGCACCATAGTCATTCAGGGTCATAACACCACTGCTGCTAATGCTAGGGCTGAGGCCGATAAGTTAAAATCTCCCTCTAAATCTAAGCCGAAACCCAGTCAGGATAATCGTTCGGCTTATTTAAGCCCCGAAGGAGCTAATTTAAGCCCCGAAAAAGATTATTTAAACCCCGAAGGAGCTAATTTAAGCCCCGAAAAAGATTATTTAAACCCCGAAGGAGCTAATTTAAGCCCCAATCAAGAGTTAGAACCCTTGCCAAATCAGGATTTCACTGCTCCTCAGACTAATCAAACTAATCAAACTTACCAAAACTTTCTCTCAGACTTATCAGATGGCGAGAGAGAGGATTTTGAAAAATTTGGTTTAGATAAAGCCAATAGATTACCTAACGTTCCAACATTGCCCCAAAGATGGATTGAAGTGCATTTTGAGGAATTGCGATCGCAGTGGGAAAAATCCCAAGGTAAAGTTTCCACCGTACAGGCCAGTAAATGGGAGAACCACCCACAAAAGGAAGAATGGCTAGAGAAAATACGCACCATAGGCTACGTATCGTTTTGGTATGAAACTAATAATCAAGACGAAATACAAACGCGTATAAACTTTTATGACTGGGCTTTTGCACAAAAAATTATTTAGGTGTAAGTCATGAATATCAACGAATTTCAACTGCTTGAACCAATACCAATTAGAGACCAGATTGAGAATAACCAAAAAGATTTTTACCCAACTTGGAACTGCTTTTGCTGTCAAGATTCTGGCAAAGTTTCTCAGCACTTAATTAAAAGAATTATCCCAAGTTACAACCCGGATATTCATTTATGGGCGGCTTGTCAAAATACGTCATGTAACAAGTTCCGAGAAAATTGGCGCGGTGCTAGTCCCCAAAACTTTGATATGCGCTTTTCACCTTTAACCTGCCAAAAACTTGATTTGATTGAGCGTGAAAACTGGTATCAAACCATTGACAACAAACAAGAAATTATTGAACGAGTCAAGGTTCTATCCCAAAACTTCAAAATGGGGGGAGTTAAAGACCGCACCGAAAACGATAACCGCGAAATCCAACAACGTAAACAAGAAGTCGAAAATTACCACTGGGCAGCAGCTTCAACAGCGTATTTAGGGAGTGAGTAACTATGAAAACCAGTGTACTAACTACACCCTGGGATTACCCTCAAAACTGGCATGAAGGTTTCTATGATGGTCACAAGATTATCTGGAAAGACTGGATCATTCCCGTTACTGACTACATCAAACAACGGTATCTAAGTCCTGTTTGGTATTTAAACCAACTCATTGAACATTGGGAATTGTTGGGAGGAATAACTTTATTCCTAAGTGATGGATCAGCAGCTTCCACAGCAGAACTCAGTCAAGCCCTCACCACTGAAATATCAGTTGTCAATCAAGCAGTGGAATTAGGCTTTTCAATGGGGTGGTTTGAGGTCGGTGAAAAAGTCAGTTTGATTTTCTTAGAGGAAAAATGCGACAACTCGATTTATGCTCCGGCGTTGGTGCAGGTTTTGCAATTGCCGGACTCCGTGCAGGTTGGCAACTTATGGGAGTCTGCGACAACGACGACTACTGTACAGACATCCTTTCTAAAAGATTCCCCGGTGTCCCCAATTACGGAGATGTGCGGGGTTTACCAGTTCAAGACATCAGAGGAATTGACGTACTCACAGCTTCAGCACCCTGTCAGCCCTTCTCAATCAACGGTAAACGATTGGGAGCAACCGACGAGCGAGACTGTTTCCCCGCAGTGCTGGAAAGTATTGCCAGAATCAACCCCAAATTCTTCTGTATCGAAAACGTTACCGGATTACTCACCTGTCCCAATTACCCAGGACAACCATCAGGATCATATTTTAGGGGAGTGGTCGCAACCATTGACAGCTACGGGTACGATGCGGAATGGCTTTGTGTATGTTCAGGACACTTTACCGCCCCCTTTCTTAGACAACGATTACTTTTGGTTGGAATCTCCCGGTGCATTAAGCTCAACTGGGAACGGACGACCCC
>Ga0209107_10001533_pt1 | contig 12919 bp, 20 predicted proteins | sample LakErihyJuly2011_2_FD_187460 | JGI IMG/M metagenome (GOLD analysis project Ga0209107, IMG submission 187460) | Freshwater microbial communities from dead zone in Lake Erie, Canada - CCB hypolimnion July 2011 (SPAdes) (version 2) | ecosystem: Environmental > Aquatic > Freshwater > Lentic >... | reverse complement strand
TTGTACCGATAGAACCGGTTGCTACAACAAATTCACCTTTTCTGGCCGTTACATCTTTCAGTGCTGTGATGGAACCCCTTCTGTGTTTGATTATTTGTGCCATATTTTTTGTATAATTTTTCTTATTTTATATAAATAGTTAATTTTTCCGTTAAAAAAACCCTCCTAGGTCAATCTCGGCGTTTGCGGTTGGGCTGGAAAAGACACCCAAACCTTGGAGATTTAGAGAGGCGGAAATCACTTGTGAGTTAATCATATTTTGAACGATGGACATCGCTCCTGAAACCACAAGAGACTCGGCATTTGGGTCATTTTTCTGAATAAGGGTTGTTTTACCCTCAACGATTAAATCTCCCTTAATTATGGTCGCACCACTAATAGTAATGATGGAACCGTCGTCAGATACTCGTGAATCTACAAGAGTACCGTTCGCATGAACTTTTTGTAACACATTTGTGTGACCTAAACCACCAATAAGAATTGGTTGTTCAGAACCTGAAGGACCCGCTATCCATCTGTCATTTGCGGAATCCCATAATAAACTCCCCGACACCAAATTTGGTGATGTTGGGTCTCTAACGATAAAACCACCAAATGCATCTGCAGTCCCATTTAATTCGATAATATTATCGCCAAGGGATATTGTGGTTGAATCAATAGTGGTAGTAGTACCAAGTACAGTTAAGTTACCACCAACAACAACACTACCAGATGTTTGGAGGGTATTGATTGTGAGTGCTCCACTAACGTTTAAATCATTAGCGAATATTCCCTCCAATGGGGAACCGATACTACCTAAAACTACCGTAGTACCTGAAGGTGGAACCGTCTCAATTTGTGTCCAATTAATCTTTTGTAATGCCATGTAAAAGTAAAGTCTTTTACATAAATATTTTATATTAAGTTATAGGCACAAAAAAAGAGGATTAATTATCCTCTTTTTCTAAAGTAATGTACTTTTTTATAATTTCTAACGCTTCTTCCTCGTTATTGAAGTCCCTTGTGGGACAAAAAACAGGTCCATTTTCGGTTCCTTCCTGTTTTATAAAAAATGTTGGTAGGTAATCCAATTTGGTTTGAGCAACCACTTGGCCCCATAATTTTTGATTAGAATCAACATCAATTTCGGTAAACGGCATGGAAAGTTCTTTTAGTTTACCCTTTAGGGTTTTACAGTGTCCACATCCTTTTAGGGTGAACAATAACAATTTATTACTCATTTATACTCAATTGTGACAATACATCTCGATAATGAGTGTCGGCTTGTATACCTGTGGTTGTGTTAACTTTTAAATTTCCATCAAAAAATATAACAGTCGGTACTGAGCGAATACCCAAATCTAACATGTATGATTGGTTATCATCAACATTTACCTTAACAAATTTAACGTCAGGGTACTCTGATTCTAATCTTTCTAATCTTGGGATTAACGTTTTACAGGGTCCACACCAGTCGGCGTAGAAATCCGCTAATACTTTTTCTCCACGGAACTTCATTTGTTCCAATTCTTCACTTGATACTTGTTGCATATTTTTTAATTAAATCCTATTTGTGTTTTATTATCGTATTTAAAGACTTCTTCGTCTATATTGTAAATATCAGCCAAAGTCATTCCTTTGTCAACCCTTTTTTCATTTCCAAGGTGTTCTAAAAGACGATTTGACTCTTCAGTTGTTAGTTTTTCAAATTTGTGTTCGGCAATCAATCTTCCTTTACGAAGTAACGCTTGGTCAATCTTCTCTCTTTTCATATTAAATGTTGCCACAACCTGAATGTTCAAACAATCACCCAGAATACCGTCTGTAAGGTTCAGGATGTTCGAAACTCCAACAGATGACCCATTACCCTCTCTATCGGCAATAACTCTCTCAGCGTCCTCTACAATCAAAATAGAGTTCTTATGTTCCATTAGGAATGGAATGATTGATGGTTCGGATAATGATTCCGCCATTGATGGTGGAATGAATAAAATTTCCTTATCTGTAATCAAACGAGTAAGATATTTGATATATGAAGTTTTACCTGTCCCCGGGTCACCGTGAAATAGGATAATACCTTTATCATTCGGGTTGTTTAATCTTTTGATGATAACATCATGTACTTTAACAAACTCAGAACCGTAATTTAATTCCAAATTAATATCAGGTACATTCATCTCATACTCTTCAGTATCTAAATGTCCCATTTCTGATTTGACCAAGTTGATGCCTGATTTTTTAATTGAGATTTCAAATTGACTTAAATCCAAATATACAGTTTGCTCTTCGAATGAACCATTCTGAGTATTATAAAGTACTGATATCTCATAATAAATCCCATGAGTCTTATCATAATTACCTTTTAATAGGATACCAAGATGACCATCCGCATTAAAGAATAAATGATTATTCGATGGTTTATCGTATCTTCTACCGGTGTGTCTTGTCTCCACTTCTAAATAAAATTTATTTGAAATTAAGTGGTTATATAAATTATGTCCGTATTTTTTTGTTGAGTCTGAAAATTTAGACGGTACTGCGTCGAAGTAATGAACAAATAATTGTTCTAACGGCATTTCATATCCATATGAAATTTCGTGTAGTGGGTATTTTTCTGGTAATCTATTCATCTTATTTTAAATAAAAATTTATATGGTTTGGGATGTATTCGTATATTGAGTCATCCGGTATTTCCTCTTCTGATTTTTTAAATGCAACTAATGTTATTCTAACTAATTCAAATTGTTCTTTACTTAATTCCGGTTGTCCTCTCTTTTCAAAATTGATTTGTGAAATGTCACTTACCAAATCAAAAAAATCAGATTCACTATCATTGGCAATAAAATACCTTTTTGCGTCTTCATTACCATCGATATATTTTTTTACAGTCTGCAGATAAATTAATACCTCAGGTGATTTCTCCATAAATTAATAATTCATTATCAGTAATTCGATGCCATCGTTTTGTGTTCCATCTTTCTTAGAACCCGCGGCCTTTTTGAACGTTTGTCTTTCCCATCTAAATTGTTTACTGAACATTGATAGTTGACCATTCTCACCTACATTGGTTCCGTATATTGGAAACCAATCATGTAGTTGTGGGAATTCGTAATATGATAAACTAAATTTACCTTGTGCACCCTTCAATGCGTTTGCCAATCTTTCGTGGTCTTTTGAATCGAAGTCGTGGTTTGAGTAATAGTTCTCAGTTTTCCAATACGGTGGGTCCATATAGAAATATGTTGTAGGTGAATCGTATTTTTCAATTACTGTTTGAAAATCCATATTCTCAACGAATGTGATTCTCTCTAAATGTGCTCGGTATTCAAGATGTTTTAATTTATCCATGAATATCAAGACTTTACATCTGTACTTACCCTTATAATCAGTGTAATTTGATGACTCAGGTTTTGACCCCGAGAATACTTGGGTTAACACATAGACGTACTTCGCAGCAACATCATAGTTAGGTTCGTCTCCAATTACTAAATCAGTACTAAACACCTCTTTTTGATAGGTTTTGAACATCTGTTCATATTCAGGTGGGGTTACCTCAACACCAACCTGTTGACATGGGTATTTTGCCAACTCTTCCCACATCCTATCGCAGTCTCTTGAACATTTAAATAGATTGGCGTTCAATCCATTAAAGTCATTGTAGACTACAGTTTTCAAGTTAGGGTAGTTCTTTAAATCCATATTAAAGAAAACCCAAAACATCCCTGAAAACCCTTCAACATATGTTTCAATATCCGTTGGTATGTACGGAACTATCCATTTACCTATTCTTGCTTTTCCACCAATGTATGATATCATCTCCTAAAGTTGTAATTTAGTGTTTTATTTGTACGTATTAGAAAATATAAGTAAAAAAAACCGTAAAAAAAAGAGGTGGGTCAAAGTTTTTTGAGTGTCCTTATTTCTTGACAAACTCCTATTTATTATGTATACTTTAAATTATGGCATGTTCAGAATGTAAGAAAAAACAATCTCTCAAGGAGGAATTGGTTAAGAGCACCGAGTTTGTTCAGAAGGGAGTGATGTGGTTTGTCGTTATTTGGAGTGGGTTCGCCATTTACGGTATCTACACACTCATCTGTAAGTTTATATGAAAAACGGAAAGTACTTTATAGTTCTTTTCTGTAATAAGAAGAGAATAAAAATTTTGTATCGTTGTCAGAAACTGACGACAATACATGAGTACTGGCGCGAATTTAAAACTGAAAGACAACCACGTTTCTTAAAGATACAAGGTGGTAAAAGAAAACAAGAACAATTATTTGAATTGGCATTAATCTTCCCAAATAGTCGTTGGGTTAAGAGTACATATGTTAAAGATAGTCTTGGTAGATTAATAGAGACAAAGATGGAAGACGATAAACTTCGCATCAAAGAAATTATTCCATATTGGAAAGAAGAATTAATTTATGATTTTCAAACAAAGAAAAGAATCCGATATCATGAAATGTTATCATCAATAATGGAGATATCGGAAATTGGTCAGATATTCACATTGAATAACAAACTATTTGTACAGGTTGAGGATGATATAAGATTGTACGGTAATAAAAATATTACAGACTCTGAGAGATTGTTTGGTTTGGTTAGAGAGGACCTCTTAAAAAAGAAAAAGGGTAATTTCATCTTTGTTAAAGATGTAACTACCGCTCAAAGAAAATTACTTTATACTTTATTGGAATCAAAAGGATTTAAGAGGACTGAACTTTTTCGTCATTACTCTTATTAAACACAATATCTACCTCACCCATTTTAATTGTAAATGATTTACCGGGGTTTGAAGTTTTTCTATTTTGTTTTTTAGAAACGTAATCATATGTTTTATAGAATTCTAATTCGGCAACCTCAATTACGATTGTGTTTGAAACCGATGAGATATTTAATTTTTCAATTAAATCGCTAACAATCGCAAGTTGATTTAATAAGTCACCCTTTTTTTCCATAACCGAATATCATTAGTATTTTAGTAAATATGTTTATTTTCTTCTTTTCAGGTTCTTTGAACATTTGAGTCTTATCAATTTGTTTGATTTCCTCAATCATCCTCCTCTTCTGGTTCAGAATATCCCTCTGGTCCTTCTCCGCTTCCTTCTTCAACCAATTTAATCCCTGTTGTAGGCTCTTGTTGTTTTTCTGTGCCATTATCTATAAATGAAATTTCTTTTAGTTTATCAAGTGTTTCATGTTGGAACAGCAATTCCAATTCTTTAATTTTTGACTGTAGTAGTTTTTGTTTTTCCTCCATCTCTTTGTTAGTGTCGATTACATCCTGAGCACATCTGAAGACAACATCATAACCATCTGTGGTCGCATGTGAAATCAATGACAACAAAGTAAACTTATCGTTCTTGTCTTGGACTTTTGTTTTAATTGATTTATATGGAGCGACGATTTGTTCGAATCTCCATGTTACAGGTAGTTTAATGTCTAAACTGACATTGCCGTCAATCTCCCTTAATGAGAAAAAGAAAGGTCTTAAAAATCTTATAGTTTCAAACACGTTGTTAAATTATAAAGTAAGTTATTATGTATGATGTTGTTAAGTAAAGAATCGTTTCATTTACTTTTGATACCTTCATCGGTACCGGTTCAGACTGAAATAGTTTAACTATAAACTCCAATATGAATCTTAGAGTGTAAACACAACTCAGAATGAGTAAGAATAATTTAAATTGCTCAATCATGTTGTTTAATCTCCTCCAAAATTTCTTTACGATATTGTGCCATTAGTATTTTAACCTCCTGTGCGTGTTTCCTAGCACGTATTGATGCACTTCGGTTACCCTTTTCATAAACTTTAGTAGTGTCAACAGACATTTTCTCCACCAAGTCTTTTATTTTCTTTAGCGTTTCCATATTTTTCCGTTTTTATTACTAATATACGGAAAAAATTCTATTTTTTCAAGTTTTGTTCTAATAATTTATAGACCTCAGTTAACATATCAAGTTCTGACCTTGATTTTTTATGTTTGAAGTCAAATAATTTATAGAAATACTCACCCATACGGGGATTACCTTCATCCATTTTGGTACCGTAGTATGCCTCATGGAAGAAATTCCAAAGGTATTCATAATGATTACCCTTTTCTTTAAAATAAATCTTTTCCTTTGAAAAATCAGACAGTAATTTATCCCAACACCAATTGAAGTGGTTTCGTTGGTCTGTCTCGTTGAATAGGACATCGACACCTAAGAATGTGGTATCGACTAGTTCATATAAAGAAGATAGAAAATCATAAAAAAGTTCTACCCTCTCTCTATGTATATTATATGCCCTGTACCAAATGTCGATTTGATGTTTGTATTTGTCGATAGTTTCAAACTCAATGTAATCTTCTCTCTTTTCCATATTGCCGAATATAAAAAATATAAGGAAAGAAAAGGACAAAAAGAAGTTTATTGAGTTTTTTCGTTGTATCCGAAGATTTTTTTCATTCTTTGAACTTCTTCCTCTAAGACTGAAGACATTGTGGATTTCGATTCGTTAACCGTTTTAACATTCAAAGGTTCAATACCTTTATGTCCCCAACTAACTTGTGTTTCACCCGCTAACTTCTTTGCTTTTCTTTCTACATTTTTACTTATGTTCTCACCCGTTTTAGAAGGGATAACATTTGCTGCGTCTTGTGAGTTACCCATTGTAGAATCACCCTCTAACGCCTTTTTTAATCTTACTTTAAATCTTTCTGATGGTTCGTAATCGTAATCTAAATCTGCTAATGTGCCACCTCTATTATCTTCAATTGTTTCGTTTTCTTCGTCAGTTGTTCTTTGAGCAACTTTCTCACCTTTATTGATTTGGTTAGGAAACTCAGGGTTATCGTTACCATCAAATGTTGAGATGTCTTTTAATTTCTCTTCAACATCAGACATGTGTGATTTAGAATCGTCACCCGAAGTTTTTTGAGCCATCTTAGTAAACTCAAGACCCGGTACTGATTCAGAAACCATTCTTGAAATCAATGAAACTAATTCACTTTCTGATAATCTCAAAGTCGCCTTTTTAGATTCACCTAACTGGTCTAAAGATGTAACGATTTCTTCGTCATCACCTTCTCCAAGGTCGGCTAAATTTGTAACAACTGTTTCATCTTCTTCCTTCATTGTTGAACATTCACTACATTGTCCTTCCTCATTCATAGGAGAACCACATTCGTTACACATTCCTTCACCTTCATTTAATTTATGGTTATGACCTTCACACTTACAATCTTCAACAGATTTACCACATGAATCACAAGTTTTCATTTTACCTTCGTCAATATCAATATCTTGTTTAATTGTAACTTTATGCATTTTACCACTACCCTTAGGGAATTCAAATTCTTTCTTGTCGGCATCCCTTGCGGCATCTGCTGCGATAATGAATGCATTTGATTCACCCATTTCATAATCTTCCTCCATTGGTCCATCACCACACTCAGAACACATTTCTTCTTCTTCAAGTTGTTTATGATATTCATTAACGTTATAAGATTCGGTTCCTACTTTTATTTCAGAAAGACCTCTTTCTTTAGCATCTAAAATTGCTTGTGCTATGTTTTTAACTTTTATAGACTTTTTTTTCATGGTTTTTGTTTCTTTTACTTCAAAGGTTTCTCCCATCTCATCTAATTTGTCAATCATATCAGAATGTGAGTTATATTTTTGTTTTTCAATAATGAACTCCTTTTCAGGGTGCTTATCTTTATAAATATTTAAATGTTGATTTGCTTCTTCCTCAGATTCAAATGAATCAATAGGTTCACCTTCACAAGTAATATGAAACACATCATTACCTTTTTTACCCTCTAAAATGGTTCTTTTTACCTCATCCATTAGGGTTTCATTAATTATATTTTGAATATTTGTTTTCATATTATCTTATAAATATCTTATTTATTTCATTTAACACCACTTTCTCCATTTCTGAGTATGGAATTCCGTATTTTTTTGATACTTTCTTTACCGCTTCAACCAATCCATCCACTTCATAGAATTCAAGTGCTTTGGTACTTCCTTGGTTACAATAAGGGAATTTCTTACACTTATCCTTAACTCTTACGTAAACACCCTTAGGACCACCCCATTTAGGGAATTTTTTATCCTTAACTGCTCTACTTTGTTTGATACTCTTTTCCCCACCAATACTCAGTGGGTTTTTACGGTTTTTACTTGGGAATGGTACATCATATGCTCCTGCTGAATCTGCGGTCATCGCCTCATCGATATCACCCTCTTCATTCATATTATGTATCTTGGTGATTGGTCTATTAATTGGTTTACTATTAAACGCCATTTCAAATGAACCACCAGAATCTGCACCCATCGATTCAGTTGTATCTTGTTTTGAAATATAACCATTAATCCAATCCTGTAACTCGTGAACATCAGGGGCATATTCTTTACCTTTAGTTCTCGTGATATTCTTATGTGCTAAAGAGATTAATTTTGAAATATCTTCTTTGGAGTATGATTTCTTATCACTTAATCCACCTTTCAGATTTTCCATCTCATTAATATTTTTGATTTCCCCGATGAATACTTTAGGATTCACCCCAATTGCTGCGGCGGTACATAATCTCGTATTTCCCGCAACTAAATGGTATCTATCACCAAACTTTAAAATTAAAGGTCTTTTATAATCACCAGATTTAATCGATTGACTTAATTTTTTGGGGTTAGTTTTCTTATACATCTTGGCGATATTCATAACCGAATCCATATCACCCTTTTCTATCTCGTTTGATTCCGTATTCTCCAAATTACCCCATATTTCATCTGTTAACGTAATTTCTTTAGATTTTGTAAATGCGTTAACTAAATCATCAACAGATAAATCCATATTTTCATCACGATTTAAGTCTTGAACTACTCTTTGTAGTTCATCCATTTCACTTTCTAAATCCGGTCTATTACGTTTTTCCATTATTTAACAGATTTTAAAGATGTTTCCCAAAACGACTTACGTTGCCAAAGAGTTTTGAATAGTTCAACAACCACCTTAGTTGATAGGTCCACAATTCTGTCGTCGATACTTTTTGCGCCGGTTTCCTTTTGTATCATCTTAATAACGATATTATGTGCCTGAGTAGACTCAAGGAAGTCTTTCATTTCTTTCCTTGAAATTTTTTCAATCTCTTTAATATCTGCGCTTGATAATGCCATCTTATGTGTTTCTTCTTGTTCTAATCAAAGGTTCCATTGCCGATGTATATGTCGGTAAAAACTTAACTAACTTGTCTAACATAGTCATAGTTTCGTTTTCAATTGGTAACATGTCTGAATTAATATATAAACCACCATCTTCACCAACAATCATTACAAAGTTGATGTCTAAGTCACTAATAGTTCCATCTAACCTAATTTGGTTATCGTCAATCGTAAAACCTGGGTCTAATTCCGCAAGTTGTGCAACTTGTTGTCTGAATGAGTCAATCAATTGACTTATTGAACCCTTTTCATCTTCCTGTAGTTTAATATCCTCTCGGTCGTATGAAAGTAATTTAACTTCCACATCGTTAACCACTTCTACGTTGTCAAACTGTTCTTGACTTGACTCAGGTGCTGGTTCATTAATATCGTCACCGGGTTCCATTGGTCTTGTTTCCTCAACCTCTTCGGTAATTGTTTTCTTGTTTGTCACTTTTGACTCGTTAAGATTTCTCATTATGTTGAGGAAACCTTTCATCTCGTCATATGGTGTCTGTTTCTTGTTGTTCATTTTTAAAAAATATTCTAAAATTAAATGATGGGTTTATATCTGTATAAATATTCGAAAAGTTGGATTTACAAACAACTCCATGGAATTTTATGACATTTTCTAAATAACCTTGTGATTGTACCATCTGTTTAGGTATACTATGTAACCCACATAAGTGGTCACACAGGTCAGCAACAGACTCTAATTGACTGTCACTGTACTTATCCCAGAAATAATAGTTTCTCCAATTCCTAACGAATGGTTCGGACCTATATGGGTCTCCAATCCAATTATTTAAAAACCCCGTGATGGTATTTTTACTTAACCACCCGAGGTTTTCAATTGCTATTTTAATGAATTGTTTATCTACTTTAGGTTCCTCAAAAGTATTTGAGTAGTAATTTGTATCGTATAATTGATACACCGTACCTAATTTAGTAACCACGAAATGTGGTATTTCAGAGTATTTCCCGTTATTTCTATACTTTAACTTATTAATGAAGTCGTCGGCTCTTCTACCGGTATCGTATAGTAATATTTGGGTTTTTTTTGTTTTTCTTTTTGTTATGTTTAGTACCTTACTATCTAAACCTTCTACGTTGTGTATTTCCAACATTCCTTGTAATCGTTTTTCTCATGGGGGAAGGTCTTGGCGATAACTCCGCCGTTGGTGTCTCCTCCACGTTATTGTCCTCAGATTCCCAATAAAGGTCATCATTTTTAATAGTATCCGTAACCTTTTCCAAACCATCGTTTGGAGAATTTATTACTTGGGATTGGGACTCTGTTACTTTTTTTTTTCTTCCTCAGATTCTATCGTTGGAAGTTCTTCAGTTGGTGTTTCGATAAGAGGTTCTGATAATGGTTCCTCGTATGGTGGTTCATCTTCAAAACCATCCATTAACGTAATATCCCACTCTTTAAACTCTTCCATATCTTCAGGTGAATATATTTCATCCGATTCAATTGGCATATCCTCAATCGTTAATTGTGGTACTTCAACCACAGGAGTTTCAACTATCGGAATGACCACAGGAATATTTTCGAGTAAAACCTCTATAACCTCCTCTGGTGTTACCGTTGCGGTTGGGGTGAATGTCGGAACCTCAGTCTCTGTTGGAGTCATTGTAGGTGTCTCTGTTGGGGTATTAGTTGGGGTTGGTGTTACTGTAATTGTAGGGGTTGGGGTTACCTCAGGTATAATAAGTGGTTCGTCACCAAATCCATCTAATTCTTTTTCATAGACCTCAATAGGTTGTTCAGTAATTTGGGGTTCTTGTTGTTTTTTATACTCCTCCGCCGCCTTAACTAACGCATCATTTGGTTTAGGTGGGTTGTTTAAATATCTTTCCAATATTGCCAAATCTTCTTCAGTTAATCTAACTCTTGAAACCTCACCAACAATGTCTTTTGCATCAACCACAGGGATTTCTTCTTTAACTTCTTCTTTGGATTTATTTTTCTGCTCCCTTATGTATTCACTAATACCACCATCATCAATAATTGCGTCAATTCCCCTTTCTTTATTTTCTTGGGTAAACTTAACTAACATGTGTAAGAATGACAATGAAATGATTGGTAACATTCCACCAGCAAAAAACGATAAGAATCGTTTATGACCAACAAGGTCTGTTTGGTCAACTCCCATGAATTCAACAAATGGGGCAACCAATTCTACCCATGATTTAAATGAGTCACTCGTAACGTCAATAAACGAATACGCAAAATAGACATTACCAATAAATTGAATAAGGGTCACTATACCAAATGGAAAATATACTTTTCTACCCATATCGGCGGAAATTGCTGCAAGTGCTGATAATGCGGCAATCTCAATACCAATTGATAGGTAAACCGCCCAAGTAACTGGGTTTGATAACCCATACCACTTTGTTACGTGTGATATAGATACCAATGCAACCGTAATAATCGGTATTAAAAATGCCGATATAATGATTGTTTTATAATTCCTTTTAAACCAAGTCTCCATTAATTCAATTTTGATTCTAATGATTTTAATTCATTGTCGATTTCGGTTTGTCTTGTAACATCTAAAATCTTTCTGTCTGTTGATTGAATCATTCTTTTTTCTGCCTTCAATCCTTCAATTTGTAATCTAACATTTAATTCTTCTTTTGTATAAGTCGAATCTTTAATTGTCTCAATTTCTTTTCTCATTTTAGACAATTCTCTACCGTCACCACATCCTTTAAGGAATGTTAACACGGCAATTACAAGAACAATTACAATGAAGTTATTTTCAACGAACTTTTTCATAATTTTTTATTTTATAAATAGTTTAGTAATCCATAACTATCGTTTCGAAGTTTTTTAAGTGCCTTGTCACGTAGTTGTCTAATACGTTCTTTGGTACATCCAAACTCTTCACCGAGGTCTTCCAAATTCATTTCTACACCAGCAAGACCGTAGGATTTTTCAATTATGACCTTTTCTCTGTCATCTAAGATAGATAACATCATATCCACTCTTCTACGAACTTCTTCGGGAGTGTTTAATAGTGCCTCGGGGTCATCGGCATCTTTATTTGGGATAACATCAATAAGTTGGTCCCCATCTTCATTTATTTCATCATTAAGGTTTACACAATGTGGTAAAATAAAATCTGTTCCCGTATCTTCATAGTTAATGAAAAATTGGTCGTCTTTGTATGGTTGGTTTTTTTGTCTTTTCTGATTTTCTTGAATGATATTCGAAGGTAGTCGAATAATTCTTGCATTCTCATTAAGAGATGCCATGATTGATTGTTTCACCCACCAAACGGCGTATGATATAAATTTGAAACCACTAGTTGGGTCGAATCTTTCCGACGCTTTCATTAGACCGATATTACCTTCAGATATTAAATCCATAATATCCATTCCTTGACCTTGATATAATTTGGCAACGGTAATAACAAAACGAAGATTTCCTACAACTAATTCATTGAGATAATTTTCTCTTTCTTTTTTTGGTAGGTCTTTTCTTTTTAGTTCAGTAAAAATTATTTCTTGTCTCTCGTGAGAAATAACTTTAATCTTTCTAAGGTCTTTTATGTATTGTTGTATTTCCTCCGTATTGATTAATATTGATTTACTCATAAATTTGTTGTTTGGTTCACTACAAATGTACGAATATTTTTTTAATTTTCAAAGTTATCTAGAAAGTTTTTTTCGTCTTCCGTTAAACTCCCAACACCAAACTGTTCTATTTTTTCGAGGATAATATCTAAATCCATGGTTT
>Ga0209107_10001531_pt1 | contig 12927 bp, 8 predicted proteins | sample LakErihyJuly2011_2_FD_187460 | JGI IMG/M metagenome (GOLD analysis project Ga0209107, IMG submission 187460) | Freshwater microbial communities from dead zone in Lake Erie, Canada - CCB hypolimnion July 2011 (SPAdes) (version 2) | ecosystem: Environmental > Aquatic > Freshwater > Lentic >... | reverse complement strand
AAATTAAAATATAAATTCAATATTTATTATGTTTATATATATTCATAATATATAAATTTATTATTATTTATTTTTTTTACTTTTTCTATATAAAATATTATATTTTCAATATATTAAATAAATATTTTATTTTAGATAATTAAAAAAAGTAAATTGATGCATAATAATCAAAATTTAACAATATAAAATACTTTAAATGTTAGAAAGAAAATCATAATGATAGATTTCTCAACTTATTAGTATGTTCAAAAGATGGAAAGTAAATTTTATGTGAAAAATGTAAAAATATTTTTAATAAATAAAGGCACTAAAGATTACAAGAATTTAATTCAAGATCATAATTAAAAATTTAAGGAAACTTGAACAGGAAAAATTCGATTTTTAGCATAAAATATTATATAAATTTTAAATAAAAAAATAAAAGACTAGAATTGTAAAAAAAAACAGCGAGTCCGGATATTAATAGAAACAGAAGGAGATAGCTGATCCATCTGGTCGAACACATCTCCCGAAAAAGACACATCGAGGAAAAAATAGCAGATTATATTAGAAATCAGGTGTCCGCTATCAAATGAACATATAAATATATAATATATCAGTAATCGCTAAGATTAGTCAATTTTTTCGGAACTTCAAAGTCTTTCATTTAGATTATTGGGCGGTCTATACTTTCATTTTCTTTTATGTAGTCTTTCAAAGGCTTGTCCTTGGTTTCCTCTAGAAATTTTTGGATTATATAAATTATTATCATCCCGAAGAGACCAAAGATCAACAAAGGATTGATGTCTCGCATCTAAAGTGTCGCTACTAAGAGCGGCATAAATATGGTTCCTTATATTTGTTTTTATTTAATTAATTACCTAACTTTCCACTTGAAAAGCATAAACCATAGCCTAAACTTCGCACCTACGTTGGGAATATCTCGACTGTATAAGTCATCAATATACTTTAATACGATGTAATCGAAAATTTCACAGTCTATTATGTTAGTTATATTTGGGGGTGGGGGGGGTTAAGGGCGACCAGTAAGGTATGTGTCTGCATAATTTCGGGGGGAGGGATTATTATTTACCATTTAAAATAAGATTTCCAAAATTTTCTTTACACACGTTACCTCCTCACTGTAGCACTCATCAGGAATTCTTATAAGAAATATTATAAAACACGATATGCTTGTTATTAAGACGAAAAAACTCATCGACTAAATCCTTTTAAATCGCATTTTGATAGGCCCAACCATTAAATTAGCAATCATTTCCGCAATCCCCATCATAATCATAATTTCTTCAATATCAGCTCCGAACTTGGACAATGCGAACACTTAACCAAAATAAGTGGAAAAATAAAAAACCCATAATAAAACCATAAAAATAGTTAAAAATCTTAGAGATTTATATCTGAAAAGATCCACATAGGTGTAGTTTTAAGCTCCTAATTATTTAAATCCAAACATAGCGGATAGAGTGTCCTATTCCTCCATTTTTTGATTCGGAATTAATTCATTTTAATCATTTTCTCCTTCTAGTCTATACCTTACCTTCGGTCGGTGGTTGATTACAGAAATCTGCGACAAGACTTCTTTAGCCTCAACGTATCTGGATTTTGAAACCAGCCACCTCGGGGTTTCAAGAATAAATTTTTTAGTAAAAAATAATGTGATTATTAGAGGGACTCCTATGACAAATACATAATTTAGTCGCCAGTTGTTGATGAAGCTATGTATGGTGGGAAAAATAATCTGGGCCATTGACCAGGTAACAGTTAAAATAATTGTAGACATATTTCTAAACTTTTCAGCTTTTAATTTATTAAATAAATGTACCTGAAACCTCTGAGACATATACCAGAGAGATGATCTGAAACCCGCTCAGTCCGAACCCAGCAAAAAAAACGCTTATGATAAAAATAAGTATATTCAGACTGATTCCTGTTATGATTATTGATACACCGCTTATTATTATGCAGATTTCTATTGCTATTTTTCTTCCTCTTATTTATGAGAATTATGGTACTAGGAACCCAGCAACTGAGGAGCCCGCAAAAAAAAGGGCACCACTTATCCCTTCAATGTTTTTCCTGTTACAATATAGATTAAAAGTTTTAGCAATCGAATTCGGACTACTTAATTCATCCACTTGTATGAAATCAGGGAATTTGCAAGCCATAACCTCATCACATCTATAAGTAGTATTGGTTACCTAGTTGAGACATCGAAACTTCGGCTGGGCAAATTATAACGGCAGTCCCATAATGAAAAAAGAAAAAAGTATCCATTGAATAGAAAAAATAACAATAACCTTTTTTTGATATGTAGAGTTATCCCCAACAAATTCTATCGCCTTATCAATTGTGAAATAAGTTTCTTCCACTGTGTAATTCGGAATTTTTTCTTTCGATATTAAATTATTTTTAATCATGTAAAATAATTAAATATAAATATAAAATTTAAATTCATTCAAATTATTATTGTAGCTTACCTATACGGCATAACGGGCATAATTCCTTATCTTTTCGAACATTATTACTAAATTTCCCAGGGCAGGATTTGCAAGCTAGCGTATTAGATAGCTTTAATGGTTTTAGAGTCTAATAGCATAAAATGAAAGTTTAATGACACTTATTACATTCTTTTGCACCTTTAAAACTGAAAGTTTTTATGCAGAAAGGGCAGACTAATCTATGTAAATTAGTGTTCGGCTGATTTTTGCTAATCATATGGATTTTTTCGATAGTCTCGAGATATTTCTACAATTATTGTTAAAGCTCCTCGCTGATCTTGACCTTTTGGATGTTAGGCAGTATTCCTTTCAACAAGGAATCAGCTAAGGGGATGTTTTTGTACTCTATACATAATCCGATAAGTTCTATGATAAAAGTAACACGATGATGTGGTTACAGAGGCAGATGGATCACAATTAAATAAATATAAATCTCCTTCTTATTCAATTTGTTCTGCCTAACCTACTCAACTCCTACCATTAACTATAGGGCAAACCTGTAAGTGCTTAAAAAGGAAATAATATTTGTCAAAATTTTTAATTTATTAGGGTTATCTTGGAACTACAAGCTCATTTATTTTACTTTTTCCTGTGATTCTGTTATAGCTAGTATTGCGGTTTTATAATCTTTTTAGTCAGTTAAAGTTGATATTTTATTGATTTCTTCTTAGATTTGTATGGAATATTTTTTGTTATCTATCTCCTTATCCTTGTGTACTTCGGTGACCTGTGAGGATGACATCTTTTATTCCTGTTCTTCTTAGATTTGAGAGGGCATCTCTTTTTTGGAAAAATTGGGTGGGGGAGGGACGGTCTCATCGTAATCGAACAGTTCATCCATTATCTTTTCTTTTTATTGCCAAGAGGAGCTATCGAAATATTAAGCCTGATCAAAATATTAAGTTTAGCTGATCTCGGAAGCAATCTCTGAAACCAATTCGCCATGATCTTCACCCATTTAAGACTATATCTACTTTTTTTTAAAAATTTGTCTTTGATCTTCTAGATTTTGATCGTTAAGCTGTTACTAGAATTCTCTTTCGTATTTAAGAAAATCTTCATTTTAATGACTTTCTTTAGGCTATGAGGGTTCAAATTACTGGTCCCATGAAAAATCAGATGGTTTTTGGAATGATTTTTAAGTATCGTGATGAGGCTATTCCTCTATAGATTTTGTATGTTCTTGAATAAAGATTTATTGAGTTTAGATTAAAGGTGGTCGCTTATATTTTTCATCAGGTTCGTCAATTCTTTTAGGTGTCTATTCAAAAGAATGAAAAAATTTTTCAGGAGAGGCTACAAAAGAATGAAATTCAGGGCTAACCTTTTCAGGTTAATTTTCCTCTTCATTTTTTGCTTAAAAATTACTAAAATCGCCAAAATTATTTTCAAATTTCTGTGGTGCTGGGGTGAAAAAATTTGAATTATCAAATCCAAATCCAGAGTTTTACTAAAAGGAATTGTTATGGAATCCAAACCCGGCATTTTGGTTAAACGTATTTGGATCAGCACTACTCTTAAAATCAAAATTTCCGAAATTAGAGACTTAGAAGGAATTTGGATCACTAGCTGATTTAAATTAAAACTCTTCGAATCCTTACTGATTATCAGGTTTAATTTATTACATTTCAATATTTTTATACCCCTCGATTTCTTTTTCTGTATCATTTTATGGCTTTTTTTCCTCTTTCTATGCCACGCTTATTTCTTCTGGCATTTCGATTTTTGGGAAATGGAAAACATTTTTAGGTATTTCTTCTTTGTTTTCATCACCTTTTTACTCATTATTTAGATTGAAATCAAACCCAACAAATTATTTTTTTTAAGCAGGGGCGTTGGGGTCTTTTTCAATGAATCTAACTTGGAGTTTTTTACGTTTTTCGGAGACGATTCCTAAAGGAGTATTGTATTCATCCTTTATTTCTTTGAAAGAAATCTTTTATTTACGAAATCTTAGTTCAGTAATTTAACCAAAAAAATTTTATTTACATAAAAATATGCTTTTATCCTTGAATATTTCTTTCGGAATTTGTATATCATCGGCTTGAAACAAATGCCGACAGCTTATCCCTAGATGCATGAAACCTGAATCATTGTCATATATCAAGGAGATATGTGTCCATTAATCAATAGTAAGGGTGGGAGAGGTCATTAAATCATCAGATTATTCTTCGTTCTCTTCATCTTTGTAAGGATTCAATTTTTTATTTTCATTATTAATGATTAGGAATAGCTGTTGGGTGGGGCTGACACCCAATACGAAATTATTATTTTCTCCGATTTGTATTAAAATTGCGTCTTTTTGGGTTTACTGGAGATTCACCCATAATTCAAGTGTAAATGGCTTCATATTTTTTTCTTTAAACCATTTATTTTTTTTGCTTTTCACTTATATATCGCTATCAACGATGTTGATGCAGTATTGCTATGGGCAATTTCTTCCCCAGTTATCCTTGAATTCCATAGGAGAGCCATCTTTTAAAAGCCCCCAAAAGGTATCTATTTGTGGAATTAGGCCATCTTTAGTCAAAATCTCACCCGAATTTTCATGGTTTCCTAGATCATCTATAATGCAACCTTTACCTTCATCAAATCTCCAGTAGATAGCTGATATTATAAATTAAATAAATACTTATATCCTAAAATTCTCCCTCCTCATCTTCTCCAAAATCATGGTCAGCGAACTCATTAGCTTCTTATACATTTTATAACTTTTTAGTTGTCGCAGTCTATTCCGAGTACCTACTCATAAGACCTAAATACTATACCAAGTTATCAATCTACAACATATCTATTTTTTTCTAAATAAGATCATCTTCATCTTTTTATTTTTCTTTGTAAATTTAATAGTAATTATGATCTCCAAACTGAACATGCATTTGCTACAACTATTTTATCGAGGAAAGATACTATAGATTTTGAATTACATGGGATGGAGGGTTATATTTCTCCAAGAGCTTTGATATTTTATTTATATTTTATTTGAAATCTTAATTTTAAAAGTTTATCTCTTTTTACTCGAGATCTATCTGACTTATGTGGGTATGGAATTATTCGATAAATTTTTATTTCTCCCATTCATCCACAGAATCATAAAGCTTACCGTTAGTAAGCATGTATAATTTATCATTGTGAATTGATCGCCCGTAATCGCTTTGAAATAATTAAAGAGCTATCATATTTGATATATCTGGATTCTAAAGATATAATAAACTCTCGCTGTCACTTAATAAACTTCCAACTATGTACGCTTATTTGAAATCTCCTATGGTTAGAAAATAATTCTAAAGATGCTGTAGACACGCACGCTGTGGTAGATACCGCGGATCGTTTTTTAATCTTTTGATTATCTCCTAAACATCATTTGTATCCTTCAAATTCTTTAACGGGAATAATATATCGAAGTACCCTTCGACCTCTAGCAATTGGCATTTATTGATAACTTTTTATGAATATGTGAATTATTTATACTCTTCGTTGCTCATAAGATACTTTGAAAGTTCGAAATAATCCAAATTATCTAATTTCTGAATCAATTTATGTGAAATTTTGTTGTTAAAAAATCTTTGAATTAGTGATATTATGATAGTTTTATCTATTTTTTGGTTAAAATGTTTGAGGAGACTTATGTATCCTATGATAAGGGGTTCAAGAATACTAAAAGATTTAGCTTTGAATTCTATTTGTTCTTTTTTTTTTGCTTATTTTTTGGTTATAACTAGAATTCTGTCCATCATTATCATACCGAATAAATTTTTATTTTCGTAGCTATCATATGACACAAGAGGGTTGTGGGTCCCGTCGATCGAGATATAATTAATATGTGTCATATCAGAGTAGAAAAGCGTAGGGCCGAAGAATTAAGCCTATGTTATTATATTATTATTGTTATGAGATTTTAATTTCATACTCCTGATTATGTTCAGCGATTTATCGATAAAAAATATCATTGCTAGGCATACCACAGCTCCAATTTACATACCCTCACTATGGTTGTACCATACCACGTCATATATTATTTCTGAACAGGCTATTCTGAAAGTATTACCGGTTGTCAAGATGTTAAAGTCCAGTATATCGTATTCTGGGTTTACGTTCCGACTAAATCTAAGTACATTTTCATTCATATTTTAGTACAACAGTGCAAAACCTTTGCGTAATGGAGTCCAGTAAGCCCTTTAAACTTTGATATCAAATGTTAACCTGATACTATCTTTTGTGTTTTTCAAAAATGCTAGATCTTGGTCAGGGTTAGACTCGTCTATATCGATGTCTATTTAGAAAGACTAGCGGCTGTCATGAAGATAGAATATTGGAGGGTTTCGGAGCGTCGACTCACCTATGAAAAAAGACTGTACGCATGGTATTTCTTTGAAATTAAGGATTTGGTTCTCCACATCGTCAATTTTTGAATAAAGAAGCGCTGATCTCAGATCATTGTCCAACTTATAAAAAACAAGAAATTTTCCTTTTGAGACATAATCCATGGTAAGTGGTCTGAATTAAATCGATTGGAAGATGATATCGTCGCTGATTAGTACGTGTTTAAGGTTGGTGATGGTTTTGATCTGCCCCCTAGCCATTGAAAAGCTTTTAATATCCATATTGTCTATGTAAAATATCTACCCTTAGAATATTATTGATTTTTCTTGATTCGGAATTAAGGATTGGAATTCATGCGGGTACTGTTCGCTGAAAATTGGGTATTCTGATTTTATCTGATTTTAATCGTGTAGGATTAGAAATTGACCTTGAAAGGTGATGTTCTGGATCTGCTGGCCGACGATTTTTTACTTCATGATCATATAGCTTAGTAGATGGCCTGAATTATGGACTTACAGAAACTATCCAAAGCATATGTTTTACTAGCCCGCACCCTGCATTCGGATCTCGTTTTTGGTGTAGTAAATTGTCTAAATATCGTTGAATTTGCTTATCATTTGATTTAGTTTTTTTTCTTTCATTTCCTTTTGGGTCATTAACATCTGGAGTTTTAAAGAGATTATTGCTCCTTCACCTGTAAAACAAAGAAGTTTTAGACTGCTTGGATCATTCGGGTAACTATGCCAGCATAGACTACATATACCGATTTCTGAGATTTTAATTTGTGTAAGCAGGATATTTTTTATACCTATTGAACGACCTTCCCAGCAATAAATTTTACCTTCATCAGACCCACCTACCAATTTAGTTCCATCGTTACTAATATCTAAACAAATAAAACTTAAGCTACTTTTTCCTTTTTCTAAAGAATCAAGATTTCTTTCAATCCCTTAGGGGTCAGTTAAACTTTTTAATTACGTAAAACTGTTGTAATTCCATATTCTAATCTATCCGTCGGAGCAGCCTGCAACAATTTTAGCATCTATTGGATGAGTTTAAATAGCGAAAATGTGAACTTTTTTTGGCAATTTCAATTTTGTGTAATGGGAGATATGGGATGTCTATATGGCGTCTTCTATATGAATACAGTATATATTTCTTTGATTCATTGCCGAAAAAAATAAAATCTAATATTATTCGCTTATGGTTAGGGTATTTAATTAATAAGGATTCTTCCCCCCTAGTTCTGTTAAAAGTAAAGTTTGTTAGTTTCTAGTATCCCATATGCACAGATTACTGATTGGATAGGCTAGAAGAAGATATTATTTTTTCTTGTCATATTTTAGTATGAATCCTGTATTCTCCTTTGGCTCTCGAGGAACTATGTATGTGTTTATAATCTAATTTGTGATTAAATCCTCTTGATAGACTATCAAACCTTTAGTGATTGGAGATTTAGAAAGGTAAAAGATATGGTTGCAATTCGAATGAAAGCACATTGCCAATAGCGACACTTTCTTTAAAAATTAGCTTTCCATAATTAAAAATAAATTAAATTAAAATGTATTATACTTTTTAAATACAACAAAAAATTGAAGATAACGATTAAGTAGAAAAATGTATTATTCTTTCAAATGATGAAATTTTCATTATTAAATCAGGTCGAGGATTTATCTATAACCTAACAGGCGTTTTAGTAAAAAATATTATTTTACCATCAGAAATTGCGATCATAAATTTATATAAAGAATACATAATTAGTTATTACTCATATAAATAGTAGCTTTTGATATAATATGACTTGAAAAATGAAATTATTGTCGATGATTTTAAGATTTAAAATAATTAAAATTAAGAAGATGATGAGCTAGAATAGGAAGAATATATAGCCAAATGTGGGACTTAAATAATTTTTAACCAGGAAAAAAATTACTGCATAGTATTATAAAATCCTTCTGTATGTGGATTTGCTAAATCATAATTAATAGTTAGGGTTTATAGGAAAGGAGAATAAAATAAAATTTCTTAACTAAACTTATTTAATCCTGGTGGTGATAAATCTTTGAATATGTACTCAGTATAAAATAATAAGATTATTATTATTAGTTCGACTTTTAATTCATAAAAACCATAATACATTCTTTATGATTACATTAAAAATGTCCATTAATAATTAAATATAAATACAATTTTGAATGGATAGATAATGAGTGCGTGTTAATATAATGATTAATATTTCATGATATTCGGAAATTGTAATGAAAGTTATGACTCTTTTTATAAAGGTAAATAATTTTTACTAATTAATAGTTATTGAAACTGACACGGGCAAAGAAATTTCAAATAATCTTATAAATATTTAATCTAATTTTAAGAGTTATATAATCACATAATATATGTAATATAATGTAAAATAAGACCTATTGATATTTTTTATTATTAGTTAATAAAAAAAGTATATGATTTACATGAATTTATTAAATATGTAATTCTAGTTCATCGAACTTTAATAACATGCTACGTGCTTTGCGATTTCATGTAACAATCAATAAATAGTTGAAATTGAATAGAATTAGTAAATTCTAAATTTTAAAATTACAAAATTTGTGAGCTAAAAATTAAATTGTTTATATATTTTATCAAAAAAAAAGCTAATATAATAGTATGGATAAAATATAACTTTAGAAATTATAAATATGCTTTTTAAATGATTTAATTATTTATTTAATTATTCATTAATTCGTTAATTATTTATATTATTTAAATTCATATATAGAATGATATAAAAACCTGTGCTATAGGAAATATCTATAAATACGAATACATCATAAAAGGAAACTCAAATTAACGAATCATTAATATTTAAATCGCTGGCTTCAAGTATAACAGATCTTAATTGTTCTAAGCATAAAAAAATAATCAGTTCAATATGTTGTAATCATTAATGTGCCGAACTTATTTGTTTAAATTGTAAACATGAATGTTAACATACAAGTAAAAAAGAAAATGAAACACCAGTTATTCTTGAAATTAATTAATTTATCGAAAATCCTGTGATGGCATACATACCCGTAGAGGAAAAACAATTATCTTAGATGATAGGTTAATCTAATATTCTTTTCAAAAAAATTAAACTTTAAACCGATAATCAAAAATAATAATTAAGTTAATACTTAAATAATTTAGTGAATTGGGTTATAAATGAATCAAAAAATATATAAAAAAAATTTGACTAATTATAAGATTAAATTTTAGATAATATCCGTAAAATTATAGATGATACCCAATAAATAACAAATATATACAAAGATGAGTTCGAAAATTTGCTAACGAGTAAGAAAATTGGTTGTAAAAACGAATTTAAATAAATTTGTTAAATATTTCTTTAATCATCTGATAATCCCACTCATTAGTTAAAATAGCATTATATTAATTTACAAGAATGTTTGGCATCTTTACCTGATATTAATATCAAAAATTTAAAAAATTTATACAATCGGGTTTGTGATTAATTTAGATTTGGTTTTGATTCTTTGATTAACTCAAAATAGAGCGAATTTTAATTTCAAAATAGTTCTGAATTTGTTAATAAATTGAACTTTAAATATAAAATTGATGCAAAAAATGTAAATAAAATTGTAGAAATAAATGATTAAAATTTCATAACTGTTGAGGATAATAAAATTAAGTTTTGGAAATTTAATAATAAAAAAGAAATTAATAGTTTGACAAAATCTAAAAAAATTAATGATATAATATGCCTTAAAAATTTAAAGTATATTGTATATGGGAGTCAAAATGGTCTAGAACTTCTACATCTATAATCTGGCTAAATTATTTACTAAGACTCGATTTCTAGCTAGTCTTTAATTGAAATTTCAGGGTAAAATTTTATTTCTGGGGATGAAAAAGGAATTTTACATTTTTATAGTTTCGAAAATGTTAAAAATATTTGTAAAATTTCTGAAATATAAACTCCATTGGAATTAATTACTTGCCTTACTTATAAAATTTATAATCAAAATACAAATGGTATTGATAATTTTATAGATAAAGAAATGCTTGCTTGCGCAGGCTCAAGTAATTAAATTCTAATAATCGACATTAATAATTTTAAAATAATAAAAAATATTTCATTCAAAACTAAATTTGGATTTAATCAGATTGAATTTACTAAAAAGAATTTATTGTGTCTGACTAGGTGCGGATTTATGCTTTAATATAATTTAGAATTCGAACTTTTGTAAAACATTAATTGTAATTTCAAAGGAATCGCATAATTTTGCCATTTTTAAAATTCTTAAAAAATTATTGTAGCGTGTAACGGAATTAGATTGATCTCACTGGAAAAAGGAAATATTGTAGACAATATGGATACAATTCAATTAAATAAAGATAATGAAAATAGAATTATATAGTAGTATTCTTGCATTAAAATATTTGATAAACGTTTCTATATTTCTAATGATAACGAAACTTAAATTTATTAATTTAGATGTTGAAATTTGTAATTACAATATAAATTTTATTTTATTGTTTTTTTATATTATAAATTTCACTTTTACAGTTTTTTAGGATCATATAATGCATATATGAAATTCTTGAATTTTTCTTCTTTGACGTAGTAAATATTCATGAAATTCTTTATAATTAACAATATTTTAATTACTTTGAATTCAGGCCAAGATATAGTATTACTTTTATCTGTATCTAAAAAAGTAAATAAATCTTCCTAACTGCCAGATACTATATCATTGAAAAATTCTTCTGTCATTTTACCATTAGAAATAAAGTCTTTTGCGATAGGTTTCCATAATTCTTTTAACATTGCATCGAATTCCTTTTTATCTAGTTCCCCTGAGTTATCCTTGTCATACTTTGTAAAAATTTCTTGAAGATCCATTTTGAATAGGTTCATACCGATACTTCCACTACACATATAATTCATCCAATGAGAACGATCAACAGTGCCTTTTTTATTGGTTTCTATCTGTGTAAGATCGTATGTAACTTATTTTTTATCAACCATATATCCTTCAAAACAATAAATTAAATATTATAATTCGTGAGAATCTACACAATCAGATTTATCTATATCACATGCATCAAAAGCAGCCCATGCCTATACTACGTGATTAAATGCTTTACACAATATAGTTCCTTATTTACAATCTTTTTAAATAAATTTTGATGTTTCAAGCAATAATTGTATGAATTATTGTGCATTCCCATTGTTTTGGAGTAATTTTTTTTACGAATCGATTTTTTACATGAAAGCTGATGAATCAATTGAATTGTTGGAGTTAGGGATAGATTAGTAAAGTTATTGATATTCGAATAATATTAGTTTAAATCTTCTGACAGCATTTTCGTAACTAAATATACTAGTGTATTTTAGTAAAAATTCCTATACCTCGAAGTCATGTTAAATAAATGCAGAAATTTCTTCAATTGATAATGTCTTGCTTCGATCTTTGTCCAATTAATTATACTTTTATTATTTATAAATTTTTTAATTTACCTTTAATTTAGCGTATTCTTCGATTTCACGATGAGGAGGAATATCTTTGATTTTAGCTATTTTACATATTCCTTTTAAGACTGCTATACAACTACATACAAATTCTTTCATTTCTATAGAACCACTATGATCAAAATCAAATAATAAAAAAATAAATTATATTTTTTTATCATAATCATCTGAATTGATCAAAGCAAATATTGATAAAGCTTAATAAAGTTCAACTTAACCTTTCTCATTTTTTAGTAATAAAAATAAAACATCTGTATGCTCTTATGCTAAATCGGTAAATATATCCGAAAATTGAGTCTTGTTGAATGAAAGTATTGATGGATAAAAATCATGAATATAATCAACTGTATCATATACATCTTTTATTTTATTATTTTTTAGATGTGTTAAAATTTATAGACTGTATGTCTTTTCTTATTTTTCAGCTAATTTCTCCCTCAGAAAATTTCCCATAAGTTATATTTATAAAAATAATATATCTTTTATTTATAATAAAAAATTATACATATTAATTTATAATATATTTTTTTTTTTAAAGTTTTTAATTTTAAATTAAAAAAAATCAGCTAAAAT
>Ga0209107_10001530_pt1 | contig 12939 bp, 4 predicted proteins | sample LakErihyJuly2011_2_FD_187460 | JGI IMG/M metagenome (GOLD analysis project Ga0209107, IMG submission 187460) | Freshwater microbial communities from dead zone in Lake Erie, Canada - CCB hypolimnion July 2011 (SPAdes) (version 2) | ecosystem: Environmental > Aquatic > Freshwater > Lentic >... | reverse complement strand
TTACGACGTAGAGCTTTGCTTTAGCGCGAGTAATAGCCACATGCATGAAGTTTAGCTCAAAGTCTAAATCCATATTCGGTAGATCAAGCAGAATCACGACTGGGAATTCTCGCCCTTTCGCATCCATGAGCGTCATAGCGCGGACATACTCAGGGCGAGTCGCCAGGATAGATTCTTCAAGGTGAGGCGGGATAATCGCGGCCCTGATCCCATCCAGATCTATGCTTCGCCTGAAGGCCTCTTCGCCAAAGCCATCTACTGAGATGATTGCGATGTCCTTCGTATTGGCGCCTGCCTTTAGTTCTCTGGCGACAAGTTCTGACAAGACATTGCCCAGCACTCCCGTGTTCTCGATGAACTTTACCTCAATTGCCAATGACTTTGACCTAAGAGAACGGGCAGTCTTTTCGCCCTTCGCGAAACTGTTAGCTAGCTCGGTCACGCCTGCCGGATTGCGGTAGTTCTTTGCAGGCAAGTTATATAGCGCATAATCCGGCGCCCCTGGTGAGAAAACTGGCACATTAGACGTCAGGGACTGGACGAAGGATGGACGTATGGACTGAAACAGGTCTTGGATCCAAAGCACATTCCCCTGCTTCAGGCCTCCCTTGATGATGAGGCTGAGCAAGCAAAGCTCTATGTGGCTGTAGACGAAGTCCTGCGCCTCATCGATAGCGACGAAATCGAAACGTTTATCTGCCGAACGAAGCTCCCGATCTAATATAGGTGTGTCTGACAAAATACTATCCACGAGAACCCTCGTGACCTCAGCCCTGCCATCCAGATATAACTGGTGGAGCTGCTGAACCATATCCCCCTCTGGGCTATTCTCGATCGGGCCATCAAGGATCCAACTCTCCACCGTTGTTGGCGTCAGGAATCCCAAAATGCCGCCTATTTCAAACGAAGCGGTGCGCTTGGCCATTTGCAGCCAGTAGTACTTTGCCACGTCAGGGAGAGACAATACCTCGAAGCGCTCCGAGAACTCGGAAGCTTTGGCCTTCTTGCGGATGTCGTTGGCTAGGTATTCCGAGCAACAGACGAACGCCACCCGGGCCTGCGGATTGAGCCGAAGCTTCTCGATACAGGCCATGTACCCCAGGATTGTCTTACCAGAGCCAGCTCCGCCCTGCAGCACGACTCGGGGATTATCCATGATCACGCCCAGCATCTCGCGCTGATCTTCTTCCAGGCGACCGATCTCCATCTCCGCTAATTCGACCTGCGCGGCAGTCGTAATCTCACCGTCGATCTCCGGCTTCAAAATTGCAGCTAGCTGCAGACTTTCTTCGCTCGTAAGCCTGCCGTGTTCAGAACCAAAACGAGGTGCCTGCTTGGCGACGATATCTTCATAAAAGGCTATGACTGATTCGTGAAGACCTCCTGCCATGTCTTTGGCGTCCAGAAACTGTCCTGTGTTCCACTCGATGGTTTCGCTACGCGTCTTACTTTGAGGAAAGACGCAGCACCATGAACCCATGATGTTTCTCCCTAGTCGGCTCCGGCAGTAGTCGGAGATTGCGAAGCAATTGTCTTTAGCCTGCGAAGCAGGGCATTTCAGCGGCTTATTATTCTGCCACCAAGCGCTTCTGCCGTCCCTGGATATATTCCCGCCTTTAACCTCCAAGAGGATGATGACTCCGTCATGTATGACCACGATATCCGCCTCGCCTTGCAGGTGCTTGGGATGCTTCGCGATGTGAAGATTCGGAATGACATACCAGGAGTCATCCAGCTTCTTCAGGGCATCCAACACCTGCTGCTCGGGGCCATCCGGGGCGTCCTTCGCTTTGGCATCTGACGGGAAGAAGATGGCCATAGGGTTTGTTATCTGCAAATCGCCTTCCAGATCTCGAAAATAGCTAGAACGACACTCACCGCCATGGCGGCGAGCGATATATACATGGCTCGCCGAGCTATCTCGACTGATTCGTCCATTCCGTACCTCTCTTTCAAAACGACCTTGGCCAGGCGCTTCATCGCAGGGGAACCATCTTCCGCAAGCTCAGCCAAAATTACCAGTGGCCTCTTATTCCGGTTCAATAAATGCTGCTTGAGCCATTCCTCAAATGCCCTTGGTCCATACATGACTCCTTCCGCGTTCTTTTTCTCGAACGCGATCTCGATTGCCTTGAGGGTTGTTAAGTTCAGGTCGATATTTCTGCAGTCGTTCTTTCCGATTTCTGAAATAATTAGATTAACAGCTATCGAATCCCACTCCTCTTGTGATATAGGCTTATTTTCCATGTCACTCAACCAACGCCTTGAAGACGGCGTCGGCGGGGTCCTTGTAGAACTCGATGTTGATCTTGGTCCACATGTCGTCCGGGAGATCGTTAAGCTGACGGCGGGCGGCGACGGGCATGAGGAGCGTGGTGGCCTTCTTGTCTACGGCGATTTCCGCCAGCGCTACTGCGTTGGGTAGCATTTCGACCGATCCGCCGAGATTCAGGCTGCCGACGATGATCGTGCCTCCCTTTGTGTTTCGATTCACGAGACTACCGACCATGGCCACAAGGACCGAGACGCCTAACCCGTAGCCGTTCTTGTCGGCATCCATGGCGCGGAGCTGGAGAGTGTACTCATAACCGCGCGGGTCACGCTCACCGAGGAGCTGCTTGGCCATGTTATAGAGGTTCTGCTCACCTACCTTGACGCTCTCACGGAACGCCGGCGGGGTCGGCTGGTTCAGGATCTTGGCTCCGCCACCGGGGCCGGAGTTCACCTCAACGCGGAAGAGGCCAGGCGCCGCATCAGACGAGCCAGGGCTGATTGCCCAGACCTGCCCAGGGGGCAGCGGGTCGCCTTCGATGGCCTCATCGGAATGAAGCTCAGGGGTGGCGACGAACTGTTCGACGCCGTCGGCGCCGATAGTGAAGCTGAAGTGCGTGTTGCGGAACTCGCTCTTAAGGCAGCGCTTCTGCTGCTCCTTGACTCGCCGGCGCGACTCCAGGGCCAGACGGAGAATCCACTCCAGATCTACATCAGAGACCGGCATTTCGGGGTCAGGGAAGAGTAGTTTGGTGAGACCTGAGACGGTCTTGTTAACGCCTTCCATGTCTCGACCGCTCAGCGCTCCGCCGAAGTGCGCCCTGCCCTGCAGGATCGACACGCGGCTTAGCGGGCGCATACGCGTCCAGCACTCGCTAAGGAAGTCGCTCACGAGGCCGAAGTGATTCGTGAGGTGCTCGTTGGGCTTCAGTTTGGGGAAGTCCCAGCCGGGGACGAAGGCATGGATGCGGTCCTGGAAGGCGGTGTCGTCGCGCATTTCAGCCGGCAAAGGGCTCAGAAGGTGACCGATTCGCTGCTGCTGTTCGACGTCCACGTCGAAGTTGCCGACCATGACAATCGAGCCTTCGGCCGTGATCTGGTCCTTGCCTCGGCTGAACTGGCCGGAGGCCATGTAGCCCTTCATGATGTTCACCCCGTCCTTAGAGTCGAAGGAGATACCCGAGACTTCGTCGAAGCAGACGACGTCATAGAGGCAGACCAAGCCGCGTGCACCGTTGGAGTTGTTGACGAACATCTTGGCTACGGTGGCCTTGCCGCCGGAGACTAGATGTGAATACGGCGAGATCTGCTGAAAGAGGTGACTCTTACCCGTTCCGCGTGGTCCAAGCTCCACCATATTATAGTTCCGTTCGACGAATGGCACCATGCGCAGGATGGTCACGCGTTTGGCTTTCTCATCCATGGACGACGGCTCTAGGCCGATTGAACGGATAAGGAAGTCCTTCCACTGATCCGTCGTAAATGACTTACGTGCATTGGATAGCGTCTCCAACGCCTTTGAGTCTGACAACTGGATGGGGCGAAGGGATTCCACCCGGAACGGCACGCCACCCTGAGCCTGGGCAGCCATGGCGTCATACTGCAGGGTCACCTCGGCATAGAAGCCGTCAGTGAGCATGCGCTCATGGTCGCGCACGATGCTATCGGGGATAAGGACGTCCCGGAGGCCTACGCTAGGCAGTTCGCCGAGATAACGGTCGTTCTTGGTATCAAGGCGGGCCTTGATAATATCGATCAGGCGCACAGAGCCTTGCTCGCGGGCACGGGCCTTGAAGAGCTCCTCGTCGCCCGTCCGGACGGTACGGCCTTGGAGCTGGCTTTCGACCAGAGCGAGGCCCTCCTGGATCTCTTTCTCATCCGTGCTGGCGCAGTAGCGCCCGAGTAGGAACTCCACGACGTAGGTCGGGAGCGGGTAGGTCTTAGAGTACTTGCGCACCAGGTCCTTGCGGACGAGGTAGCCCTTGAGGGCGGCGGCGGCGATATTGTCTACGGTGTCCATGTGTGTATTGTTTGATTAAGATTGTCCCAGCTTGGTGGACCGTTGGGCGACGGGTTGGTTGTCGGCTCCGAGTAGCACGACGTAGAGGTTCTGTCCCTCGTAGATATCATCAACGGGGATACTGAGGTGTCCGTCCTCTGGAACAGACTTAGGTGCAGGCAGTGCAGACTTACCGGTAGGCGCACCCACCCGGATATCGACCTTCATGCCGGCGAAGCTACCTGAGCACTCGACGAGGCACCGGTACTTGTTCCAGCTTACGTCACGGATCATAGCCGTAGCCGTCGCGACAATCGAAGAACGTACTGTGATATCAGGGATCAGGCACTCCTGGATGCTCAACCCGCCATGGGTGTATTCGGGGCTCTTATTGAAACAGCTGATACCGGGCGGGGTGTGAACCGTCTCGCCCTGATTCCAGAACCAGCTGACTGGCACTGTATCGGACGGCGTCCCATTATTGGCCACGGCACAACGAGCCCAGCGGCTCTCCGTAAGCAGACGAGGGAGATCCACCCTGGGCAGACCACCGGGAAGCAGTAGCCAGCCGTGGTCGGTCACGATACGCACCGACTTCCAGCCGGCATCAAATAAAGCCTGGACGGATTTGGAGAGCGACTCGATCTCGTCATCTAGCTGCTTGGCCATGTCCGCCTCCATGTCGTGTCCTCGAGTATCAATCTTTCCAAGTTCAACCCAGCCCTTAGCCTCGGCTGATACGGGTCGGACGTTAGGTCCTTTCAGTATTTGGTATCCCTGGACTTCAAGTGTCTTACGGATGAGCGCTGCGACTACGGAATTCCCTTCCGTGTCGACTGGGGCGAAATCGGCTGGCATCTGCTTTCCGATAAACGTGCGAGCCACCGGAGACACCGCCGGCTTAGCCGTAGCGGTCACCGTGGGCAAGGCAGCCCAGCGCGAGTCTACCGAGACGGTAAGCCCACGATTCTTTAGGGAATCGGTGAGGCTCTGTCCGACGTCGTAACGTAATCCATCGGCAAAGATGATGCATCCTCCTTGGCTAACTTCGACGGCCGGGGAAGTCGCCAAGTTGGTGAGCCCGTTACGAAGGACTGCCTTTTGGAACTCACGGGCGGATGCGTCCGCCCACTCGTGGTAGAGTGCGGTGGCAAGGCGGCGGAACGCCGGCAGGTCATGCTCGCCAGTAAGGCATACTACGCGGATGAAGGCAGCGTCTACTTTCCATCCCTTCTCGACATAAGTATTTCGAAACGTCTCGGGATTGGTTCCAGAGAGAGGCGTCGCGCTCAATTGGGCGAGTGAAGCCAGAGGCTCAAGGCAAGCCGCAGCCTTGGCACGGCCGAGTTTCGCCCAGACGGTCGAGCGAAGCTCGGCGTATTCCTTGTCCAATTTAGTCAGGAGCTCCCTTGTACCCGAGATCGGTTTACCGACCAAAGAGCCCACCGCTGACTCAAGCTCAGAAGAGCGGCGGTCGGCAGCCGCGCACCAGTGCGTGACGGGTGCCAATAGGTCAGTCGCCTGAATCGCAGGCAAAGCAGCCACTAGGCTGGGGTAGATGGTCGGATTCTCTTCGAAGCGATTCCAGGCACCTGCCCATGGGCCCTTGGCCCCGCAAAGACGTTCGAGAGCGGTGAGACGTCCGTCGGTACCGACGTTAAAAGAAAACTGGTTGGCAATCTGGCTAGAAAACGCGGCCCAGGAGGCTTCGTTGCACTTCGCCCGGAAGGCATCGGGGGCATCCATCCACTGCAAGAGTGACTTAACGATATCCGGGGTGACCAGCCGGTTGAAGTCATCAGCGACCAGCATACGTCCACGTAGCTGGCTGAGCGGCTCGGTGATGAGTTCACCGAGTGAGTTAAGGATTGCTGCCTGTGTGGCCTCATCGCGAGCGAGCTGCAGGCCCAGGCCGGCCTGATTGGAAATAAACGATACCACACCCCAGTCATTCTGGTTTGGCTGGCACCAGACCTTACCGCGATAGACCAGGTAGACGAGCGGCTCGACAGATGGCGCTGGGTTTGCGTCGGCCCTGAGATGATTTCGGCTAAAGCCAGGAATATAGATGATAGGAACAGTCGTGGGGCCGATACCATCCACCTTAATCGTCTTATCGACCACGCAACGGAGCCAGATGGCAGGCCCCCTGCCCTTCTCCGGCGCATAGTCTCCGAGAGATACGAGTTCGGGAAGCTGCAAGCGGATCTCGTCGATGGCGGATTTCCATTCCGACTTCTGGTCAGTCCAGAGCACGGCGGCAACCTGGCAGTCGCCATCGGTGACCGTGGCGCATAGGCGTAACTGCGCAATAAGTGCTTCGAGAATAGTCTGCGGTGCGGCCATGGAGATTATTTCTTGGGGATGAACTTAGCCCGGGCTGCCTTCTTGTTAGCCAAGGCGTAGTGAAGGTTGTTCCAGCGCTCACCCGTGAACTCGATGCCGCCGGCGAAGTCTGTGATATGCTCGGGTTTATCCTCAGGTTGACAGGACCAGAACCAAGGGAACTGGGCCTTAGGACGCTCGGGTTCGGATCCACGATCCTTATCCCACTTGATATTGGGCTTCCATCGAAGGAGACCTGCCCCCTTCTTACCGACATCCCGCACAGTCAGGAACGGGCGAATGTTGAGGCGAACGCCATCGTTAATGTCAGGATTCCAACCGATGGACTGCTCATGGAGCGGCTTCCAACGAACGAAGATGTCATGCGGCGCCTCGCCCTCGAGAATTTTGAGCAAGTCAGCCTGCAAGTCCTTAGCTGCCTTCAGCAGCTTATGGGCGTTGGGCTTATCGTTCTTCACGTCCGCCTCACAGCGCGCAATCCAGTCACCCAGGTAGGTCTGGGCAAGTTTTTGGAGCAAGCGGGCACCCTCGCCATTAGGGGCGGCCAGGCGGTGGTAGTTCACCAAGGCGTGGAACCCATCCCTTTCACCATCCCAGATATGACAGACAAACGGACGATGATGGAAAAGTTTGCAGTGTTCCTCAAAGAAGGAATCGCGGAGCCACTCTTCCAAGGTTGAATCGCCGTGGCCGGCGTCGGTTAGAAGTTGGCGCTCAGTAACTCCATCATGCCAATCTGATCCATAAGCATCCTTCAGCAGAGCACGTACTCGAGGGGCGGCGGCTTGCTCTCGATTAATCGAACTGAGCGCGACGATTCCATCATCGTCAGCATGCCGCTCCAGTCCATCCGCTCCTAGCGCCGGACAATCAGGAAAACTTGATCCTGTCTGCCGCGGCCACTGGAAGCAAAGCAAGCGCGCTACGGCCACCTGGAGAGGAGCGTCAGACCTATACGGATGTCCGTTGAATAGCCACTGGGTAGGGTCGCTTGAAAACGGCTTCGGCAATCCATCTGGATATTTTTCCGCCGCTACCTTCTGCCAGTGCTCAAGATCGAACGGAACTTTCGCGAGCGTGTCCGTCGTCACTGCAATGCCCTGCTCAATCTCTCGTACCGCCTTATTGTAATACGGGGAGGCGCAAAATGCCCAGATTGCAGATAGATGCTCGGGATTCAGCGGAATCAAAGGTGTCGCAAGGCTATAATGCAAATCACCACTGTAGATTGTTACGGATATCTCGCTCATAGCACTTGCAACGACTCCAACTTTACCGACAACGGGACTGTCGGTGCGCGGACGGACCATGCCGATGCCTTTAGTCTCCCAATTAATGATCCACGACCTCGCCGCATAGGGCCTGCTTGTTTCTGTCGAGGTCTGGTAGGTTCGCCAACTATTACCCAGTCGGGATATTTCCCAAAAACAACGAACCCAAAGGCTATCATCTCCGGTCTTTATTCCTTGGGCTGTAATAACAAACTCGTTAAGTAAACGCTCATTATTCGCACGTTCTAATGAAATACGGGCGTCGGGATTTGATAATTGGGATTTTTGTGTGACTTCCTTCGCGTCTCCAACTCGGAGAATGTCAGCCTTTTCTGAGATGGATCGTGGCTCCGAAGCATCGATTACTCGAATCAGGCTCGTATCGTTCGGCTTAGAATGCGTTATAATACTTAATGCAACATTAACGACTTCACCACTGATTGTTTCAAACGCTCGTGCACCGAGGCGAGCAATCAACAAAACTGATTCCTTTTCGAGGATAACTGTCCGGTGATTTCGGTAGCGAAATTGATAGAACCAATTCTGTGGTGTCACGACCGCCATCGTGGTTTCGCTAAGCCAATCGAACATTCTCGCGCAAAAAACTGTCGACAGACATTCCTTCGATTCAGGATAGCGAGCCGATGCAAAATCTCTCAGAGATTCGCATTGCTTTCGAATTCCGAGATAAGGAACGTTCGTGGCCACAAGCGTGAACTTGCCGGAAAGAACCTCTGCTGCTTTTGACAAACCACGCGCAGCCACTACCAATTCTTGTCGAATTTCGTCATTAGCCTCTTTTGCTAGCGCCTTCTCTAGTAGAGGGTGAAGCTCCTGGTAAGTTGCTTCTAATAAATCATGTCCGAAAGCGCTGAGATTAACTAAACTGCCTAAGACTGGCGCTTGCTCAAAGAGCTTATAAAGCCGCTGCATGCCTATTTTTAGTTTTTCGTCATCGGCCGCCAAAGCTACCCAATCTGCCAGGTTCGCCCGCGGAGCGATACCGCAGCAGGCGATGTTCAACGGTGGTAGTTGTTGGAAGCCGGAGAACTTCCAAGCGGTGAGTGCCAGGTTGAACGCCCCGATCTGGCAGCAGCGCTGATCCAGCTCGAGGCCATGAATCTGGTCCTTGAGGACAGCATTGATGTTCTCGGCGGCCGTACCACCCTCCTCCTCCATCCTCATGCGGGCCAGAATGGGCAAGGCGAAGACCGGGAAGTGTCCAGACCCCATGCATGGATCGAGGAAAGTGATGTCCTTGGCTTTCTTCGGCCAACCCTCGAAGGTGCCTCCGGCAGGCGTCCACTTCTTGGTATCGGCGTCCTGGATGAATCGCAGATAAGTCCAGACCACCGCCGGCAGGCCGCCCTTCGCAGGCAAACCTGCCTTGGCGCGAGCTTCCTCCTCGGTGTCGGCGTCAATCGGATCCTTCTTGCCTGCCCACCAAGCGCCAAGGGTGTTGTGGAGCAGGAAGTCCACCATGTAGTCCTCGGTGAAGAGCTGGGTGACCGGCGAAAGCTCCTTGGCGCCGATCTTCACGCCCGAGGCATTGACCTCATCCTTCCGCTTGGCCTGCCAATACTGGTAAACCCAACCGAGAGCGTCGGTTGCTTTAAAAATCTCTGGCTGTAGGCCAGCCATCAAGCCGTTGAGCTCCACCTGGGCGGCGCCGTCTAGTTTTAGCTCAAGGGCCGGATCGTCTAAACGGAATACGCCTGGGAGCATTTTCTGCGCGCAAAGTGCGGCGTATACCCAGATGTCTAGCCGACGATCTGCTGCCAGGGCGCGGCATTCATCGAGGTCAATCGGCTGATCGCCTTCGTCTTCCCTCAGCAGTCCGTTCTCGGCTAAGAAGCGCGCAAAAAGCATCCGGTGCCAATGCTGATAGGCGACCTCCTCGGTCAGTAGATTCACTTCCTGCTGGCCATCCGCCGTTCGCTCATCGCCCAGCTGTCGCGCATGAGCACGAAGGCGATTGCGTAGTTTACGCTGAGCTTCCGTAAAGTGCCCCGGGACGACCTTGTCGGCGACGGCCAGAGCCGTCAGCGACGCACGTGCCCCCTTCTCGGCGATTTCACGTGCTCGCCCAACCTCACGGGCGAGGAATGAACGGGCGTCTGGATGAAGCGGAGCGTGGGCCATATCAGTTGATGCGGACGGGGCCCTTCTTCACGGCCTCGATGAGTTTGACCTGGGCTTGTTCCACCCAAGCTCGCACCTCGGCTTCATTGCGGAAGAGCGCCGAGCCCAGCGAGATTGTCTGAACCTTGGGCTCTAGCAGCTTCGAGGCAGCCTCGAGGAGTCGGTCCACCTTGGTGCGGTAGCCATTGGACTCAGATCGTCGGGAGGCGATAGATTGAGAGCGTAGGGCGGCCAGAAGATCGGCCAACGAAGCCATCGCCGGTTCGCCCGGAGCGTGGAAGGCCTCTTCAGAGATAAGTCGGGCTTGGTCAGCCGACGAAATCTTGGCCCAGACGGAGTCGTCCAGCAGACGGCGGTTTTCGCGGGAAAACTCCGCCGAGCACTCATCGCACACGGATTTCAAGGCTTGTCGCAGCGCAACCTCGAGGTCGCGCTGCAGGGTCTCGAGCTTGGCTTTCGAGGTCAGAAGACCACGCGCAGCTTTGATGGCTTCGAGTTCCAATCCAGCTGCGACCGCGACAGGCAAGCCGTTTGCGACCGACTGTAGGTCATTGACCTGATTCCAGAGCGGGAGCGCGGCGCGGATGCCTTCGGCGCGGGCTTTACCATCATCGATCGCCTTCTTGATGAGGTCGCCCTTCTCCAATACGGCCTTCACGCGCTGACCACCGGCCAAGGCCAGAATTCCGTCAAGGAAGCCAAGTTCGATGCCTTCGGGGCGCGGAGGCTCGACACCCTCGCTGACGGCGAGATCACGGAGCTTAGCGAGGAAGCCCTCAATATGCTCAGGACCTTGGCCGGAAGGCACGGGGGGATTTAGCAGGCCGCCATGGTTCAGAATCCCGCGCAGGCGTACAATCTCCTGGGTAGAAACCGGGACAGCTTCGGCAATGAAATCAACCTGGGGGATACCGTTCTGGTCGATGTCACGTTGTACCTCTACGCCGTTCTTACGACCACGGAGAGTGCCGCTTCGGAGAAGGGCGATCAACGCGGCATCCACCGCATCCTGCGGCCAACCGTAGGGAGAAGCGCGGAAGTGCTTACGAACCTTTCCGCCGGCGACGCCCGCATTACCGGCTTCGGCGATGAGTTTGATGACCTCGACGCAAACAGGGTGCTTGGCCGCATCACCGGCGTGGTTGACATAGGAATAGGGGTCGTCGACCCCTTGGCGGATGCGCTTGATGACTTCGTTCCACTTGTCCGAGTCTGCGTCAGCGAAGCGAGGGTATAGCAGATTTAGCGATTCACGGGCTCCGTTTTCGATGTTCGCGGTCAGGTCGATTCCTGCGACCTCGATGGCACCGCCGCGGAAGACGCGGGCGCCCGTCATGATGCCGCGCACCGTCGCACCCATGTGATCTTCCGCTGCGGTAAAGCGGGCGCGCATCGACTCGGCCGCCTCGCGGCCTTCCGGGGTATTCTGGGGTCCACGCTGATCGATCACGCGCTTCGCAGCCAGCATATGCACGATATGGGTCTTGAGGTTATCGGCGTCCTTCTTCGGCACGCTGACATGCAAGATGGGGCTATCTTGGCCGAGCTGGGAAGCCTCGGCACGAACAGCCGACTCGATCACGCTCCATTCGTCGCGACACCAAACCGGGATACCTTCCAGGTTAGGGTCGGGCGGGAGACTGCCATAATGCATGAAGAGCGAACGACGTTCCTTGGAAATGCCGTGGGCGAGCTTGATCTTACCGATGATTTCCGAGAGGTGCGTCTTGAACAGACGCTCACGGGTTTCGTCATACTCCGGGGAGTTATTGAGCGCAGTGGCCGCTTCGACGAAGGCCTGATTCCACTCGGCACCTTGCTTGGTCTGGATGCGATAGTCGTCCCCAACCTTCATCAGTTGGCCCTTTTCTACGAGGGCAGCCAATTCCGTCTTCACGCTTTCGCGGAAGCCGCGGACGTCGCCCTTCAGGTCTGTCAGCAGCAGATCGGCGATGGTCTTGGCATCGGGTCGGACGCCCGTGTCGATACCGGAGCTACTGGACAGGCGGTTGATAAGGAAGACCAGGCCGGCGATCCGCTTACGCAGGCGCCCCTTATCCGTACCGTTATCGAGACCAGAAATACGGTTGCCTAGGTCGTTCTGAAGCACGCCGTTATTCAGCATGCCCGCGGCCATGAGCTCGTAGAGTTTGTCGCCCGGGATAAGCGCACCGAGTTCCTTGTCGGAGCAGTCCTTCAGGGCGTCGAGCAGGTTGCGGAGCTGAGAGCGGAGTTGGCCGGACGTGCCGGCAGGATCCACGGCCTTGGAAGCATGCTCCCAGAAGCGGCGTTGCTGAGGTAGAAGCGGGTAATCCGTGATACAGGTGGCCTCGTCTTCAGTGACCCAATTAAGCTTGGTCCCCGACAGCAGCCCAGTGATCTCGCCGGAATGGTCGTCGAAGAGTTTACGCACGGCGGCCTCAGCGGGCGTCTTTTTGGCCAGCAGGACCTTACGGGTCACCGCTTCTACATCGGCGTCCGACAACTGAATGTTTAGGATAAAGCGGTCCTTTAGCTTGGCTAGGTTAGGAGTCGAGGCGGACAGTGCGGACTGGCCAGCAGCGACCAAGAGAAGGCTGCTTCCGAACTTGTTATTGAAAATCTCGGCGGCGTCGGTGACACGCTGGGAACGGTCGGCGTTGTCGGCGATGTAGGCTTGGACTTCGTCGAGGATGATGATGCCGAGGGGCAACTTCCCATCCTTATTCTGCAGCACCCTACGGACGGCGGTGATGAAATCTCCGCTAGTCAGGTCGTGGACTTGGTTGGGGAAGCGAGACTTAAGAAGCTGACGAAGCGCAGGGATATCTGTCGCCAGACTGGGGTCGAGACGGAGGAGCGTCTGCGCGATGGGACGGCCCATGAGGAAGTTATTGAGTTCATCTTCCCATTTATCACCCGCATCCTCTA
>Ga0209107_10001529_pt1 | contig 12939 bp, 17 predicted proteins | sample LakErihyJuly2011_2_FD_187460 | JGI IMG/M metagenome (GOLD analysis project Ga0209107, IMG submission 187460) | Freshwater microbial communities from dead zone in Lake Erie, Canada - CCB hypolimnion July 2011 (SPAdes) (version 2) | ecosystem: Environmental > Aquatic > Freshwater > Lentic >... | reverse complement strand
GTATGCTCCCAGTGGAGGAGGCAGTTCCCAAATCGGTAAGTATTATCGGTAATAACTCTTGCGAGAAGGCACTCACTTTCTTCGTCTTCATTGAATATGGAGTCCAAGTGTCTGTTGATGTTTTGACTGGTGCGAGAGTGTAAGTCAAATTACCCTACCACTAATATACTTCTCTGTATGTTTTGATTTTGAAAAGATATTTAGAACAAATACTTTATCTCATTGTTTAGAATTAGTCATCTTATAGCATTTTATTATCTCCAATGATAATATAATGGAAGCAGTTAGAATACGAGCATCGCCCAAACAACTCTCAAAGTTGAGAAACGGACACAAAGTTAGTATAAAACCAGCAATGGAAGGTGAGGGTTTAGTGTTAGTCATTGACCCTTCCCAATACAACCAAATCAGTAAAACATTTAGCAAAGGTAAGGGAAAGGTGGTTCAGTTGTCGCCAGAGGAGATTATGGCGAATAGAGAAATTGGTGGTGAAGGTATTTTTAGCACATTGAAGAAAGGTGCTTCATCACTCGCCAAATCCAAAATCGGCAAGAGTTTAGCGAAAACTGCTATTGATACGGCAGTTGCTTCTGCTGGTGCTTCTGGATATGTTCCCCCTTCTGTTGCGAAGGCACTTGGTAAGGAAGCGAAGTCGCAAGTTGATGGATATGGTCTTATGGATACTTTGAAGAAGGGAGCAAAATCCCTCGCCAAGTCAAAGGTAGGGAAATCCCTCGCCAAGACTGCTATTGATACGGCAGTTGCCTCTGCTGGTGCTTCTGGATATGTTCCCCCTTCTGTCGCCAAAGCGATAGGACAACAAGCAAAATCGCAAGTTGATGGTTATGGTATTTTTGATACAATTAAAAAAGGAGCAAAGAGTTTAGCAAAATCAAAAGTAGGGAAATCCCTCGCCAAAACCGCCATTGATACGGCAGTTGCTTCTGCTGGTGCTTCTGGATATGTTCCCCCTTCTGTCGCAAAAGCGATAGGACAACAAGCGAAGTCCCAAGTAGATGGATACGGCATTTATTCTGGTGGAGGAAGTCAAGGACACGGCATTTATTCTGGTGGAGGAAGTCAAGGAAGAGGAATGTGTAGTCATTGTGGTGGGTGTGGAATTACCGCTGGTAATGGTTTGTATGCTGGAAGAGCAAGAGGTATGGGTATTGGAATGGGAGGTGGAGCATTGTTAAATGTAGGCAATTCTATGATGCCCCCAGCACTTCAATCGCAGAATGCTTCCGCCAACTTTGCTTTCCGCAATCAATTACCGCCTTCCCTCGCCCATTTGAAATAATTATTTTCTCCATTTAGAATATACGAATGCTGACCGATGGAGATTTAAGACAATTAGCGTCCCAGATGGGAGTTCCTTTGGAGTATGTAGGGTTTAAAGATGAATTACCAAGAAAAATAAAAACCAATAAGGCATACATTATTAATTTAGAGAATGAGGAGAATGGTGAAGGACAAGACAACACTGGGTCTCATTGGACTTGCTTCTATGTAGCAAACTATCCCAGTCAAAAAAAGGAAGCAATTTACTTTGACCCCTTTGGATTCCCTCCCCCAGAAGTAGTAAAACAAAGAATCAAGGACACCTATGGGATTTCCTTACCGCATACAAAAGTAGATATTCAATCACTAATGAGTAATGCTTGTGGTTGGTATTGTATAGCGTTTCTTCATTTCATTATAGCAAACCCTTTACGCTCAAAGAACCTATACGATGATGTAGCAACATTTATGGATATGTTTTTGGACTTATCACAAAAGACAAATTGGAAACAGAATGAGTGGGTGCTTCGTCAATTCTTCCAAGCAAAAGACCCCAAATTACGAAAACCCATAGATGTATTCCCAGACGAACAAGAATATAAACCGACATCAAACGACGATAGGGCAACACCGATGGGTATAGCAGTAGAAACTAAATATATTTAGGTAATATATATGTCTCGTTGGACTGATTGGGTTAAGAACTGGGCGAGTGAAAATAAAATGAGTTATGGGTGTGCTTTAAGCAAACCTCAATGCTCTGCCGAATATAGAGAAGAATACGGACTTCCCTTACTGGAAAAGCATACGGCATTTTTAAAAATGAGAGAAGAAAAAGATGCGAAAAATGTGAAGCATAGAGAACGAAGGGCAAAATTAAAAGAAGGCGGTGTGTATTCTTCCAAACAATTAAAATAAATGCTTAATTATATAATGGACTTTTTTGCTCTTATCAATCGCCCCAAACCGCCAACAGAAAAAGAGGATTTCGCAAAGAAAAAAAACCCCAACTACAAGAATGTAAATGCGAGTGGGGGAATGTTAATAGTTGAGTTTAATTAAGTAAGTTATATCAAAATACAAAGTTATATATACAATTTTTTATTTTGGTGGTGGTAAGGTTTTAAGGAAATCCTTAATCGCTTGGTTTGGATAGTGGGTGCTTAACCACATAGTAATATTCCTCTTACAAATAGGGCAGTTGTTTGTATCATTGTGTTGCCCCCAAATTACATACCAACAACGCTCACAGCAGTAGTGGGGGCAATTGCTTGGTATGTCGCTACATCGTATTCCGTCCTTTTTTTTGTCTTCCGTATATGCCTCCAAGCATATAGGGCATTGTTCGTCTGTCTCGTTAGGAGGGAAATCCTTACTCCCATTGTATTCCTCCTCTACGCTTTCTGCGTCGCCGTCGTCGTCGCTCTCGTCTCCCATCTCGGCAACATACTCGTTATACATATCTTTTTTTTCCAACCAGAAATCTGTGCCTCTACTACACACATAGAAATACGCAAAGTTTTTGAATATTTTTCCATAGGTAAGATTATCATAATCCCAATAAGCACCAGTTATTTCCTCACTCCACTTATTTATTTTGTTTATCATTTCAATTACTACAAACACTTCTGGTGTATTTGTTCGGTTGTCGTCTTCTTCATAATCAATCCAAGCATCTACAAAGTCAAAGTTATTACTATTGACTGCTTCTGGTATAAAAGTTTCGTCCCACCAAGTTTCGTCTTCTTGCTGGGTGATAGTGGGTCGTAGCACATTATAAACATCTCGCATATAGATGGTGTGAATAAACTCTTCCATTGTATTAATTCTGCTTTGAGGTGTTTCCATTTTGTTAATATTATATTGTATTGTTTTGTTTTATAATTCTGTTTCAATTTTATTTTCAATTTTTAATCAATTTTTTGACTTCGTTCAATTTTATGGAGATTTATTTTATTAAAGTGCTTGTTATTTCGCCATCATAGTTAGTTTTTTTTCTAACCTCGCCAAGAGGACGATTCACATAGTCTCTTTCTTTGGCGATAGAACAGAACCTTGTGTGGCGTTTCATTGCTGGTTTTAAATCGCAAAATCTTTCACCTCCCCAAGCGTATCCACAAGCACAATGAAACATTGGGACACTTGAAGTCTGGATTTGAGTCTTGCTATTTTTCGGCATTTTAATATTATAATATGATTGTTGTTGTATATTTTAGTTTCAATTTTTTTTTCAATTTTAAATCAATTTTTTGGGTGGGGGTCAATCAATTTTATAGGAGGTCAAGATTGTATTCTGTTTTCATTCGTTTTTTGAAGACGGCAAGGGGTCGCCCCATTTTCTCACAAAGTCCTTTGAGATGCTCCCAATCACTTATGAATCCCTCTTCGGTAAGATAATCACTACCATACCCAGTCTTCTTCTTATGACCCCAGTTTTCAATGTCTTTGAGACATAGTGTTATTTGTCGTTCTTCTGCTCTGGTAGTGAGACACTTCTCATAGGTCGGTTTTTTGGGTCGGTGTCTCAACGGACAAGCGAACTTATGGTGTTCGTATATATTGGCGAGAAGCATTTGCTTACCACACTCGCACTCAACATCTTGATGCCGATACTCGGCAAGGTATTCTGCTTTTTCTTTTTTTAATTCTGTATCCCTATCATCACAGCATTCGTCATAGCATTCCTCAATTGTATCAAGAATCCTTTGGGCGAAAGGACATTGCTCCAAGTCGTATTCTTTTTCAATACGCTTTCGTAAGTTAGTTAGTTTTGCTTTGTTAAATACAGACATTACAGAGAGTTATTTTACTATTGGTGTAATTTGGTTTTTTCAAATCAATTTTTTTGGAAACTATAATTCAATTTTATGGAACAAAAAAAAAGGGGTTGCCCCCTCAATTTGATTTGTATTTAATTAATTTAAAAGTTATGTGATATGTAATATAAATGGGTTATACAAAGGAATATTTTATTGGATTTTGTGAGTTTTTGTTTGGTTTATTTGGTCTTTTTATTATAATAATTTGGGCGTTCCCCAAACCGAATCAATGCCTACGAGGCGATTACATAGAAGCGTCTATTGCGATGGAATAGGCGAGGTGCTTCAAATGCTCTGGTTTTTGGTCTTTGTCTGCGTAGAAGGCAAACCTTACTTGTCTGCCGTTAATCTTTTTGTCCGCCCATCTGCTTCCCATCTCACCAGCACACCAAGATTTCCCATCAACCTTGTGTGTCCCACACCCTAACCACCTATTAATTTCTTGTTTTGTCTGCGGTGTATCAAACCATTTTCTTATGTCTTTTGCTTGTTGTTCTCCTACTTGGTTAGGGTCAAGGGTCGCTGGGTTAAGGATTACGAGAGTATGCCCTCTTATCATTTGTTCTGGATTTGCGTTGAGGAGTTTTAAGTAGGTCTCCAATTCCTTTCTGCGTCTTGCTATTTCTTCCATACCGCCTTCTCGCATAAAGAGGGGTAGGTCATTACTTACCTTCATATTTCCAGTATTTCTGTGATGGTTGGATTGTCTCGTCATTGTGATTGTCTTGTCCGCAAGTGTTTTGTATTCCTCCGCTGGAACAGAGGGGATTCCTTCTTTTAATACCTTTTCAAGACCTTCGGCAATATGCCTTATCTCTTTTGGTGCGGACACAACGATTTTAGGGGAGGTGTTAGTGTTAGTATTGGCGTTCATTTTAGTATCTTGTATTATTTTGTCTTCTGTGATAGTTTTTGGATTTGAATCAATTTTTTGAGTGTCGTTCAATTTTATGGCGTTTTTGTCTTCCGCAGTCGCCCTCACTTTTTTTTCAATTTTATGGATTTTTGTTTTCAATGTTGTTTTGTATTCTCCGCTCATCATCTCGCATATTTCATCAAGAGTAAGTCTTTCTTGTTCTTCGTCGTCATCAAGTTCTCTATCCATTCCGCAACGGCACATAGAGTATCTGCTACTACTATTGATTCCAGTATGAATAACTGGTAAGTATCCGTCCTTATAGTCAAGCAACCAGCACTCACTATACTCCAACCCCTTTCGGTCGGTAGGGTTTTCCAAACCAAAGACTCTGTATTCCAAGAACTCCTCTGGGTCAGTCCAGTATTCTTCTATTTTTGCGATAATTTCATCACTCGCATTCTCACTAATATACTCATCAAAGAAGTGTCTCTCCATACACCCTTCGTTCAAATAATACTTGTCGTTCATATTGCTGTTGGCGGTCGTCATTTTAATATTTATATCTTCTTTTTTATCTTCTAAAACCATTTCAATTTTTTTTTCAATTTTATGGATTTCTGCTTCACTACGAACTTCGCCAATTTTTTGAATCAATTTTTCTACAATTTCTTTTTTAACAGCAATCTCCACCATTTTGTTTTCAATATTCTCCATTCTCTTTGCTATATAGTCCTCAAAATCACTATCCTCATCATCACTATCATCATCATCACTATCCTCATTATCGTATCCTCCGCAGTCCATACATAGAAGAACACCATCTTTTTCTTCAAGTCCGCACATCGCACAATTATTCTCGGTTATTCCACATTTTCCACATACCGCACAATCTTTACAGAGCAAATTGTCGCAGTCATCAATGTCGTCCCTTGTGTAGCACAAGGTATTGCCTTGTAATTCGTCCCACTCTTTTATCTCTTTACATATCAAGCATTTAAAATTGTTGGCGTTCATTTTGTTAAGTTAATTGCTTTTAGCGTTTGGGTTTATCTTAATTATATATCTTTCTTCCTTACCAAATATTTTATTTCAATTTTTTTTTGTTTCATAATAAAAATGAAAATACTTAAAATCTATAATTTCTTGGTGGTAGGGAAATCCTTACCATCAAAATTGTTTAAGTTGTTTTATAAAGTATTTAAGTTAAATGATAGGCATATCGCCATTAATGTATCCATCTTTGGTAATATCAATTGGGAGAATACCAGTCTCAACCATACCATCATAGATTTTTTTGACTTCGTCATTTGCCTCCTTTGGTAGTGGTAAGCAATCCTTTACTCCCTTCCAAAAAAGTTCATTCTTCACACAACGGAATCCATTCACAACGGAATCAACCCAAACTGCCTTAACTTCGGCAACCCCACCATAAGAGGTATGATGTAAATGGTTCTCGGCATTGAGTCCCCTTACTATTTTGAATCTATCTGGGTCTTCGGTAGAATACACTAAAATCTTACGACGGAGGTCAGTATTTTCTTTGAACTCTAAAACAAGATTATCTGCTGGGCGAACAATATGGGTCATTATACATTAATAGTTAGATTATTTTCTAAATATTAATCCGCTAAACTATCTTATTCTTTTTGATTCATCGCTTCCTCTAATCCCAAAATATCGCAGTCAATACCCATAGATGCTTGGTAATGCTCCATCACCTTATTCATTTTTTTATCAAAGTCTTCAAGGGTATTCACATCAATCATCAACTTGGTAGGGACTTCCCAGCACATTTGAGGAGCATCATATTTACCATCTCGCCACACTTTCAACTCTTTTGTCTTAAATGTATCAAACAACTTCGCATCATATTTGATGTAATAGTATCCATCGGTGTAGGCAAAGGTGAAGTAAAGATTCCTATACTGACCTTTCGCCTTGTGAATAGGCATCAGTCCAGTATCATATTTTTGGATAGATATGCGACGAGATTTCTGTTCCATTTCATCTCCAAACTCATTGAAAAAATCTCGTCTGCGAAATTGATTGTTGGGGTCATACTGGAAATCACCCATCTTCTTACACCATAATTTAAGATACTTCTCCTCATTGTCTTTTCCCATAGATAAGTCGGCATTCTTGGTTCGGCAGTTTGTTAGGCAGTTCATACTCTATTATAGTTTAATAGAGGACAACTTCTTTAAGTATTAAAAAACGCAATTGATAAATTGAATTAATAATTACGCTTAACAATCAAATTAATAAATTAAAACTATCTAAATAAATATCTTGATATTAATTATAGAACGATGGATATTAAGGCATACATTAAGTCAAAAAGGGAAGGATTAGCAGAGAGTAGTATCACTACCTACGCAAGTATTTTGAAATCACTTTACAAGAAAGTGTGGGGTAATGAGAAGATGGATTTCGCAAAGTTTAGCGAACATAAGGTTATTTTGGAGAGTTTAAAGGACTTACCCCCTAACAAAAGGAAAACCATACTATCGGCACTTTTTATAATAACGCAAATCCCTCAATACAGAACATTGATGATGGAGGACAGCACCGCATACGCAAAGGAAATCGCCCAGAACAAGAAGACGGAAACCCAAGAGGAGAACTGGGTAGAACCCCAAGAGATAGATTCCGTTTTGACGAAACTGGAAAAGGACGCATCGGCAATTTACAAGAAGACCAGCAAGACACCGCAAGATTTACAAGAGATACAGAACTATATTATAATGGTGATGTTGAGTGGTAAGTATATCCCTACCAGAAGAAGTAAGGATTTCTGCGACTTCAAAATAAAAAACATAAATCCAGAAACCGACAACTACATAGACAAGAAGAATCTGGTATTCAATTCCTACAAGACCGCCAAGACATATGGAAGGCAAACCTTACCCATACCGATTAAGTTAAAAAATATACTTAACAAGTGGATTGCTATTAACCCTACCGACTACCTTTTGTTTGATGTGAATATGAATCCCTTAACCAATGTTAAATTGAACCAACGCATCAATAAGATATTTGACGGCAAGAAGGTAAGCACAAACAACCTCCGTCATACTAACATCACAGAGGCACTCGGCGAACATAAGGCAACCAAGAAGAAGGCGGAAAAACTGATGACGGATATGGGAAGCAGTTTCAATATGGTGGATACATATTACAAGGAATAAAAAAAAAGGGGAATATCCCCCTTGATTTTTTTAATTAATTAAGTTTAAAAGTTATACAATTTATATGAAATATATGTTTTATATAAGTTATTTATTCGTCCTCCTCACCTTCAATGATGAGGGGTTTCTTTTTCTTTTGTGTAATAGTATGTGTAAATATAGCATTTATATAGTCCTCTTTTCTCATAGACTTCTTGGTCTTGATTCCCTTACCTTCGCATATCGCCAGTAATTCCTTATTTGATTTTGGTTCGTATTCTGCTCTTATCGCTTCAAGGACATCGCTACTATCCTTGACTGCTCCACCGCCAACCTTCAAGGGAGGGGTCTCTATTTCATCACTACACAATGGGTAGGGTTCGTAAGTCGGTGCTACATCTGGTCGGCACTCGTTCCACATTCGTATGTTTGCTTGGGTATGGTTCTCCTTACTGGGGCGTATTGTCCTTTCCTCGCCAGTCTTCTCGTCAATCTTCACATAGGGAGGGGGAGTTATAACTCCCATTATTTTGTCGTTGTTAATATAGTGGATTCTGTCTTCTCCCAACTTGTTGTTGTCTATTATCCCAGACTTGTATCTGGCGATAAGTTGGACGGCAAACGCTTGTCTCCAAGTGTGGCGGTCGTCCTTAACCTCATATTTTTCTGTTTTCATATTTCTTCTTGCTTGTTGTTGGAGGATACAAGACCTCGTAGTGCGTTGGTGTTCCCTAATGAACTTACAATGTAATCTCTTATTACAGAACTCGCAAGTGCGGAAGTCCTTGTCGTTCAATTTCTCCACTGCTCTCGGTGGTTTGGGGGGTTCTTTCTTTGCTCTGCGGACAATCTCCACATACACAACGGACTGCTGGACTTGGACTTTTGCTTCATATAGTTTCTTGGAAAGGTTGGCGAGTTCAAGATACTCACCCTCGTTAATTCCGTTTCGTTCTTGGAGTTTCTCTACCGCTCCAAAGAGGGTCTCCATCAACCCAGCAAACTCTTTGTTCTGGGTGTATTCCACAAGGGGTTGATACATATTAGTAGTAGATTCAGTTTCGTTTAAGTTAGTAGTAGTCATCTTAATGTTTGTTATTGTTTTGTGTCTTGGAGGTAAGTCTATTTTGGAGGTCAATTTTTTGAGGGGGTTGGTTAAGGGTATTTATATTCTTACTTTGTTGCTTGGAAATCTAATTCAATTTTTTTTTCAATTATAAATAAATTGAAATCACTAAAATATTAATGCTGTTTTGTTATTTTATGTCTTTTATATTTTTACAATAAAAGATTTCAATTTTATGAGTTTGTTAATTTTTATGCTCTCCAAAGTTGTTTGGAAAAAGGGGTCAATTTTTTGAGTCCAAAAAAAAGGGAATACCCCCTTCACATTAAGTTAATTAAATTAAGTTTAAAACATACAATATATATACAGCAAATCCTTACCTTTAATATTCCAAATTATCGTATTTCAAGAAGTTGGCGAAGTTGGGGTAATACCCAATATTCACACCCTCTTTATAGTCCTCATCATAGTCCTCGCCCTCCTCTTCGGCAAAACTTTTCACAAAGTAATTGTTGAGGAAAACCCCCCCATCTTGTAGTAGTCTATCTACTTTCTCTTCGCTAATACCAAGTTCGGTCTTGATATGCTCTCTGTTGGGTTCAAGGATATTACTACTGAAACTATACCAGTCGTAGTCAAACATAGGATTCTGTTTTAATTTAGTGGCGATAAGTCCAAACCACTTGGCGTTCATTTTCTTTGGGGCAACCAGACGCTCCCTTACGCCATTCCAAGAGATTACTGCTTGGTCGTCGCCACAAGCACCCATAAGGAAGAATGGGAAGTATAGTGTTTTTTTGTCCTTTCCTCTCGCACCACACTCGCCCATACGAGTGCTGATGTTGTATGTAAGTCCGTTAATAATAGTAGTGTTGCTGTTGGCGGTCGTCATTTTAATTATATGTCTTTCTTTTTATCTTGGAAATCTATTTCAATTTTTTTTTCAATTTTATGAAAATTGAAAATACTGAAAATCTATAAATGCTGTTTTGTTATTTTATGCTTTCTGTAAAAATGTAAAAAAAGAGTTCAATTTTATGAGAAAAAAGGGGAATATCCCCCTTGACTTTAATTAATTAAATTAAGTTTAAAACATACAATATATATACAGCAAAACCTTACTCCCTTTTAATAGCAGTCAGCACATCACTGAACTTCACAAACCACTCATAACTTACCTTGTCTTCATACCCCACATTAGACATAGGGTCTTCTTTGAACTCATATACATCTAAAACCGCAGACTCTCTGTATCTATTGAATGCCGTATCCTCGCAAGGATAGAAGCAAGATTTTGGGTGATTCAACCCTATATATTTTACTTTAATATTCCACCACTTATGGTGTTCCTTACACTGCCTCTCGCTCCACTCCATTTTTCTGGTGTCTTGGGTAATCCCCCCATATTTTTCAATTTCCTTGTATCCCATTTTTGTATATAATTTTTCTAATTCTTCGTCGCCTCTATGGAAATTAACCCATCGGTTCATACCTCCACACTGCTTATGAGCGTTCAAATAAACATCAAACAATTGATTTCCAATTCCGTATCCTCTAAAATCCTTATCCACAATCCAGTAATCAACTGAACTTGATAGGAAATACTTACCATTCCATTCTGGTGTGCTATATATGATGAACCCTACAATCTTGTTTTTGATTCTTGCCGTTGCGACTTGATGACTACCTCCCCTATTCAGTCTAATTCCAAATGACTTACTGGGGTCAATGATGCCTTGAATGGTCTTCCAATAGAAGTTATACTTCCTCGCCAACTTGACTATTTTTGTATTTTTGTCTTCGTCTTTCCTCTCACCATACTTGTAGGCGTAATTTTCAATAAAGCATTCCATCTGCTTTGCCTTGCGGTAAGGTTTTGCGTCCTTCAATAAGAACTCGTAATCGTTTCCAAAGTTGGCGTTTTCGGTGTTAATAGTGATATTCATTTTCGTAATTTGTAATTTGCTGTCTGGGGTTTTAATATTTATAAGTTCAATTTTATGAGTAGATTCCATTTCAATTTTTTTTTCAATTTTTCAACTTTTTATTTCTCGGCAAGAGTTTCTTTTTTTGAATCAATTTTTTGAGGCATCAATTTTTTGAGTCCTATTTGTTGAAGGTCGCCACCACCTCCTTTGGAGCAGATGTAAAGTAAGTCATTACCTTACTACTATCTTCACTATGAGTATTATTTTGTTGAAGGACATTAGTCCCCTTCATTTCCTTACCCACACTACAATAACGACGATGTCTTTCCATACAAGTCTTTGACGACTTAATATCATTAGACATTTTCTCAAACCCACAAGGGCATTGGTATAGGACACTGGAAGTATGTCCGCAAGTGTATTTGTTGTTCTTCGGCATTTTAAGTTGAATATGTTAAGTTTAAGACTTGCTTTTGTTTATAATTTATACTCTCATTTTTTAATCAATTTTTTGATTCAATTTTTTTTGAAATCATATGTAAATGCGATTCACTACAAAATCATATTACTCCCCTACTAATATACTTCTCTGTATGTTTCAATTTCCAAAAGAGTTTATAGTTTAGAAACTACAATCTTGTTTGTTATTTTCTTCTTACCAGTATCCATATCCAATTTCGTCATTAGTAAAGTTGTTGGTTTGCTCTTTGCGTCCCTTCCTATTTCACAAACTCTACAATGGAAGTTTTCCATATATGTTTGACCCTTCTTACTTGAAGCATTATGAATCCAACCGCAAGGACATTCACAAGTATAGCATAACCTTACTTGTTTCCAACTCTTATTGTTGTGAGGCATTTTAAGTTTAGAACTGGTTTGGTTTATATTTATAAATCAATCTAATATGAAAAAATCTCAATTCAATTTTTTTTAATTAATACAAAACAAACAACACACATATATATACAAATGGAAATCAACACATACAAACATTTCTTTATAAAACTCTTTTCAAAATCAAAACATACAGAGAAGTATATTAGTTAGGGGGTAATCTTATTTCTTCTTGCTACTATTACCTTGTATTCGGCAACCAACTTGGGTTGTTTATTAATTATGGTTTTCATCATATCAACGAGGGACTTGGCGACCGCCATCTTCTCTGGACTTATCTTGGTAATCCTTACTGGTTTCCATTTCTCATCTTTCCAAACACATAGCGAGTGGTTAAGTTCAAACTTAATCTGCCCTCTTATCCTCATAATCATATCCATCTTTGAGGTTCTCTTAAACAAAGAGTCTTCTGGATTTCCAATTCGCAACACCTCCTCATCGCCAGTCTCTTTTTCCAATAGACCTCGTAGCATCAACGCTACATCTTTCTTCTTTATGCTACTACAATTAGACATCAACCAAATGAAGAGGGTAAGTATTTCACAACCTTGCTGATGGAGGCACTTGGGTTTGGGTATGTATGACTTGATATGCTCCCAGATGCCCTCTGGGAATACAACGGAACTTTCAATAACGACATAGGTGTCGCCTCGCTTGACGATTCTTGCGGAAGCAGACACAACGGATTCTTTTACTTGGTAGGCAGACATTTCTTAATATTTTATATTTTTATGCTCTTGGAAGGGAAGTGAAGGAAAGGAATCAATTTTTAGAGGCATCAATTTTTTGAGGTCAAAATTAAGATAAAAAAAAATAAGTTGATTATTAAGGCGATTATTAAGGTAAGGATTAACTTACTGATTATAATTTGACTATTAAGTAAGCATCTTAATAAAATTAATTTTATTAAGATGCTTACTTAATA